>Ga0302319_10023031_pt1 | contig 11146 bp, 11 predicted proteins | sample Bog_T0_2_FD_203319 | JGI IMG/M metagenome (GOLD analysis project Ga0302319, IMG submission 203319) | Peat permafrost microbial communities from Stordalen Mire near Abisko, Sweden - Bog_T0_2 | ecosystem: Environmental > Terrestrial > Soil > Wetlands > Peat | place: Sweden: Abisko, Stordalen Mire...
CAGAGAGCTGCGTAAGGGCGGGGTGCATGGGATGCGACAAAGAGAGTGCCTCCGAGCAGGGAGTTTATCAAAGGACGGGCCTCTCTCGAGAGGGCTAGCGGTCTGCGCAGGGGTTGGGACGGGAGTCAGCGCGGCTTCACAGGCTGCGGAAAAACACGTCCGGGCGGTAGGTCGGGGATTGATCCCCGACACAAAACCCCTAGAATCGCCGTCGGCTTTAGCCACCGCGGTATGTTTTCTGCATTGTTCGTCTCAAACTCAGAGTTTTTCCGCAAGCTGTTCAACCGATCAGCTCAAGGGCCGGCCGGTTTGGTGAGGGGGCCACGTAGGCGAGAGCGCGCGCAGCAATGGAGAGCTTCTCCTGATCGAGGAGCTTGCGAATCTGGGTGCGAGCGTGGTCGGCCCACGGCCCGCTCTGATCGAGCTTGACGTAGGCCTGCCAGTGGCGGAGCGCCTTCCTGCCATCGCCCTGTCGTTCGTACGCGAGCGCCAGGTTGTAGTGGGCATCGGCATAGCGCGGGGAGAGCGAAATAGCCCGGGTGTAGGCGGCAATCGACTCCGCAGGCCGCTGCAGCTCATCCAGCACATTACCCAAATCGAAGAAGGCGAGAACGTAGCTGGGATCCGCCTCCGTCGCACGGCGATAGAGTTCCTCGGCGCGCCCGTAGTACCGCAAATGGAAGTTGATGGTGCCGAGATTGATGTAGGCCGCCGCGTACCCGGGATCGGTGTCGATGATCTCCTCGTACAAATGAATGGCGCGGATTTTTTCACCCGACTCCTCCGCCTGAACAGCGGCGAGAAAAAGATCCTGCACGCTGCGGGAAGGTACGCTGAAGGCGCGGCGCAGTGGTGCAGCGGCACACCCTGTGCCTGGCTGCCCGGACCCGGTCCCCGGATCCAGGCGATCCAGGCGTTCGAAATCGAAGAGAAACTGGCGGCGAATGGGATCCACCACTGCCCCGCAATGGCGAAATGCCAACCGGGTTCCAGTGCGCACCAGGCAGGCTTCCAACAGAGGATTGGTCATGCCCGCGACGGCCTTCATGGCCAGGATGGAGTCACGAATGCAGGAAGCCGGCACGTCTTCCTCACGCAGAATGCGCAAAGTGCGAAGCTGACCAAGATCCTGAAAGGAGTATGTCTGCTGCTGCGGGATCAGTGCTGCGCGCTCCCACCCCTGGAGCTGGCGGCAACTGATCTGCAAGATGCGCAATACGTCCTGACGGCTGTAGCTGGTCACTCTCGAGCACTCCCACCCCCGGGCCGATTCGATCCGGGGCGCTCCGAGGGGCTTGAACTCATGTCCCGTACCAGGTCTTCGGCGTCTCGAACCGGCCGAATTGACCAACGTGGTTGGGACAATTACTGAGGTACCACTCTAGCTGCGATTATGCCAAGAGTTCGCGTGGATAAGCAGTCCGGAATTACGTCCGGCACAAAAAAGACGTGGATAACGGGTGTACTTATTGGTACACAGCACCATTACCGTGGTGCGGAGGCGCAAAACGTGCGAAAGCGGCTGGCGCCCTCTTTCTGGCGCAAGGGCGGGAAGCCTCAAATCTTAACCAGCCCGTTCATTGGGAGCGCCCGCCTCAATTCCTGCTGCGCATCTTGGAAAGCAGGCGGAGGATCTCAATATAGAGCCAGACCAGCGTAACCATGATGCCGAAAGCGCCGTACCACTCCATGTAACGCGGAGCGCCGGCCTGCACGCCCTGCTCGATGAAGTCGAAGTCAAGGACCAGGTTGAGGGCGGCGACGGCCACCACGATCAAGCTGAATCCGATGCCGATGACGCCCGAGCCATTGATCGACACAAATTGGATGCCGAGGAAGCCCAACAGCATCTGCGCCAGGTAGAAGAGCATGATGCCGCCGGTAGCGGCGATGACCCCGAGGCGGAACTTCTGTGTGACCCGGATCAGGCCGGAGCGGTAGGCTGACGGCCTGAATGCCGATGCCCGGATAGCGCAGGTCCATCACCGCGGACAGTCCGCCCAGAACCAGGCCTTCCAGCAGCGCGTAGATGGGAGCGGTCACCGGGGACCATTCCTTCTTGAAGGTGGTGACGAGGGCGAAGACCAAGCCTCCCACCATGCCCACGAGCATGAGAGGCAGGACGTCGGTCATGTCGCGGGATTGGAGGAACTGGCGCCAGGTCCAAGTGGCCGTTGCCAGCGCGCAAATCAACAACAGGCCTGTCTTGTTCACCGTTCCGCTCAGCGTCATGCGGTCCGCGGCATCAATCAGACTGCCGCCGGTCCGCCCGTAGAGCCCCCCATATTGCCCACCCGAAACCCCGCGGAACGTGCTGTCGCTCAAGGCTGGATTCGAAGTCTTCATCAGTGCCATGGTTACGTCTCTCCCCATTGCGAGCGGGCACGATCAAGCCCGCCTGCGGCGCGCGAGGCGCGTCTCTTCTTAGTTTAGACACAAAGCGGGGAGAAAAGACGCCCTGACCGCAAAGCGTCGCGGGAGGCGCCGGATGGGACGGCCGGAGAGCAATCTTCTGGAACCACCAAGCAGAATGGATTGAATTGCATGAAGGCTGCGTACTGGAGGCTGTGCCGTTGCGCAGCGGCTTAGCACGCACGCATGGCTTCGAGCCCCGGGCCTTGGTTCCGTCAGATGCGGGGTTTCCGCGGCCCGTAAAGGACTCGAGCTCCCGGTCCGCCTGGCGGTGCATTGAGCCACGCCGGCGCGAACGAGGTCTCGAGTCGTTCGCCCGGCGTTCTGCTCACTTCCCAGCCTGGACCGGGATTCCTCTGCTTTACTTCACCTGGGTACGGCGGCGCTGAATCAAAAAGCCCAGCACGATGACGAACAGCACACCCGCTACGATGCGAATGAGAAGTGTCTGATCCATGATGAATCTCCTTTCAGCTTTTCAGCAGATTGAATTCGGACTTGAAGTTCAATGTTTGCCGGAGGCGCTGAACTCCCACTTGGAATCCGCGTCAAATCGACGAACCGGATCCGAGCGCACAAGGTCGCCTGCGGCCGACGAAGGCCGAGCGTGAAGCGGTTGGGTTGACGTTGGTGCCCCGTTGCCCCGGAGCGGGCAATTCTATATGCCGCTATGACAGATCCCCAACGGACCGGTCCTCGCGTTTCTTCATTTCTTCAGCAACCGGGTTGCTCTTCGTGTAAAACAGCTAGCTGACATAACTCCCCAGGTTAGTGCTGAGCCCCTGGAAGGCGGTGTTGAGCGCGGTCGCCACAGACTTCACGCCGGCCACCCAGCCAAAGGCGAGCAACGCAGTCACCAGGGCGTATTCCACCATGTCCTGGCCATCCTCGCTGACGGCAAGGGTCTGAACGGCAATGTATAGCCTTAAAAGAACATCGTTCATGTCCCCTCCGCGGACGATTCGCATTCTGGCTGTCCAGTCACGATCGTTCGGTGCTGCTTCGTCCTGTCCAGTCCGCTGCGCGCTTTAGAGGTCGAGTTCTGCATGCGGGGGAGGCATACAAATCTCTTTCCCCGACGCACCTTCTGGAACGGTGCAAAGGTTGGATCCATCTGCGGCCCGGGCCGATTCCCAGGCCGCCATGAATCGAAGGTGAGACACGGCCCACGGAAAAAACTAGCTGACGTACGAGCCGAGCGTGGTGCTGATGCCCTGGAAGGCTGTGTTGAGGCCGGTTGCCAGCGACTTCATGCCGGCGGTCGCGCCGAAGGCGATCAGTGCCACGACCAAGGCATATTCAACCAGATCCTGACCCTCTTCGCGGCTGGCCAGATCCTGGAACTTGACGTAGAGCTTAAGCAGGAAGTTGTTCATGTGTGTGTCCTCTCCGATCGGCGATTGATTCGCCTCTGAATAGAAAGGTACCCCCATCGCCAATTTGTGAAAATTGCCAGTTCGGGGCACTCGGCATGACGAATCGGTGCGAACGAAGGAGAGTATCGAGGTAACCATGCTTCATTACCCGATTCACACCGGACGCATGGAACCTCTGGGCTGCGCGCCAAGTCACGGTGTAAACAACAGCGCCTCCCATGGCTGAGAGGCTGCTTTACTTCCTGGCTATGAACCCTGGATTCATCGTGTGATGGAGCCGACGGTCAGACTTGAACTGACGACCTGCTGATTACGAATCAGCTGCTCTACCAACTGAGCTACGTCGGCTTGACGCTTGTCCGATTGTATCGTCGCACTGCCCGCAGGTAAAGTTTCCCCGCTCGGGGCCAGGTTTATACTGCCCCTCATGCAAGTCGACCCAGCAGAGCAACGGCAGCAATTCGCGGAGAACTATCGCAGAATGTTCGACGGGGAGTTGGAAGAGCTGGCCCGTCAAGAAGGCGATTTAACCGAGATGGCGCGCGAGGTGCTGCACGTCGAAATGAGCAATCGCGGCCTTGCGAAGCCGGAAGAAAAGCCCGCCGCGCCGTGGAAAGCGAAGTCCGCACCATCCCGCTTTGCCAGTGACGTAGATCCCGGCACCGCACGCGATGAACCTAACAACGTGACCGGCAACGAGGAGGACAACGCGCCCGGCGAGTGCACCTGGAAGACCATGCTCTGCGAATGCGAAACGAGTCAGCAGGCGCTGCAGCTGCAAATGGTTTTGACGCGGGCGGGGATCGATTGCTGGGTTTCCAATGCGAATGCGCGCTTCGGTGGCTACCCAAAGGTCCTGGTAGCCGCCGACCAGCTTGAGCAAGCGGCAGAGATCGCCAAACAGCCCATTCCCCAGGAGATTGTGGACGATGGAAATCCCCGAGTATCAACCGCCCAGGTGTCCCTCATGTGGCGAGGAGGACCCGGTGCTGGAGAGCGCGGAACCCACCAACTCCTGGCTTTGCGAGGCCTGCGGCAACCAGTGGAGCGACCCTCCCCCGAACCAAGCTTCAAGACCCTTTTGACCGGGAAAGGATGGGGCGTGAAAGCGGAAAGAGCCGCCCGGCAACAGGGCAGCTCTTTCCTTAGGGAGAATAGTTCCAACAGAGGCAAAGCCATCAGAACTTTCTGGCTGCATAGTAGGTGCGGGGGAAGGGAGTGTCAAGAACAAATCGGCGCTTAAATAAGTGTTTTATTATCTTACACTTACAAGATAATTGCTGGAGATGCGAATTGGTCTGTTTTCGATGGATGTTCGCCTCCGTGGCTTCGCGAATTACCGCGTTTTCATGGTCTTTCTTAGGGTTTGTGCCGAGTTTTCCACAGGTAAACCAGGCGCATTAACCCTTCGGATGCGGCCTGTCAATCCCCAGCGCTGGCCGGGACGCCGGATCGACCCATTCCTCCCGCAAATCGATACGGATGAACTCCGCCTCGTAGACCGACGAAACGGGTTTGCCGCGGGCAATCCGATAAAGAGCGCGGCCGCCGCCAAGGAAGAATCCCAGCAGAAGCGCGGCACTGACGCCGACAACCACGATGCCGGCGATGCCGAGGAGCAGCTTCGCCGTCTTCGCCACCTCCGTCTCGCCGCTGGGTTGGGCCATCGAAGTCACGTCCGCGTCGAAGTGCACCATGCCAAGCAGCTTGTGGCTCTCGTCCGGGACGGCGTCGCCGCTCACCAGGGCCACCAGCGGACCGCTGCGTCGCACTTCGAGCGAGGCCTGGTCGGAATCTTGAAGCGGCTTGGGCCACGCAGGCTGGGCCTGGCTGCCGGCCCGGATGTAAGCGCGTATGCGGGCTTCCTGCGCGGCTGCGAGTTGCGGGGTGGGGTAATCGATGAGGGTCAGAGTGGCAGGATTGGAACGCAGCGAATAGGTCGCGGTCACCGTCTCAGCTCCGCGATCGAAGCCGACCACTTCAGGAGGCAGGACGCCTCCCGAACCCACGTAGCCTGCGGGGCCGAGGGCGTAGTGAGTGGTTTGCGGGTCAAGCGAAGTTTGCGGCAGGTCGCTGAGAATGGGCGGCGCCAGCGACTTGGGACCGCCGGGAACAGGAAGTTCTTTGGCCAGTTCGCGGAGCTCGGAACCGGACATCGGTCCAATGTGGGAGAAAGTGGCGTCCACAACAATGTTGCCGATCCAGAAAAGAACGCGGTTGTGGTCCGATGTAGCGCCGGTGCCGATCTGTTCCTTCGGCCACCCGTCGTGGCGATAGAGCGTGTACGCGCCATAGGCGCCGCTGGCGTCGGCAAAGCGCAGCGCCTTGAGCGCGAGCGTTTCGCCGCCACGCTTGTAATTCGAGAGAGCTCCATCGCTGAAGCCGTATTCCTTGAGGGCCTCGGCTTGGGCGGAATCGGCCTGCGCACCGTTGGTGACGACTTGAGGGCCATCGGTCGCAACCCAGCCGGCAAACGCATCGGGCAACAGAGCCTTCGCTGGCGCTGCGGCCGGCGCGGGAGGAGCGGGTGTGGATGCCGGCGCCGCCTTGGCGGCAACGGCTTGCCCGTGCAGCAAATCCGCCGATCCAATCGCCAGCACCGAACACACTACAAAGAACAAACGACGCATGCAAAGACTCCAATGTTCAGGGTACACGGTGCTGAAGCAGCTGCGTCGCAAACGGCGGAAGTGCAACTGCGAGAGGGGAAAATTTGAGTCGGCGACCAACGCGGGGACGAAACACTCCCGGTTCGAACCCACATTGGGTTGGACACTGGCCACTGCGGAAAGGTTCCCGATCGACGCATCATTCTCGCGGACGCAGGTCATTGCGGGTCTTGCTGCTTCTGTTGACCTTCGCGTTCCGTCTGAAAACCGGATTGCCTCGGCAGCAGCAACCAGGTCGCAAGAGCCGCAACGATCACAAGAGCTACGGCAAGAAGCTCCCCATGGAGCCCGAAAATCTGCACAGCGATTGCGGTGGCCACGATGAAACATCCGCCCCACAGGCAGAAGCAAGCCATGGCGCGGATGAGCGACCCAAGCCAGGGAACGTCAGGCATGGCGCGCAGCGATTTGCGGAAGTATCCCGTCGGGTCGGCGTAGAACTTCCGTGCCATGTAAATGACGTACGCGCCAAGCGCCCCGCGGAGAGCGACGCCGACAAGCGGGTTGGAGAGTGGAAGCGATGGGATCGTCAAAGTCCTTCCCCCGATCGATGGACCTATGATTCCACATCGCCGTTGCCTGGCGCTGCTTGCGCGGTTTCAAGGTTGACGCTGGACTGAGGAGGAATGGGAGGGTTCCAGCAGGTTGCCCAGCGGTTTGTAGTGACCGCCATAGAAGTAAAGCGCATAGCTGCGCATGAACACGCCGATCGTCCCCGCGGAACTGACGGCGATTGCGCATCCGGCTGCGACTCCCAACAGAAGGAACAGGACATGCAAGGCCGTCAGCACAACAGCCCGCACTCCGCCCACGCCATCCAAAATGGCGTCAAATCCTGCTACGGACATCGACAGGAGGCTGAAGACCATCTCACCCGTGATCCAGGCGGCGAAACCGAGGATCGCGCCGCCCACGATCGGGATGCCGAAGCGCAGGATGAGGTAGGAAAGGAAGGTCTCCCGGTTTGCCTCCACCCGGGCGCGGACCTCCGCCCAGGCCTTCTGGAACGAAGTGCTCTCAATGGCCATGTGGGGCAGAATGAAGTCGTTGAGAACTACCTGCGCTGCGAAGGCCGCCAGCGACAGGACGAATACCACCAGAGCACACGGCACAAAGAGGATAAAAAAGTTACCCGGATCGAGCTTGCCCTCCGCCGTAGGCGTGGAGATGAGCGTAAAACCGGCAACCACGAAAAGCACCGCGGACAGTACACCCAGTACCAGGAAAGCCAGCGCCACCAGCGCGCTCGCCGTGAAGAAGCGCTCGGACTCGATGAGATACAGCCGAGCCGCCGGACGAAATTCCCGGGTGCGATGGACCAGGGTATGGAAAAAGGCGAAGCGCAGGTGCGTAATCAAGAATAGGCAGTAGATGCCGGCCAGGAGGAGTGCAATGACGCCCAGGACTGTGACAGGAAGAAAGTCCGGCGCCAGGAGAAACGACTTCAGCTGGCCCCAATCGAAATCAAAAGGCAATGTACCGCGAACATAGAACTTGAAGCTGACAAGAAAACCTTCACACAACGTGGCGACAGAAGCCAGTTTGAGGAATGATTTCCACTGGAAGGGATGAAAGAGATAGGAGTACGTCCGCATCACGGCGGGCCAGATAGCTTCTGAGGCCGAATAGACTCTCATTGCGCCTGCACCTGGGTTGCCAAGCCTGGCAAACATGCCTTCTTGGCTTGGTGGGTCGCAGGGCTCAGCCTCTCCGATGAATCACGCAGATTGTCGAGCAAGCTCACCTGCCCGCCGATTCGCATCTTCAAGGAGCCGCGATCGAGTGGCTGGACTCGGGACCGGTGACCCGGGACGGGAATCGAAAAGGTCTTTTGTCATGCTGGGCGGGAAACTTCCGGGTACAGCATCGCGCCCAGCGCTCGGTAACGCCCTCCGTAGAATACCAGCGCATACTCCCGCACGCCGGTGCTGACCGGTCCGCCAAGCCCGACGCCGACAAGCAAGGCGAATCCGAAGGCCAGCACACCCAGGAAGACCTGAACCAGCACACCCACCAGCGCGGAAGCTCCGGATGAACCGGCAAAGACTGAATGAATGCCAAGTTCCGCCGCGGCCACCGAGCCAGCCAGCGCAAGACCTGGGAGGAGCAGCAGGAAAAAGATCGCAACCATCGCCAGGAACGGCAGGACCAGCCGCAACAGTGCATATGCGATGAACTGCCGCTTTTCTGCGCGAACATGTGCCCACACCTGGGACCACGCCTCCCCGGCACTTGCGTCCTCAAGCGCATAATGCGGCATCATGCCGTCGCGCAAAACCAAGTCGGTGAGAACGCCTGCAAAAACAAAAAGCAGCATGATTGGAATCAGCGGCAACACCAGAGACAGCAGCAAACCGAAGTCCATTCGTCCGCTTTGCTGGTTCTCATGAAACAGCCGCATAAAACCGTTCACAAACGGTAAGGCGGTCAGCCCCATCACCAGCAGAAAGCAGAATCCAACCGCCAGGTTGAGCCAGAAAAAGCGCGCCGCCTGGTCCCGATAAAGAAACCATCCGGACCGAATCTCCGAAGTACGGGTGACCAGGCAATGGAAGAAGGCAAAGCGCAGACGGGTGATCAGGTAGAAGATGAAACACGCCAGAATCGCCGCCAGCGCAAGCATCGCGATGGCCGCACACCAGGCAGCCGGGTTGTGAAAAGGCAACGAGCCCATTGACCCAGGCCCGGCATTCGGACCGCTATGCGATGAAGAATTCATGTTGCCGCTCAGGCCCTCGGTCACAATCGCCACCAGACTGAGCTTCAGGTAGGTTCCCCAACGGAAGGGTTGGAAGAGAAAGTCGCGGGTGCGTTGGAAGGCGAGCGGAACGGCGTCTGCAGCAGAGAGGGCAGGCATAGAAGACCTTTCCTGGGAAGGCACAGCGTACCACACGAACTACGACGATTTCAGGTGAGAAGTTCCGCGGCGCCATGAGAGATTTGCAGCCACCACGCGTCGAAGGCTTCCAGGGCGCGCTCGCAAACCATCCGGTGGCGCTCTTTTTTGTCGCGAACCTTCTTGCGCAGCTCTTCTTCAAGCGGCTCCAGCAGATCGAAGGTGATGTTGGCGGGCTGGAAGTCCTTGGGATCGGCGTGGGTAATGTAGTGCACCAGGGAGCCAAGCGCACTGGCGCGAGGAGCTGGCGGTGGCTCCTCGCCGCGCGCAAGAGCGGCCGCGTAGAGCCCCGCGAGCAAGCCGGTCGCGATGGACTCGGTATAGCCTTCGACGCCGCTCAACTGCCCGGCAAACAAGATGACCGGGCCTTCCTCACGCTTGAGGCGGAGGATTTCATCCAGCAGGAGCGGGGCCTGAATGTAAGTGTTGCGGTGAATCTGACCGTAACGGAGGAAGCGCGCGTTTTCCAGGCCGGGGATGAGGCGCAGCACGCGGGCCTGTTCGCCGAACTTGAGGTGATTCTGAAAGCCGACCAGGTTGTAGCTGTCGGCGCGGACGTTTTCCTTGCGCAACTGCACCACCGCCCACGGCGTCTTGCCGGTTCGGGGATCGCGCAGGCCGACAGGCTTCATGGGCCCGAACCGCAGCGTGTCGCGCCCGCGGCGGGCCAGCACCTCGATGGGCAGACAGCCCTCAAAATAGTCGAGCTTCTCCCACTCCTTGGATTCGGCAGCCTCGGCGGCCAGCAGCGCGTCGAGGAAGCGATCGAACTCCTCGCGGTCCATCGGGCAGTTGATGTAGTCGGCCGTTCCCTTGTCCCACCGCGCGGCCATGTATACGCGATTCATGTCGATGGTCTCCGCGTCGACAATCGGCGAGATCGAATCGTAGAACGCCAGGTGGCCGGAGCCGGTCATGCGCTCAATCTCGCGGCTGAGGGCTTCGGAGGTGAGCGGACCGGAGGCCAGGATCGTGATCCGCGGATCGTGCGGGTCGGGTTCGAGCGAGGTCACCTCTTCGCGAATGACGCGAATGCGCGGCTCCGCGGCAATGGCCGCTGCAATGCGCCGGGAAAACTCGACGCGATCGACCGCTAGGGCGTGGCCCGCTGGGACTGCGCATGCATCCGCAAGACGCAAAAGAGCGGAAGCTCCGCGGCGCATCTCCTGCTTGAGCAACCAAGGAGCCGTGTTGGGAGACTCGCTCTTCAGCGAGTTGGAGCAGACCAGTTCGCCGAATTCCGTGGTCTGGTGCGCGGGGGTGAGGCGTGGCTTGCCGTCCACCAGGGTGCGCATCTCGTAGAGATCCACGTCGCAGCCGAAACGGGCAGCGGTCAGCGCAGCCTCCGGACCAGCCAAACCGCCGCCAACCACTCGCACTCTCACTGGCCTTTCTCCTCATTCGGTCGCGCTGGGGGATCGATCCCGGCAAGGCGCCGCAACGCCTCTCCGGTAACGCGGACATTCCGCCACTCATCCAGGAACTCCGCGCCCATGGCGCGGTAGAAATCGATGGCCGGCGTGTTCCAGTCCAGCACCTCCCACTGGAGGCGGGGGCAGTTCTTCTCCACGGCAATCGCCGCGATGCGCTGCAGCAATGCCTTGCCGATGCCCAGGCCGCGAAACTCCGGGTCCACAAACAGGTCTTCAAGATAAAGGCCGGGACGGCCTGTCCAGGTGGAATAGTTGAAAAAGTAAAAGGCAAAGCCCGCGGGCCTTCCATCGCTCTCGGCGATCAGGCACGAATAAAAGGGGCTTTGTCCAAAACCGTCGCGAAGCAGATCCGCTTCGGTC
>Ga0302319_10023036_pt1 | contig 11144 bp, 6 predicted proteins | sample Bog_T0_2_FD_203319 | JGI IMG/M metagenome (GOLD analysis project Ga0302319, IMG submission 203319) | Peat permafrost microbial communities from Stordalen Mire near Abisko, Sweden - Bog_T0_2 | ecosystem: Environmental > Terrestrial > Soil > Wetlands > Peat | place: Sweden: Abisko, Stordalen Mire...
CGCTGATGGAGCTGGGCGAATACCAGCGCGCGGGCGACGCTTATCTTCGCATGTTCTCTTTGCGGCCCGCTTTGAGCAGTTACAACCGTATGGCTTGGTATAAATTCGTCACCGGCGAACCCGCCGCCGCCATTACTCTGATGCGGCAAGCGATTGATGCGGGAGATCCCGTGGCCCAGAACACGGCTTGGTGCTATGCCGAATTGGGTGACATGTATTTCAAAATCGGCCAACTGAATGAGGCCACACAGGCTTACGGCGCCGCTGTAGACCTATTTCCCACGTTACACCGCGCCATCGCTGGCTTGGGACAGGTCGAAGCCTCAAAAGGCAACACCACCGCGGCCATTCGTTATTACGAGCGGGCACAGTCCATCGTTCCGCTGGTGCAATATGCCGGCGAGCTGGAGGATCTTTATGCCAGGGCTGGCCTTTCCACAAAGTCGCGTCAGCAACGTGATCTGATTGCCACCATTGAGAAGTTAGGCAAAGTGACGAACGAAAAGACAAATCGCAATCTTGCCCTCTTCCTGGCCGATCACAATAGAGACCTGCCGTTAGCCATGGAATTGATGAAAGCCGAACTGCCTGTGCGCGGCGATGTCTACACCTGGGACGCTTATTCGTGGGTTCTTTATAAGACGGGCCGTATTGAAGAAGCGAAAAAGGCTTCGGAAAAGGCTTTAAGCCTTCACACACCCGAGCCGATTTTTTACGCGCACGCGCGCCAGATTGAATCAGGACCTGCACAATGACAAGAAGGATTCTCCTTTTCTGCGTATGCGCCGTCGCGGCCTTCGCTCATCCCATGGGCAATTTCAGCGTGAGCCACTATGCCAAGCTTCAGCCGTCGGCCAAAGGCGTTGAGTTGGAATATGTCCTTGATCTAGCCGAAATTCCCACGTTTGAAATGTTTAGCGATTGGAACATGGAACGGAGCGCACCGCCAGCGGAGGTAGAGCGCCATGCTGCGGTTCAGGCGCGTTTGTGGCTCAAGAATGTAGATATTACAGTCGCCGGCGTTACCGTTCATCCGAAAGTGGAATCGGTCAATGCTGTGATCGCAGATGGCGCCGGCAACCTGCCGATTCTGCGCATCACCACGCACGCTCACATTGATGCGCACGGCGGCAAGCTCACTTACGAAGATCGCAACTACGCGGAACGCGCCGGCTGGAAAGAAATCGTAATCGATCATGGCAGCGGTATAGTGTTGCGCCAAGCCAGCCAGACAAGTCAGGACGTGAGCAAAGGGCTGACCCGATATCCGGCCGACCCCACGGTGGCGCCACCGCAAGATCTGCGCGCTGAAATGGATTGGAGCACGCCTGTCTCGGCAACGCCCATCGTCATCGCCGCTGCCAAGCCCGTGATTCAACCGCTCGTTCAGCCGCATAACGCTCCCGTTGCGCCTGCTCCCGCCACGCTAACGGCAAAGAACGCCCCCGCCGGTGCTGTCACACGCGGCGACTATCTATCGCGCTTTTTGCACGAACGCGAACTTACGCCTTGGATGATTTTCCTGGCGCTCGGCGCGGCCTTCGTTTTGGGATCGGCGCATGCCTTCACACCCGGCCACGGCAAAACAATCGTCGCGGCGTATTTAGTTGGCTCGCGCGGCACGTTGAAACATGCGGCGTTTCTAGGTGCGATGGTGACGTTCACGCATACAGTCGTGGTCTTTATTTTGGGCCTGGTTACGTTGTTTCTCTTCAACTACGTGATGCCCGAAAAAATCACTGAAATTCTGGGTGCCATATCAGGCCTTTCCATCGCCTTGATCGGTGCCTGGATGTTGTATAAACGCCTCAAAGCGCGCGCCGATGCTCAAAACCACGGTCTCCGTCATCATCACGGCGACGGGCGTTATCACACTCACTCATACGGTCATACTCATTCGCACGGCGGCGCCGAACATTCGCACGTGCCTGCCGAGATCTCCTGGAAAGGCCTTGTCGCGCTCGGCGCTAGCGGTGGTCTCGTCCCATGCGAATCCGCGCTCGTCCTGCTGCTCGGCGCCATTGCTCTGGGCCGCGTGGGCTTAGGTCTTCTTTTGTTGCTCTCCTTTAGCTTGGGCTTGGCCATTGTACTGATGGCCATCGGCGTCGCCGTTCTTTACGCCAAGAACCTCATACCGGAGAGCAAACGCTCCAGCGGCCACCCGCTGATTCGCTGGGCCGGAATCGCCTCGCCAGCCGTTGTCCTCATCATCGGTATTATCATGACTGCCGTCTCGCTAGGTCTGATTCAGCCGAAGTGGATGATAGGCTAGCCGATTCGGGCATGGAAAACTGCTAAAATTCCACCATGCCCCGAATCCTGATCGGCATAGCCTTCTTAGCGGCTGTTATCGTTTCTGCCGGAACAACTCCCTCATACACTGACACCATCCGGGCGTGGCAAAAGCATCGCGACGATGGTTTGCGAGCCGAAAACGGTTGGCTGTCTCTGGTCGGCCTCTTCTGGTTGAAGCCCGGCGATAACACCATTGGCTCCGATCCGAAGAACGATTTCGTGCTACCCAAAGCCGCGCCCGCGCAAGTTGGCCGTCTGAACTGGGCAGATGGCAAAGTCACGCTAATCGATCCGTCCGGCACTCGTAAAGTCCTCTCTTTTGACGAGGACAAGCCGGATGTCGTGAAAAACGGATCGGTTTCGTTCATCGTGATCAAGCGCGGCGACCGCATGGGCGTCCGTGTCAAAGACGCCGCAAGCCCGGTGCTCAAAAACTTCGAAGGAATGAGTTATTTCCCGATCAACCCTGCCATGCGCTTCGAGGCCACCTTGATCCCAGACGTGCAAAAGATCCCCGTACTGAATGTCCTAGGCCAAACGGAAATGGAAGAGAGTCCTGGCTGGGTTGAATTCCACTACCAAGGCCGCGCCTATCGCCTGCGCGCGATGTATGAAGATACAGCCAAGGGCAAGACTCTATATTTCTTGTTCAAAGACCTGACCAATAAAACAAAAACTTATCAGGCGGGCCGCATGCTGAATGTGCCGCTGCCGGTAAACGGCAGAGTTGACCTCGATTTCAACCGCGCCTACAACCCGCCGTGTACCTTCACGCCGTACGCGACTTGCGAACTGGCGCCCAAAGAGAACCACTTACCCATAGCCGTGAATGCCGGCGAACTTCGCTACAAAGACGGTCATCCGTACGAAACAAGCTCCAAATAACCTACTTACCCTAGCTGCGGAACCAGCCGATTCCGGCAAGCGTCTTGATTCATTCATTCATGAACGCCTGCCCGAATATAGCCGTTCCCGTTTGCAGACTTGGATCAAACAGGACCGCGTGCAAGTCAACGAGGCGACGGCCCGGGCCTCGCATCTTTTGCGCGCTGGCGACGCCGTATCCGTCTCGCCGGCCGAACTCGCGCCGCTGCACGCCGAGCCAGAAGAGCTGCCGCTTAAAATTTTGTACCAGGATGAAGACGTCGTCGTGGTAGATAAACCGGCGGGTATGGTCGTCCATGCGGGCGCAGGTCATTTTCAAGGAACGCTCGTCAACGCTCTTCTCCATCACTTCGGCACGCTATCTTCCTTAAACGGCGATGATCTGCGCCCCGGTATTGTGCATCGGCTCGACCGCGAAACGAGCGGCGTCATTGTAGTGGCGCGCACCGATAAGGCTCACCAGTCGCTCGCCGGGCAATTCCAGGCGCGCGAGGTGGAAAAGGTTTACTTGGCTCTCGCTCACGGGCATTTTCATCGCGCACAAGGCATTATCACCGCGCCAATCGCGCGCGATCCGGTTCGCCGCATCCGCATGACTACAAAACTGGATGGCGGCCGCTCAGCCCTGACTGAATATAAGACTCTCGAGGTATTTGATCGCTTCACGTACCTGGAAGTGCGCATCGGCACTGGCCGAACACATCAAATTCGCGTGCATCTGGCGAGCTTGAAACACCCGATCTACGGAGACACCGTCTATGGCGCACCCGCGTCACCGCTGAACCGATTCTTTTTGCATGCCCATCGGCTGTCGTTCGATTCGCCCTCGACAGGCGAGCGCATCACCGTCGAAAGCCCACTCGCACCCGAACTAGCCACGCTGCTCGAATCCCTACGCCACAACCCCGTTACTATGGATGTATTGAAATGAAGATTCAACCACGTTACTTGTTGATACTGGCCGCGTTTGCCACGCTCGCCCTTTCCGCGCAGGACCCCGTCAAACCTGCTGCTGCCGCCGCTGACGACGATATCATCCGTACTGAAGTGACGCGCGTCAACATGCTCTTCACTGTCACCGACAAGCGCGGCCGTTTTGTGACAGATCTCACACGCAACGATTTCACAATCCTGGAAAACAAGAAGTCGCAAAGCATTAAAGAATTCACCGCTGAAACCGATTTGCCGCTGCGCCTGGCGATCCTCATCGACACCAGCGCCAGCGTCACAGACCGTTTTCACTTCCAACAAGAGGCGGCTACCAATTTCATCAACAGCGTCGTCCGCGATCAGGACAAGGCGATCGTGGTCAGCTTTGATACGGCGGCGGAATTAGCCGCTGATTTGACGGGTGACACGCGCGTCTTGGAAAAAGCCGTGCGCGGTTTGCGCCCCGGCGGCGGCACTGCCCTTTACGACGCCATTTTTTTCGCCTGTAAAGAAAAGCTGATGCTCGATCAACCGATGTACAAATTCCGCCGCGCGATGGTGGTGCTGAGCGATGGCGACGATAACCAAAGCCAGCACAGCCGCGATCAGGCCTTGGAAATGGCGCAACGCGCTGACACCGTGATCTACACCATCTCCACCAATCAGAGCCACGTTGAAACCGATGGAGACAAAGTGATGAAATATTTCGCCGATCAAACCGGCGGCACCTCATTCTTTCCTTTTCAGGCCAACGATCTGAATCAATCGTTCGAAAATATCGCCAATGAGTTGCGCCACCAGTACAACTTGTTCTACGCGCCGGAACCTTTGAACAATGACGGCCAATACCACCACGTCGTCATCAAGGTGAAGAACCGCAAAGACTTGCTTGTGCGAGCTCGTAAAGGCTACTACGCGCGCAAAACGACTTAACGGAATCCGCGTCCTCTAACATAGGAGTTTGTCACCGCTCGATACAGTCCGTGAAGCCGCGCCGTCCATCGAACGGAGACAGTGGCCGCAAGTCTATTTTGGCGTAGCCGCTACTTCCCTCGCCACACTCCTGTTGGAACTCGCTTTGACGCGCGTTTTTTCGGTGGTCTATTTCTACCACTTCGCGTTCTTGGCCATTTCCATAGCGCTGTTCGGTCTAGGAGCCGGCGGTGTGTTTTCTTATGTCGTAGCCGGTTGGCGGGGTTCGCTCTATGCCAAACTCGGTGGCCTGGCCATAAGCAACGCGTTGGCGATTGTGATTTGCCTAGCCTATCTGCTCAATCCCGGCGGCAAAATGGACATGCCGTCCATGATGATTGCGTATTTCGTGGCAGCGGTGCCTTTCGTTCTTTCTGGGACGATTCTCTCGCTAGCCATCGCCGACACCATCAAGCGGGTCGATCGGGTCTACTTCTTCGATTTGATCGGTGCCGCAACGGGTTGCGCCGTTTTGGTGCCGCTGCTGAAGTGGCTCGGTGGGCCCAATACCATTCTGGTGGCGGCGGTCGTGTTTGCGGTCTCCGCGGCTATCTGGTTCCATCTTTCTCGTGCCCCGCGCGGCCGCATTCTGGCGGTGTTGCTAGGCCTGCTTTTGGTGGGTTTGATCACGTATAACTTCAAATTTTTCCTGATCGAAGTCAAGACGGCCAAGGGCGTGCCCATCAAAGATGAAGAATTCGTCAAATGGAACGAGTTTTCGCGCATTGCGCTGAAGCCCGAGCCTGGCAGCACGATGAAGAGCATCGTCATCGATGCCGATGCCGCGACGGGTGTGGCGCGCTTTGATTTTGAACATCTAACTCCTGAACAGAAATACGATCTCGCTTACGGCGGCGCAGGATTTGTATACTTGCTGCGGCCGGGCGCTAAGACACTGATCATCGGCCCGGGCGGCGGCTGGGACGTTTCCCGCGCGCTGGCTTCCGGCAGCAAAGATATTACCGGTGTTGAGATCAACCCGATCATTGCCGACGTGATTATGCGGAAGCAATTTCCGCAATACAGCAACCGCCTTTATTTCCGCCCGGAAGTGAATATTCAAATCGAGGACGGGCGTTCGTTTGTACGCCGCTCAAACCAGCACTATCAGGTCTTGCAGGCCACGCTAGTCGATACTTGGGCCTCCACGGCCGCAGGCGCTTTTGCGTTGAGCGAGAACAATCTATATACGACGAACGCGTTTGTCGATTACCTTTCGCATTTGACGAGCGATGGGGTGATGTCGTTCACACGCTGGGGTTTTGATCCGCCGCGTGAATCGCTGCGCGTCGTGGCGCTGGCACAAGCCGCGCTGGAACAACTGGGCGAACACGACGCCGCGCGGCATATCGCGGTGATTCGTGAGGATACCCAGAAGTTGCGGGGCTGGGGCACGCGCGATACGATTCTGATCGGCCGTCATGCGCTGACCGGCGGGGACATCGAAACGCTGCGCACATCAGCCGAAATCGGCAAAGTGGAAGTGGTGTACCTGCCCGGCACTACGCGCGATACACCCTTCCGCACGTTGCTTGAAACCAGCTCGCCCAGCCAGTTCTTTGAAAATTACCAATTTGACGTCCGGCCCGTGAGCGATGACCGCCCGTTTTTCTTTTACACGGTTCAGGCGCGTGACTTGTGGCAGTTTGTCCTGCATGCCTCGCGCGAGACGGCGGATTACAAGGTGAACAATGCGTTGCCCGTGCTGTTTGGTTTGGTAGCCATCAGCATTGTGGCAACGCTGGTGATTCTCGCGCTACCACCGCTGGTGTTGCGGCAGTCGTTGCCGAGCGCGCCGGGCGCCAAGCGCGCGCTTTTATACTTCCTGTTCATCGGCGCCGGTTACATTCTGATTCAGGTGGCGCTGATCCAAAAGTTCGTATTGTTCCTGGGACATCCAACCTACGCGCTCACGGTGATCATCTTTTCGATGCTGCTATCGAGCGGCTTAGGCAGCTTTGTGAGTAAGCGGCTGATTGGAAATGTACTCAGTTTGCCCGCTGTCCTGCTGTTCGTGACAGCCGCGGTCCTGGTGCTATCGCAGGCTGTCGGGCCAGTGAGCGAGAGCGGCGTGGCACTGCCGCTACCGCTTAAAATACTGATCGCCGTGGGCATGATCGCACCGGTGGGCTTTGCGATGGGAATGCCTTTTCCGACCGGGCTGACACTGTTGGAACGGACCATGCCAGCCGCCGTGCGCTGGGCTTGGAGCGTGAATGCGGCTTCGAGCGTTTTGGGTTCGGCAGCAGCCATGTTCCTGGCCATTTATCTTGGACTCAAGATGACCCTCTGCATCGGCGGGATTTTCTATCTGGGGGCGTTGGCGAGCTTGTATATCTCACCGCTAAGAAAGCAATAGTTCCAGATCTTCTTTTTGTAGATTCTTAATCACGCTGTTGTCCTGGTTGATGATGGCGCTAGCCAGGTCACGCTTGGACTTCTGCAGATCCAACACTTTCTCTTCCACCGTGTCGCGGGCAATCAAGCGGTAAGCAAAAACTTGCTGAATCTGGCCGATGCGGTGAGCACGGTCAACAGCCTGAGCTTCGACGGCGGGATTCCACCAAGGATCGAGTAAGAAAACATAGCCGGCGGCAGTAAGGTTCAGGCCCAAACCACCAGCTTTGAGACTAATCAGAAACAGCTTGCACGTAGGGTCGTTTTGGAATCGCTCGACTGGGGTTTGACGGTCACGGGTGGCCCCGTCCAAATATTCGTAGACGATTCCTTCTTCGTCCAGGTGTTTACGGACGATTTTCAGGAAGCTTGTAAACTGCGAGAACACCAACGCCTTGTGGCCTTCGGCGGTTACCTCGCGCAACTGAGACAGGAGCACTTCCATCTTGGCGCTGGGTTCTTCACTGCGTTTGGCATCGATCAAAGCGGGGTGACAAGCGGCTTGACGCAGGCGGAGCAGCGCTTCCAGAACTTGAATCTTCGACTTGCCCATACCATCTTTAGCGATCTTGCCCAACAAAGAGTTGCGGTAATGTTCGCGTAATTCGTTATACAGCTTGCGTTGCGGCGGCTTGAGCTCGCAGTAAATGGTTTGCTCGGTTTTGGGAGGCAGTTCGCGCGCGACTTCCTCTTTTGTGCGGCGCAGAATGAAAGGCCGCAAGGCGTGCGCCAGCAAGGCCAGACTATCTTCGCCGATATGGCGTAATCCGCCGCCGCCCGCGCCGGCAAGCTTGAAAACGTTGGCGGCATTCAGCATGCCAGGATTGAGAAATTCGAACAAAGAAAACAACTCGCCCAGATGGTTTTCGACAGGCGTTCCGCTCAAAGCCAGCCGGTTAGAGCCTTTCAATAAACGCACGGCTTTGGCTGATTCCGTACTCGAATTTTTGACGGCCTGCGCTTCGTCGAGAATGATGTAGTCGAATTCGATATCTTTCAGGCGGGGCGCATCGCGGCGCAAGGTTCCATAGGTGGTGAGCACAAGATCATAACCCGCGAAGCTATCTTCGCCGCGCTCGGCTCCCGTGTAATCCAAGACGCGTAGGTTGGGGGTAAAGCGCGCCGCTTCTTGACGCCAGTTAAAGATCAGCGAGCGCGGCGCGACCACCAAAGAGGGCTGATTTAATTCGCCCTTGAGACGCAATTCGTGGCGAGTTTCCAAAAGCGCTAAGACTTGGGCCGTTTTACCAACACCCATGTCGTCCGCAAGGCAGCCGCCGAAGGACATGCGCCGAAGAAATTCCATCCAGCCCAGACCTTCGCGTTGGTAATCGCGCAACTGACCAATGAAGCCGGCTGGTTGCGGGGCCGCGACAACGCCTTCAAAATGTTGCAACTGTTCGCGCACACGGTTAAACGCCGCGTCGCACGAAACCTCCGGCTGCGTGGCTAAGAGCGCGTCGAGTAAACCCGCTTGATTGTTGCGAAAACGAATGTGGCCGTTTTCGGCGGTTCCCAACCCGGCCACCAAGCCGATGCGCGCCAACCAGTCTTCGGGCAAGACTCCATATGTGCCGTCACCGAGGCGCACGGTGGTCTCACCGCGCCGAACGGCTTCTAGCAGTTCCGGAAGAGCGGCGGTGGTGTCGCCATATTCCACTTCGCCGCGCAGCTCAAACCAGTCGACGCCCGAAGAGACTTCCATGCGATAGCTGCCGGGCTTGCGGAACATTTTGCCCTCCGCTTCGACGTGCCAACCATCTTCGATCAGTTTTCTGACGATGCCCGGCACTTTGTTGGTGTGCGTGTGCCAACTGCCGTCGTCACGCGGATCGGACGTGGTGGGCTGGCGGAAGCCTAGCGCCCTCAACGTGTCAGTGGCCGCGCCTTCAATCTCTGCATGGCGTTTGACGAAACGGCGAGTGGCGCTGTCATAGACACCGCGGCGTTTGTCCGCGCCGGGCACCATGGTGCCTGCGTAATCGAAGATCAGATCGGCAGTGACCTTGGCCTGCTGTGCGCCGGTAGCACGGGCACGAATCTTCAGAAGCTTGCGCGGAATGGGCGCGATTTCTTCGAATGCCAATTCACGCGGGACGGTGAGCGGCGGCGCTTCGGGCAAGGTCAATAGCTCCGCCAAGAGTTCGTCGGCGTCCCGATCGGAAGCAGTGATACTGCCAATTCGGCGCATGTGGCGAACCCAATCGGTTTGCGTGTCGGGCGCCAAAAGGGCGACACGTTGCGCGATGAAGACGAAGCCTTCGCAGATGAGGTCTGTGTCGGTTAACTCGACACGCTCGTCGCCGCGGCGTAAGAATCCAAAGACGGACCAACCGGTAATTTCGCGCTCTTTCATTTCGAGCTCGAAGCGCCAGGGCTCGCCCTCATCCCACTCGAGAGGCGTTGGGGAAGCGGATTGTTTCGGTTTCTTCAGGAAGCAGCGACCGGTTTTCACAGCCAGCGGAAGGACAACGGCGGCGAGCGCGGGCGTGAGCAAACTGGATAAAGGGACTTGGCCGTAAGCATCGGGATCGCCCCAGCCGTGATATTCGAAACCGCCGGCGAGGAGCGAGAGAATGGGACGATCGCTGAGCGGCAGGTTCCGCAAATGGCCGCGTTTGATGATGGTGCGATTGTTCAGAGTGTAAGTGCCATCGGCCTTGCGGTCGCGCGAGTCGAGCGCCAAGACTAAGCCGTTTGCGACAACGCTGGCTTGCACATCCACTTGGTAGACGATCTCGCGTTTAGCGGGCCAAGGGTCGCGCAGGCGGTCGCGCATGACCTTGGTCAGCAGCAAGTTGTTGACTTCTTGCTTCCAGGCGGCGGGTTCCAGTTGCTTGACGGCCGCTTTGACCGTGGCTAGATTGAAGGGTTCGCCTTCCTCCAGATCGTCTTCGTCTTCATCAATCGAAAATCCTTCGTCATCGGGCGACTCGTCATCGAGAATGAGTTCGGGCGAATTCGCAGCGTGGGACAAATAGTTTTGACCTTCGGCGGCCAAGATAGCGGCCCACAAATGTTTGCAAGGGCCTTGGTCTTCGAAATACGGACAATCGCACCAAACGCTGAGGAACGGGGCGTCCCAGGTGAGGGTGACGCCATAACGCTCGGTGCCGGTGACTTCGGCTTCCACATGGCTGGCGTCGCCGGCGCGAATACGGATGAGGTGCTGCCAGTGATAGGTTTGCCCGCGCTGGCGGACGGCGGCGCTAAATTCGCCCTCCAGTCTTTTCGATAGTTTCATCAGTGTCGTTGAATTGGTGTGCGGGGGACTATCTTTCATTGTAGGGCGAAGTGGTTTGGGCGGAGTGGGCGTCGGCGCCGGTTTCTTTTCCAGGCGATTGAAAATCGGGCGCGGCGGCACGGGAGAGACCTGGGGGAAGCGAGCAGCGGAGTTGCGGCGCTGGCGCTGAATGGTTAGCCGGTAGGTATGGAATCTCATTGCTAGTTCGAGGCTAGAAGCGGCAGTTCGCCGAATGCGCGGAATTGGCTGTAAGCTACTGAAACGAGGGGAGAAGAAAAATTTGGAAGATTTGTCACTGATAAAGATCGCATCGGCTTTTGCGGATTCAGATGTGGGGGAACGGGAGATGATGAGGCCGCAAAAGGTGATGTGATCGCGCAGTGAACTAAAGCGCTAGGAGATTTTGAGGGGCAGACCTATG
>Ga0302319_10023041_pt1 | contig 11143 bp, 10 predicted proteins | sample Bog_T0_2_FD_203319 | JGI IMG/M metagenome (GOLD analysis project Ga0302319, IMG submission 203319) | Peat permafrost microbial communities from Stordalen Mire near Abisko, Sweden - Bog_T0_2 | ecosystem: Environmental > Terrestrial > Soil > Wetlands > Peat | place: Sweden: Abisko, Stordalen Mire...
CGAATAGCGAGCGTCTGGCCCACCGCAGGTGGTCTGCACCACCGGAGGGGGTTACTCGCCCAGCACCCGCAACCGCGCCGGCATGTGATCCGTTGCCAGCTCATGCCCGCATTGCGTGCAGAACTGGTCCGTGGCGCGTACGGTTCTGAAGCAGTTCCCGCAACTGGCCGTCAGCCGGTAGTCGCACTGCGGGCAGAAGTGAAAGTCGCTCTGCACATGCGTCGAGCAGGCGGGGCAGCGCGAAACCATCGGCGCCCGCAGCAGGAAGTAGAGCACCGCGCCAATGCCCCCCGGCATCACGAAGCAAATCACAATCCAGAACCGCGAACTCATCGCCCGCCGCGGCGCATCCTTGCTCACATAACCCACCATCAAAAAATAGAGCGCAGCCAGCAATCCCCAGGAAAGATTGAAATAAATGCGGAACCCAAGTGGCGGCGGCTGATGGTTTCTGCCCTCCGGCAATACCAGCCAGAAATAGTACTCGACCAGCACAAAGGCCGCGGCCGCGACCACAATGGACCAGATCGGAATCAGGCGTTCGTCTTCGTTAACGGCAATGGATTGTGGTTCGCGCATAAGCAATCCCTGTTTCATAGCATCTCTCGGGAGGTTCAGCTCACCTAAACCCCACATATAGATGGACGCCAGAGCGAATCGGTAAGTTGCGCCAAGTTAACCGCCAATGCCGATTTGGTCAGGAATGCCGCGAATCCGTGCCAGCGATCGGTTCTAAGACCGGTGCCGCACCCACCCAGCCAGCAGCGCACAAGCCACCAGCGCCGGGCACAGGATGCAAACCCACAGAGCAAACTGGCAGGTCACGTCGCCCAGGTGTTCCGAGGCGATCAGGTTATCTACCGCCCACCCCACCAGCGGCCCCAGCACCAGAACAACCACCAGAATCGCCGCCAGCGCCACCGAGCGAATGCGCTTCCGTCCCGCCTGCTGGTCCTGCATCACGCCCAGAGAGGCGTTCACCACCCGGCAGGTCCGATGCGCCAGCAGGCAATCCCGGCCTGCCTCATTCCCGGCCAGCGCAGACAGCAGGTCGGAGTCAGCGCCAGCGTTCGCGCTACTCTGCGCGTCGCCGGACGCACCGAAGGTACTCTTCACACCGCCTCCAGCAGGCGCAGGCGGTTCCGCTCCAGCTTGATCTTGATGGCCGAAAGGCCCCTGTAAAGCCTTGACTTAACAGTGGATAATGGCGCCCGTGTAACCTTGGCAATCTCTTCCAGAGACAACTCCTCGTGGAAGCGCAGCACCAGCACCTCGCGATGAAGCGTATCCAGCTGCATCAGCGCCGCCGCAATTCGTTCCCTGTCCTCAATATTTGAAAGACGGTCGAACGGCGTTGGCTCGCCGTCCGCAACTTCGAAGCTCATCGGCCTGTCGTCGTCGCTTTTCCCCTCGAACAGCTCGTCCAGGCTCGACATGGTCCGCTTGCGCCGGTAATCGATCACCAGGTTGCGCGCAATCGTGAAAAGCCACGTATCGAACCGCGCCTGCCCATTGAACTGCGCGCCGCGCACCAGAACCCGCATCCAGACCTCCTGGAACAGGTCCTCCGCCATCTCGCGATTGCTAGTCAAATAAAGAAGATAGCGCAGCAACCGGTGCTGGTAGCGGACAATCAGCTCGTCGAGGAGCCCGGCATCCTGGCGCTTGAGCCCTTGCGCAACGGCCAGACTTTCCTGCCGAATCTGCTCGTCAGCTGCGGTGGCGGAACCCAGGCCAAAATGAGGAAGAACAGACGCGGCAGTGCTCATTGTGTTAATTAGACGACAGAAGACCGCCGCAAGTCGCTGAAAAATGGATTTAGTAACAAAATACCGTCCCAGGAGGTAACCACATATTGAGCTGTGCATTGTCTCGATTGGTGACAATCCGCCCGGAATGGGGAAATGACTGCCGCCATGGTTCACGAGTGGCTCGTCCTGTTGGCGTCGGGTGACGCTCAGCAGGCGCAATGGAACTGGCGGATTGAGATTCCTGCCCCCCATCCTTCGCCGAAAAAGGCGAAGGATGAGGTAAGTTCAAGGGTGGCAAAGTCAAGACCGCGCCACCCCCAAATCAACGGCGTATCTGCATTGGCCGCCCTACCGCTCGGCAACTACAGCTGCTTCCGGCGTGCCCTTGGGAGCGGAAAGATAGCCTGTCACCGTGTTCTTGGCACTCACATTGTTAACCACAATCTCAAACAACGCGGGATCCTTGCCGCTGTAGAACTGAAGCGGCTCGTTCAGGCTCTTGTCTTTCTTCTCGTACTGCTTGTCGTCGGAAAAGACGGAGATAGTGTACTTGCTCCGCTTCGAGTCGGCTCCCTTCAGTTCCAGGGTCACTGTCCCCACCTGCTTCTTGACCCCCTTCACCAGCGTGAACTGGTAGTAGTTCCGGTCGCCCTTGTGCTTCAGAATCTCCAGTTCCTCGCCGTTTCGCGCAATCAGGGAGCTGTGGCCGTTCAGATCCCCCTTCATCGACGTCAACTGGTTTTTGGTGTCGACCAGGTCGCTTTGCGTCTTGGCTACATCGGTCTTGACGCCGCCCACATCCGTCTGGACGTCGGTCACCGCGCTTGAAACCGCCGCCACCTGTCCCTGCGTCTGCTGTTGTGCGGTTGCCAGCCGAGCCGTCGTCTGCTCCCCGCGAACCTCGCGGACCTTGAATGCCGCTGCCCCCGTATCCATTTGCTTCTGCGTCAGGTTAAGCGAGGTCTTCAACTCGTCCGTAGTCACATTGAGCCGCGCATCGATCGCCTGCTGAGCGGCAGCCAGCTTGATGTTCTGCGCCGCGGTATCTGCCAGCGCCTGCTGCTGGGCAGCCAGTTTGCTGCTCAGGGTAAAGCTCCAGATAATCCCGCCCAGCCCCAAAAGTATCGCCACTGCGATCGCCGCCAACAGTGCGCCGGAATACGTTCTGGGAGTTCCTTCTACCGTTTCTTCTATCATGTGCTGCCCTTCCTTCCTCTGGCTCACCGTAGAGCATCCCATTCCCCAGGTCTGCTCGATAAAGCTCACCTCCTGCATTCGCCGACATAGAGCAGCGAACTCCGCGCAAAACCATGTTGGGTTTATCGATGGTTCTTTATGACACTTGGAATCGGCCGGCAGGCGCGCAGATCGCCCACGCCCCGGAACCCTCACGCGTCATTCCTTCTTTGCTCTCCCAGCCACGCGCAACGCATCCTCCACCGCCTGCCCCGCCCGCCGCTCCCGGGACTCGGCGCTTTGACAATGAAAGATCCCCAGCAAATGGTTCCGCCGCCGCGCCGGAGTCATCGCCTCCCACCCCATGCGTGCCAGCGGCTGCCTTTGAAAAGCAGCCTTCAGAATCGGAGGCGGATCACTCGGGTCAAGTTCACCCTCCATCGCCAGCAGCAGCCACTCTGCTATCTTTTCTGCCCGCTGCTGGCGCGACTCAGACCCTTTGGCGTGGCTCACCAGCGCCCCAATCACCCTGCGCATGTAGTAATTCAGTCCGTCAAACCACGTGCGAAGCCGGCGGTCACCCTTCAGCGCTTTGGCCAGTTCCGGCGGTATCTCGGCAGGGCGTTCCTCCAGATCGGGCTCCAGCCGAATCTTCACCTTCGACCCGACAGCCGCCTTGGCCGCCGCCTGCATCTTTTTGTTGACCAGGAGAAAGTGTCCTCCGCCGCCCGCTTTGCCCAGCAGCGATGAGCGAAAAGCCAGCCCCGCAATCTCCCCGCGCACCCGCGTTCCCTTGCGCACCGGCCATGCCTTGGCAACGTCGAACGGGATCCGTGCCACCACCCAGCCAAGCCCATTCTGCAATGGCTCAAGCACGGCGGTAAAAGTCCTTGCGGCAGACGTGCTCATGAGCGATTCGGTACGATAAGGGTCGTATTCAACATACTCGAAAATTAACATGCCAGTGGATTGACATACCTCCTATCGAGTTGATATCAACGTACGAGTCGATTGAACGCCGACATCCTGGTCTATCTTCCAAAAAAGGAGAACTCTCCCGATGTTTACCCCCAAAGGAAAATTCGGCTGGTACGAGCTTATGACCAGCGATACAACCGCCGCCGGCAAGTTTTACTCGGACGTTGTGGGCTGGACGACCCAGGAGATGCCCGGCGACGGCCCCGCATACACTGTCTTCAACCTCGGGAACGTAGGAATCGCCGGCATGTTGACCATCCCCGGACACGTCGCCTGGGTAGGTTACATCGCGGTCGACGATGTCGATGCGCACATTGAGAAGATTGTCGAAGCCGGCGGCAAACTATGGAAACCTGCCACGGATGTCCCCGGAGTGCTTCGATTCGCCGTCATGTCTGACCCGCAAGGCGCTGCCATTGTGGTCTTCACGCCCAACCCGGCCATGCCTACGCCGGAACGCCCCGCGCCACCGGCTCCCGGCACCATCGGCTGGCACGAGCTCTACACAACCGACCTCGACGGCGGATTCGACTTCTACAACAAGCTCTTTGGCTGGACCAAACTCAGCGATATGGATATGGGTCCCATGGGCATCTATCGCATCTTCGATCAGGGCGACCACAAGCAAATGGGCGACGGCGGAATGATGATCAAAGCGCCTCATATACCCGTTTCAAGCTGGACCTTCTACTTCAACGTCGATTCGATCGGTGGGGCCATCAAACGCGTTGAAGCGGGCGGTGGGAAGGTCTTGAACGGTCCGATGCAGGTGCCCGGCGGAGCCTGGATCATCAACGGCCAGGACCCCCAGGGAGCCATGTTCTCGCTCGTCAGCAGCAAGGAATAAGGCAACAATAAGTGCAGGCGCGTTCCTGGGTCGTCGACGCCGATAGCGTTGGCGGCCTGCTCGCATTTCTCTCGCGGATATGGCTCCATCAGAGCTAAAGAATGGAGTTGTGCCTGGACCATCGGCACTTCGCACCCGACCCATTGCGCCGGGTTACTTTCGGATTGCCGGTGATACAACCGGAACGCCGGTTAGACACCAGCAACGCTGGAATCGGTCGAATCACCCCTCACAGACAATACGCTTTGCCTTTTCGCGCATCCGTTCTTCCCTTGGCCATCGAGCTCTTGAGAATGCGGCCAGATGCAGCCAAAGGCCCCTTGGGGTCTTTGGCTGCATTACAGACCTCGCCCGTAATGGCGCTGGTGAAGGTTGCTTTTCCTTGAGGAAACAGACAAAAGGCCCAGAGCTTGCACCCTGGGCCTGAGAAACTGCATGTTCATTTGGATTGATGCGGTCAGCCGCGCATCCCGATCTTCCGCCGCATCAGGCCAGCCAAGCTGACCAGGCCGCTGCCGAGAAGAAGCATGGAACTGGGCTCGGGGGTCACGGTGCTGGGGCTGGGTCCATCGAACGAGAGATCGTCGAGTACAAAGTCGTTAAAGGAGCCGGAGTTGTCGAGGTCGGTCAGCGTGATGGTCGCCGTCGTGCTCAATCCCGAATTCCAGCTGTAGGAATAAGGAACCCAGCTGTCTCCCACCGTCTGATCGCCCAGAACAACACCGTTGACCGCCACTTGAAAGTCGGCATTCGAGCAGCATGTATTGCTGATCTCGGCGGCGTCGTAGCTGAAAAGATAGCCGGAGCCAGGCGCAACGGCGAGCGTTTCCTGCCAGACGGTTGTGGGATACGTCGTCGCGCCATCGGCAACGTAGACGTTGCCGTTCCCGCCCGAGGGATCCACCGTTACATTGACCCAATCATTATAGGCGGATTGGGGGGCAACATTTCCAATCGGTATCACAGCGTAAATGCCGTGTAGACCGTTCTCGAATAATTGCGGAGTCTGTGTAGTGAGTGTATAGCCCGTCGAAAATCCAGTGTTTCCGGCGCTGAAGCTCCCATTGACCACCAGATCGCTCGCTAAGGCAGCCGTGGAACCTAGCCCCAGCAGTAGTGAAAATCCCAAAATTGTTGTTCTTGCGTTCATTCTTGCCCCTCCTGGCAAAGCTGTTATGGGTCAAAAGAATGCGGAATTCGGCCGAAGCACGAGGTGCCGCGCAACAGGACGTCTCAGCCCGGAGCGTCCTGGCCTCTAATTACTTGGGAAACCAATCCTGAGTCTGCTCAGAAACGGCTGACTTCCCCGCCGCTTGCCCGTTCCTCACTGGTTGATACGCAAGGCTCAGACACATCCACGACGTGGTTTAGATTCTTCTTTAAGCATTTCCGACGCCAATTGGCGTTATTGAGAACAAATGGGTTACTTTTCTTCATCCCCGGAATTGCGCAAGAGTTTGCGGTCGCTGGTGGCACTTTACTTCGACTTCCGGCAAGCATTCCCGGCCAGCAACCAGCTTTTGAACATACAGCGGCGTATATTGGTACGATTCTCGAAAAGCGGTAACAGTGCGCATTTCGAGCCTGAATGCGGCCAGGTTTTCTCTCGGTTCTGGGCGGATCGTCGCTAGCCTACATCGGAACCGCCGCGAGCAAGAAGCTCGGGGATGAGCTGTGCGCTTATCCGAGGCGGTTTCGATTAGGAGACAAGAAGGAAGCAGCGGGCGTTTGCCGCGGATGCGGTGAGCCTATGGAATCTCAATCGCAGACTGCTGATACTGAACGAGTTATTACTTTACTCGACAAAGCTGATGATGCGATCTTATCCGGCCCATGGCCCCAGTATATGGCACGATGCAGCGTCCGTGGCGCCCGCGGCTTCGTTCTAGTCGCCAAGCCGGCAGTTACTGTTCGTTAAACAGCGTTTTCGGTGGCGGAATTCGATTGAATCCGGTGACGGGATAGAGCGCACCCAACATCTTGGAGTAGCTGCAAAACGTTGTTCCGGATCGCGGCATAACAATCTGACCAGCACTCGCGAAGGCAGGGACGAGAACAGGCCCTGGAGAAAGCCCGTCCATCCCGAAAAATAGTCTCCAGGCTTTTCCGAATTTTGCAGTCTAATTCGAGGAACCGCGCACAATCGATTCATGGTCTCCAAAACACCTGAAATCCCTCAGTTCCCTCATGTCCCTCAACTCGTCCGGACTGTGCCCGGTCAGTACCCTATCATGATTTACCCCTCCCCTCCCCACTTTTCGCCCCATGCATATGAAAATAATGAGGTTACGTCGATAATGACCAGAAGCGCCAGCGAAAACAAACAACTTACGTCCCAGATCCTGTCGGAGATCGGTCACTTTGCACTAGGAATGCAGCGGCTTTGAGCGCCGTCGAAGCCGTTCTACGAGTCAACATCCTGTCGTCGGCCGTTCCTGCGATTCCCAGCACGCACTCCCATTCCAATGCCAATCCTCTACACTATCCTTCATGGAAGTTCTCTACGGAGTGCACTCGGTTGATGAGGCGCTCAAAGCCGGCAAGCGCCGTTTTGACCACGTCCTGGTCGCTCGCGAGCGAGACGATTTGCGCCTTGAAAAGCTGGTCGCCGCTCTCCGCCTGGCCGGTATCCGCGTCCGCCAGGAATCCCGCGACCAGTTGACGCTGATGGCCAAGACCCCTGCACATCAAGGCGTAGTCGCCATGGTTCGCGCGCAGGAGGCTCTCTCGATAGAGGACCTCTTCGCCCCTGACCCTGCCTCCCTGAATCCCCGCGCCCGCCGCCTGCTGCTGGCCCTCGATGGCGTCGAGGACCCGCAGAATCTCGGCGCTCTTCTCCGCGTAGCCGACGGCGCCGGTGTCGACGGCGTAATCCTCACCGAGCGCCGGTCCGCCCCCATAAGCCCGGTTGCCGTCAAAGCCAGCGCCGGCGCATCCGAGCACCTCCGCATCGCGCGCGTCGTCAATCTCGTCCGCGCCCTTGAAGACCTGAAACGCCAGAATCTATGGATTATCGGCCTCGACGAGCGCGGAACAGCCGACTACGACCAATTCGACCTGACCGGCGATTGCGTCATCGTCCTCGGCCGCGAAGGCGCCGGCCTCCACGACCTGGTTCGCCGAACGTGCGATCACCTGCTGCGCATTCCCATGGCCGGCGGCGTCAGCTCCCTCAACGTCTCCGCCGCCGGAGCGGTGGTGCTCTACGAAGCATTCCGCCAGCGCCGCAACGCCGCCGCCGGTGCTTCCCCCAGCCCGCACTCCCCGTCTAAACCAAAGAAGCAGAAAGGCTTGGGCTCATGAAGTTCTCACCTGCCGGCTTGTGCCTTATCGCCGCCGCCGGCATAGCTGTCGCGTCTGCACAGCCCAACACCTCGCCAGTTCCCGGCCAGACCACCCCAACCACTGAATCCCCCCAGCCATCCGGCAAAGTAATCCTCTCCCGCTCCATCGACGAAAACGGCCAACCCATCACCCAGGCCGGCCCCGCATCCACGCCCCCTCCCGTAAAAATGGCCGCCGCCCCCACCGCCAACGATGCCGAGCGCCAGGCCATCGCCTTTACCGACTTCGACATGGACGTCCACCTGCGCTCCGCCGACCAGCACATCGCCGTCCGCGCCCTGATCACCATCCGCAACGACGGCGCCAAACCCCTCACCCACATCCCTCTCCAAATCTCCTCCACGCTCAATTGGGAGCGCATCCGCATCAACGCACGAGACGTAGTTTTCCCCGTCGCCATTCTCAACAGCGACGCCGACCACACCGGCCAGCTTCATGAGGCCGCCGTCTCTCTCGCCCAACCCCTCGCCGCCGGCGCCACCCTCCAGCTCGACGTAACCTACTCCGGCGTCATCGCCGCCAACGCCCAGCGGTTGCTCGTCATTGGAACCCCTGACGATGCGGCCCTTCACTCCGATTGGGACCAGATCGGCGTCGATTTCACCGGCCTCCGCGGCTTCGGCAACGTGGTCTGGTACCCCGTCTCCAGCGTCCCCGTCATTCTTGGCGACGGCGCCCGTCTCTTCGACGAAATCGGCGAGCACAAGCTGCGCATGGCCGGCGCCCACTTCCACCTCCGCCTCACCGTCGAATTCCCCCACGGCCGCACCCCCTCCGTTGCCCTCATCAACGGCCACCTCGCCCCGCTCGCAGTTACTGAATCCAGCGGCCCCGATGCGGATGTCTCCAGCACAGCCACCGCCGACAATGCCGGAGAAACCATCGGCTTTGAGGCTCCCAGCCTCTTTGTAGCCATCCGTACCCCTAAAAACGCCGCCAACACCATGATCTGGGTGCTCCCCGGCGACGAATCCTCCGTTCCCGCCTGGACTGATGCCGCCACGGCCGTAACCCCGTTCCTCCAGGGCTGGCTAGGCCAGCGCCCCCGCTCCCAGCTCACCCTTCTCGATCTGCCCGACCCGCAGGACGCCCCCTATGAAACCGGCTCCATGCTCGCCACAGCCATCCGCACCGCCAGTCCCGAGCAATTGACCGGCATCCTCGCCCACGCGCTCACCCACGCCTGGATGGAGTCCCCGCGCGCCTGGCTCTCGGAGGGCGTTGCCCACTTCATGGGGACTCTTTGGATCGAGAAGCAGCGCGGCCGCGATCAGGCGCTCGGCACCCTCGAGGCTTCCCGCGCCGCCCTGGCCCTCGCCGAGCCGGATAGCCCGGGCCAGAGCGTAGGCCAGCCCCTCGCCGAGGCCATCTCCCCCGTCTACTACCGCACCAAGGCCACCTATGTCTTCTGGATGCTGCGCCAGCTCTCCGGCGACGCAACCCTCTCCGCCGCCCTCCGCGCCTATGACCCCAAGGCCGACGTGAGCCTCGGCTACGGCCGCGACTCCGGCCCCGGCACCTTCGAGAAGCTCCTCGAGCAGGCCGGCGCACGCCGCGACCTCTCCTGGTTCTTCGCCGACTGGGTCAACGCCGACAAGGGCCTGCCCGACCTGACCATCTCCAGCGTCTTCCCCACTGCCGAACAAGCAGGGAATTGGCTCGTCACTGTCGACGTTGCCAACAACGGCTTCGCCTCCGTCGAGGTCCCCATAACCGTCCGGTCGAATGGAAACTCCGTAACCCAACGCGTTATTGTCCCCGCTCGCGGCAAAGCCCCTCAGCGCCTCCTGATCCTGGGCAAGCCATTAGAGGTTCAGGTCAACGACGGCACCATCCCCGAAAACGACGCCACCGTCCACATCACCAAGCTGGACCAGGCGCCACCCGATTCCTCCAGCCAACTCAACTCCACCCAACCGTGAATCGCCGGGTGCCCCATCCTTGGCACGTTCTTGTACGTGTTGCCAAGGATGGGAGACCACAAACCTCCGGATCGTTCAAACGGCGAGCTTTCAACCCCTCCCCAGCCGATTTCCGATCAGAACAGCTCGATAGCCGGCCCGCCTCCTTCGTTCCCGGAACTTCCCCCGGCAACGGCGATGTGCGTATTGGTCTGGCTCGCCATGCGATATTTGTCCAGATGACCTGCCAGCATTGTTTTGAAGTTCACTCCAAGCTCCGCGTCTGAGCAAGGATTCTCCAGACAACTGGATAATCCCTGCAGGTGTTCGCGCATCTCCAGCAGCGCAATCTGCACATGCTCCATCCTTTGCCGCATCACATCCTGGAACTGGATGTGTCCCATTGCCTCGAGCAGCGCTTCCACTCCTTCCTGATGGCCCGTCTCCACGCCGGATACGACATCGAGTTGCAATTGGCAGCTATCGCTGAAATCCTGCTGCATTGCAGTCAAATCGTGTACCAGCTCCCGCAGTTCGCCGACGCCGTGTTTTTCTTCCAGCGCCTTCTGCGCCTCACTCATCTTATTGGCCACTTTCCCCGCCGTCGCATTCAGTTTTTCGGCAATGTCGGCTGCCGCGCTGGTCGACCGCTTGGCCAGCTCTCTCACTTCATTCGCAACCACGGCAAAACCACGCCCCGCATTCCCGGCACGGGCTGCCTCTATCTCCGCGTTCAGCGCCAGCAGGTTGGTCTGGCTGGCGATTGTCGCAATTACTTTGATGATGGGCGTCAGAGCCTTGACATCCCCGGCCAGCAAGCGGATCTGCTCGTAATTTCCGTGCATCTCGCACGCTTGCTCGCCCAGCTTGGCTTCGAGCTTTGAGATGAGCAGCTTGTTTCGCTCGACTCGACCGTTGGTAACCTCAGTCAATTCCCTCCCGCCCTGGACCGAATTCGTGATGCGCTCCATCTGATACCTGGATTGCGCGCTGAGCATATTCAGTCCCTCGATCAGCGCCGTGACCTCACGCTCCGACTCAGCCAGAGATCCGCCGATCTGCTCGTGCAAAACATCGATGTAAGGCTTGGACCCCTCGATGTCTTTCGCGATTATTTTCCCCGTCTCCATCGTGCGCGATAACTG
>Ga0302319_10023042_pt1 | contig 11143 bp, 10 predicted proteins | sample Bog_T0_2_FD_203319 | JGI IMG/M metagenome (GOLD analysis project Ga0302319, IMG submission 203319) | Peat permafrost microbial communities from Stordalen Mire near Abisko, Sweden - Bog_T0_2 | ecosystem: Environmental > Terrestrial > Soil > Wetlands > Peat | place: Sweden: Abisko, Stordalen Mire...
TGGCGCGTGACGCTGCTGGCCGACGACCAGAAATTATGCGAGCAAAAATCATTTTTATGGTGAAAATCTCTTTCGCCTGCCTGCTCGTGTTGTGCGGCGCGGTGGCACTGCCGGCCAAGGATCTCGCGAGCTACCGCGTCGGCGACACGGCGGAACTGGACGTGACCACGCCGGTGCCGCTGGACGTGGTTGACCCGGTTTCGACCGCACTGCTGAAGGAATCGGAGAAGCTAAACACGCCGGCGATTTTCCGCGACTTCACCGCGTCGGCCACCAACGCGACGGCGCGGGAATTTCTCGCCGCGTTCGCCGCGACGCACGCGAGCTTCACCACCGCGCTGCTGAACGCGTTTCACGAATCCACACTCGATGAGGCCGCCATTTCGTCGCCGGAGTTCGGCAATCTGCTGGCGACGTTTCAGGGAAAATATTTTCCCGTTCCCGCCGAACTCGAAACGCTCTGGGCGCGCGGCGACGCCGGGCTGGACACGCGCGACCAATGGCTCGCCGAACTGCTGCAAACCATGCACCAGCCCGTCCGCGACGGCGACCTGCCTGAAGATTTTGTCGTGAACGACCTATTGCGCCTCGTGCCAGTCAACAGCCCGGACGAAGCCCCGGCGCTCGACGCCGCCGAGCAGTCCGGCACGCTCGTCGCCAAGTCCACGCTGACCACGCTCGCGCGGATACAGGTTTTGTTTCGCAACGGATTTTCCGAAAACGCACAGCCGCTGGCGCGCGCGCTGGCGGCGTTTCTCAAGCCGACGTGCGCGCCCGACGTGACGCTCACGCAGCAGGCGCGCGACCGCGCCGTCCGCCCGTTCGCCGTCGTGGATCATTACGAGCCGGGGCAGATCGTTGTTCATCGCGGGGCGCCGATTGATGTTAAAACGAAGGTCGCGCTGGATTTGCTGAATGAAAAGCTCATGCCGGTGGAACTGAAATTCCAGATGGAAGTTGAACGCGAACGCACGCAACAGCAAACCCAGCACGACCGCGACGCGACCGCCAGCCTGCAAAGCCAGGCGCTCGAGGCCCGCGCGCGCAGCGAATGGCTGCTGGCCGCGCTGGGCGCGCTGGCGGTAGTCACGCTGATTGCGTTCTGGCAGGCGGGCGCGCAACACCGGCGCGCCGTCTCGCTGGCGCTGGCGCGCGCGGCCGACTCGCAATCGCCGCTCGCGCAGTCCAACATCGCCGTGCATCTCGCGCAGGCGGTCAAGGAGGCGCTGCTACAGGAACTCGCCAACCAGCGCGTGGAACTGCTCAAGGCGCAGCAAGACGCCGCCAACGAACTCGCCCGGCTGGTTCACCGCCTGGATGAATTGCAAACGCCGTTGCAGCAGCGGTTGCAGGCTTACGAAACGCAGCTCAAAAAACTGGGCACCGAAGGTGGAAATTATCTTGTCCCAGATCAGGCCGCCGCACCGGATGCGCCCGCTGATTCCGTCGCGCCAGAACACCAGAACGGGAACGGAGCGCCGCCCGCCAATAACGGCGACAAGCACGTTGACGTTGCCAGCCTGCTCGTCGAAGGCCAGCTGCTGCTCGACGAGAACGAACCGGAAAAGGCGGTGAAATGTTTTGACGCGATTTTGGCGGTGCAACCGGATCACGCGGAAACATTGATCAAAAAAGGCGGCGCGCTCGAACGCCTCGGCCAGCTTGACGAGGCGGTCGCCTGCTACGACCGCGCAATTGCCGCCGACGGCACGATGACCATCGCGTATCTCCACAAAGGCGGGCTGTTCAACCGCATTGCGCGTTACGATGAGGCGATGGCGTGCTATGAAAAAGCGCTGCGAACCCAGGTGAAAAATCCCGCGTAAAAATTCGTTTCAATCCCCGGCATGATTCCCGTCAAAATCATCTGCAACTGCGGCCAGAAATACGCCTTTGACGTGCAGCCGGTTCACGGCCGGATGCCGGTCCCGGTGTTTTGCCCCGCGTGCGGCCTCGAAGGCACGGGCAGCGCGAACCAGTTCATCGCCAAAATTCTCAAGGGCCAGACCCAGCCGCTCCCGCCGCCGAGCGTCAACCTGCTTTTGGATTCCTTGCAGGCCAAGCTCGCGCCGCACCTCGCCGAGGCGCTCAAGGACGCCGTCGTGCAGGAACTCGCCGCCCAGCGCCGCGAACTTTTGCGCGGCCAGCAGGAGGCCGCCGCCGAACTCACCGAACTCGCGCGCCGCCTCGAACAAGTCCAGACGCCGATGTTTGAACGCCTCCGCGCCTACGAGCAGCGCATTTCGGAACTGGAAAAGGAACTCGGCGAACAGACGAAGGAAAACCGCGAGCTGCTGAAAATGAAGATTGAAATGACGCGCCGCCAGCTCGAATCCGTCCGCAACCGGATTGATTTCAACTGAACATGAAGCGGGACAGGCATCCTGCCTGTCCATTTTATCACTTGCCGTCGCGCCAGTTTTTTGGAAAAGAGTTTAGGTTGTGGACAGGCTGGAAGCCTGTCCCACTTCAAATCAGGCAACCACCTTCGCCGCCGATTTTTTTTCCTGCGCCAGCAACGCCCGCTCGAAACAGTTCAGCGCCTCGTCGTAGCGGCCCAGCCGGTTCAGCAAGCCGCCCTTTTGCAGATAGGCGACCACAAAATTTCCGTTCGCCGCGATCGCGCGGTCGCAGCAGGCCAGGGCTTCTTCCCGCCGGCCCAGCGCATCCAGCGCGGCGGCTTTTTTGACCAGCGCCTCGGCGTTCTGCGGCTGCGCGGCCAGCACCGTCTTCGCACATTCCAGCGCCTTTTGCGGCGCGTTGGCGTCGAGAAATTTTTGCGCCTCGGCGATCAAATCCTCCGACTTCGTCGGCGCGGCTTCCAGCACGACATGGTCGCTCTCCAGTTCGATGATCCGCCGCTCCAACTGGCCGACCACGTCAAGCAGCCGCGAATTAGAAGTTTCCACCGTCGCGCGGCCCGGCGCGGCGAGCTGATGCACGCTGCTGGCCGTCGCAATCGCCGCGCTCTGGCGCGCGGAGATTTCCGCAAGCTGCGCGAACGCGCGCCATTGAAAGTAAGCCATCAAAACCATGATGCCCATGCCGATCACGCCAAACGCGCCGATGGCGAAGAGCATCATCTGCTGCGAACGGTGCGCCGCGTCCGTGTCGCTCGCGCGCTCGGTGGCGATGGTTTCTTCGAGCGCCTGAATGCGCGCGGTCAGCGCGGCGGCGTTGGTGGCGGATTCGGCGGCGGCCTCCTCGCGGCTGTCGGCGATCGCGAGTTGCGTGGCGTGAAGCTGTTCCTGGATTTGCAGATAGCCGTTCATCACCGCCTGCGTCGTGGCGTCCGGCGCGGTTGGCGGCGTGACTGAAGCGGTTTCGGCGGCAAAAATCCGCGCGGCCAGAAAAAGGCCGGCGCAAATCGTGAAAAATTTCATGTGCAACTTTGAAGTCATAAAAACGTCCGCAGCGTGAAGCGAAGACGAATTGAAGTCAAGCCTCCGACGGCAGGAGTTATTCGCAATTTTATTAACCGTCGTGGTGGCTCTCGGCAAAGAGCCGGATAATTACAATTGTTGAAAAATGCGGCGGTTTGCCGACGCGCCCTACGAATTTTCAATTCTTCAAATCAAACTCCAGCCCCGTGCGCGAGCCGGTCTGGACGTTGTCCATTTCCATGGTTTGCACCTGCCACTGGCCGTTCACTTTTTTGACATCTTTCGGGTAAAATTCCTTGAGCAGTTTGCCCTGCGCGTCGTAGGCCTCGGCCATGACAATGCCGCCGCTGTCCTCGTCAATCCACGACAACACGCGCGAATAGGCGTTCGGGGATGGATTTGGATTGGTGCTTTCCAAGACCGCGCAACTGCAATTGCGCCGGAATTCCTTTTTCAAAATCTTTTGCTGCGGCCAGTGAAAAAATTCCAAAGATAAATCGGCGACTAAAAAATCAGAACCGGCGAAGGGAGCTAATGAAGCGTCTTTTGTTCCAGCATTTAACCGGCCATCTGACGGGTAGTCGTGAATATATGTGTTTGGAGAACCAAGCCAGTCATTTTTCAACCCAAAAATATAACGGCCTTTAGGAAAATCACCTTCAGCCTCATGGGTTTGGTTGCCAGAATGGATGACCAGCAAAGTTTCCGTGGCATTTGTGAAAAACGCTTTGTATGAATTTTGCCAATTGGTAGGCGTGACAAGGACTTCACATTTTATTGAAACCGTCGAATGCCGCCCATTCGCATCACGCACTTGCAAAATTCCGGCCTGGGTGAAAGCTCCGGCTGGACGCTGTTCGAGAATTTGCCAGGCAAGCTTGCGACCCTGAATTATTGCTTCGACAGAATCATTCGTCGTTTCCGCCGTCGCGCCAGCGGCAAAAAATAAAACCAGCGCGGCCAACAAAGGCAAAACAAACTTGGTGGGGCGAGCGTCCCCGCGAGCCGTTCTGGGGAAATGAAAAACCCGGCTCGCGAGGACGCTCGCCTCACCGTGTAAATTCATTCTCACTTCGCCTCCAGCGCGAGTTGCAGCACTTCCGCAATCTGCCGGACGAAATGGACTTTCAACTTCGCGCGCACTTCCGCCGGCACGTCGAGCCAGTCGGATTTGTTGCCTTCCGGCAAAATCACCTGCTTCAAACCGAAACGCGCGGCGGCGATTATTTTTTCCTTGATGCCGCCGACGCGCAGCACGCGCCCGCGCAGGCTGATTTCGCCGGTCATCGCGGTGTCCGAGCGCACGCGCCGTTTGCTCATGAGCGACGCCAGCGCCGCGACGAGCGCCACGCCCGCGCTCGGCCCGTCCTTCGGCGTCGCGCCGGCAGGAACGTGGATGTGCAGATCGTTTTTGCCGTAGTCGTCAAAATCGAGGTCGAGCTTTTTGGCCTGCGAACGCAAATAGCTGACCGCCGTCTGCGCGCTTTCCTTCATCACGTCGCCGAGCGAGCCGGTCAAAATCAAATTGCCGCGCCCGCGCATCCGCGTGGCCTCGATGAACAAAATATCGCCGCCCACCGGCGTCCACGCGAGGCCGGTGGCGATGCCGATTTCGGTGATTTTTTCCGCACTCTCGGAAACGAACGGCGCGTGGCCGAGAAAACTCTTCAAGTCCGTCACGTCGAGCTTCACCGGGTGCGCCGCACCGTTGCGCGAGACGATTTTGCGCGCGGCCTTGCGCGCAAGCGCGGCGATCTCGCGTTCGAGCTGGCGCACGCCGGCTTCGCGCGTGTATTCGCGGATCAGCGCGCGCAACGCGGCGTCGCTGATTTTCATCTCGCTTTTCGTCAGGCCGTGTTCCTCGATCTGGCGCGGGACGAGATAACGTTTGGCGATCTGCAATTTTTCCGATTCGGTGTAGCTCGGCAGTTCGATGACTTCGAGCCGGTCGCGCAGCGCGGGATGAATTGGGTCGAGCCAGTTGGCCGTTGCGATGAACAGCACGCGTGACAAATCGAACGGCAAATCAAGGTAGTGATCCGTGAACGTGTTGTTTTGTGCCGGGTCAAGAACCTCGAGCAACGCCGCCGCCGGGTCGCCGCGAAAATCCGCGCCGACCTTGTCCAGTTCATCCAAAAGCACCACGGGGTTGCGGCTTTCTACGCGGCGCAAGGTTTGAATGATTCGGCCGGGCATCGCGCCAACGTAAGTGCGGCGGTGTCCGCGAATTTCCGCCTCGTCGCGCATTCCGCCGAGCGAGATGCGCGCAAATTTGCGGCCGAGCGCGTCGGCCACGCTTTTGCCGAGCGAGGTTTTGCCGACGCCGGGCGGGCCGACGAGACACAGAATCGGGCCTTTGATCTGCTTGCGGCGTTTGATGACGGCGATGAATTCAATCAGGCGGTCCTTGACTTTCGCGAGGCCGAAATGCTGGTCGTCCAGGATTTTTTCCGCCGCCTTCAAATCCAGCTTGTCCTCGGTGGATTTTTCCCACGGCAGGTTCAAAATCCAGTCGAGATAATTCCGCGCGACGCCGTATTCGGCGGCGGCGGGCGGCGTTTGCTGGAGGCGTTCGAGTTCCTGCAACGCAGCTTTGCGCGCGTCGTCGGGCATCGGCGTGGAATCAATTTTTTCGCGTAGCGACTTGGCTTCGCCGGCGTTCGGGTCGCCGTCGCCGAGTTCGCGCTGGATGACGCGCATCTGTTCGCGCAGGAAAAAATCGCGCTGGTTTTTGGCGATGTTCGACGCGACGTCGCTCTGGATTTTTGAACTCAACGTCAAAACTTCCTGCTCGCGATTGAGCAAGGGCAGCAGTTTGGCGAGCCGTTCGCGGACGGAAATTGTTTCGAGCAGTTTCTGCCGTTCTTCGAGGCTCAAGTTCAGGTTCGCGGCGATGAGGTCGGCGAAATGGCCGGGATGCTCGGTGTTGAGCGCGGCGATTTTCACCTGGTCGGACAGCGCGGTGGACAGCTTGGCGATTTCCTCGAACTGCTTGTGCGCATTGCGGAGCATCGCCTGCAGCTCGACGGAATCCTCGGTTTCGTCGCGCAGCAATTCGTAGGTCGCGCGCAGATACGGCGCGGGCAGTTGGTAATCCTTGACGCGGATGCGCCAGAGTCCCTCGACGAGCACGCGCACGGTGCCGTCGGGAAATTTCACCATTTTGGACAGCCGCGAAACGCAGCCGACTTCATACAAGTCCTGCGGCTCCGGCTCGGCGACATCCGGCTTGCGTTGCAGCACTGCAGCAAACAACCGGTCGCCCGCCACGATGTCGTCCACCAGTTTCAAGCTCGCCCCCGTTTCGACGAGCAACGGAACGACCGCGCCGGGAAAAATCACGATGTCCGAGAGGCCGAGGATGGGCAATATTTCCGGCAGTGAACGCGACGATATGCGCGACGCTCGATCCGATTTCTCGGCGGCACCCAGAATGCTGACAAACTCTGTTTCCGGCGCAGTCATCGTCGGTATTGAGCAAATTGAATGCCGCCGTGTTGAAAAATACCGGCGCGGCTAACTTCCTTCAGAAATCGGAACCTTGGTGCTCTTGGCTCGCGCCGACTGTGCCAGCGGCACATCAATGCGCAGAAAACCGTTCACATAAATCGCCCGCGCCTGGGCCAGATCGTAACCCGGCGGCACCTCCAGCACGCTCTCAAACGGCCCGTAGCTGATTTCCATCACGAGAAAACTGCATTGCGGCGAACGGCAGCAGTCGGGCCGCGTTCCTGAAATCCGCAGACGGTTCCCCTCGACCGTGATTTCCAGGCTGTCGCTCTTCATGCCGGACAACTCCACTTTGATGACCAGCCCGGCTTCGCTGACATAAACATCGGTGTTCGGCACCCAGCGCCCGTTGGCGGAACCGCCACGACCGCTCACCGCCGTGCTGCGCGAGACAAAATGCACCGTGGAACTGACTTTTGTTACGGCCATGATTTAAATTAAGTATTATCGAACCAAATCTGAAAAACAAGCAGGACTGTCAATTTGTTTCCCGACGGTTCCTGCCCGGAACAATTGCAACCGGAATGACTGTGCTTTGCCGCAATTCACCACTGACCTGAAGACGAATAAAACTGCCGGTTGCCGATTCATGTTGCCAACATAACCGCAAAATCCGTTCGCGCAAATGGAATTTGTTTTTTCCGCAAACTTTGAACCTTGAACCTGGAATCCCGAACCTTAAACTTGCCGCATGGCCAATCCGTTCCGCCACCCATACCGCGTCACCTACGCCGAATGCACCGTCGGCAACCACATTTACCACTCGCGCTATCTTGACCTGCTCGAGGCCGCACGCGGCGAATTCATCCGCTCGCTCGGCGGGACAGTTTTACAGTTGCAGGAGAGCAACCTGATTTTTCCAGTCATCGAGGCGCGGCTGCACTACAAATTTCCCGCGCGCTACGACGATTTGCTGGCGATTGAAGTCTGGGTGACGGCTGTTGAAAAAGTGCGCCTGAATTTTGGCCACCGCATTTTGAATCAAAACGGAAAACTGATTCTCGAAGCGGAAACGTTCCACGTCTGCACCGGGCTGGACGAAAAACCAAAACGCCTGCCGGAAGAACTGGCGGAGAAACTGAAGCCGTATTTGAACGCGGTGATTGTCGGTAATTCAAAGTAGAAGAAATGAATGCCACAATTAAAAAGTTTGCGGTAGTAATCTTGTTTATAGGGGCTTTTCCACTTTTCTTTTCTTATTTGTCCATATTGTGATAGCAGCGATATTTGACCCATTTTTTTAATTTCAAATTAGGACATCGCCCATTTTTCATTCCGACTTGCGCTCTCGCCTCTTGTCGGTGAAAATTCAGCGACGCGCGCGATGCAATCTCAACCACATTATCCCAAACATTATTGCGGAGTCTTCGGCATTTTCGGCCATCCGAACGCCGCCGAACTCGCCTACTACGGGCTTTACGCGCTGCAACATCGCGGCCAGGAAAGCGCGGGCATCGTCACCTGCCACGATGGAAAATTTTACAAGCACCACGGCATGGGCCTCGTGCCACAGATTTTCAACGACCCGAAAATTTTGCACGACCTCGTCGGCGACATGGCCATCGGCCACACGCGCTACTCGACGACCGGCACTTCCAATTTGCGCAACGCCCAGCCGCTCACCGTGGATTGCGCACGCGGCCAGATCGCCGTCGCGCACAACGGAAATTTGACGAACGCCGCCGCGCTCCGCGACGAGCTCGAATCGCGCGGCCTCGTTTTTCAAACAACCGTGGACAGCGAAATCATCATCATGATGCTCGCGCAACCGCAGATGGGCGGCGTCGCGAACACGCTCGTCCAAACGCTGCGCCGCATCGAAGGCGCATTTTCGCTCGTCATCATGACGGAAAAAGAATTGATCGGCGCGCGCGACCCGCACGGTTTTCGTCCGCTCTCTATTGGCAAAACCGCGAACGGCGGCTGGGTTTTGTCGAGCGAGACGACGGCGTTTGATTTGATCCACGCGCAATTCGTCCGCGACGTCGCGCCGGGCGAAATTGTCGTCATCAACGAAAAAGGTCTGACGAGCATCCAGGCGTTTCCCGAACAGAAACGCCACGCGTTCTGCATTTTTGAATACGTTTATTTCGCGCGACCCGACAGTGTGCTCAACGGCCACAGCGTCTACGAAGTCCGCAAGGCCATGGGTCGCCAGCTCGCGCGCGAGCATAATGTCAAAGCGGATTTGGTGATTCCCGTGCCTGACAGCGGCGTCTGCGCGGCGATGGGTTACTCGGAAGAATCAGGCATCCCTTACGAAATGGCCTTCATCCGCAACCATTACGTTGGCCGCAGTTTTTTGCAACCGACTCAGCTCATCCGCGATTTCAACGTGCGCGTGAAATTGAACCTCATCGAATCGCTCGTGAAAGACAAACGCGTCATCATCGTGGACGATTCCATCGTGCGCGGGACGACGTGCCGTTCACGCGTAAAAACGCTCAAGGAAGCTGGCGCGCGCGAAGTCCACGTCGCCGTAAGTTGCCCGCCGCACATGAACCCGTGCGTTTATGGCATTGATTTTCCCGACCGCAGCAAGCTGATGGCCGCGAACAATTCCGTGGACGAGATCCGCAAATATCTCAACGCCGACTCGCTGCATTATCTGTCGCAGGCCGGGATGGTCGCCGCCACCGGCCAGCCGAAGGAAAATTTCTGCATGGCCTGTTACGACGGTAATTATCCCGTGCCGTTCGATCCGCTGTTCGACAAACACATCATCGAACGCCGCCGCAAAGAAACGCAAACTCTCGGTGAAGCCGCGGCGAAAGAGGACGCGCAGATCAAGTTGCTGCAGGTTTGATAAGTCGGGAGCGTCGCCGTGATTGACCTCAAACAATTCAAGAATCTCCGGCTTCACGGCGGGTTTGTCATCAAAGAAATTCAATTGACGGACTATCCGATCGTGGATGCAATCGGACGCGAAGCCGTTGCACAGACCAGCGCGATTGTCCGTGAATTTCGATTGCTCATCCGTTCCGGTTTGAGCGAAGAAGAATTGTCCATCACGCTTTACCACGACATTCTGGAAGCCGCTTCTGTCGCCACGGCAAATCCGCCCGCCGATGCGATTGATTTCAACGAAGCGGATTTTGAACAGGCCGCGCAAAATGCCCACAAACGCTGGGGCAACGCTTCACCTGCCAATCTCAATCTCCTGTTGCAATTCTACGGATTTCAAGGACAATGAATTTATGGTTGACCGCGATAAAATTCAGTTCGACCTCATCAAGCTGCTGAACGGCGAGCGCATCTTGCGCCTCACCGAACCGCAGTCCGGCTTGTCCTTGGAAAAAAAACTTGCCCCGGCGGATGCCGTCGTGCGGCAAAAAGAAAAACTTCTCCGCGCGTTCGAGGCTGCCTTGGCGCGAGTCGAGTTGGCGGCGGCTTGAAAATTCAGGCAAAACTCTGACAAATATAGAAAACAAAATTCCATACGCTGGACTTGCATTTGCCTTCTCGATTTTTCTAATCGCTGTTTCCGCAGCCCTCGTGCGACGCCCTCTTTTCGCTTATCTGTTTGGTGTTTTGTTCACAGCGGCTTTCGTTAGCTATTGTGTGTATTATGCAGGCCCTGTTGAAATGGGCGGTTGGATACATGCCCTTTTGGGCGGGCTGTATGGCATCGGCTTTTTTTATTTCTTTCGCTGGTTTCGACGGAAACATTCGGCTGCTCACAGAAAAGATTGATGATGATGAAACCGCATTGACGCCGCGCGTTTTCGCCTTCAGAATTGCGGTTAAATTATGAAAGTGTCCGCATTGTCAAAGGAGCGGTCGGCGTTTCCAATTCGCAATCCGCCATTCGCAATTCGCAATCTGGCCGTCCCGACCGTTGACGCCGTGATGGTCGAGGAACGCGCCGCGTCCTTCGGCAAACGCAGCATCAAGACGAGCGCCAAACTCGCCGGCCTCAAGCTCGCCGTGTCCATGTGCGACCTCACCACGCTCGAAGGCAAGGACACGCCCGGCAAAGTCGCCTATCTCTGCCGCAAAGCGCTCCAGCCCATCGAGGCGAAATACGATGTGCCGAGCTGCGCCGCCGTGTGCGTTTATCCGAACATGGTGAAATACGCGCGCAAATTTCTCGGCGACGTTTCGCCCGTGAACATCGCCGCCGTCGCCACCGGTTTTCCGAGCGGCCAATATCCGTTGCGCACCAAGCTCGAAGAAGTCCGCCGCACCGTGGCCGATGGCGCGGACGAAATTGACATGGTCATTGACCGCTGCGCCTTCCTCGCCGGCGA
>Ga0302319_10023043_pt1 | contig 11143 bp, 10 predicted proteins | sample Bog_T0_2_FD_203319 | JGI IMG/M metagenome (GOLD analysis project Ga0302319, IMG submission 203319) | Peat permafrost microbial communities from Stordalen Mire near Abisko, Sweden - Bog_T0_2 | ecosystem: Environmental > Terrestrial > Soil > Wetlands > Peat | place: Sweden: Abisko, Stordalen Mire...
CAATTTTTCGCAGCCCAGGCTCACCACCATCACTTCTCCGCCGAAGTTTGGATGCAGCGCCAGATTGTGCAGCGTGCGAATCGGAATCGCCGCGCCCGGCGCATCAATCGCCACGCCGCACCCATAAGGATGCGTGATCGCAACTACGTCGTCCACGTTGGAATAGCGCGGCAGAATCTCCGCCCGTATGCGCCGCACCGCATGCTCCACCGTCGGCGCTACGCATTGCACTGTGGTGCTGATGCCCAGAATATTTTTCGTCCCCACCGAGCCGTCGCGATTGCGATAGCCCTCAAACGTGTACCCATCGAGCGGGGCTAGGGGCTTCGGCGGCGCAGTCGCCAGCGGGCAATCAGCAAGCGGCGGTGCCTGCGGCGCAGTCATCAACCCTTCATGCACCCAACTGCCGCGTGCAATCGCACGATTCGCGTGGCCAATCGTCACGCCGTAGCGCACAATCGCATCGCCCTGCGCGAGATCGGCCAGCGCAACCTTGTGCGTCTCGGGAATCGCCTCGCGCAGCTCCAGCCCCGACGCAAATCGCGCCCCCGCCAACAATCCGCCCTCATTCACGACAACCGCCACGTTGTCGCACTCATGCGCGCGGATATATCGAGGCTCTATAGAAATCATCAATCTATTCTCGCTCCCTACACTTTACAGATGCATCCCCGCTCGCATACAAGGATGAGGACGACGCCAAAGGACAAATTCATCCATGAATCGCAGAGAGTTCCTCGCATCAAGCAGTGCGGCCAGCATCCTGGCCTCAACTGGTATCGCGCCCGCCCAGCCCGCCGCGCCCGTTGCAGAACCCAGACGCATGAAGCTCGGCGACCAGACCGCGCCCACCAACGACACGCATCTCAAGTATCTGGCCCGTTACGGCGTGCGCAACATCTGCGGCTATCCGCAGATCGAAGGCGATCGCCTCTACGCCACCGTCGGGGAACTCAAGCGCATGACCGATCTAGCCGCCAAGTACGAAATCAGCGTCGATTGCACCGCGCCTCCTTTCCTCGAATCCAGCTATATCGACAGCGAAAAGCATCCCGCCATCATGCTTGCGCAGAGCCCCGAGCGCGACCGCGACATCGAGCAGTTGCAAATCTTCATTCGCAACTGCGCGCAGGCCGGTATTCCTTCCATCAAATACAACATGAGCATTCTCGGCGTTCTGCGCACCGGCCGCGTGCCCGGCCGTGGCGACGCGCTCTACCATCAGTGGAAGCTCTCCGAAGCGCATCCCGAAACCCCGCTAACGAAAGCCGGCGTCGTCAGCGCTGAAGCCTTCTGGGAGCGCATCACCTACTTCCTTGATCGCATCATCCCCGTGGCCAACGAGTACAAAATCCGCATGGCCTGCCACCCGCAGGACCCTGGCGTGCCGCCCGAAGGCTACCAGGGCGTGCATCGCGTTCTCGGCACCATCGACGGCCTCAAGAAATTCCTCGCCATTCAGGAGAGTCCTTGGCACGGCCTGAACTTCTGCCAGGGCACCATCTCCGAAGATCTCGAAGATCCCGGCACAGAAATCTTCGACGTCATCCGCTACTTCGGAACCAGGGGAAAAATCTTCAACGTCCACTTCCGCAACATCCGCGGCCATCGCAACGACTTCATCGAAGTCTTTCCCGACGAAGGCGACGTCGATTTCGTCAAAGCCATTCGCGTCTACAAGGAGATCGGCTACAACTACATGCTGATGCCCGACCACGTGCCCCTGGCCGCCGACAACGCCGATCCCCACGACCTGCAATCTTTTGCCTTCTGTTACGGCTACATTCGCGGGCTCATTCAATCGGTCTACGAGCACGCCTGAGCCGCGGCCCGCATGGTACCGTGATACCGAAACATCGAACGGAAAGGCTCCTGTTTGACCCCAGAGTCGCAATTCGACCGGCAAAACGACCGACAAACGCACGCTCGCTATTTCATCATCGCCATTCTCTTTGTCATCAGTTGCTTCAGCTTCGCTGACCGCTCGGTGCTGTCGCAGGCAGTCTCGGTCATGCCCAAAGAGATGGACCTGACGGCGCAGCGCATGAGTTATCTGCTCTTCGCCTTCGGATGGGCGTACGCCCTGGGTCAGTTGCCCTCGGGCGGCCTGCTCGACCGTTTCGGATCAAAGCGCGTCTACGGCATCGCCATCATCGGCTGGTCGGTGTGCGCATTTCTCACCGCCTTCGCCGGCTACTTCGCGGCCAGCGCGGCCTTCACCGCCATCTTCATTCTTCGCGTGCTGTCCGGCCTCTTTCAATCGCCCGTCTTTCCCGGCAACGGCCGCATTGTCGCCTCATGGTTTCCCACATCGGAACGCGGCCGTGCCTCTGCCATCTTCAACTCCGCGCAATATTTCGCGCTGCCCATCTTTGCGCCCATCTTTGGATGGCTCATTCACACATCCGGCTGGCGCAGCTGCTTTTGGTTTATGGGCGCGCTCGGTTTCGTGCTCGCCGCGGTCTGGTACTCGACCATATACGGCGTGAAGGAGCATCCGCGCATCTCGCAGGCCGAAATCGATCTCATCGAGCGTGGCGGCGGCTTGGTCAACACCGACTCCGCTGGGGGCGTGAAGAAGAACACGCTCACCTGGGCAACGGTGAAGAAGCTCCTGAGCTATCGCATGCTGGTCGGCGTCTACATCGGCCAGTACTGCATCAACACGCTCACCTGGTTCTTTCTCACCTGGTTTCCGCTCTATCTGTCGCAGGCGCGCCACATGTCGGTGCTTAAAGTGGGTTTCGCCGCGGCCGTGCCCGGCCTCTGCGGCGGCATCGGCGGCATTCTCGGTGGCATTTTCTCCGATCGCCTGCTGCGCCGCGGCCATTCACTCAGCTTCGCGCGCAAACTGCCCATCATGGCGGGCATGGCGCTTTCCATGACCATCATCGCCTGCAATTATGCATCCTCGCAGAGCATCATGCTTCTCTTCATGTCGATCTCGTTTTTCGGCAAAGGCATCGGCGCACTGGGTTGGACCGTCGTCTCCGACACCTCGCCCAAAGGCATGGTGGGTATGAACGGCGCGCTCTTCAATCTCTTCGGCAACATGGCCGGCATCACCACGCCACTCATCATCGGATATATCGTCGGAAAAACCCACTCTTACAATGGCGCACTCATCTTTGTCGCGCTCATTGCCTTCTGCGCCATCGTCAGCTACGGCCCCATCGTCGGCGAAATCAAGCGCCTGGACTTTGGCAACCCTGCGTCGCAATAACAACTTCGGGGTGCGCTAACTTGCCAACTCGCTAACTTGCTGACTCGCTCCTTCACGCGCTTACAATCGCAGAGGAGGCCCGATCCCATGCCCGATTGGCCCGGAAGCATCCCCCGCAACGCATTCAAGCAGGCGCTCGCGCGCTGCGAGCGGCAAGTCGGACTCTGGTGCAGCATGGCCAGCCCCATTGCGGCTGAAATTCTAGCCGGCGCGGGCTTCGATTGGATTGTCATCGACGGTGAGCACGCGCCCAACGACATCACCACGCTCCTGCCGCAGCTCCAGGCCATGCGCGGCGGCACGGCCGAGCCCGTCTTCCGCGTGCCCTGGAACGAGCCGGTCATCATCAAGAGGGCGCTCGACGTCGGCGCGCGCTCCCTGCTCATTCCTTTTGTGCAGAATGCCGATGAAGCGCGCAAGGCCGTCGCGGCAACGCGCTATCCGCCTCTCGGCATTCGCGGCGTTGCCGTCACGCCCCGCGCCAACGACTACGGCCGCATCCAGGACTATCATCGCAGCGCGCACCTCGATACCTGCGTCCTGGTGCAGGTCGAGACCAAAGCCGCTCTCAAGGAGATCGAAGCCATTGCCGCAGTCGAAGGCGTTGACGGCATCTTCATCGGCCCCAGCGATCTGGCTGCGGACTTCGGCCATCTCGGCAATCCAAAACATCCTGACGTGCAAGCCGCGATTCTCGACGCCGCAGCGCGCATCCGCGCCAAGGGAAAATCCGCAGGCATGCTCACCGGCAATGTCGATGACGCCGAGAAGCTCTTTGAAGCGGGCTACAACTTCACCGCCGTGGGCAGCGACGTGGGCATTCTGGCGCGCAACGCCGGAGCCCTCGCCGCGCGCTTCCGGACGAAATGAGTATCCATAGCGGCGATGGCGGCCGCTGACTTGCTGACTCGCTGTTGCTACGCCTTCGGCGTGGCCGCGGTCTTAAAGTTGATCACGTGATAAACCGCCGGCTCGGTTCCCACGTTCCTGAACCCATGCAGTTGATTCGATCCGTTAAAGATGATCGACCCCGGCCCCACGCGAACCCACGCTCCGTTCGAGAGCGACTCCACCGTGCCCTCGCGTACGATGATCAGCTCTTCGTTCGGATGCTTGTGCGGCGGATGCGACATCATCCCCGGCTTCAGAGTCGAGATGTGCATCTCGAGATTCTCCAGCGTCGCCGTGGGCGCGCTGCACACCGTCCGCGTCGACCCATGATCGTTTGGCGTGTCAGTCAGCGAATTCCAGTCGAAAACGTGCGATCCCATCACGTTCGTGGGCTCAGCAAGCGCCAACGCGTCGCCGCCGACAGCCGTCGCGGCAAGAGCGGCAAAAAGTTCTCTGCGGTTCATAGCGGTTTCCTTTGCGAGAAAGTCTCAACTGCAGTCTAGCGCCGCTAACACCGCTAACTCCGCTTTATTTCAGCGCCGTCTGCACCGGCTTCTGCCCGCTTGCCGCAGGCGGATTCACGTGCGTATTCAGGAAGTCCGTCAGGTCTTCGACATCCTGCTTGGTACCCACCATGGGCGGCATAAAGTGGTGATACGGCGAGTCGGCCTTGTAATCGTGCAGCATGGTAATAAAGCTCTCGATGTTGGCGCGGTCGCGTCCACTCAGCAACGTCACCAGCGGCCGGTAGCCGTTCAGCGTGTGGCACGATCCGCATTCGCCGCGGAAGATGGCCTCGCCGCGTGAGTAGCCGGAGTTTGTGTCGTAGACCCAATTCGAGTGCACCAAGTAGCCCGTTTGGTCGATCTTGAGCGCGTAAGGCACTCGCACACCGTTCGAATACATCCAGCGCCCGATCACAAACGGCTTGCGCAGCATCTCGCGCGAGTATTCGCCGGCGCCCGTCGCCATCAGCGCCAGCAGCAAAATCGCCACTGCGTGCGCAGGGTTGAAGTCCACGGGATTGCGATACGCCAGATAGTACGCCACGCCGATGATCGTCGCCGAAGTCATGACAATCAGCAGCGCCATCCGCGTCACGGTCGAGAACGTGCCCGTGCCCATCGTGTCGATGCCCAGTGTGAGCAGCGCCCGCTGCGCCTCCGGCACCATGTAGAGATACCACATGAACAGGAACGGCATGGCGACGAACGACGGCACCAGCCACTTCACGCTCCACTTCACCAACGACGACTTGAGCCGTGGCTGCGCGCCGCCATCGATGCGGCTGGCGCTGATCAAGGCCCAGATACCGGCCAGCGAGGCGCACACGCAGCAACGTAGCAGCAAGCTCGGCCAGTACGTGGGATTGAAGAACGCGTTCCAGAATTTGCTCGCCTCGTGCCCCGTGCCCGCCACGGAAATCCACGTGTCGCCCGGCGTCAGCATGAAGGTGAGAATGCCGTTGATGATAATCAGCGTGCATACCGACGCGCCCGCGTACACCCAGCCCACTGTCAGATGCAGCTTGGCGTCGATCTTGTTCCACGTGTAGTAGTAAACCATCGCCGTCGTCAGCTCGACGAGGAAGAACACCCACTCGATGGCCCAGCCGAAGACGAAGTTGTGAATCAACGTGCTGGTAGCCTCAGGGTGCGTCAATCCGATGGCAAACCAGATGCCCACGCCGGAGATGGTGCCGAACACGCCGGTCAGGATCAGGAAGAATTTCGAATAACCCACCAGCTCCTTCAGCCAGTCTTCGCGTCCTTCGCGCAAAGCCTTGCGCTCGGCCAGCGGAAGATAGAGGCCGCCACCCACGGCGAATTGCGAGATCATGACGTGGAAGATGGCGATGATGCCGATCACCCAGCCCGAGCCAAGATAAGGAATGTCCCAAAACGGGTAATTCATTGCGTGCTCCCGTGAATCGTTAACGAGTGAAAAAGTGAAGCAGTGAAGAAGTGAAACGTGGGCCAGCGATCATTGCGAAGTCCCACTCCTCAACTTGCTTAACAAGGCGAAGAGCATATTCTCCACTTCTTCTGACAAGCTCTGCACTTTGTTAGTCGATTGCAGATCTCCCAACCTTAGATTGACGGACACCTGCAGTTGCGTTTGTAGTTCGGAATTCGAGCCACGGGCAATGAAAAGAAATCGCCTGAACTCTCGGGCACTCAAGCGTCCGTGACCTTCGGCAATGTTGCTGGCAATCGAAATTGCGGAACGCCTCAATTGAGAAGTTAGGCCAAAGGTCTCCTCGCGTGGAAAGGTTCGCGTCAGTTGATAAACTGCGGTCGTCAAATCCATAGAACACTGCCAAACCAGCAGATCACGGTAGGATTGTTTGGTAGATCGTGTTTTGAGCTTGGCAGATATCACTACTTGGGCCCCTCATTTCACTTCTTCACTCTTTCACTTATTCACTTCTCCACTTAGCGAATCGTCCAATAGCCGATCACAGTGGTAGCCAGGAGTGCAAAAACAGCCAGCAGTCCGAAGTAGTGCGCAAGCCGCGCCCGCCGTCCCGCTTCCTTGCTCTTGTCGTAGAACGGAATCAAGATCCAGAGCACGATACCGAGCGTGAACAGCAGAATGCCGGCAATCTCGCCTGGCTCGCCTTGCAGCCACCTGACCATGCCCAGCAGCTTCAGCATCTCGAAGGGGCTCATAAAGTACCACTCGGGATGAATGCCCATCGGAGCCGGCGCCAACGCGTCGTATTGCTTGCCCAGCGCCCACGGAAACACTGAAGCCAGCAGCGCCAGGATGTTGAGCGAGATGATCCACATCGCAATGTCCTTGCGCAGAAAGTTCGGCATGAAGGGCATCGTTTTGCGCTCCGCTGCGGGCTTGGCCTCTTCGCTCTCCGGCATGGCGTTACCGTGGCGCTGCACCAGCCAAAGATGAAACGCAAGCAGAGGAATGAAGACTGCAGGGAGCACCACCACATGCAGCGCGAAGAATCGTTGCACGGTAAATTCCGTAACGTCCGGGCCGCCACGCAGCATGTTGGCAATCGCCGTACCGATCCAGGGAATCGCTACGGGAATCTGCAATCCAACCTTGGTGGCAAAGTAGCTCAACTCGTCCATAGGCAGCAGGTAGCCGGAGAATCCAAAACACGCGGCCAGGCCCAGCAGCACCATGCCGGAAAGCCAGCCAAACTCGCGCGGCTTGCGGTAGGCCTTCATAAAGAACACCGAAAACATGTGGACGAGAATGGCGAACATCATCAGGTTGGCCGCCCACGCGTGCGCTGAGCGGATCAGCCAACCGAAATGCATCACAAACGTGATCTGCCGGACCGATTCGTAGGCCTCCGCGCCCGGCCGGTAGTACACCAGCAACAACACGCCCGTGAAACATTGCAGCATGAAGAGGAACAGTGTGATGCCGCCCCAGTAGTACCAGAAGGATTGCGCGTGGACCGGGACGGTCTTCTTGCGCGCCAAAGCGGCCAGCCCCGAAAGGCCCAACCGCTCATCCACCCAGTCGTACACATTGCTCGTGATGTTTTTTGCAGTCATTCTTCGTTCCTTGTGAAATCCGATTCATATCTAAGCGGAGCTGGCGAACTGAGCGGAGCGCCTCGTCCTAACTTCGCTAACTCCGCCAGCACCGCTAACTCCGCTCTAACGGCACAGCCATCCTCCGTCCACAACCAGCACGTGGCCCTGCACGTAATTGCTTGCGTCCGAAGCCAGAAACACCGCCGTGCCCGCCAAATCCGAAGGCAAACCCCAGCGTCCCATGGGGATCCTGGCCAGGATCGCGGCCGATCGCGCCGCATCGGCGCGCAATGCCGTCGTGTTGTCTGTCGCCATGTAGCCGGGAGCAATGGCATTCACATTGATGCCCTTGTCGGCCCACTCATTGGCCAGCGCCTTGGTCAATTGCGCCACAGCACCTTTCGACGCGGCATATCCGGGCACCGTAATTCCGCCTTGAAACGACAGCAGCGAAGCCGTGTTGATGATCTTGCCGTGTCCCTGTGCGAGCATTAGCCGCCCCGCGTACTGGCTCAGGAACCACACCGCATTCAAATTGGTGTCGATCACCGAGTTCCAGAACTCTGCCGAGTGCTCGGCCGCCGGCGCGCGCTTGATGGTTCCGGCGTTGTTCACCAGGATGTCGATGGAGCCGAACTCCTTCACCGTGTCGTCCACCAGCATCTTGCGAATGGCTTCATCGCACACGTCGCCCGACCGCGCGATGTAGCGGACGCCCGTCTTCTTCACTTCCTCTATGGTTTCGTCGCGCACTGCGTCGTAGTTGTGCAGCGTTACGTTAGCGCCGGCTTGCGCAAAGGCGATCGCCATGCCGGCTCCCAGGCCCTGTCCGGACCCGGTGACCAGCGCGTTCTTTCCTTTGAGGCTGAAGAGATCGAGGATTCCCATGAAGTCTGCTCCTTATGTCGCGTGAATTAGGACGCGAAGCGTCCGCACCCATTATCCTCGCGACACCACAACTCCCGTATCGTTCACGGCAACCTTGTAGAGCGTGAGCGGCTTGGGCGGCGGTCCGCTCACATTCGCGCCGGTGTAAGCGTTGTAGACGCCGCCGTGGCACGCGCAGTGAATGCGGTCCATCTGCGGCTCGTACTGCACCGTGCAGCCCAGGTGCGAGCACACCGCGCTCAGCGCGATCCAGCGTCCGTCCTCGTGATGAATCAGCACGCCCGGCGCGGCCCCAAACTTGAACATCACCGCCGATCCGGGCGCGAGCTTCTGCGCGTCTTTCAGCGTCACCTCGGTCACCGCCGCGGCGCTCAACGCCATCTCGCTCGGGCTCGCCAGGTATCGGTACACGGGATAGGCCAGCGCGGCAGCGTAGCCAATGCCCGCCACGCCCGCGGCCGCAAGAAAGGCACGGCGCGTCTTCGTATCGCCATTCTCGACAGGCTCGGGAACGATATTCTGTGAAATCACATTCTCACTCATCGCAGTGTCTCCGCGGTCAGGCCGCGCCCTCCATGGTTTTTTGCGCGCGCGCCACGACGGACACGAGCCAGCCAATCACGCCCAGGCTGGCCACAAAGAGCACGAGGAACAATCCCACCACGCCCCAGTTCGTCGCCACAGCCCGATCCCAAACGTCGTATCCCTTCGACAAAAGCGTCACGTCGCGCACGCCGTCGCGATATACCACCAGCATGATCTCCACCAGCACCGCTGCCAGAACGGCTGTCCAGCTCAGCCAGCCGGCAGCGATTTTGCCGAATCCCGCAATCGCGCCCACCAGCACTGCCACCACCACCAGGGCGATCCAGCCGTACCCTGCAAATCCCGCAAACTTGTACGCCGGATAGATCGCCTGACCCGCAAGCCCCGCCTTCACCACGTCAGGCTGCACGCTCGCGGCCCACAGCCCTGCAGACAAATACACAATTCCGAATGCCGCAGCCACTTTGCCGCCCAGCCCCGCGACGAATGTCTTCTCTTCCGCGGTAAAGGTGCTGCGCCCCGCCAGATAGACCATCCACAACCCACCGATGAACAGTCCGCCCGCCATCATCAGCAGCCAGCGCGGCGTCAGCGTGGGATCGCCGGTGGGCAGGAATGCGCCCATGGACGAGGCCGCATACATTCCGTGCCACGCTTCGGGCCGTAGCATCAGCGTCATATTGGTGGAGAGCGTCCGCGCCACGCAGCCCGCGAGCAGCCACGCAATCAGCCCCACCCACCACGCCGATTTGCCTTCGTTAAGCCGCGCGGAGAACTTGTAAAGCAGCCAGTAGATCAGCATGAGCGTCGGGATCATCGCGATCCAGTACACTCCGATCAACACGCTGCTCGTATAGAGCGCACGCCCGTAAAGCACCTGCGCAAACAGGAGCGGTGGCACGCCCAGGTTGATCACAAACGTCATCACGATGGTGAGCCGCCGCGCCAATGCCCTGGCGGTTATCTGCGACAGCACTGATGAACGGAACATGCTGAGCAGAATCGCCAGCAGCAGACCGCCCAGCAGCATCTCCACAGCCACAAAATGCAGCGACAGCGTGACCACATGCAGCAGCTTCATTAGCCACACGGGAGCCGGTAAAGGAATGGGGTCCACTGCGGGATAAGGATTCATGACGTTCTGAAGGTTCCTTTCACTTTTGAATCGAACGCGGATTCAACGCCGCGAACTGCCGCAAATTCTCGCTCCAGTGCCCGCCTGTTCCTTACGGCCGGACCCAGAACGCAGGCCCGATCGGCGGCGGAGCAAGCGCAACACATTCTGGACTCATTTGCTCCAATTTTGGATTGAACGAGGTAACGCTATCGCCCGCGGCAACCTGAGGTCTGTGATCAACAGCACATCCGGCTGTGACGACTTCATTTAGGCTCCCCGTTGACAGGACTCGCCGTTGAGAGCTCCAAAGCATGATCGCCTCCCTCGCACCGAGCGGCATTCGCGCGCTGGAAGCTTCTATTGATTAGGACTACGCGATGAAGAAACCCAACTCGTCGATGCAACTCACCCGTGCTGCCGATTATGGCGTGCGCGTCATGATTCAGCTCACCGCTCTTGCGAGCAACGGGCGGGTTTCACTTCCAGATCTGGCGCACGCCACGGGCGCACCGGAGAGCTTTCTTTCGAAAGTCCTGCAATCCCTCGCGCGCGCCGGGCTTATCACTTCGCGCCGCGGCCAGCAGGGCGGTTTTCACATTACGCCGCTCGGCGCTGCTGCTTCCATGCGCGACGTGATCGAGGCCCTCGACGGCGCCATCTGTCTGAACGTGTGTCTCAGCCCGGGCCGGTCCTGCTCCCGCAAGGCGCATTGCCCCGCCCACCCGGTCTGGATTGAAGCGCAGCAAGCCATGATGCAGGTACTCTCCGGCGCTACCATCGCGTCGCTGGCCGCACCGGGTTCCGCAAAACCTGCCGCGCGCTAGCGCCGGTCCGGCTCGCGCCCGGGTCCGAGTCTTTTCCAATCGAGGAATGAGCCTGAAGGCGAGTATTTTTCGGGCAGGCGGGTTTTTGTCCTTTCGGGAAGAATATATTGCCAGCCGTCGTCGTGGCGGTGGGAATGTGGGA
>Ga0302319_10023045_pt1 | contig 11142 bp, 7 predicted proteins | sample Bog_T0_2_FD_203319 | JGI IMG/M metagenome (GOLD analysis project Ga0302319, IMG submission 203319) | Peat permafrost microbial communities from Stordalen Mire near Abisko, Sweden - Bog_T0_2 | ecosystem: Environmental > Terrestrial > Soil > Wetlands > Peat | place: Sweden: Abisko, Stordalen Mire...
CAGCGTCTCGCCTTCCGTCACTTCAGCGCAGTCCTTTGCAGTATCGTCCTTTTCGTGCAGCACCTGCACTTTGCTCACCCTGACATATACCAACACCGGATACAGCGCGAGCCCGCTTCCGGGCAGTCCCTACCAGTACTTCGTCGCCTCCGGCTTCACCAGCACCACGGGCAAGACATACAACAATAACGCCTTCCTCATCAACAGCGGCTCAGTCGCCGCCGCGGCGAAGACCACGCTCTGCAATACGACCGGTGTCTCGGGCGGTGCGAGTGCCCCCTGCACCACGGCCCTCACGACGAACTGCTCCAGCAGCGCCAGCATACCCTGCGCCGCCATCTCTACAACCACGGATGCGGGTTTCGTCACAGTCAACCCGGTGGCCAACCACTTCGTCTCCAGCACATCCATCGCCACCACCGCCACGAACCCCTCCAACATCGCCACCGACGGCGTAAACACCCTCTGGCTGGACGACAATACCAACGTCGGCTCGGTCTACTACGTCGTCCCAAGCACCTCCGTCTCCCAGAAGCTCAACCCCTGCTACCTGCCGTCGGCAGCCACGTCCTGCCAAGCCGGAGGCATGACCTATGGCGGCCGTCTGGCTATCGACAGCACCGGCAGCGTCTGGACGGTCTCCGGAACCTCGAGCTCCCTCATCCAGATCATCGGCTCCGCAGCACCCACGTGGCCCCTGCTTGCCTACACGACCTATGGCACTGAGCCGCAGTAGCTTACTTACGAACACAACGCATCAGCAAGGCCCTATGAACTGCTCACGACGCACCCGCAACACCCACCCTCGTCCCTGCAGCGCCGTCTGTCTTATCGCACTCTCGTTGCTCGCCACGGTCATCGGCTGCAGCGGCAACAACAGCGTTACGCAGAGTACCCCTCCCGTCACCATCGCGCCGGTCATCACCGCCTTCGCCGGGGCATCATCCAATATCAACATCGGCCAGAGCACCCAGCTCACCTGGTCGGTCTTTCAGGCGACATCGGTCACGCTCAACGGTGGAACCGCGCAGGTGACCTCCCCGGTCACGGTCACGCCGACGACGACCACCACCTACACGCTCACCGCGACCAACGCCATCGGTACCACCACCGCCACAACGACGGTCAGCGTGCTTCAACTACCCATCATCAACAGCTTCAGCCCGGTCGCCAGCTCCATACCGGCAGGTAGCGGCACCACGCTGAACTGGACGGCCACCGGCGAGACCTCCTACACCCTCGCCACCACCATCAACGGTGTGACCACCACCGCCGCAGAGGCTGCTACCATCACCTCGGTCAACGTCACGCCCGCGGCCACGGCGACCTACGTGCTCACCGCGACCAACGCCGCCGGCTCGGTCACGGCGACAACCAGCGTCACGGTAACTCCGCTCATCAAGACCTTCACCGCCACGCCCTCCAGCGTCACCGCGGGCCAGCCGGTCACGCTCGCCTGGACGACCACCGGCGCCACCAGCTACGCGGTATCCGGCGTCAACGGCGCAGTCACCTCGCCGGTCATCGTCTATCCCAGCGTCACGGGCAGCAATACCTATACGCTCACCGTCTCCAACAGCAGCGGCAGCACCACGGCTACAGCACCGGTTACGGTCACTACCGCCGCGGCGCTCAACAGCGCGGGCACGGTCACCCTCGGCTCACCGGGCCTCACCGTCTCGCCCACGTTCATGGGCCTTTCCATCGGCAGCACCAGCTATCAGGCCATCCTCGGCACGCCGACCACGGGCACCAACAAGATCTACCGCAAGCTGCTCTCCAACCTCACCGCCTACGGCGCCGGACCCATCAATATGCGCATCGGCGGAAACAGCGCGGAGACCCAGGGCGTACCCACCGTCACTACCATCAGCTCGTTAGCTCAGTTAGCCACCGACACCGGTACGCAGTTCCTCCTCGGCCTCAGCCTGCAGCCGGAGAACGCCAGCCTTACCATCTCGCAGGCGCAGGCCTTCAACACCACCATGCCGGCCGGTTCCATTCTTGGCTATGAGATCGGCAACGAACCCGACCTCTATGTCCAGAACGGCTACCGCGCCAGCCCGTACAACTATGTCTCGGACTTCGACACCTTCCGCACCGACCTGGCCAACTCCGGCGTGACCAACAAGGTGGTAGGTCCGGCCTGGTCCAATAGCCCGTCACTCTCCGGTCTGCCGGCCTTCCTCACCGCGGAGAAATCCTATCTCTCGGTCGTCACGCAGCACGCCTACGGCGGCAACATCTGTCCCACGGGCAGCGGCACCACGCTCGCTGCGGACTACCTTCTGCAGGAGACGGCGCAGAACAATGAGGCCGCCGTATCGCTCTCCACCGGCGGCACCGCCAGCGTCAACCTGGTTCACGCCGCGGGGCTGCCCTACCGCATCGGCGAGACCAACACCATCAACTGCAGCGGCCAGCTTGGCGTCAGCAACACCTTCCAGGCCGCCTTGTGGTCCATGGACTGGATGTCGCGCCTGGCCGCCGCCGGCGTGGACGGCGTCAACTTCTTCGGCAACAACGACAACAACTACTCGCTCTTTCAGTTCACCAGCGCCACCGGAACCAACGGCAACGTCACCTACTCCATCTCCACCGGCAGTATCCGCCCGCAGTACTACGGCCTGGTAATGTTCCAGCAGGCCACGCAGAACACGGCCAAGTTCCTGCCGGTCAGCGTGACCACCACCGCCAACCTCAAGACCTACGCATGGCTGGACGCCAGCGGCAACATCCGTGTGCTGGTTCTGAACAAGGATGAGGCCGCAGCGGGCGTCTACAGCATCACGGTCAGCGGCTATGGCGCAGCGCGGCTCACGCGGCTCACCGCACCCAGCTATACCTCCACCAGCGGCGTGCTCTACAACGGCCAGACGCTCGACACCAGCACCGATGGCACCTTCCAGGGCGCAGCATACGGGGAGATCGTGACTCCGGCCGGCGGCGTCTACAGCTTCGCCATGCCCATCACCAGCGCCGCGCTGCTGGAGATCCCCCACAACTAGGAATCGCTGCATACGTCGGCCTTGAAGGGTACGGGCTTCAGCCCCTGAGGGGAATGGATGCTGTTGGCCGCCGCACCCTCCGGGGCTAAGGCCCGTACTCACTTTGGTGTTCTGTGCGCACGAGCTAAAGCTCGTCCCCTTCAAAATTGCCCGCTCTTGTCATCGGCCTAGGGAATCACGCCCACCGACTGCAGGAACTTCAGCGAGTCCAGCGCCACACGCTGATTCTGCTCCGGCGGCCAGCCGCCGTGGCCGCCGCCGGGGACGGTGTCCAGGACGTTCTTTACGCCTAGTTTGTCCAGGTCCTTCTGCAACTCCAGCGATGCCTGGTAGGGAACGGTTGGGTCGGCGTCTCCGTGGGCCTGAAAGACCGGCGGCATCCCCTTGTGCACCCATGTGGAAGGCGACATCGCGTGCTCCATCGCTTCCAGTGAGGGCTTTGGGTCGGTGCCCATCCAGCGCTTGGTCGACGAGCTGGTAAAAGCGCCCGGCGCCGCCGGCTCCAGGTGGTACGGCCCGTAGTAATCCAGCACGGCCACTACGCGCGCCTGCGCCTTGCACTGGGGCAGGTCCATCGCGTCCTTGGCAGGAATCACACCCGCCAGCAGCGCCAGGTGTCCGCCCGCGGAAGTCCCATAGGTCACCACGCGCTCCGGGTCCAGTTGGTACTTGTCCGCGTTGGTCTTAACCCAGGCCAGCACGCAGCGCACGTCCTGCAGCGCGGCCGGCGCGGGGGCCACGTCTACCAGCCGGTACTCCACATTCAGCACGGAGAATCCCGCCGCCAGCCAGGGCCGGAAGCCGTGCCAGCTCTTGGGCCGCTCGCCGTGGTTCCAGGCACCGCCGTGCATGTAGATCAGCACCGGCGCCCTGGCTCCGGCAGGGGTTGTCGCATTTTGATACAGGTCCATCTGCTGCGAGGCCGGAGCATAGCCCGGCGTATCGGCGGAGACATAGTTGATGTTCAGCGTCGCTGTGGGCGCGGGAGTCTGTGCCCAGATCTCCGGCTGAAGCCAGCTCTGGGCATGGCCGGCGAGGGGCGATGCCAGTATGGCAATCAGGAAAACTCCGGCGATTTGGCCGGAAAACGAAGAAATATTGCTGCGGTAGTGGGGTAGGGGCTTCATCGTGAAGGCAGCATAGCAGCCCGGCGGGGCCTCTGGCACGGAACTCTGCCCCTAAAGAACCATTCCAGAGACCTCTAGAGGGATGCCTATTTCCGCCGATTCTTTTAATGTAGTAAGAGTTTGATTGCCCCGGAGAAGTCCCCTTGAGCACCACACGCTATTCGAAACCGTTTCTCTCCAGCACCCAGGGTTCACTGATGCCCAGCTGGGCCTCTGCCCCGTCTGGCTTTCACCCGACCGAGCCGGCGCAGGCACAGCCCGCCGACTCCCTCAAGCTGATGCTGCGCCGCCTGCGCCTCGCTGCCATGCCCCGCACCTCCTACAAGGTCGTCTCGTCCACCAAGCGCACCCTGGACATCGCTGTCTCCGCCCTGGCACTGCTGCTGCTCTCGCCCGTCCTGCTCCTCGTCGCTCTGGCCATCAAGCTCACGGACGGCGGCCCGGTCATCTTCTGGCAGGAGCGCGTCGGCCTGTTCGGTGAGACCTTCCTGTTTCCCAAGTTCCGCTCCATGATCACCCATGCCGAAGAGATGAAGACAGACCTGCTCGCCTACAACGTGCATGGCGACGGTGTGACCTTCAAGATGCACAAGGATCCGCGCGTTACCCGCATCGGCGGCCTGCTGCGCCGCTACAGCCTGGATGAGCTGCCCCAGCTCTGGTGTGTTCTCAAGGGCGAGATGTCGCTGGTCGGCCCGCGCCCTGCAATCCCGCAGGAGGTGGAGCGCTACGCCCCCCACCACCGCAACCGTCTGCATACGCTCCCCGGTCTTACCTGCATCTGGCAGGTCAGCGGCCGCTCGGAGATTCCCTTCGAGCAGCAGGTCAAGCTGGACGCGCAGTATGTGGAGACCCGCAACTTCTGGCTTGATCTGAGCCTGCTGGCCCGCACCGTCCCCGCCGTGCTGAGCGGCCGCGGCGCATACTAAGCAAGCTTGGAAGGGTACGAGCTTTAGCTCCTACAGCAAGGCGTTATCCCGCTGCCGCCTGCTGATCGCCCACCAAGTGATTATTGATGGCGAACAGCGCCAGCTCCAGGCGGTTCCATACCCCAACCTTGTCAAAGATATTTTTCAGATGGCGCTTGACCGTCTCCTCGGCGATCTTGCACTCGCGGGCGATGTCCTTGTTGGTCATGCCCTGCGCAATCAGCGTAACCACCTGTAGCTCCCGCGCGGTCAGCCCGAAGGTGTTCTGCGGTGGTTGTTTTATCTCTTCCATCAGGTCATGGAGCACCTGCACCAGGTTGCTCACCGGCTTGCTGCCCAGCCAGTAGTGTCCCTGCATCACGGTCTGGATGCAGGTAGAAAGATCCGTCGCCAGCGCGTCCTTCAGCACCACGCCGCGAGCACCCAGTTGCAGCGCCTCCAGCACCTGGCGCTGGTTAATCGCCGAGGTCAGCAGGATGGTCTTCGTCGGCACCTGGATGGTGGTCAGCTCGCGCAGCGTCTCCAGCCCCGGCAGCAGCGGCATGTTCAGGTCCAGCAGCAGGATGTCCGGGTGCATCTCGCGCATCTCGCGGATGGCCTCCTTGCCGTCCGAGGCCTCGCCAACCACCACGAAGTCCGGCTGGCTCTGCAGCATGCGTCGTACGCCGAAGCGCACCACCGGATGATCGTCCGCGATCAGGATGCGGATATGCCGTGCGGGATCGAACTCCTCCTGCGTCTGCGGTCGCGATGTCTCCACCTCGGCCCTCAGCCGCTCCATCACGCTCTGAATCTTGCGATGGTCCTGCCCGCGCGCGGCGATCTCCAGATCGGTACAGAGCGTTGTGACGGCGTTCATGCCGACGGTGGTGCTGGCGCCCTTCAGGCGGTGGGCCAGGCGCAGCAACTCCGTAAAGTCCGCCTCCGCCGCCGCCTCCGCAATCTCCTGCAGGTCCGAGCCGATCTGGATGTGGAACTCGTCCAGCAACTCCTCCACCAGCTCCTCGCCGCCCAGGCTGCGCAGCTCAGCCAGCCGGTTGGTAGAGCTCGTCATCTCTACTGGTTTGTCACGGTCATATCCCGCTGTCTCACGGGTGCGCAGGTCGTCCAGCAGGTCCACCAGCGGATCATTCAAAGCGAAGTCCCCGGCAGTAAGCCCCAGAGCGGCGATCACGGCCGGTTCGCCCAGCCACGGCGAGCCCAGGTAGACCACCAGGTTCCCGGTCTGCGCCGTGATGAACTGGCCTGAGAGGGTCAGCTTTGCGTCCGGGCCGGCGAGCAGGAACACCGTATCAGGATGCGCGGCGATGGCCTCTCCAGTGAGGGCGATCTCGGGGCTCCTCACCGCAAAAAAGTCCAGCACCGGTAGTCCCGTCTCGATCTGCGGATACAGCCGCCGCAGCGTCCGGCCTACATGTACCAGGCACAATGCGCCGTCCATCACCAGATGGAAGGGAAAGATCGAATCCAGCACCTCGGTGGAAAGCGTCAGCGCGGTCAGCTTCGGAGTCATGCGTCCTCGAATTGGTCTGCTCTGCATTGGGAATCGGCTTGGGGATCGCCGGTCTTTCGAGACACTTCGTGTCAACACTCCGTATCATAGCCGACCGCCTCCGCAACTGGGGTTGGCTCGCTTAGCGTGCCTCCATTGGGGCATCCGGTTGCCCCTTGGCGGGAGTTACGGGGCACATCCGCGCCGCTAAAGTTGGTATCTGAGACTATCAAGCGCCACTTGCTATGCCGCCAACGTGTTGTCTGTCGGGCCAACTGACTCTATGAGAAAGAGCTCCATCACGATCGCCGTGCTTATCGATGGCCTGGGCTGGCAACTGGCCCAGGAGCATGACTTTCTGCGCTCTGCGCTGCCGCACCGCGGCCCGCTGGCCACGGTCTTTGGCTCCCGTTCAGCCTGCCACCCCACCATCTTCACCGGCGCGTTCCCCCGCCAGCATGGCCACTTTGCCCCCTTCACGTATGACCCCGCGAACTCGCCCTTCGGCGGCCTCAGCAGCCTCTGCTGGCTGCGCCGGCTGCCCGCTTCGGTCGCCAACCGCGGACGCGTACGCCGCTGGATCAGCCGCCGCGCCAAACATCAACTCGGATACACCAGCGACTTCCAGCTACACAGCACGCCGTTATCCCTGCTGGAGCAGTTGGACTATACCGAGAAGCATGACCTCTTCCAGCCAGGCGGCGTTCAGGGCGGCGTGACCACGCTCTTTGACGATCTGCGCGCCGCGGACATCCCCTATCACCTCTCCGTACCGCAGGCCAGCGAGGGCGAAAATCTGGCTTCCGCCGCACGCGACATCGCCACCGGCGGCCCGCAGGTGGCCTGCGTTCTGCTGCCGGGGCTGGAGACCCTGCTCCACGCCCGTGGCAACGGCTCCGCCGCGGTCGGCCGCAAACTCCGCTGGTATGAGGATGAGCTGCGCGACCTGCAGCACATCGCCGAAGAGCGCTATGACGTCGTCCGGCTTGCTGTCTTCTCCGGCTACGGCATGACGGACGTTATCGGTGAGTGCGACGCCATGACCCGCGTGCAGGCCCTGCCGCTGAAGTTCGGCGAGGACTACTTCGCTCTCTATGACGCCACCATGGCTCGCTTCTGGTTCATGAATGCTGACGCCGAGCGCCGTATCGGCGCTGCGCTCTCCGGCAACCTGGACGGCCAGTGGCTCTCCGACAACACCCTGCGCCAGTGGGGCTGCAACTTTCCCGGCGCGCGCTACGGGCAGCGCATCTTCCTGCTCCGTCCAGGCGTGCTGATGAACCCCAGCTTCGCCGGCAGGCAACAGCTCGCGGCCATGCACGGCTATGACCCCTGGCACAAAGACTCGGTCGCCTACTTTGCCTCGAACGACCCCGGCATGGGTAGCCCCGCCTGCCTGCCCGACCTGCGGTCCCTGCTCTCGGCGAGCGTCGGCGTCTGTCGCCTCGCTGCCAGCTCCGTATAAATAGCTGCGATTACTTCGCGTTCGTCGCCTGGGTTGCCGGACGCAGCAGGAACGTCAGCGAAAAGCCCGCTGTATCAATCTTGTTGCGCAGCGACCGGTTGTAAAACCCTGACAGCGTAATGTGCCGGTTCAGCGGGATGTCCAGCGCGTTGGTAAAGCCGTTGTCTTCACCCACGCTTTCCTGCGTGGTGGTGGTGACCTGCTTGCCCTTCTTGCCCTTGGTGGTGGTTGAGGTGACGGTTTGAGTGCCGATCGGCAACTCCTCATAGGCGTCGGTCTCGAACTCCATCTTCCATGGCAGCGACACATCCACGCCGGCCTGAAAGTGCGCGCTCGGACCCACTACCTCATAACTCTTGCGGACGCGCGAGTTGGTGAGGTTGGGATTATCGTCGACGCCGAGTTCAATGTCCGGCGTGAAGATGTCGCCCAGCGGATGCTCAAAGTGGTTGATGAACGCATAGGTCGCCTGCCCTGCGCCCAGCCCGTCCGCATCGTCGCCGGTGGGCAGACCGAGCGTGCCGGTCAGGTTGTAGTCGAACCATCGGGGATGCGCGTCAAAGCCGCCCGTGAGCGTCGTGTCCCCCATCAGCAGGTGCCGCGTCGCCAGTCCGGAGACCGTGGCGGTCGTACCCTGCGCCGTCTTCTTCTTCGTCGTCGTGACGACGTTGATGTAGAGGTAAACAGGAACATCGAGATTCAGGCTGAAGTGGTCATTGAACCGGTAGGCGACGTCCGGAGACAGGAGCGACGACCATCCGTCCGCCGAGTCATGCTGCGAGGTGGTCGCCAGTGACGCATTGAAGCCCTTGGTCAACGGTATGATGCCCGCCGGCCCCACATCCGCGCTGGCAGTGGAGATCAGCTCCGGCGAAGATGTTCCCGCCGCGATCGCGCCGAGCTGATCGAACAGCGCGGCGGACTCCTTGTCGTCATCCTTGGAGGAGACGAGCTTCGGATGCGCTACCGGTGCCGGGCTCTGCTGCGCCTGCGCTGCAATCGGCATGATGGCCAGAATGCCCAGGCTCAACAGAAGAAGCGCACGGAATGGAACTGCTGACCAGAACAAGGGACGCACCTGCACTCCAAACATGTAGAACTGAATGCAGACTAACAGTAGACAGAATGTTCGCTTCGTGCAAGACAGACGGCGTTACGCGGACTCGTCTCTGCAAACACCATCACCACGCCGATGTTGCTCAGGCGCTCGGCTTGGCCGGCATCGTCCAGGCCTGGCTGCTGCGCTGCGCCATGGGAACGTAGGGAGCAGGGTAGGCCGGCCCGGTGTACTCCGCGCGCGGACGGATCAGCCGGTTGTCGTCGTGCTGCTCAATCACGTGCGCGCACCACCCCGCGATACGGCTGATGGCGAAGATCGGCGTAAACAGATCAATGTCGATGCCCAGCGTGGTGTACGTGCTGGCGGAGTAGAAGTCCACGTTCGCATTGAGCTTCTTCTCGTCCTTGATAAACAGCTCGATCTGGCGCGACATCGCATACCACTTTGGCTCAGCGTCCTTGCCCAGCTCCTCGCTCATGCGGCGCAGGTGCGTCGCGCGCGGGTCCTCGGTGGTGTACACGCGGTGCCCAAAGCCGGAGATCTTCTCCTTGTTCGCCAGCATCGTGCGCACATGCTCCACAGGGTCCTCGCCCGCCTTGTCAATGTCATACAGCAGGTGCATCACTGCCTCATTGGCGCCACCGTGCAGCGGCCCCTTCAGCGCGCCGATGGCCCCGGTGATCGCCGAGTGCAGGTCGCTCAGCGTGGCCGCAATCACCCGCGCGGCAAACGTGCTGGCGTTCAGCTCATGCTCGGCGTGCAGAATCAGCGCCACGTCCAGCGCCTTGGTGGCGGTCTCGCTGGGCTTCTCGCCGTTCAGCATCCACAGAAAGTTCGCCGCGTGCGAGAGCGACGTGTCCGGCTTTACAATCTCCTTGCCCTTGCGGATGCGGTCAAAGATCGCGATGATCATCGCGATCTGCGCGGTCAGCCGGAAGCTCTTGCGTACGTTGGCCGTGTGCAGCACCGACCGCTCGTCGGGATCATAGATCGAGAGCAGCGACACCGTGGTGCGCAGCACCTCCAGCGGCGATGCGGTCTTGGGCAGGCTCTCCAGAAAGGCGATTACGTCATCCGGCAGTTGCCGCGCCGCGGCCAGTTGGTGGGAAAAATCATTCAGCTCAGCGCTGGTGGGCAGCGCACCGTTCCACAGCAGAAACGTCGTCTCCTCGAACGTGGACTTCTGTGCGAGTTCATGGATGTCGATCCCGCGGTAGGACAGGATGCCTTTGCCGCCGTCTATAAAACAGATCGACGACTCATTGGCAACCACGTCTTGCAGGCCCTTCGGTGCGTTGGCGGACATCGGCGCTCTCCATGTGAAAATTTTTCAGTGGGTTTGATTATTCTCTTCCGCTCCAATGCTTGTCATGCGTTCTGGCCGAATATCGGTGTCGCAGAGCGAAGGCTGCGCCGCGCAGCGTATCGTCTAGAGTGCAGGAACGGGCCACCGAAACACAGGTAGCTGCGTCCATATCTTTGTGACCTATTTTTCCGTATCTTTGTTGCTTTTTTTGATCTTGCACCCGGAGGAAGTAAAACTGCATGAGTGACCTGTTGAATGACGACATCCAAGCCAAACCGCCTACCTGGCTCAGCGCCGTAGCTATCGCTGCCTTGCTCGCCGCCGTCGGTGGCCTTATCTGGAGCCTCGGCCTGGAGAACCAGCTGACCGCCGCCGAGCAGAAGCTCGCTGCCGCCAGCCAGCAAAACACCCTGCTGGCCCAGAAGCTGGAGGACACCAATGAGCGCCTCAAGGCGCAGGGTATCGCTCTCGGCCAGAGCGTCGGCATGACCCAGAAGCAGTTGGACGAGCGCTCCAGTCAGATTGTCGCCACTCAGGCTGCAACCGCCAAACTGGCCCGCGAGCAGACCGCCACCGAGCAGCAGGTGGGCGCGGTGCAGACCGACGTCTCCAGCGTGAAGACCGACGTAGGCGGCGTGAAGACCCAGGTCGCCACCACCCAGGCTGACCTGGCCGCAACCAAGACCCAGATGACCAGCATGATGGGTGATGAGGGCCGCATGAGCGGCCTGATCGCCACCAACCATGACCAGTTG
>Ga0302319_10023048_pt1 | contig 11141 bp, 6 predicted proteins | sample Bog_T0_2_FD_203319 | JGI IMG/M metagenome (GOLD analysis project Ga0302319, IMG submission 203319) | Peat permafrost microbial communities from Stordalen Mire near Abisko, Sweden - Bog_T0_2 | ecosystem: Environmental > Terrestrial > Soil > Wetlands > Peat | place: Sweden: Abisko, Stordalen Mire...
TGCCGCATATTGCCAACTACCCCGACAATCGTCCGCCACGGCGGACCGCCGGGCATACCGTTGCCAAAGCCAGGCTTGAGCTTCTTGCCCAGCACTTCCTCGCCCGCAAAATATTTCTGTACAAATGCCTGATTCACGATCATCACCTGCGGCGCCTTCATATCGTCCGCTTCGGAGAAATCGCGCCCCTGCAGCAAGGGCGTCTGCAACGTCTTGAAGTAATCGCTCGACACCACCGTGAGATCCACGTTCGGCAACTGACCCGCCGGCGTAGGGCGCTCAGGATTCTCAAAACTGATCATCGCCAGATCGTCGGTCATCGGCAGATTGTGCGCTCCGCCCGCCGATACCACTCCCGGCAAAGCACGTAGCTTTTCAAAGTACTGCCGATAGAACTGCGGGCGCGTCTTGGGATAAGCCGAATCGGGAAGCTCAAAGGTATAGGTCAGCAAATGATCGGGATTGAAACCCTCATCCACACGCGATTCATGCACAAAGCTCGCAATCAGCAGCGCCGCGCCGCAGGTAAGCACAATCCCCAGTGTCACCTGCCCAACCACCAGCGCCGAGCGCAGCCAGCTCCGTCCACTCGTATCCGAGCGCCCACCCTCCTTCAAATTGGCCACCAGATCCGTCTTCGAAGCCGTCACCGCCGGAATAATCCCGAAGATCGCGCTCGAAAGCAGTGAGACCACCAGCGCAAAGCCCAGCACCGGCAGATTCACCCCGGCATCGGCCGCGCGCGGAACGCTGTCGCCGATCAGCCGAAGCACCGCCGGCGTCAGCACAAAGGCCAGCGCGCATCCCGCCAATCCGCCCGCTGCGCCCTGCATCAGGCTCTCCGCCAGCAACTGCCGCATCACCCGCGCTCGACCCGCGCCCAGCGCGCAGCGCATCGCAATCTCCCGCTGCCTTTCCCTCATCCGCGCCAGCAGCATGTTGGCAATGTTGGCGCAGGCAATCAGCAGCACCAGCGCCACTGCGGCCAGCACAATCATCAGCAGCTTGCTCGTATCGCCCAGCAAAGCCCCCAGCTCCGACTCGACCTCCGCCTGGCTGTGCTTGGTGTTCGTCTCGGGATACTGCTTCGCCAGCCGCCCGGCAATCCCATTCATCTCTTCGCTGGCCTGCGCCACGGTCACGCCCAGCTTCAACCGGCCCATCACCGTCAGAAAATGCGTGCTGCGATTCTGCAACAAAGGATGAGGATCGGTAGGATCGTCATCCGCTGCCATCGTAGTCCAAAAGCTGTTCTCCGGCTGGGTGACTGGAAAACGAAACGTCTCCGGCATCACGCCAATGATGGTGTAAAGGCTCCCACTCAGACTCATCGTCCGCCCCAGCACCGCTCGATCCCCGGCAAACTGCGTCACCCAAAGTGAATGGCTGATCAGCAAAACGCGAGAGCCGCGCTTTTCCTCGTCCGGCGTGAACCCGCGGCCCAATTCCGGCGCAGTGCCCAGCGTCGGCAGCAGATTCCAGGAAACGACCTGCCCATCCAGCCGAATAGCGCGCGCCACGCCCGTCAGCGTGACCGAAGTGTCATGGTACGAGACCAGTTGATCGAAGCTGCGATTCTGCGTCCGCCAGTCGAAATAGTCCGGATACGAAACATCCCCTGTTTCAAAATGCTGCCACTCGCTGGACTTCACCTCCACCAGCCGCTCCGGCTGCACATACGGCAATGGACGCAGCATCACCGCATCCACCACGCTGAAAACAGTAGCGTTCGCCCCAATCCCCAGCGCCAGAATAATCACCACCACCGCGGTAAACCCAGGCGACTTGCGGAACTGCCGAATCGAAAACCGCACATCGGCAAGCAGCGATTCGAGCGTAGGCCACTGCCAGGCCTCGCGTCCACGCTCCTCCATCAAAGCCACATTGCCGAACTCCCGCCGCGCCGCCCGCTCAGCCTGCTGACGAGTCATCCCCGCATCCATCAATTCCTCGATCCGCGTCTCCAGATGCTCCCGGATCGAAACCGACAAGTCCTCATAACGGCGCCGCTTAAAAAACCGGCTGAGAATGGACATTAAGACCTCCTAAGCCTTCGCAAACGCCAGCACCCGCGTAATCCCCGTATACATCCGTTCAAAGCTCACCACTTCCGCCTCCAAATGCCGGATTCCCGCATCCGTAACCCGGTAAATCCGCGTCGGCCGGCCCTTCGCCGAAGTTCCCAGCTCCGACTCCACCCACCCCTCACGCAGCATCCGCTGCAAAGCCGGGTAAAGCGAACCCTCCTCCACCTGCAAAAGATCATCTGAGACCTGTTGAATGTGTTTGACCAGCGCATACCCGTGCATCGGCCGCAACAGCAGCGACTGCAGGATCATGATCTCCAGCGCCCCGGGAAATAAATCGCGGCGTTCCGAATTCTTTGCCATATTTCAGCAAACTATCCGATACATACCTATTTTGTAAATAGCCTTTTTCAACCCAAATCATTTCCTTTGTGACGCGCGTCATTTGACCCGGCCCGAAGCGGCTCGTAAAGTAGGGATGTGGCGCCCGTTTGAATGCAACGCGGATGTCCGCATCTCGGGGGTTCCCAATGAAGCTCACACCGCAACAGCTCCGCATCACCATCGCTTCCGTTGTCATCCTCGGCACCATAGGCTACCTCGCCATCCAGGGGGCGGCCAACAACAAGAGCTATTACGTCACCATCCCGGAAATGAACGGCATGGGCGACAAAGCCTACAAGAGCAACCTGCGCGTCGAGGGATTCGTGAAGCCAGAGACCATCCAGGCCAGCGGCACCCACGTCCAATTCGTCCTCACCGAGTTTGAAAGCCACAACGCCAAGGCCACAGCCAATCCCCGCACCGTCACCGTGAAATACGACGGCTCCGAGCCTCCTCCAGACACCTTCAAGGGCGACGCCCAGGCGCTCGCTATCGGCACCATGGGCCGCGACGGCGTCTTCCACGCCACCCAGCTCCAGGCCAAGTGCGCCAGCAAATACGCGCCCGCAGCCCCAGGCAGCTCCCAACCCACCGGCATGGAGCCCTCCCCAGCCAACAAGCGCGCCTCCACAGCCGCACCTCAGGCCTTAAAGCCTGCCGCGTAAAAATCGACATTCACGGTCTTTCAGCTGGGCCACGGCATTTGGAAAAATGCCTTACCCGCGCCGAGGCGGCACAGACGAAAACTGAATCACATGCCGCCCCGGCCCGAGGCGCGACTCCACTCCCGCCTCGGACAGTTGCGCTAACACCCCGACCCCGTCGATTTCCAATCCAGCCTCCAGGCCGCCCCACGGCAATAGGCGCAGGGTGGCATCAACATCCTGCGGGATCGTGCACACCAGTTCCCCATTCCGATGCCCATCCCGCTTCCACTCCACTGGCACCGGCCCGTATTCCGTAATGCAAACCCCCTTTGCCCACTCCAGCCCCGAAAACCGTGGCTCGATCAGGATCATGCGCCGATCCGGCGAAACCAGCCCCGTCAACGGCCCCTCCCGCCGAGCCCCGAGAACATACGCTGTCAAAAAGTAGCCCGGGTGCATCCCGTAGATATGCGCCTTCGATCCGCCTCCATCCTCGAGCTCCTCCCACGATGTCTGCCACTCCGACTCCACCTGCAGCTTCCACCCCGCCCGCATCCGCTTCAGAACTTCTTCATCCTGCTGCTCTTCCCCCATCGCATACAGCATGTCGAACAGGTAGTAGTGCGACATCGGGCTGGTCACGGCTTCCAAATGGCTCAAGACCCACTTCCTCACCGAATCCCGCCGTTCGAGAGGCACGATCCCGCTATAAAGCGCAAACAAATTTCCCTGCACCGTCGGCGCAAATCGCCCCTCGACGATCTTGCCCGAAAACGGCCGCCCTAACTGCTCACGCACCTCAGAACCCGCCCCAAACAGCGCTCCATCGTAAGCCCCAGCCTCGGCATTCCAAAGCAGCCGGTCAAAAGCCGCCTGAAGGGCTTCCCCCTCTTGCCTCAGCGAGCCGGCCGCATCCTTCCGGCCGGTGCCCAATGCCAACACCGCAGCGTCGGCCAGCGCCCGATAGAACATTGCATTCAACCCTGCGCCTTCGCACACCTGATATCGCAGCGGATTGTCCCAAACCTCCCACTCCCTCGCCTGCACGAGCCCGCGCTCCGTCCGCCGCTTGCGATACCACCCCAGCAGCCGCATCAGCGCCGGCCAAAGCTCCGTCACCAGCTCGGCATCCCCGGTGCTCTCCCAATACGCCCGCAGTTGCACTACCCAATCGCAGGTCCGGTCTTCCATAATTGCGTGAATATCCCATCGCTCCGAGCAGCTATGCGCCTTCATCTGCCCATCCGCCTGCTGGGTCAAGGCAATCCGCCGCAACAGACCGCGCAGCAGCCGCGCATCGCCCCAGTGCGCTTTCCCATCCGCGTCGTCCGGGCCGCGCATCATCACCCGCGTGCAATCGAACGCCGGTGGGCTGTCATCCGTCCACTCCACGCGCTCCCGATCCGCGCAATCCACATACGAGTCCTCGCTCATCAACTCGCACGACCGCGCGCAAATCTCCCACAGTCGGGTCAGAAACGGATCGCTGCAACCGAACGATCCCGCTCGTTCGAGCGGATAGCGCACTTCAACCGCCGCCGCCCGCAGAATCCGCATTCGCCCCGATTTCAGCCGAAGTTCAAGCCGCCGGAAAGCAAATGTATCCCCGCCCAGGAACGTCTGCAATCCCGCGCGGGCCAGGTAGACGTTCGTTCCGCTCCCCGCTCCCTGCGGCAGCCCATACTCCACCTCCAACTCGCTGCCCTCCTCTGCATCCATCTCGATCACCGAATACGCCTGCGCAATCTCCGGCAAATTCAGCTTCAGCGCCCCGCCCGGCGCCAGCTCCACCGGAAACCCTGGCCCATCCAACCATCCGCGCTCCCGCTCCATCGGCAACGGAGTGCTGCGCGGAAAAAACTCCACGTCCTCCATCCCCGCAACCGGGACGGAAGCCCGCCAGGCTGAGGCTACCTGATCGTTTCCAACCCAATCGAATGCCTTGCGCGCGTCAATCTTCTCCTCGATCGAAGACCACGCCACCGCGCGCGAACCGAACGACAGCTCCGGCGTCGAAAGCCACGAAGCATCGGTCGCAACCGTCCGTCGCTCGCCGCCGTCTTCCACCTCCAGCGCCGCCACAAACCCAGGCGCATGACGCATGATCCTTCCCGTCGGCGCGTCCCGATGCGCCAGCACCGTCACCACATTCCGCCCAGCCCGTAGAAACGCCCGCACATCCCGGCTGTCATACTCCGGCCGCTGATTCTGGTACCGGCAAGGTCCGCGCCCCACGTAGCCGCCGTTGATATAAAGCCGGTACCGCGTAAAGGCAAACAAATGCAGCACCGCCAGCCCCGGCGCGCCAGTCAGCGTAAACTCTTTCCGGAAGACGCAGTGCTGATCGGTATTCCAATCCGCAGGCAGCGCGCCCGCCGCACCAACCGCCGTTCCCCCGAAATTGGAAGAAATCTCCGCCGCCTTCCCCTCGGAAATCAACGGCACAGCCGGCGAATCCGCCGCCCAGATCACCTGCGCTGCAGCCAGCGAACCCCGTCGCGCCGCTGCCGTCTCCGCCGCGAATACCCCTCTGCTCACCGCCGGCAACGCCGCTGCCGCCACGCCACTTACCAGGAACTCTCTGCGCCTCAAGCAAACCCCTCAATCGACCGGAAACCAGTCTATCCCGCCGCGCGCAACGCCGACACCAACAGTGTTTCCGCCCCGCATCACAAATTCCCAATGCCAAAGTTACCGGAAAATCATCGTTAGCCCGTTACGCCCACGCGCCCTCTCTGTTATCTTCCCTCCCAGCGTGTCCCCAATACGCACCAGGAGCGAAGCCCCATGCCATGCAATCCGGAAGAACTGCGCCACGTTCCCCTCTTTGAACTGCTCGACGACGAAGAGGCGCGGGTGCTCGCCGCGCAGATCGAGATTCGATATTTCGCACCCCGCCAGACCATCTACAAGGCCGGCGAACCAGCCACACACGGCTACATCATCTGCTCCGGCAAAGCCAGCCTCACTGCCATCGACGACGACCAGCAACACATCGTCGTCGACGAGCCGGAACACGGCGATTTTTTTGGATTCGCATCCATGCTCCAGCAGACCGAACACCACACCACCGCTGTTGCCGTCCAGGACACATCATGCTTGGAAATCGGCCGCGACGACATCGCCCGTCTGCTCAACCGCAAGCCTCAGGCCGGCCTCGACATGCTCACCATGCAGGCCCGCCAGTTCCACGCCGCGCAAAAGCTCATCCAGTCCCGCGTCACCCGCAACGCCAACGAGATCATCGCCGAAGAATCCACCGTCGGCCAGCGCCTCGCCGACGCCGTAGCCCGATTCGGAGGCTCCTGGACCTTCATCATCCTCTTTGGCATCGTCCTCACCGTCTACTCCTGGGTCAACGTCGGCCTCCATGAACGCGCCTGGGACCCCTACCCCTTCATCCTGCTCAATCTCTTCCTCTCCATGCTCGCCAGTATCCAGGCGCCGGTGATCATGATGAGCCAGAACCGCCAGGACGCCAAAGACCGCGTCCGCAGCGAACTCGACTACCAGGTCAACGTCCGCGCCGAAGCCGAAATCCAGTCCCTCTCCCAGCGCATGAACCAGTTGATGGAACGGCTCGATAGACTCGAACCAAACTCCACGCAGCCCGGGCCATCGATCGGATGACAAGAGAACGGCGCCCAACCCACGCGCCAGCCGAACCCGATCGTCACGCCTAGAGCAGAATCAGCACAACTGTACCCATCGGCAGAGATGCCAGCCTGGATTTTTTGCCAGGAAAAATCCAACCGCACATATACCTGATCGGGGACACCTATGCTGATTCTGCTCTAAGTACGGTTGCAGACTAATCGCCAATCCTACAGCGAAGCTTCGCGTCGATTCGCCAGCAGTGATGTCCGGCCACGGCCCGGTTTGACTGCCTCATAATCCTGCTTTTCCCGGCACAAAAATATTTCGCATCGCCAACATGCACCAATTCGAGCTATCCCGTGGTCATACGGAGAAAGGGGTTGACTGAACGTGAGAGGTCTACGCCGGGATTTTCTCAAGTCCGCGGGGATGCTGGGCATGTCGGCTTTTGCGGCCGCTTGCAAGAACGGGTCAATTGCGCGAACCGTGATCGATGCTGGCCTCCCTACAAACAAAGGGATGGGATCGAATCTCAGGACCTGGGCAAGGTATCCGGAAAAGACCGATCTGATGATGCTGGCCGACCGCCCCCCGCTCCTGGAAACGCCACTGCTTTTTTTTCTTGAGGATCTGACCCCGAACGACGCCTTCTTCGTTCGCTGGCACTACGCCGGGGTGCCCACTCGCGTCGACCTGCGGACTTTCAGAATCCAGGTGACGGGTGCCGTCAATCGCCCGTTGCAGCTTTCGTTCGACGATCTGCGAACGAAGTTTGAACCGGTGACGATGACCGCCTTCAGCCAGTGCTCCGGCAACTCGCGCAGCTTCTTTCAGCCGCGCGTACCGGGCGCGCAGTGGACCAACGGCGCGATGGGAAATGCGCGCTACGTGGGCGCTCGATTGAAGGACGTTCTGAACGCCGCCGGAGTGAAAGCAGGAGCCGTGGAAGTAAGTTTTCGCGGGGTGGATGTACCCCCGCTGCAGGCATCTCCGCACTTTGAGAAGCCCTTGACAATCGATCATGCCCTGGATGGTGAATCGATCGTCGCCTACGAAATGAACGGCGCGCCACTGCCCATGCTGAATGGATTTCCAGTACGCCTGGTGGTTCCCGGCTGGTTCGCCACCTACTGGGTCAAGTGTCTGAGCGAGATCACCGTTCGCACCGAGCCGCTGCATAACTTCTGGGTAGATACGGCCTATCGCGTTCCCACGGCGCCGGGCTACAACGAAGACCCAAAGCATCCCAGCGAGGTGAGCACCCCCATCACCCGGCACCTCACACGAGCCGTCTTCGTGACGCCCGAATCTTCCGCGCAATTGAAGCGGGGCACGCAGGTCGAGATCCAGGGCATAGCCGTCGATGATGGCGCGGGCATCCGCCGCGTGGAGGTATCCACCGACGGCGGCCGCACCTGGGCCGATGCGGCACTCGATCGCGTGATAGACAAATATTCGTGGCGCCGATGGCGCATGAACTGGCGTCCGACCGAGGCGCGCGGGTACAGCCTGCAATGCCGCGCGACCAATGCCGCAGGGGAAACGCAGTCGGCCTCTCAATGGAACCACGGTGGATACGGGCGCAATGTCATCCAGACGCTCGATGTGGAGGTAGTCGCGTAGTGCAAACCTTACGCGTTGTCATCGTATTGCTGGCCGTTGCCGTGGCAATTCTGTCCTACGCCCTCTGGGGACGGGCTGGCCGCGAACGCCGTGCCGCGTTGCCGCCAGAAGAGCCGGTGATTTCGGTTTCTCAGTTGACGGAAAGGAAGCCTGTAAAAGAAATCGAGCTGGACTATCATTCTCCCGATCTGCCGCCGGGACCCGGGCAAGACGTCTTTGCTACCCAGTGTGTCATCTGCCATTCGCCTCGCTATGTACTCAACCAGCCTGCGTTCCCGCGCAAAATCTGGACGGCTGAAGTGCACAAGATGGTCAAGGGCTACGGAGCGCCTATCGATCCGGCGCAGGAGAAAGTGATCGTCGACTATCTGGTTTCGTGGCATGGCAAGGAAGATGCGCCGGTGCAAACCAAGTCCCTTCCCAAGTAGCTGGAACTTCCCTTATTGGACAACCCCTATATGCGACGGAGGCAGTCTTGAACGACAGTCACAGTCTCAGCGGCAACGAGCACGCCCCCAACAGGCAACGCAAAAGCCCGGAACTGCCGCGCGTTGATGACGACCTCATTCGATGGCACGGCCATGCAGCGCTGGTGACGGAACTGATCTCGGCGCTGCTGGGAATTCTTGTAGCCGCCAAGTTCAACTTCCCAACCTTCCTCGGCGGTCACGCATGGGAGACTTGGGGAAGGCTTCGTTATAACCATACGCAGGGTATCTTTTTCGGTTGGCTCGGCAATGCCTTCATCGCCTTTTGTTACTTCGTCGTGCCGCGACTGGCCAATCGTCCAGTTACCAGCCGCACGCTCGGGTGGGTCATCTTCTGCCTCTGGAACTTTGTCGTCGTCCTTCCAGGATGGATTTTGGTATGCGCCGGCTTCAGTCAACCCCTGGAATGGGCGGAGTTTCCCGTCATCGTCGACGTATTTGTGATCCTGGCTTTTCTGCTGATGCTGGTGCAGTTCGTCAAGCCGCTGTTGAGCGTGCCGGCCGCAGATCTTTACGTCTCGGGATGGTATCTCACCGGCGGTCTGGTGTTTACGACCCTCGCCTACCCGATCGGTAATCTCGTCCCAGAGTTCGTCGCGGGAGCCAAGGGCGCGGCCTTTAGCGGACTCTGGATTCACGATGCGGTAGGGTTGTTTGTTACGCCTTTCGCGCTTTCGATGGCGTATTACGTGATCCCCTCGGTGACGCGAAAACCCATCTATAGCCACTTCATTTCGATGATGGGATTCTGGCTCCTCTTCTTCATCTATCCGCTGAACGGTACCCACCACTACGTCTATTCCGCCATCCCGATGAGCGCGCAGCGCGGCGCCATCATCGCGTCGGTCTATCTCGGACTCACTGTTATCCTGGTCGTCGCCAATCTTCTTCTCTCGCTGCGCGGCTCAGCCGATAAAGTGGGCGGCAACGTGCCATTGCGCTTCGTATGGTTTGGAGTGATCGCCTACCTCCTCGTCAGCCTGCAGGGATCGATCCAGGCGCTGATGCCGGTCAATCGATTCACGCATTTTTCCGACTGGGTGATTGGCCATTCCCATCTGGCCATGATCGGCTTTGCCAGCTTCACCGCCGCCGGCGCATTGGCCCATGTCTGGAGCAGCCTGCCCGGCGTCCGTTACAACGCAAGGGCCATGAACTGGGCCTTTTGGCTGCTGGCCATCGGACTCAGCCTGATGGTCATCGATCTTACCGCCGCGGGCCTGGTGGAAGGTCAGCTATGGGTCAGCCCCGCACCGTGGATGGACTCCGTTCGAGCCATGCAACCCTATTGGATGGCGCGTATGCATTCCGGCATCCTCATTCTTGCGGGCTTCCTTCTCTTCTGGATTGGCCTGTTGACCGGACCCAGGCACCCCATTCCCTCCCTGCTCGCAAGCGCCACAGGCCGGACTCAGAGACTGCCGTTTGCCGACAAAAAAAGCCACGAGACCAGCCATCTCTTTCACGGAACTCCATCGATCCTCGGATATGCCTTCGTGATTGCTTTTGTCGCCGGCTTCGGCTTCTTTGTCCTGTCGTTCGTAGTCCTCGGCATTCTTCCCGCGCACCAGCTTCAGGCGGAGATTGACCGCACCGCTCCTCATGCGATGCAGCCGCTAACCGCCTCCGAATCGCACGGTCGCATAATTTACGGCCGCGAGGGATGCGCCTACTGTCACACCGAGCAGGTCCGCGTGATCTCCGCGGACGTCGTTCGCTTTGGAGCGCCCACATCTCCATGGGAGACGCAGTACGACTATCCCCATCTGTGGGGAACACGGCGCGTTGGACCGGATCTTTCCCGCGAGCACGGCCTGCGCACCGACGACTGGCATTTCACTCATCTCTTCAATCCGCGCGCAACGGTTCCAGACTCGATCATGCCTCCTTATCCATGGTTGTTCAATGGCTCCGCTGCCAAACCGAATCAGGATGGTCTGGACCTGGTCGCTTATCTGCGATCATTGGGACGAGAGCGCGAACTGGCCGGAGATATCGGCAGCGAACAGGTGGGCCAAGGCATGGCCATGGAGATGAGTTCGGGCTACACCGCACAGGGCATTCCCGACACCAGGCCAATCATCGACATTGGAGGCGTCAATCCGGACGCGCCCGTTTTCACAGCGAAAGGTGTTCCCGACGCCGCTAAAGTGCAACGCGGCAAAGACGTCTTTCAGCATAACTGCTCCGGGTGTCATGGCGTAAACGCAGACGACCATGGCATCGCGCGTCCAGGTTTGTTACCCGCTCCCGCGAATCTCTTCCATCATCACTACTCCGATGCGGACCTGGCGGCGATTCTCTGGGACGGAGTCTATGGCACCGCCATGCCGCCATGGAGGCAGTTGGATAAGTCGGACCTGGCAGCGGTAGCA
>Ga0302319_10023051_pt1 | contig 11140 bp, 7 predicted proteins | sample Bog_T0_2_FD_203319 | JGI IMG/M metagenome (GOLD analysis project Ga0302319, IMG submission 203319) | Peat permafrost microbial communities from Stordalen Mire near Abisko, Sweden - Bog_T0_2 | ecosystem: Environmental > Terrestrial > Soil > Wetlands > Peat | place: Sweden: Abisko, Stordalen Mire...
CATCCATCCCCACATATCTCACACTGTTCATCAGGGTGTTCCTTTCGTTGCGCTTTTGGTTGTCTGCTTCTCACAGAACAACCGCAGCCTACTCGAAAGGGGCGCCCTTTTATAATGCGTGCCCCATCCTTGCGTTTGTTGCAAGGGTGGGCGGCGATGATGCCTGGGCTATAGGATTTGTCACGTAGCGATGGAATTAACCCACATGCGCAGGGATTTCCGTGTCCCGCCCTTCGCAAAGATCGCGAAGGACGGGGCACCCATTATGTTGGTGATGCCAGCGAAATCAAAAGCCAGGGCCACCCGCCCCGGACGTTTGGAATATACAATCAATGCTTTGTCAGTCACGAAGCGAAAGAATGACCAACAGGACTATGCCGCTAACGGCCGGCGACACGCTCGGACCGTACGAAATTCTGTCGCAGATCGGCGCCGGCGGGATGGGTGTCGTCTATAAGGCTCGCGACACCCGGCTCGACCGGATGGTCGCTCTCAAGGTTTCCACCGAGCAGTATTCGGAACGATTTGGACGGGAAGCCCGCGCGGTCGCCGCTCTCAACCATCCGAACATCTGCCAGATCTACGACGTCGGTCCCGATTTCATTGTCCTGGAATTCGTGAATGGGCATCCCCTGCTGTCTCCGGCCGAGCCTGGTCCCCTGCCTCTGACGCGCGCCCTGGAATACGCCGGGCAGATCTGCGACGCGCTGGAAGCGGCGCATCAGAGAGGAACCGTGCACCGCGATCTGAAGCCCGACAACATCCTGGTGACCAAGGCCGGAGTAAAGCTTTTGGATTTCGGGCTGGCGAAAGTCGAGGCACAAGCGTCGACCAAGGGAGGTTTCCCGCAGGACGACGACACTGAAACAGCCACGCTCACGCTGACGCAGGAAAATACGGTCTTGGGAACGGTTCATTACATGTCGCCGGAGCAGGCCCAGGGCAAGAGCGTGGACGCGCGCTCCGACATTTTCTCCTTCGGCGTGGTCTTGTATGAGATGCTCAGTGCGCGAAAAGCATTCCGCGGCGAAAACGCGATCTCGATCCTGGCGGCGATCCTGCACGCAGATCCGCCGCCGCTGACCGAGGCGCCGCCGGAGGTTGCGCGCGTGGTCGCCGGTTGCCTCGCGAAGCAGCCGGCGCAGCGGTTCCAGAGCATCGCGGAAGTAAAACAGGCGCTGAAACAAGCGGCGGTGGCTCCCGTCTCGAACCCACCTTCGATCGCGGTGCTCCCGTTCTCCAATCTCAGCGGCGACAAGGAAAATGAATACTTCAGCGACGGCTTGGCCGAGGACATCCTCAATGCGCTGGTCAAGGTGCCGGGTCTGCTAGTGACGGCGCGCACCTCGACGCTGGCGTTCGTTGGAAAGGGACAGGACATCCGCAGCATCGCGCAGGGGCTGAACGTGGAATATATCTTGGAGGGTGGCGTGCGCAAACTCGGGAGTCGCCTGCGCGTGACCGCCCAGTTGATCAAGGCGTCGGACGGATACCACCTCTGGTCGGAGCGCTACGACCGCGAGATGACCGACGTGTTCGCGATTCAGGATGAAATCTCGCAGGCCATCGTCGAAACCCTGAAACTCAAGCTGAGCGGCCAGCCGCTGCTGAGCCGGCCCACCGCCGATCTGGAGGCCTACAATCTCTACCTGCGAGGACGGCATCTTTCGGCCCGGCTCAACCCTGGGAGTGTTCGGGTCGCCCGGGAATACTTCGAGCAGGCGCTCGCACGCGACTCCAGGTACGCGCTGGCATACGCCGGGGTGGGATACTTGCTGTTCATCGAAGCCGTGTGGGGGCAAGGTGCTCCTTGCGGTATTTTGCCGGACGCGAAACGGGCTTTGCAGAAAGCTCTGGAGCTGGATGCGAGCCTCCCGGTTGCGCATGCCTACCTGGGCAGCGTGCTGGGATACTACGACTACGATTGGACAGGAGCCGAGCGTGAGATGAAGCGGGCTTTGGAGCTGGGCCCGGCCGTGGCCGAAGTCCATTTCTGTTACGCAATGCACTTCCTCCAACCTCTGGGACGTTTGCAGGAAGCGGAAGTCGAGTTCAACCGGGCGGCGGAACTCGACCCGCTCTATCACCTGGCGGTGATCGGCCTGGCGGAAAATGCGTATCGCCGGGATGATCCGGACACGGCGATTACCCTGGCGACGAAGGCGCTGGAGTTGGATGCGACCTACTATTTTTCGCACTGGATGCTGGGGCTGGGTTATTTTCTCAAAGGCAACGTCGAGCAGGCGGTCGATGCGGTAGAGCGCGCAGCGGGGTTTTCGGAGCGCAACCCGTGGGTGCTGGCTACGCTGCGCAATCTTTATTCGCGGGCAGGCCGGAACGAAGAGGCGGCGGCTGTCTTGCAGGAACTAGAACAGCGCGCGCAATCGGGTTACGTGGCTCCCGGCGTATTCGGAATCATGTGCCTGGGCCTGGGACAGGTGGAACAGGCGCTGGACTGGTATGAGAAAGCCATCGAGGACCGCGATGCCATTGCGCTGTATCTTGCCACCGAGCCCAAACTAGGCCGTCTTCGGTCTCATCCTCGCTACCAGGCTCTGCGCCGCAAAATGCTTCTGCCGGATTGAACCTCAGCGCCTACAGGTGCTGGGGGGACCTAATTCCCCGGTTCCCCCCAGTGCGAATCTTGGGCTGCAGGGATTGAACCAGCTACTTCTTTGCCGGTTTCCCTTGCTTCAGCCCGAATATCTGAAGCTGCTTGTTGCTGGCGACGTAGACTTTTCCGTTCGCCACCACCGGAACCAGGTTCGAGTTTCCACCGACGTTAGGCCAGGCCCCCGCCGCCGAGTGGAAGAGTTCGGTCATTGTCGTCCCGCCAGCTTCGGGATTGAAGGCATAGAGCGAAACGCTGTTGTTCTTGCGGGAGAGTGGCCGGGAGACCGCCCATATGATGGGATTCGACTTTCCATTCGACGACACGCTGGTGAAGAAGCCGGGATCCTGCCCGCCCGGGATCGCCGAAGAGTGGGTGATGCCGACCAATTTCGCAGTGGGCGAGGTTTCAAGTTTCCATACTCGAATCTGCGTCCCGCCGCTGCTGACCACGCGCGCCGCGCCGTCAGTGGGATCCACAAAATACGACTGGCCACACCAGCAGCCGCCAATGCCGTAGGTACCGAGTACATTGTTCTTGATGGGGGAGTACCCACCGAGATGATCTTCATTCATCAGATACAGGCTGCCGTACTTGCCGGCCGCGACTGCCAGATGCGGCGTCGAACCCGGCTGGTCGGGCAGCACCAGCACACCGCCGGAGCCGAAATCCTCATCTCCCTGGTCCAGAGAGGATTGATTCGAAGGCGTGAACAAATCGATCACCGTAGTCAGATCGGAGGATACCTTGACCACGCTTTCCTGGATGTTCGTTACTCCATCGTATGTGGTTCCGGAGTAGTCGGAGTTTCCGGTGACAAACAGAATATTGCCGGAGTCGTCCGCCGCGGGGCCATAGCCGGACATCCAGACGGAGGACAGAAAGAAGCTGTTCGGAGAAGTCACCTGCTGGTCATTCAGACGGTTGGAGGAGAGAGGCGTGAGAGTTGACGCATTCCAACCCAGTAGCCAGCCGCGCGACAAGTTGGCCGAGAGGTCGCAGAAACTGCCAAAGCCAGCATAGACGTTGCCATCGAGCAACAGCAGGCCGGGACGCTGACGTTGGTAGGTTGCGTTGAAGTTAAAGGTAGTTCCATCGATGAGGGTATGCGATGCGCTCACGACGACGGGAGCGATGGTGTCGGTCAGACTGCCCAGGTTGAGCGCGTGGATGCGATACGCCGGACCCGTGCTGTCCTGAGTGTAGGCGATCAAATACATCGTGTTGCTGCTAATGTCGATTACCGGTGTCGATGAGATGCCGACGTTGGGCCCGTTATTATTGCAACCCAGCGGAGAGTGTACAGGCTTTCCCAGGCTCTGACTCAAGAGCACCATCCCGGAGTTGGCGTCGATGGCGTACACCGTATCGTTTCCGGTGGCGATATATACGACATCGTGCGTCCCCTGGAAACTACCGGCAGTAATGTTTACTCCCGGAACCACCAGGGGCTGCGCATCCACTTGATCGTCGACCACAACGTTGCTGAGGAGTCCAAAGGAAGTGCTGTTGACGTTGGCGGGAGTGAGCGTGGTTTCCGCGGAGTTCCAACCGGTGCGGTTGTTATCGTTATGATAGGTGGTAACGGCGGTTTGTGCGGTAGCCGTCAAGGTGATCGCGACAAGTGCAGAAAAAAGGCTGGCAATTCCCACCAGCCCACGGATGTGAGCATCAAGACGAAGCGGCTGCATTGAGTCCCCCTCAAGAAAAACGCGGCTACTGATTTTAGGACGCGCGGGATGGTGGGTCAATCTAGGGGAAATACCCGGAGAAGGAGGACTCTAAGTGAAAACTCGATGGAGGAAGACATCGATAAACGGCGACCTCGACAGGCAATCGAGGCGGGCGTGACGCGGCAAGTGCTAATAGTCTGCTAACTCCTTCATCGCCCGAAACAGATCGTTGGCCTGCGGCAGGATGGCGTCTTCCAGGATCGGCTGATAGGCAACGAAGGTGTCCGCTGCGGCAATGCGGCGCACCGGAGCGTCGAGATGTTCGAAGAGTTGATCGGCGATGCGGGCGGCGATCTCGGCTCCGTATCCCCAGCTCAAAGTATCTTCATAAGCGACGAGCGCGCGATTGGTCTTCGCCACCGACGCCGCGATGGTATCCCAGTCAAAGGGATTCAGGCTGCGCAAATCGATCAACTCTACTTTCACGCCGTGCTCGCGCTCGATTTTCTGCGCGGCTTGCAAAGCCCGCGGCACGACTGCGCCGTAAGTGATGACGGTCAAGTCGGTACCCGGATTGACGATCTTCGCTTTGCCGAATGGAATCATGTAGTCCGGTCCGGGATAGGGAGCGCGGCCATAAGTCTCGCGGTAAAGGCGCTTGTGTTCCAGAAACAAGACCGGATCGTCGCAACGAATCGCGGTCCGCAACAGTCCCGCGGCATCGAGCGCGTTCGAGGGGAAGACGACTCGCAGGCCTGGGATGTGCGTGAAGACGCTCTCGCCACACTGCGAATGATAAATCGCGCCGCCGGTCAGATATCCGCCGATGGCTACACGAATCACGACGGGGCAGGAAAAGACATTGTTCGAGCGCCAGCGGATCACAGAGAGTTCGTCGCGGATCTGCATCATGGCCGGCCAGATGTAGTCGAAGAATTGAATTTCGACGACTGGTTTTAGCCCACGGGTCGCCATCCCGGTGGCGCGGCCTACGATGGCCGCCTCGGCCAGTGGGGAGTTGAACACGCGATCGTTGCCGAATTCGCATTGCAGGCCGAAGGTGAGTTTGAAGACGCCACCCTTGCCTTTGACCAGTTTGCGCTTCAAGTATTCTTCACGGCTGCAATCGGCAACATCTTCGCCAAAGATGACGATACGTTCGTCGCGCTTCATCTCATCATTCAGCGCGGAATTAATGAGATCGGCCATGGTCTTGGGCGCGGGCTTTTTGCCGTCGGCCGAGTCCGCGCCCACCTTGACCGGGGTATCGAATGCCGCAGAGGCGGGGTCAAGATCGGGCGAATAGACAAACTGCAAAACGGTCTCCGGCGTTGGCGGCAACGCAGCCAGAGCCTGATCTACCGCGACTTGAAGTTCTTCTTCAACTTTCTTTTCCAGATCGTTGATGCCCTTTTCATCGAGGATCTGTTCACGCAGCAGAAACATCTGCGTGCGCGTCACCGGATCGCGCGCCGCATCCCGCTCGCGCTCGGAATCCGGACGATAAAGTCGTTCATCGTCCGACAACGAATGTGAATAAGGACGGATCACGTGCGCGTGAATGAACGCGGGGCCATGGCCTTCGCGGCAGTACTGGGCGGCGCGTTGAAAAGCCCCGTAGCTGGCCACGGGATCGGTGCCGTCGACTTCGGCGAAATGGAAATTCGGAAAGCCGGAGACCAGTCGCGAAATGCTGCCTCCCGCGGTCTGCACTTCCACCGGCACGGAGATAGCATAACCATTATCCTGCACGCAGAAAATCACCGGCAGCTTGGTAAGCGCCGCAGCGTTCATCGCCTCCCAGAATTCGCCCTCGCTGGTGGTGCCGTCGCCGAGCGAAACGTAGGTGACTTCGTCGTTGTGGAAAGTTACGTTGTCAAACGCGCGATAGTCCGGATTACTTCCGGCCTGCAGCGCCGGAGTCTGGGCGGCGTTGGGCCGGCGCGTGAAATATCGTCCCGCCTCGGCGCATCCCACGGCCTGCAGAATCTGAGAGCCGGTGGGCGACGACTGGGTCACTACATTCAGATTGCGATAGCCCCAATGCGAAGGCATCTGGCGTCCGCCGGAGCTCGGGTCATCGGCTGCGCCCACTGCCTGCAGGAACATTTCAAGAGGCTTCGCGCCCAAAGCGAGACAAAGGGCGCGGTCGCGGTAATAAGGATAGAACCAGTCGTAGGCCGGCTTCAGTGCCATCCCGGCGGCGGCGCCGATGGCTTCATGTCCCGCGCCGGACATCTGGAAAAAGATTTTCTGCTGCCGCTTCAGCATGATCTCCCGGTCGTCGATCCGACGGGAGGTATACATGATGCGGTAGAGTTCGATGAGCTGTTCGCGGGTAAGTCCCTCATAGGAACGGGACTTTTTCGTGGCGGTCAATGAAAGTTTGGGGTCGGTTTTTGTGGTCGCCATCCGGTTCCCTGAAGAATTATTAGATGTCCGCCTGATCAGTAAGGTGCGGAGCGTTATCTAGCAGGTTGCATTGTAAATGGGAATGGCGGATTGGAAAACATACAAGTGCGTGCGGCGGCCCATGTGTGATTCGGACCGGCGGATTCTTCAAGAGAACTGTGCGGGCTATCGATTCGCGCGCATCATGACGCTGCCGAGTCGACCCGCCCGAGACTCTGCTCCAGATCGGCGATCAGATCCGCGGTCTCTTCCAGTCCAATGTTCAGGCGCACGATGCGATGTCCATAGTCGGGACGGGTTTTGGATCTTTGAAAATCGTAGGCCACGGCGAGACTGGTTACGCCGCCCCAGCTGTAGCCGATTTCGAATAGATCGAGCGCGTCCACGAACGCAAGCACTTCGGACTTCGTGAATTGCGGTTTGAACACGATGGAAAATATACCGGTCGATCCGGAGAAATCGCGCTTCCAAAGTTCGTGTCCCGGCGATTGTTCGAGCGCAGGATGGAGGACGAGATCGATCTCCGGACGCGCCTCCAACCAGCGCGCGATCTGCAAGGCCGAGGCTTCGATATGCTTCAAGCGCACGGCCATGGTTCGCATGCCTCGCAGGGCCAGGCTGCAATCGTCCGGTGAGGCAGCGGCGCCGAGAAGCTGCTGGGTGGCTCCCAGTTGCTGATAGAGTTTTGGGTCCTGTACGGTAACCGATCCCATCAGCAGGTCGCTGTGCCCGCCTATATATTTCGTTAAAGCTTGCATCGTGATGTCGACGCCGTGAGCGAATGCGTCGAAATAAATTCCAGCAGACCAGGTGTTATCCGTCGCTACCAGAGCGCCTTGGGCATGGGCCGCGGCCGCGATGGCGGGGACATCCGGCACTTCCATGGTGATGGAGCCGGGGCTCTCGCACCAGACCAGTCGAGTGTTGCCGCGCAGTAAATCTTTGATCCCCCCGGCAATTTCAGGAGGATAAAACGTGACTTCCACGCCGAACCTGCGTAAGACGTGGCGCGCCAGTTGGCGGTTGGGAGTATAAACATTTTCCGGGACCAGAATATGATCGCCAGCTTTAAGAAAGGCAAAGTTGATCAATGAAATCGCGCCCTGACCGCCGGGGGTGACGATCGTCCGGAAACCTTTTTCCAGTTCGCAAATCTTGCCGGCCAGTTCGAGCGTGGTAGGCGTGCCGTAAAGACCGTAGGTGTAGCCAAGTTCGTACTGATCCCAACCGTCGTTGACCGATGCGGCGTCGGGAAAAAGTGTAGTCGAGCCGCGAAACACGGGACTGGCGAGCGAGCGGTAACCCTCCGGGATTTTTACATCGGAATGAATCAAGCGTGTCTTCCAGCTTTTTGCCATGCCGGAATTATACGGAGGGAATTGCGAGGGAACGAAGCCGGGTCAGCGGACAAATGCGCCTCGGGGCACGAATCAGAACCATCAATCGAATTGAAGCTATGTTTGGCCCGATGTTGCTTTCGCAAGCAGCTTATCCTCTTTGAAGAGGAGAAGGAGCTTTTTGGCGCGACCCGGATCAACCGAAAAATCGTCGATGGTAAAAGCGCGACTGAGGAACGGCGTAAAGCCTTCAGGCCGCTCCGCGGTCGCACTGAGATCCTTGAATCCCATCGACCAATCCGGAAAGTCTTTCTGGTGGATAGGGGCTTGCGATAATGCGACTACTTTTCTGTGCCGGGGATCTTTGGAGATTTTTTTGAAAAGTGCAATCACCGTGGAGGATTCCCCCTCGAGGACTTGCAGGAAATTTCCCTCCTTAAACAGCAGCATGCCCGAAACGCCGAGCTTCGTGTTATTTTCTCTCGCCTTGGCAAGGAGATCGGTCAAATCCTGGTTCGAGAACCAGACAGTCGCTGCGCTCAGGTAAACCAGCGAGATTAGATGCTCCGAGGGTGCCATGCTTGGATTATCGTCGAGAGCATGGGCTCGTGAGATTACATTTTGTTAATCGTCGAGAACCGCGATTTGAAGGCCCTAACCGAGAGTGCAAGGTTCGCCGAAGTTCAGCCATCATTTATGCTAGAGGAGAATGATACAGACGCGCCGCAGCTTCGATCCCAAGACGATCAAGCTGGTGATTTTCGATCTTGACGGGACATTGATCGATTCGCGCCTTGATCTGGTGCATTCGGTGAATGCGGCTCTGCGGCACATTGAGCGTCCTGAGTTGCCCGATGATGTGATTGCGAGCTATGTGGGGGACGGCGCGCCGATCTTGATTCAACGCGCTCTGGGCGGAGAAGCGCGAGACGAAGATCTCGTACGCCGCGGATTGCAGTTTTTCTTGTCTTACTACCGCGAGCACAAACTAGACCACACCACGGTTTATCCCGGCATACACGAAGCTCTTCGCGCGATTTACAATTCACCCGGGCAGAATGGAAGTGAAAAGAACGGCGGAGAGTCCGAGGGAGATTCGCGGCAGGTATCGCGCCATCTGGCGGTCTTGACCAACAAGCCGGTCGTGCCCTCAAGAGCCATTGTTGAGGCGCTCAAATTGGGGCCGTTCAGTCAGGTCTACGGCGGGAACAGTTTTGCCACCAAGAAGCCTGATCCGGAAGGAGCTCGCAAGTTGATGGAGGAGCACAAGGTGAAGGCGGAGGAAACCGTGATTGTCGGCGATTCGCATGTCGATGTCGAAACCGGGCGCAATGCGGGTCTGTGGACGGTGGGCGTGAGCTACGGGTTTGCGCCCCACACTTTCGAAGCGCATCCTCCCGACGTGCTGGTCGACGCGCCGCTTGAAATGGTGGAACTTTTTGCGTAGGCCGAATCGCTCACCCGCCGTCCCTTAGTCCGGCATTCGCATTTCTCGGCTTATTCTGAAGACCGGCCCTCATGTAAACTCATGCGACGATGAACGAATCGACCGGCTTCTCCGCCTCGGAATTGCGCAAGCTGCGCGGCATGAAAAATCCCTACGGCATTCAGAAATTTCTGGATGATGCGCCCTATCATCTGGCGGATACGGCGTGGTCGCCGCGCCGCGTGCTGGCGGAAGGAACGGCGCACTGCATGGAAGGGGCGATCTTTGCGGCGGCGGCGCTGCGGGTAAACGGATATCCGCCGCTTCTACTTGATTTCGAAGCAGAACATGACACCGACCACGTCGTTGCGATCTTTCGCGAGAACGGATGCTGGGGCGCCATTGCCAAATCGAACTATACGAGCTGCCGCTGGCGAGAGCCGGTGCATCGCACGCTGCGCGAGTTGGCGCTCACGTACTTCAATGCCTACTTTAATCTCCGGCGGGAGCGCACGTTGCGCCGATTTTCGGTGCCAGTGAATCTGAAGCGCTTCGATCGCGAGAACTGGATGGCCACTGACAAACCGGTGTGGTTCATCGTGTATCACCTGTTTGAGATCAAACATTACCCGCTCATCACCAAGGCGATGGCGAAGCGACTGCATCGTGTGGATGAGCGACTGTATCAAGGGGAGTGTTTGGGCAAAGCGGTCCGGCTCAAAGAGCCGCCAGAAAAAGGTGACGCGGGATGACCAGTCGAGCCAGTCATCCCCCCGCCCTTACATCTGTTTTTCAAGCAACTTATTCGGTCACGGGAACGATCTTTCCGAATGTTCCCGCGAGATTATTGTTGGGCCCGGCGGTGAAGTAGAGAGCATTGAGTGCGCCGTTGTTGGCGGTTCCGCCACCAAAATCAATTCCCCAAAGCTGATCGATTTCGATCGGCTTGTTAGTTGTGTCTTTGATCGTGCCTACAAACTGGCCGGTTACGCTGTTGAATGCATTAATGGCGCCGCTGTTGGTATTGTTTGAAATCAGCAGCGTGTTGCTCAGGCTTCCGAAGTTCCTCGGCGCGACGGCGAATCCCCAGGGCTGATTCAGAGGTGAGCCTTGCGCCAGGCGTTTCAAAAGGATTCCGGCCTCGCTGTAGATATCGATGTAGCCACCGGTCGCGCCGGACGTGCTGGCAAATGAAACGTAAACCAGACCGCCGAAATCCTGGATGCCGAAGGGGGCGAATCCCGTGGGGATGTTGGTGTCGGTGAACGAGGTCACGAGATGGAAATTAGCGTCAAACATGTCCACTTTGTTGTTTGCGTTATCGGCCGCGAACAGAAAATTTCCCGACGCATTGGCAGTAATTGCGAGGCCGGTGTAGACAGCGCCCGGAGTGGTGACGCCGACGAGCGCGTCGTTAAAATTGGATTGCGGCGCCCATCCGCTGATGGTGCCGTCGAGGGTTGCAAATAGAAAGATCGCCGGCCAGCCTTGTACTTGAAAGTCCTGCGACCCATTGAAGACGACTCCGGTGGGCGTGCCCGGGCCGTCGCCGCCGGCGGTTGGAACCAGTACTTTCAGGCTCTGCGCGATTCCGTTACCGTCGTAAAGCGTGGACCATCCGGATCCTTCATCGCTGATCCAGAAGGCTCCGCCGGGACCGTACGTCAGTCCCCAGGCGTTC
>Ga0302319_10023052_pt1 | contig 11140 bp, 10 predicted proteins | sample Bog_T0_2_FD_203319 | JGI IMG/M metagenome (GOLD analysis project Ga0302319, IMG submission 203319) | Peat permafrost microbial communities from Stordalen Mire near Abisko, Sweden - Bog_T0_2 | ecosystem: Environmental > Terrestrial > Soil > Wetlands > Peat | place: Sweden: Abisko, Stordalen Mire...
TGCAGGGCCCAGAATTCGGTGATAATGGTCAAATGGCCGTCCCAGTCCCGGATATGGGTTTTGAATATCGGGCCAAGGACCGCGTGCTGACGTACCTCGACATAAAACGAGGAGACGAGTTGCTGAATGCCGGCGTGCTGGCCGAGGCGTTCGTAAAGGGAGTTGCTGGGAGTCATTTTGCGCGGTATATGGCTGATGGAGGCGGGTTCAAGCCAGCAGGCTTTTCACCCGGGCGAGGGCTTCGTCCAGCCGGGCCGGGTCCTTGCCGCCGCCACGCGCGTTGTCCGGCTTGCCGCCGCCTTTGCCACCGACGATCGGCGCGATTTGCTGGATGAGTTTGCCCGCCTGCACTTTGGCGGTGAATTCGGGTGAAACCGAGGCAACGAGCGCCACCGAGCCGTCCTCCGAGCCGCCGACCACCACCACGCCCTTGAACCGGCCTTTCAGCGCGTCCGCGACGGCTTGCAGATAATCCGCGTTCGAGTCGGGGAAGATTTGGGTGATGAGCGGGATTTCGTTCACCTCCTGCGCCCGCGTCACCAGCCAACTGGCGGTTTGCGCGGCGTTGCGCTGGATGGCTGACTTGAGCGATTTCTCCAACTCCTTCTGCTGGGCGAGGAGCAAATCGACTTTCTTTTCGAGCTCATGCACCGGCGAATTGATCTTCCCGGCGAGGCTCCGGATAAGTTGCAATTGGGAATGGGCCAGGCCGTAGGCTTCCAGCCCCGCCACGGCCTCGATACGCCGGACGCCCGCCGCAATGGCGTTCTCACCCACGATGCGGAACAAGCCGATCTCGCCAGTGGCACGCGTGTGGGTGCCGCCGCAGAGTTCCATGGAATAACCGTCGAGCGCGGCCGGTTTGCCGCCGATCTGCACGACGCGCACAAGGTCGCCATATTTGTCGCCGAAGAACTGCATCACGTCTTTGCGGTTTTTTAATTCGGCGTGCGGCACTTCCGTCCACGATACGGGCGCGTTTTCCAGGATACGTTCGTTGACGAGCTTTTCAATATCCGTTACTTGCTGCGGCGTCAGCGGTGCGCTGTTGAAGTCGAAGGTCAATTTATCCGGGCCGACGAACGAGCCTTTTTGCGAAGCTTCTTTGCTGGCGACCTCGTGCAAGGCCCAATGCAATAGGTGGGTGACCGTGTGGTGGCGTTCGATGGCAAGGCGACGCGACTTCTCGACGGAGAGGGTCACGACCGAACCGACCACCGGGGTTTCGCCACCGGCGATAAAATGTAACCAGGTGTTGCCGGATTTTTGGGTGTTGTTGATACGCCAGAGCTGGCCGTTGCCGGTCAACTCGCCGGTGTCGCCAACCTGCCCGCCCATCTCGGCGTAGCAGGCACTGGTATCGAGCACGACGGCGGTTTTGTCCTTCAAGGAAACCACTTCGAGCACTTTGGCCTGGACGGCCAGGTCCTCGTAACCGACGAATTTGGTGGGCGCGGTGGTTTCGATTTGGGAAAGGGAAATGACTTCCTTCTTTTGCGCAGCGCGGGCGCGGGCGCGCTGCTCTTCCATCAGCTTTTCAAAGCCTTCCGTGTCCACGGTCAAGCCACGTTCGCGGGCCATCAATTCCGTGAGGTCGAGCGGGAAGCCGTAGGTGTCGTAAAGTTCAAAGGCAAATTCCTTGGCAAGCGGAGAAGGTTCTCCGGAGACGGAACGAGACTTGTCGAAAACCCTAATCAAACTACCTTCGATACCTTGCTCGCGAGTTTCAGAAGTTGAAATTCTTCCTGTGTTGGCCTGAACCGCCTTGTTAAATAAAGAAATACCTTTATCTAGAGTTTTATTGAACGCCTCTTCCTCGATGTGGATGGTTTCCTGCACCTGTTTCTTCTTAGTCCGGATTTCGGGGAAAACGTCGCCCATCGTGTCGGCGAGGACCTCCACAAGCTTGTAGAAGAACGGCTCTTTGAATCCCAATGTTCGGCCATAACGCACGGCGCGGCGCAAGATGCGGCGCAGGACGTAGTTGCGGTCGTTGTTGCCGGGTTGTATGCCGTCGGCGATGGCAAAGCTCAAGGTGCGGATGTGATCGGCGATGACGCGGAAGGCGATGTCGATTTGAATCTGATTGTTGGTTGGCAAAGAGCTGTCACTCCCCGTTCCGCCGGGCGGGTCGCCCAGCGGGACGGGCAAGTTGCCCGTGCCACCCGGGTTGGGCAGGGTCGAACCATATTTCTTACCGCTCAATTTTTCCACGGCATCGAAAATAGGGCGGAAAATGTCGGTTTCGTAATTGGAAATCCTGGCATTGGCAAAGTCCTTCAGACCGTTGGTGCCTTGAATGATGCTGGTCACGCGCTCGAAGCCCATGCCAGTGTCCACATGCTTGGCGGGCAACGGCGAGAAGGTTCCGTCGGGATTGGCGTTGAATTGAATGAAGACAAGGTTCCAAATTTCAATGCACCGGGGGTCGCCTTTATTAACCAGTTTGCCCCCGGTTTGGCCGTCGGGGGTGAGGTCCACGTGCAATTCAGAGCAGGGACCACACGGACCGGTCTCGCCCATCATCCAGAAATTGTCCTTTTTATTGCCGTTGACGATGTGTACGGCGGGGTCGAGACCGACGCTGCGAAACTTTCCGGCCCAGAAGTTCCAGGCTTCCTGGTCAAATTCGCTGGGGTCGTGCTTGGATTTGTCCGGGTTATAAACGGTGGCGTAGAGGCGTTCCGGGGGGAACTTCCAGGTTTCGACGACGAGTTCCCATGCCCAGGTAATGGCTTCGGCCTTGAAATAATTGCCAAAGGACCAGTTGCCGAGCATCTCGAAGAAGGTGTGGTGGTAGGTGTCCAGGCCCACGTCGTCGAGATCGTTGTGTTTGCCCCCGGCGCGGATGCATTTTTGGGTGTCGGCGGCGCGACCGGGGGAATAGGGGCATTGGGTCTGACCCAGGAAAATGGGCACGAACTGATTCATGCCAGCGTTGGTAAACAACAAATTGGGGCTGTCCGGCATCAGGGACGAGGACGGGACAATGGTGTGCTGCTTCGACTTGAAGAAGTCGAGAAACGACTGGCGGATTTGTGTACTGGTCATCACGGCAATGGCAAAAGGGCGCAAAATTTAAATGCGATTCAGCGGAAATGATAGGCGAAAATGGGCACAAGGCGAGCTTTGGTTTGAGCCGACTTGGCCTGGGTCGAACCTCGACTTGGAACCTTAAGCGGGGACGCCGGGGCGGGGTACCCGGCCGACAAATCGCGGGTTGGAGGTGCCAAAAGGTCGTTTTTTTGTTTTACCTGGTTTTACCGCAGGCTGGCTCCAGCAGGGACGTCGGGTCGGAGACCCCGGCCTGCAATGGCGGTCAAAATGCGATGGAACAGATGCGTTTTGGCAGATGGCAGAGTCAATTGGTGGTTTTGGTTTTACTTGGTTTTACCAGACGCAAGCTCGGGCGAAGACGCCGCGCCGGGTCAGGAGACCCGGCCTACAACGTTGAGTTCGGCAGAAGATTTCCATTTTGGTTTTACCTGGCTTTACCCTGCCTGATCCGCCGGGTGAATCAGTCAGAATGGTTTTACCTGGTTTGACCGTGGGACGGGTTCCAGGCGGAGGGAAGATGTCGCCCCTAACGGGGCTAAAATTGATATGGGGATAGGAATCTACAACGATGTCGCACCTGACGGCGCTGGAAGTGGATTGGCGATGCATATTGGTTTTACCTGGTTTTACCGAACGCACGATCAAGCGACGGCGCCGGGTCAGGAGGACCTGGCGGCAAGCGAGGCGATAGCGCCTGCCTTTTCCTGCAAGGTTTCGCGCAGCTCACAGGCCGCGCCCCGCAATTGTGGGAGGCCGACGGCGATGGCGGCCGAACAGCCTTGGAATAGGTTTGATTTCATTCGGAGGTATTCCTGCTGCAAAACCTCGACGGCGGCACTCACACGGTCGACTCCGGGGAAACCCGGCAGTTCGGCGCGCAACAATCCGGCTTCCTTGCCCAAACGGTTGACGGTGGCCACGCTGCCGGCATAGGCGGACTGCACGGCGCGGCGATCGTCCAGGTCGAAGGCATGGGCGGACTTTTCTTTGATGACCGATAATGACTGACTGAGCGAATCAGCGAATTGAATCACGAGGTTGGCCCGGACCAGGCCGGCCGTCAAGGTGGCGGGGCCAAAGCTCATACTCTTTCCGGCGTCGCCCTCGACCGAATCTCGGTCTGGCACTGGGACGAGCCCCGGCTGGGGCATCACTGGCCGCGCCTCGGTTGGGCAACTCCTGGCCAGATCCTTATCCAGAGCGGGTGATCCGGCGTCCCGGGCGACAGCGGCGACAGTGGCGGCACTTTGGACGGCGCCAGTTCGGGCAGCGGCCTGCGTCGGAGATAACGCCACGGGCATCAAGGGTGCAGATGGCATGGAAGCAGCAGAGGTTGCTGAAGCTCCTGAGGCTACCTTTTGGGCGGCTGCCGCTTCCCGCCGCCGCTGAGCTACCCGCTCATCATAGGCGCGCGCGCCGGCTTCGGACTGTCTCCGGGCTGAGACCGCAGCCTCGGCGCGTTGCCGCTCCTCCCGATAGAAGGGCATCTGGTCCATTTTCAAGCGCGCAGCGCTTTGGTTATAGCGTCGCAAGACGGCGAGGTCCTGATTGAAGCGGCGCAAGTCGCGCAGCTTGAGGCGGAAAGCCTCGCCGTCGCCGCCGTTCCAGCCGGCGAGGGCATCGGCGTAACGCACGACCAGCACGGCGGCCAGTCGTTCGGTGAAGTCGTTAGCGGCGCGGGCGTCCCATTCGCCGTTAGCGTCGGTCAGGTCGGCGGCTGCGGCGAACAGATCCTGGCGGGATTGCCATTCGACCAAGCCGCCGTTGCGCCATTCGTAGAGGTTTTGCTTGGTAATGGGCTCACTGGCGAAGTCGCGGGCCAGGAGGTCCTTGACGTCGGGAGCGGCATTGAGCCAATCGAGGAGGGTGGCGCCGTCCTCGTTTTGGGCGAGGCGGCGGTTGAGTTCATCGCGCAGGGGGCGCGGGAGGCGGGCGATTTTACCGTTGCGAGTCATATTTGGAGTGCGGAATATGGCGTGCGGGAGTTCCGAGTTTTGTTTCAGGTTCAGGTTTTATTGCGGTTGACAGTATTCACTGTATTGGTCACAATGATAAGTATTGATATTTATTTTGTCAACTGTATTCTTTGCTTGGTTTATATCTGGGCTGGCGCGGACCATTTTTGGGATTGTGCATGGGAACGGATAGAGGCGGCTGCAGGTGGATCCTTGGGCGTCTTTTACGGCCATGCATGCCATAGCGTTCGCAAGATGCGGTCCGATGGCGGGGCGTCGCGTCGACCCGGTCACAACTCCGATCAATCGCCGACCATATTTCCTGGGCGATAATGATTTTTCATAGACTATGGTGCAGCCTACAAAAGAAATTTTCCGAACTGTTACAGTGCTACGGACATGTTGGCGTGGTTTGGCATGGCTTGGCGTCCGCAGGCATCATTTAGGGTGAAGGTTGTGGTGGCCCCGTCCACTTTATGGATGAGGATTTGAAGGTTTGGTATAGCATGGTTCATAAACTGTGTTGGAGGGCAAAGGTTGATTCAAGTTTCGACATTGTTACGTCTTGGGGATGGATTATAGGAAGCATAGACCAAGCTCCTCCGGCCTGGCATTGCGCCATTTTCGGAAGGGGTGACACCGGATGGTGTTGGGTTCGCACCTGTATGAACTCCGCCAACACTTCGTTTCATGACTGGACCTCCACGACCGAGTTGAGCGAGCCGTAAATGTTGGAAATATTTTCCATGGCGTCGTGATCGTGCAACCATTTCCCATCAACCACGAATTTGTATTCGTACCTTCCGGGCGGAAGCAGCAGTCGTTTTGCCCACAGTCCCAACTCGGCGTTGCCGATCATTCGCAGGCAGGTGGGACGCCAGTCGTTGAAATCGCCGCAGACATAGACGTGCTCGGCACCATTGCATTCCAGGATAAAGTCAACCTCGCGGGATTGCTGATTCGTTGCGGTTGCTTTCATTTCAATTGCTCCATTTTGATTCGGTCGATTTTTCGATTTTGGCATAAATAATTATTGGTGCGTCCCGGAGGATAGATTGTCTTTGGGATCGGTCGCGCTCCCGGCAATCCTCCGTCCTAGTTAATTGACTGTCTGAAAATTAATGCCGCATGAACGTTTGATTAAAACTTGGAACTTGTGCGGGCAGCGTTTCTGAATGAATTTTAATTAGCCGTTTATGTTCCTTTAATGAGAGTATGGTCTACTCCTTTATAGAAAATGACACTATTATGCGAATCTTGCTTGTGGAAGACGAAAAGAAAGTGGCGGACATCATTGCGCGCGGCCTCAAGGCGGAACGTTATGCCGTGGATGTTTTCCACGACGGCCAAAGTGGCTGGGAATCCGCCAACACTTACAATTACGACCTCATGATCCTCGACTTGATGCTGCCCGGCTTGACGGGCACCGAGATTCTTCAAAAGGTCCGGCTCAAAAATGCGCGGGTGCCGATTTTGATTCTCACGGCCCGCGATGGGATGGTCGACAAAATTAAAAATTTCGAATCAGGCGCGGACGATTACCTTACCAAGCCTTTTGCGTGTGCTGAACTACTGCTCCGGGTGAAGGCGTTGCTGCGGCGCGGACCGATCAGTCGTTCCAGCGTGTGCCGCGTCGGCGATTTGGAAATCGACCGCCTTTCCCAAAGCGTCAAACGGGCCGGAAAAAAGATCGAACTGACTTCCAAGGAATATTCGCTGCTGGAATATCTGGCGACCCAGCCGGGACGGGTCTTTTCGCGCACCATGATCATTGAGCACGTCTGGGATCAAAGTTTTCAAGGCTTGACAAACATAGTGGATGTTTATGTCCGGCATTTGCGGGAAAAGTTGGATGACGCACATCCCGTCAAGCTGCTATGCACCGTGCGCGGCGTCGGGTATAGCCTGAGCGACGGGTCGCAGCCATGAACCTTCGCTCCATCAGCTTCCGGTTGGTTGCCTGGCATGCCGGCTTGCTGGCCGGGATTTTTGTGCTGCTCTGCGCGTCGTTGTATCTCGATCTTCGGCATTTTTTAGAAAATGACCTGCGTGCATCGCAACTTCGTCGTACGCGTCAGATTGCCAACACGCTGCTCGTTCACGTAAACCAAACCGGCGAGGCGGTCGTCGCGACTCAAACGAAAGACTGGTACGATCCGGAAGCTAATGACCGCTTCATCCGCATCACACGCGCCGATGGCACGCTGGTGTATGTCTCCGGGGCGCCCAAAGACGGCAGTTTTGATCCGGCGGAAGTTCCAATGCTTCCACCGTCGCAGGCAGCGGAATTCTCGCGCAAGGTGAAGTTGTCGGGTGGCAACGAGTTGCTCATTGCCGCGCTGAATTTTAAATCCACTGGCAATCCTGATTACCTCGTGGAATTTGGATCTATGCTCGGTCCCGTGGAAACCTTGCTCAACCACTTGTTTTTGCAGCTTGCCTTAGGTCTGCCGATCGCAGTTGTTATCATCACCGTTGGCGGCTATTTGCTGGTGCGTCGAGCCTTGACACCGGTCGAACAAATCACCCGCGCAGCCGAGCGGATCACGCAATTCAATCTAAGTGAGCGTTTACCGGTCTCTGACACCGGCGATCAGCTGGAACGGCTGTCCGTTTCGCTCAACCGCATGATCACGCGGCTGGATGACGCCTTTCAGAATTCCAAACGGTTTGTCGCCGATGCCTCGCACGATTTACGCACGCCGCTGACGGTTCTGCGGGGCGAATTGGAAAGCTTTGCAGATGATTCACAGCTCGCTGCTGAATATCGCGACCGCGCCGGCAGCATGTTGGAGGAAGTCATGCACTTGGGAAAAATTGTGGAGCAGTTGTTCACGCTCTCGCGCCTTGATGCGGGTGAAGGGCAATCCGCCTGGACCTGTTTCGATCTGGGCGAACTGGTCAAAACCACCTCCGAGCAAATGAGCCTGCTGGCAGAAGATAAAGGCATCTCCATCGTTTGCGACGTCGGCCAGCCAGCGCTGGTGAAAGCGAATCCGGTGCGGTTCAAACAGGTGGTGGTGAACCTGCTCGACAATGCAATCAAATACACGCCGACCAAGGGCGCGATTCATCTGCGTGTCTCCACCGTCAACGGCCATGCCACCTTGGAGGTGGAAGATAATGGTATCGGGATTTCGCCAGAAAATCTGCCGCACATTTTTGAGCGTTTTTATCGGGTCGATTCCACTCGTTCCACCAATACCGAAAGCGCGGGATTGGGACTTGCCATCGTTAAATCCATCTGCACGGCGCACGGGGCCGAAGTCAAAGTCCAAAGCCAGGTCGGTAGCGGCAGTAACTTTTACGTGCGACTGCCCTTGTTCAAAGCCGAAACTATTGCCATTCATTCATGAAATTAAACATTGCGAATTCCTGGTTCGGTAAGCTGGGTCAAATCCTGGCGACCTGTTTGGTTGTCGGTCTGGTCGTTTTGTGGCTGGCGCGCCGCGCCCATGCGCAAGTTCCCGCCAAAGCCGACGAGGCAGACACACCATCTGCGTGTGTGGCAAAAGTCACCCGCGAAGACCTGTTCAGACAGGTGACGATCGCGGCGGAGTTCCGGCCCTACGTGGAAGTCGCGCTGCCGGCAAAAGTGACCGGCTATATCGGCAAGATGAACGTGGATTTCGGCGACACCGTCAAATCCGGCCAGCTTTTGGCGACGATCGAAGTTCCGGAATTACAGGCGGAACTGGACAATGCCCAGGCGGCCGGGCAGAAAGCGCAGGCGGATTATACCAACGCAAACCTGATCTATTCCCGGTTGCAATCGGTCAATCATGACCATCCCAATCTCGTCGCCCAGCAAGACCTTGATACCGCTCAGGCCAACGACCTGGCCACGGCCGCCGCCATCGCCGCCGCCAAGGCCAATGTTGAAAAATATCAAACCATGGTTGGTTACACGCAGATTACCGCACCCTTCGACGGCGTGATCACTTATCGTTACGCCGATCCGGGCATGCTCATAGACGCCCAAGGCAAGCCACTCGTGCGCGTCTCAGACAACTACCGGTTGCGCCTTGATTTTCCCGTCACGGTGGATTACGTCAAGGACGTCCAAGTTGGGGATTCCGTGGCCGTTCGCGTGGATTCACTCAATGGCAAGACGTTCAGTGGCAAGATTTCCCGCTTCACCCACAAGGTGGATGATAACACCCGCACGATGATCACGGAAATTGAAGTGCCCAATGCCGATCTGGAGATGATTCCGGGCATGTACGCCACCGTGATTCTGAAAGTTGAAAAGCGCGGGCAGGCATTGGCGGTTCCAACCGAAGCGGTGGGCGGTGAAAAGACGCACACGGTTTATGTCGTCAACCACGCCAATCAGATCGAGGAACGCGACGTCAAACTTGGTTTGGAAACACCGGACAAATACGAGGTTCTTTCCGGCTTGCAGGAAGGCGACCTGGTGGTCATCGGCAACCGCGCGGGATTTCAGGCCGGCCAGAAAGTCGAACCCAAGCTCATCCAACTTTCCATGCGCGATGAAAATTGAAATCAAACCATTCAATGACCGTGTGCGCTTCGCGTCATTAATCACTTTCAAGCGATTCAAGATGCGGACGAATGTGACCAAGGGTGGATCACTTTTCTTCGGGCACTGCCCCCGCCGGAAAAATTCGGCAAACGCGGGACTTTTTTGAATCCATGAATACTGTTCTAACCTCCGAACAATTGGGAATTTTGCGTCGGCTGGATGCCTGCACACTGGCCAACGCCATTGAAACTTTTCATGCCCGGCTGCGAAACGAAGGCTTCACCGGCAACACGGTGCATTGTCAGTTTCCTCATTTACGACCGATGTTGGGTTATGCCGCCACCGTCAAGGTTCGCGGTTCCGCCCCGCCCACCGCCGAGCGGAATTATCCTGACCGCACCGATTGGTGGGATTATATTCTTTCGCTGCCCTCACCGCGCGTGGTCGTGGTGCAGGATATGGCAACAAAGGTCGGGCTTGGCTCACTACTGGGCACGGTACATGTCAACATCCTGCGCGCCCTCGGCTGTGCGGGCGCGGTAACGAATGGGGCAGTGCGCGATTTGCCAGCGGCGGAGAAACTTGGCTTTCAACTCTTTGCCGGAAGCATTTCCGTCTCGCACACCTATGTTCATATTGTGGAATTTGGGACGCCGGTCGAAATTGGCGGACTGAAAATAAATTCTGGGGATTTGCTCCATGGCGACTTGCACGGGGTGCAATCCATTCCGTCCGACATTGCCGCGAAGATTCCATTGGCGGCGGCGGAAATCATCGCACGGGAACAGGAATTGATTGCGTTTTGCCAGTCGAAGGATTTCTCGGTTGAAAAATTGCGCGCCGCCATTGCCAAAGCGCGTTCCTAAACCCATTTCATTGTCATGTCACGCTTTGCCATCCGTCTGCCTTATCTCATCATCGTCATCTGCCTCATCACCTGCGTGGTCGGCGTGACGAGTCTGGTGCGAATGCCGGTGGATTTGTTTCCGCCGATCAAAATTCCGGTTGTGGTCGTCGCCACATTTTTTAACGGGATGCCGCCGGAGCAAATTGAAACCGACATCACTGGCCGCTTTGAGCGTTTTTTTACACTCGCCAGCGGCGTGGATCACATCGAATCGCGTTCGTTGCCGGGCGTGAGCTTGATCAAAATTTATTTCCAACCTGGCTTCAATGCCGATTCCGCCGTCACCAGCATCGCGAATCTGGCGATGGCTGATTTGCGCAAGCTGCCGCCCGGCACCTTGCCGCCAGTGGTTTTGCAGTTCGACGCTTCCAGCCTGCCAGTTTGTTTAATCACCCTCAAAGGCGAGGGATTGAGTGAATCCAAGCTTCGCGATCTAGGCCAGTTCGACGTGCGCAATCAGGTCGCCAGCGTGCCGGGCGCGTCCGTGCCACAGCCGTTCGGCGGACGTTACCGGCAAATCATGGTTTATGTTGATCCGCTAAAATTGGAATCGCACCAGTTGAGCGTCATGGACGTTGTCCGCACCGTAAACGAGGCGAATCTCATCCTGCCTGCCGGTGACGTGAAAATCGGCCCTTACGATTACAACCTTTATGTCAACAGCCAGATCAATGACATGAAGGACATCAACCAAGTGCCGTTGAAAACGATTGGTAACGCATCCGTGCTTATCGG
>Ga0302319_10023054_pt1 | contig 11138 bp, 13 predicted proteins | sample Bog_T0_2_FD_203319 | JGI IMG/M metagenome (GOLD analysis project Ga0302319, IMG submission 203319) | Peat permafrost microbial communities from Stordalen Mire near Abisko, Sweden - Bog_T0_2 | ecosystem: Environmental > Terrestrial > Soil > Wetlands > Peat | place: Sweden: Abisko, Stordalen Mire...
GGATGCAAAGAAACTGACCGCCGGCACAGTTATCTTGATTGGTTCCATGCAACGCGATGTATCGGGTGAACCCATTTACACGTCACAAGTGGCGCGAATGTTGGCGCCGGCAGCCAGCGTGCCGGTGTATGTGCTGGGAGCAGGATCGGTCGGAAGCGGCGCCTTGGGCGGCGATGTTGTGGATTTCGATGACCTGGGCGTGAGCGCGGGCAAATTGGCGGAGCGCGTGCTCGCGGGAACACCAACGAGCCAGATTCCAATCGAGATGAAGTCGAACGGCGTCCCGATGGTGGATTGGCGGGCCATGCAACGGTGGCACATTAAATCCAGCCGCTTGCCGGCAGGGAGTCTGGTGCGTTATCAACCGCAATCGCTGTGGGAGAGTCATGGTGATTTCATCGTGCTGGTGGGGTTTGGTTTTTTGGCCCAGGCCATAACCATCGCAGCGTTGCTGGTGCAACGGGGACGGCAGCGTCGCGCGGAGGCGGAGATATTGAAGCAACGCACCGAACTGGCGCACGTGGCGCGTGTCTCGATGATGGGGCAACTGGCCTCGGCCCTGACCCACGAACTCAACCAGCCTTTGGGCGCGATTTTGCGGAACGCCGAGGCGGCGGAAATTTATCTCCAAGGCGACCAGCCCAATTTGGAGGAAGTGCGCGCCATCCTCACCGATATTCGCCGTGACGACAAGCGCGCGGGCAATGTCATTGACCGGATGCGCAGCCTGTTCAAGCGCCAGAAGCTCGCCTCGGGCACGCTTGATTTGCGCGACTTGGTGGAGGACACCATGGCCATGGCCCGGCCAGACGCCGCCCAGCGACAGGTAAGACTAAAATTGGAAATATCGCCGCATTTGCCTCCGGCCCAGGGAGACCGCGTGCATGTTCAACAAGTCCTGTTGAATCTCATTTTAAATGGCATGGATGCCATGAAAACCATCCCCAAGTCCCGTCGCTCGCTGACCGTGGGACTGGATAAAACGGCAAACGGAAATCTACAAGTGACAGTGAGCGATTGCGGGACGGGTGTGACGCCCGATGACGCCGTTCACATTTTTGAACCTTTTTTCTCGACCAAATCCAACGGCATGGGCATGGGACTGGCCATTTCCCGCACCATTATGGAGGCGCACGGCGGTGAAATCTGGATGAAGAGCAATGCCATGGAGGGAACGACCTTCACTTTCATCCTGCCGCCATCGGGATTCGACAAAGTGAGGCCTGGAGACTTGCCAGGTTTGTCGTGAGTATTAAATTGGAACCATGAGCACAATACTTCCCAAGAGAACGGGCACGGTGTTTATCGTGGACGATGACGCTTCCTTTTTGCGGTCGGTGTCGCGTTTGCTGGGCGCGGTGGGATATTCGGTGGAGGCCTTTGTGTGCGCCCAGGATTTTTTTGCGCGGTCCGCGCCGGAGCGGCCGGGATGCGTGGTGGCAGACCTGCAAATGCCAGGAATCAACGGGTTGCAGCTCCAGGAGGCATTGCTCCGAAGCGCGAATCCGTTGCCGGTTATTTTCCTGACTGGCCAGGGGGACATCCCGACCACGGTGAGTGCGATGCGAAGCGGTGCGGAGGATTTTCTTACCAAACGCGCTCCCCGGGATGAGCTGCTGGCCGCGGTGGAACGCGCGATGGAACGAGACGGTCGAGAACGGCAGCGGCGCGTGCGACACTTGGAATTAAGCCGGCGCGTGGCCGAACTGAGCGTGCGTGAAAAAGAAGTGCTCGGCCACGTGGTAAGGGGCCAAATGAACAAGGAAATCGCGGCAGATTTAAAAATCAATGTGCGCACGGTGAAACTGCACCGAACCAACATTACCAGGAAATTAAACGTCCAGTCGGTTGCGGAACTCACCCGTTTGGCGGATGAGACGGGTCTGTTCAAAACACCGCCGGAAAACCGGGCCGTCTGATCCGGGGCAGGGCACCTTCCCCAAAGGGCAGTAGCCTGCTTAGTGCTGCCTACAGTATCTTCAGCGTGTATCTGAGCGGTATCCAAACAAAACTTCTTTGAAAATTTCTGATCGTTGGTCCGGGTAACTGCCGCATGTATTTCGAGGGTTGCAACCTAACCTTGGCGGTAGTTGCCCGGATTTTTTTTTGTGAACTTATCTCGGGATAATCGCAGCACTGACTGCCCCAAGGGGCAGTTGTCGGCGCGGCGGCGGCGCATTAAAGTTTCGATCAAGCTGTTCACATCAAGCAACATAGTCATGTCACAACCGCAGACTGTATCCAACGCAGAAGCATCCGCCGAAATGTCGCCATTTGTGGTTGAATTCTTCATGGTTGAGAGCCTTGGCTTTCGAGGCATGGCCTTTTGTGATGAAGACGGCCATTGGCGTAACGCCTTCAACAACGATCCTTTGCCGGGGCAAATCTACCTGGTGGAATAGAAAGCACACATGACCACCATCGAGAAACCATCAGGCCAGCCAGAGTTAAAAGAGTTTTCCGTTCATCGCGATGGGAGATTCGATCCCATTTTCGGCAGGATTGATTTGGTCGCCATTCTCATCTCCTTGCTGGGTGTTTGTCTGCTTGGGCTGGGGGCACTCCTGTTGGCATTCATTGAAATTGCCAAGTTGGTTTCAAGCCTTTGGTCTGATTCTTTCGATCGTTGGTTGATCATTGTCCTCGGCATGGCCATAGCCTGGGTCGTGGTGCGATGGAAAAGGTTGTGCGTATATTAGACCTTTGCCAGGCTTTTTGACACCAGCAGAAACGGTCAGAAATCAAGACCGGCCCGTTTCGCCTGGGTGCCGGCGGGAACGAATCAACTGGAATAAATTCAATCTTCGATGCTGGGGGCAATTCCTAAAAAGCTGTGGCCGGCGACCGGGCCAGGATATTCAACGCTCCACATCCAACATACAAGTCCCAAGGGCTTTCGATTCGCACCTTCCTTCGAGTTTGGCGTTGAATGTTGAATGTTTCCGCAATCTGGCCGCACCCCATCCCATTGGTCGGGTTACACCCCATGGCGCCCGCCGGTGTATCATGTGATGATGTGGGCAATGGACAACAGAACATGGCTCGTTGAAGCGGAGGTCGCGGCTTGCGTTTTGGCGGGAGCAATCATCGCGTTCACTTTAATGGTGGGCCATACCCTGTGGAAAACCATGGCCGGCAAAATAGAATAAACAGGTTTTCCACCATCAGGCGGACAACAAGACAAATAACACATTCATATGAACACACTGGAAATCAAAGGCGACTGGAACATCACCAAAGGCAAGTTGAAACAGAAATGGGCCAAGCTCACCGATAATGACCTCCGGTATTCCGAAGGCCAGCAGGACGAACTGGTGGGCCGGATTCAAAAGCTCACCGGGGAAACCCGTGAAGTGGTCGAGGGTGCCATCAAGGAGTTTTCCTGCAATTGCAGCTCCAAATAAGCAGGTAATTCCAAGCTGCAAAGGCATGAATCCCGTTGACTCATAACATGAAAGATCCAGTCTATAAACTCATCGAACTTACCGGCACGTCCAGCACTTCCATTGAGGACGCGGCGGGCAAGGCAATTACCCGCGCACACAAAACCATAAAAAATCTAAGATGGTTTCAAGTGACCGAAACGCGCGGCAATATCGAAAAGGGAAAGGTGCATCACTGGCAGGTGACCCTCAAAGTTGGGTTTGAAGTGAACGATTGAAAGCGCAACCGGCACCATCGCAGTTGGCTGTGAAAAACAGGCGCCAGCATAAACCCGCCGAAACACGGGCTTGAATGGCCCTCAACAAACCTTCCGGTGGCAGCTAAAAGATCGGCTCCGGCAGAAAGCATCACGAATAAAATAATTCCTGTTTATGAAAATTGAAATTCCAGAACCGGCCTCCGCTAAACCGGAAGCCGCCGAAACCGCGGCCACCGAGTCGGAAGCGCTCCTGAAGGATCTCGCCGAGCAAAAAGATTTGCATCTGCGCCTGGCCGCTGACTTTGAAAATTTCAAGCGGCGCAGCCGGCAGGAGACGGAGGCGCGGGCGGCAGCTCAAAAAGATTCGTTCATCGTGGAGTTGTTGCCGGTCATTGACAATCTTGAGCGGGCTTTGGCGCCGGCTTCATCGCGGGATTCCGCGCAGTTTCACCAGGGGGTTAAGATGACTTTGGATCAACTGCAACAGTTGCTTCGCCAGCACGGCGTCGCGAGTGAGGAAATCGTTGGCAAGCCGTTCGACCCGCACCAGCACGAAGCGCTTTCGCAAGGCCATGATCTGGCTCAACCCGACCACGCCATCCTCGAAGTGGTCCAGCGGGGTTATCACCGGGGTGCGAAGATTCTTCGACCGGCCAAAGTTGTGGTTAATGACCTGACGACTGCAAAGGCCGCCCGCCATGGCCGTTGAATTTAAGGATTATTACCGTGTGCTGGGCGTGACGCCCAAGGCCACGGATGAAGACATCAAGAAAGCCTTCCGCTCGCTCGCGCGCAAGTATCATCCGGATGTTGCCAAGGACAAAAAATCGGCGGAGGAAAAATTCAAGGAGATCAACGAGGCCAATGAGGTCTTGAGCAACCCGGAGAGCCGCCGGAAGTTTGATCAACTGGGCGCCGATTGGAAAACGGGCGGACAGTCTCGTCCACCGCCGGGCCGGGGTGAACGCCGTTCCCCAGGACGTGGAGCCCCGGGCGGAGATGATGAATTCCAATTCGAGGGCACGGGATTTAGCGATTTCTTTGAACAGTTTTTTGGAGGACGTGCCGGCCGATCCGGCGGAGGTTCGCCGTTTGACTCGCAAGAATTTTCTGATGGCCGGCAGCGGCCCCAGGCCGCCTTGCGGGGCGAGGACATTCAGGGCGACATCCTCATCACGCTCGATGAAGTGCTGAAGGGAGCGATGCGCGCGATCTCAGTGCGGCGGACGAATGCCCGCAGCGGCCAGGAAGAGACTGAAACCTACCAGGTGCGAATTCCAAAAGGAGTCCAGGCCGGCCAGTCCATTCGTGTGTCCGGCAAGGGTGGCGAGGGATCGAACGGTGGCAGTGCCGGCGACATTTATATGCAGGTTCGCTACGCGCAGCATCCCGACTGGCAGGTGCGGGGAGCCGATCTGGTGGGCCATTTGGAACTGGCTCCATGGGAGGCGGTTTTGGGCGCAACGGTTCCGGTGCCAACCCTGGAAGGCAGTGTTTTGGTAAAAGTTCCCGCCGGTTTTCAGCAGGGACAAAAATTGCGTGTCCGGGGCAAAGGTTTGCCCGCCGGCAGCACCAAACGCGGCGATCTTTACGTTGAGGCCTCCGTTCAAGTTCCGTCCCACCTCAGCAAGGAGGACGAACTATTGTGGAAACAGTTGGCAACCACTTCCACGTTTAATCCAAGGAAGACCGATTAAACTCATAAAAAAATCGCCGCTGGGAAAGCACATGGGTGCGGCAGTTTGAAAATGAACACATGAATACCGTTTCTTTCGATCAACCGGGAGTCAGCCTGTCGGTCCGCGGGTTGCGCAAGAGCTACAATGGCATTGAAGTGCTCAAAGGGATTGATTTTGAGGTTAAACCCGGAGAGATTTTCGTGATCATGGGGCCGAGTGGCTGTGGCAAGTCGGTGTTGCTGAGGCAACTCATCGGTCTTGAGGAACCGAACGCGGGGCAAGTCCTGATCGCAGGCGAGCCGATTCAAGCGCCGGACGTCACCACGCGCTACCGGGTGGCCATGGTTTTCCAATCTGGCGCACTCCTGACCTCGATGACTGTGGGTGAAAACGTGGGTTTCTATTTAGCCCAACACCACCTGAAATCACCCGGCGAAATCGCCGAGATTGTAGCCAAGGACCTGGACGAGGTCGGTTTGAAAGGCGACGAAAACAAAATGCCCGACGAGCTCTCCGGCGGGATGCGCAAGCGCGTAGCCATCGCCCGGGCGTTGGCTGTCGAACCGCAGTTGATTCTCTACGATGAACCCACCAGCGAACTTGACCCGGTTTCAGCGGTGAACATTGCGGAGGACATTGTAAAACTGAACGAGCGGATTCATGCCACCACATTGGTTGTTACGCATGATCGCGACCTGGCTTTTGGCATTGCCAATCGCATCGCGCTGCTGGAAGAAGGCCGCATCGTGGCCGTGGGTACCCCCGATGAAATCAAGCGCAACCCTGACTCGCGCGTGCAAGAATTTTTAAACGCAAGCTTTACGCATAAACTATCTGTTTCTGCCCGTACGCAAACGCCGGTTTCAGCCCCCGGTCATTCGTCATGAAAACACGCTATTCTCGGGAGCTTGGGGACGAGGATGAGCATGAACCACTCTACATTAGCGCCGCCAATTTTTCACGGACACCACTCGGACGCGCCGTATTGCACCTTGAATGTCTCTTTCATCATCCGGCGGCGGCCCGGTTTTATTGTAATGGCCTTAAACGGAACCTGCGCGAGTCTGCGGTGTCAGCGAAACGTTCGGCGCTGAAGTCAGTGAGACGAGCTTTTGGCCTCCCCAAAAGTTAAAAACACCTGCATGGCGGCATGGGGGGTGGTGAATTCCACCGCGAGGCAAAGCTCTGGAGGCAATAGCTGTGCAGTTTTCTCAGTTAACTATCCGAAACGTCAATCACCCGCGAGAATGGCTTCGTGTCACTCCAAGGTTCTTCATCTCTTAAGGTTGCACGACCGGAAAGGGGCTCCAAAGACCCGAAGCCGAGGACAAGAAATGTGCACTCTTTGGTAACAGGAGGTTAGTCGAAAGAACACCTTTAGCGGATTCTAATTTCAGCTAAGGCAATAAATGTTGCAAGATGTGCCACAACTGCAAACGACTCCTCCCAGCGTCCCGCGCGCTGCGGGGCAATGCTTCCATTGTGGTGAACTCTGTCCGGATAATTGCTTTATCCTCGAAAGCCGGCCCTTTTGTTGCCTGGGGTGCCAGACCGTCTTCAGCATTCTGCGCGAGAACGGTTTGGAGCAGTTCTACCAGTTGCAAACTACCCCGGGCATCCGGGTCCGTGCGGCCGCTACTGCTGCCAAGTGGGCCTATCTCGACGATCCCACCGTGCAGGAAAAGCTGTTTGATTTTGCGAACGCGACCCAGGCGAAAGTTACGTTGCATTTGCCGCCGATTCATTGTGTGGCGTGCGTGTGGTTGCTCGAAAATCTCTTTAAGCTCCATCCAGGTATCGGAAAATCGCAGGTGAACTTTTCACGGCGGGAAGCTGCCATCACCTTTGCGCCAGACAGGATTAAATTTAGCGAACTCGCGGCGCTTCTGGCGTCCATCGGGTATGAGCCGCAGTTGACGCTGGGCGAAACGGAAAAAGCCGTGTTATCGCCCTGGCGCAAAAAAGCTTGGCTGCAGATCGGCCTGGCGGCCTTCGGCTTCGGCAACATCATGCTGATGTCGCTGCCGTTTTATTTCGGTCTCGACAGCTTTAACGGCGCGTGGTTCAAGGCAGTGGCCGGTTGGTTGAGCCTGGCGATGGCACTGCCGGTGGTAATATACAGTGCTGGTGATTTCTGGCGAGCGGCCTGGTTTGGCCTGCGGCAACGCACGGTCACCTTGGAAGTGCCCATCGCGCTCGGGCTCGCCGCAATTTATGGCTCCAGCATCATCGAAGTGGCCGGGCATCGCGGCCCGGGTTATTGCGATTCGCTGACGGGTTTGATTTTCTTTCTCTTGTGCGGCCGGCTCTTTCAGAAAAAAACTTACGACCGGCTCACGTTTGACCGCGATTACAAGGACTTCTTTCCGTTATCCGTCATGCGCAAAACTGCGGCAGGCGAGGAAAGCATTGCCATATCCCAGTTGAAAACCGGAGAACGCATCGTTCTCCGCAATGGTGAATTGCTGCCCGCAGATGCGCGGTTGGTCTCGGGCGATGCCTGTATGGACTACAGTTTTGTTACCGGCGAGGCCGAGCCGCTCCTCTATGAAACCGGCGCACATCTGTTCGCCGGAGGGCGGCAGGTGGGCGGTGCGATTGAAGTGGAGACGGTGAAGCCGGTGGCGCAAAGTTATCTTGCAACGCTATGGAACAACGAGGCGTTTCGCAAAACGCGCGACAATGATTTGGATTCGCTCACCAACCGCTACAGCCGGCGGTTCACGAAGATGGTCGTGGGCGTGGCGCTGCTGGCGGGGGCATTTTGGCTGCTGGCAGATTCGGCGAAATCGCTGAAGGCTTTTACATCGGTTTTGATTGTGGCCTGTCCGTGCGCCCTGGCGCTGGCAGCGCCACTGACCTACGGCACGGTGCAACGGCTGCTCGCCCGCCTGAAAATCTTTTTGCGCAATGCACTGGTCATTGAGCGCATGGCGGGGGTGGATACCATTGTGCTGGATAAGACCGGCACGTTGACCACACCGGATGCGCGCGGCGTCCAATTTCACGGCGCAGATTTAACGGCAGCGGAACGGGAATGCATTTCCTCGCTGGCGCGTCACTCGACACACCCCAATTCGGTGCGCATCGCCAAGTCCCTCGGCGCCGCGTCGCAGTTGGTGGGCGGATTCAAAGAAACGCCGGGTTGCGGCGTGCAGGGTGAAGTCGCCGGGAAGCAGGTTTTGCTTGGGTCAGCGAATTGGGTGGAGGAGGGGACGCGCCCCAGTCCGGCGTCAGTTTTGCAAACACTCCCGGCGGGTTCGGTTTTCGTGGCGATAAACGGCGAAATGCGCGGTTCGTTTACGCTGGAGAATTCATTGCGTCCGGAAGTGGAAAAATTGATTGTCAGCCTTGGCAACCGCTACGAACTGGCTTTGTTGAGCGGTGATAATGAGCGCGAAGCGGGGCGGTTTAGGAAAATTTTCGGCGATCGTGCCACGATGCGGTTCAACCAAAGCCCGGCTGATAAATTAAATTTCATTCGTGAACTTCAGCACCGCGGCCGCCGAGTGATGATGGTGGGTGATGGTCTTAATGATGCCGGCGCCCTAAAACAGGCGGACGTCGGTGTCGCCGTGGTGGAACAGGTTGGGATATTTTCACCGGCGAGCGATGTCATTTTGGATTCCGCCGAGCTGCCGCGGCTGGCGCGGGTTTTGGAGTTTTCCCGCAGCGCTGCGCGCGTGGTCCGGGCAGGTTTTGCCATTTCGGCAATTTACAACCTGGTTGGCGTGAGCATCGCGGCAGCGGGATTGTTGCAGCCGATGGTTTGCGCGATTTTGATGCCCATCAGCTCGGCCAGCGTGGTGTTTTTCTCCTGCGGCACCACCACCTGGACGGCCCGCCGCATGGGTTTGATTTCCAAGCAGCAAGCCCCATTGCCAGTGCCGGTTGAGGTGCAAAATCTGCTCGTGCCGCCAAATCTCAACCTGGCCAAGCAACCATGAGCGTCGTCATCATTCTCATTCTGGCAAGCCTTCTGGTGGGGCTCGTGTTTGTGGTGGCCTTCATATGGTCCGTGCGCAGCGGTCAATACGAGGACACGACGACGCCTTCCCTGCGCATCCTGGTGGATGAACCGCAAAACAAAATCGGTGAAACGAAAACAACATTGAAATGAACACGAACATCGAAACATTCAAATATGACAACCGGATCGTGCGCGCATTTGCAATCGTGACGGTCATCTGGGGCATCGTCGGCATGCTCGTGGGGCTGCTGGCGGCGGTGCAGCTTTTTTTCCCGGAAGCGAACCTGAACTTCCAGTTCATCACCTTTGGGCGCATCCGCCCGCTGCACACAAACGCGGTGATTTTCGCGTTTGTCGGCAACGGAATGTTCATGGGCATTTATTATTCACTGCAACGGCTCTGCAAGGCGCGGATGTACAGCGATTTCCTGAGCTGGTTCAACTTCTGGGGCTGGCAGGCCATCATCGTAGGGGCGGCGGTCACATTGCCACTGGGTTATACGACGAGCAAGGAATACGCGGAACTGGAATGGCCGATCAAGGTGGCCATCGCCATCGTTTGGGTGGCGTTTACGGTGAACATGTTTGGAACGATTCTTAAGCGGCGGGAAAAACACATGTATGTGGCCATCTGGTTCTATATCGCCACGGCCCTCACAGTGGCGGTGTTGCACATCACTAATTCGATGACGATGCCGGCCGGGTGGTTCAAGAGTTATTCAATGTATGCCGGCGTGCAGGACGCGCTGGTGCAATGGTGGTATGGGCATAACGCGGTCGCATTTTTCCTGACCACACCGTATCTCGGCCTGATGTACTACTTTTTGCCGAAGGCGGCGAACCGGCCGATCTTCAGCTACCGGCTTTCAATCATTCATTTTTGGGCGCTGGTGTTTCTTTACATTTGGGCGGGGCCGCATCACCTGCTTTACACCGCGCTGCCGGACTGGGCGCAGTCACTGGGAATGGTGTTCTCGCTGATGCTCATCGCGCCAAGCTGGGGCGGCATGTTAAACGGATTGCTCACCCTGCGCGGCGCGTGGGACAAGGTGCGCCAGGATCCGGTGCTGAAGTTTATGGTGGCCGCGGTAACGGCCTACGGCATGGCCACGTTGGAAGGTCCATTGATGGCAATCAAGACCGTGAACTCCCTTTCGCATTACACGGACTGGACCATTGCTCATGCGCATGGCGGCGCGCTGGGGTGGAATGGATTCCTGACTTTTTCAATGCTGTATTATCTTTTTCCGCGACTTTACAAAACGGAACTATGGTCCACGAAAATGGCAAACTATCATTTCTGGCTCGGACTGCTGGGGATGATTTTTTACATCGTGCCAATTTACGTGGCCGGCATTACGGAGGGTTTGATGTGGAAGCAATTCAACAAGGACGGCTTTCTGCAATATCCAAACTTTCTGGAAACCATTGTGCAAGTGGTGCCGATGTTCCGCTTGCGGGCGATCGGCGGCACCCTGTACCTCACCGGCGTCTTCATGATGGCCTACAACTTGTACCGTACGGCGAAGGCCGGAAAATTTGAGCCGGACACGGAGGCACAAGCTGCGGCGCTGGAAAAAGGCCCCGAAATTGCGCACGGCAAATATTCGTTCCACCGGTTCTTGGAAGGCAAACCGATGTTTTTCACGGTGCTGGCAATCGTCGCGGTGCTGGTTGGCGGCATGGTGGAAATCATCCCCATGTTTCTCATCCGGGAAAATGTCCCGATCATTGCCAGCGTAAAGCCTTACTCTCCGCTGGAAGTGCTGGGGCGGGATATCTACATCCGCGAGGGTTGTTTGGGCTGTCATTCGCAAATGATCCGGCCATTTCGCTCGGAGACGGA
>Ga0302319_10023055_pt1 | contig 11138 bp, 9 predicted proteins | sample Bog_T0_2_FD_203319 | JGI IMG/M metagenome (GOLD analysis project Ga0302319, IMG submission 203319) | Peat permafrost microbial communities from Stordalen Mire near Abisko, Sweden - Bog_T0_2 | ecosystem: Environmental > Terrestrial > Soil > Wetlands > Peat | place: Sweden: Abisko, Stordalen Mire...
TTCGAAGTCCTTCTCATGGCGTTAAGAGCTTAAGTCCATCGGACCGCGACTGCCAGTGGGCACATACGCGCGCCGCAGCGCGGCGGAGCGCGACTTAATGGCTCGGATTAGGGAGCGGCGACCGGCCTGCCAGCCAGGCCTTTCCCGGCGCTTTTCGTCACTGCGCGTGCGAAACACAGAGCGCGTACGCCCCCTCGCACTGGTTGTCCGCGCTCGCGCTTCCGCCCGTGACGTACGCGCAGGTGACGCGCCATGCGTTCGGGTTGCCCGGCGTCGGATCGCTCTCGCGGAGCATGTTGCCGCCCCCCTGGTAGGCGTAGCCGCCGCCGCCGATGGCGTAATCGCCTGCGTTGCAAGCGCAGTCGAAGGTGCCCGCGTTCGGTGTGCAGCTGTTGACGTAGATGCCGATCGCCACGCGACCGCCCACCGTGACGTTGCCGTTGACGGTGAGTGTCTGGAGCTGGCCGCTGCCGGAGATCGCGAAGCCGGCCGACTGCGCCGTCGCCGTCTGGTTCTGAATGAAGAGCGTCGGATCGGTCGGACCCGTGGCGCCGGTCGGCCCCGTGGCTCCTGCGACGCCAGCGCCGGTCGGACCCGTCGGCCCCGTGGCTCCCGCGACGCCAGTGCCGGTCGGACCCGTCGGCCCCGTGGCTCCCGCGACGCCAATGCCCGTCGGCCCAGTGGCCCCCGTCGCGCCGGTGGGTCCGGTCGGTCCCAGCGATCCCGTCGGCCCAGTGGCCCCCTGCGGCCCGGTCGGCCCGGTGATTCCTTGCGAGCCGGTCGCCCCCGTCGCGCCTGCCGAGCCCGTCGCGCCCGCCGGCCCTTGCGGCCCCGTCGCGCCCGGCCCCGCGAGCCCCGTCAGCGGCCCGACCCACTGCCCCTGCGCGTTGATGACCGGCGCTCCGTTGACCGACACCGACGTGGGGTGAATGTCGCCGTTCACATCGCCCGAGACGATCGCGTACGGCACGCTGCTCAGCGTCTCGCGCGGCGTCATCTCGCTCTCCCCCTGGAGCGTGATGCCGAGATACTTCGTCTGCCCGTCGAAGAGCGACGCGGTGAGCGCCGTCACGCTTCCGAGCTGCGTCGAGAAGTAGCCGTCGTCGAGCGTGAGGCTCTGCGTCTCGCTCCACACCGCAGTGCCGCCGGTGGCCGCGGTGTAGAGCGCGAACGTCATCGACATCGACCCTGTCTCGGGGGTGCCGTCGGTCTGGAGAAGGCGCCCCTGCTGCGTGAGCGCCAGCGGAACGGAGGCGGAGCTCGTCTGCGCGGTCGCAAGGAGCGCGAGGAGGCACGGGGCGAAGAGGAGATTCTTGGTCTTCATCATGGCTGCTGAGTCGCTCCCACGACGCCCCCCACGACCGTGTGGGAGGCCGAATGCATCGAAGCGTTTCCGCCGGGCGCCTGCCCGGTCGACGTAATGAGGACGTGCACGCTGCTCGACGCGCGGACACCGCCGGCGACGCTCGCGAAGCCCTGATGCGCGGCTGCTCCCGCCTCGGGTACCGGAGACGAGGCCTCGCCGGCCGCGTCGACGGGTGCGTCCAGCGCGGCATCCGAGGCGGCGTCGAACACGGCTCCGCCTCCATCCACGACGGGGACCACCGAGCCGACGTCCGCGCTCGCATCGGTGGTCTGCCCCCCTTGCTCGTCGGACGACGCGCTCGACGAGCACCCGGCGACGCTGCCGGCACCGAGGAAAAGCAGCAAAAGGGCCCTAGCGCACCTCATTGATGAGTGAAGCCGTACTACGACGGACGCCGCGAGTCATTCCTCAATCGCCCGCGCGCGGGGAACCTCGCGCGATCGCGCGCTGTCGCTTGGAGACAACGGAGGTTTTCGAATGAAGGCTCTGGAAATGTTTCGTGACGGCGGCTGGGGAATGTTCCCGACTCTCCTCTTCGGTCTCGCGCTCCTTGCGGTGTCAGCCCGCTTTGCGCGCGCTCCTTCGCCTCGGCTCGTCCCGCTCCTCGTGGCCCTGAACTGGCTCACGATCACGGCGGGAGCGCTCGGGTTCATCACCGGAATCGTCGCGACCTGCACGGCGCTCGCGGGTCCCGGAATCACCGAGACGTCCAGGATCGCCTTCGAGGGGGTCGGCGAATCGCTCTACAACATCGCCTTCGCCTTCCTGTTCGCGATGGTGGCCGCGGTCGGCGCGACCTTCGGCGCCTGGAGGATGGCGCGCGAACGCCGGTTGGAGAGCGTCGCGTGAGGCAGAGGTAACGGCTAGCTTGAGGCGATGCCCGAGCGGCTCGTGGTCGTGGAGGAGGCGTTCGTCGCGTCGGGGCGCGGGGTCGTCGTGGCACCGAAGATCGCGCTCCCTCGCGCGGCGCCTCCGGGGACGTTCGCCGTCCGGCTGCGTCTCCCCGACGGCAGCGAGCGCGGCGCCACGGCGTCCTTCGACGTCGCGCACATTCGCGGTCCGCTCACGCCGTTCGCCATGGTCCGATTGCTCGACTGTGCGCCGGGGGACGTGCCGGCGGGGACGGAGATCTGGTCCATCGACGCGTGACGGCGTCGCGCGCGCGAACATTCGACTTTCGTGATCGAGCGTGATCTAACCGTTCAGACCTTGTCACCGACGAGCGTTCGACTCTTCGCCGAGAGCGTCCTCATCAGCCGCCTCGACGGTCTACGCCAGGAGCACGACGAGGTGCTCACGCCGCTGGTCGCCATCGGCGGCGCCGACCGCGAATCCGAACGGAAGGCACGGGTCGTCCTCGAGAGACTCGGCGCGATCGATCTCGACTGCGTCGACGAGATCACGTTGCCGCCGGACTGCGAAGCCGACTACGTCGTCCGCATCGACGGCGACAGTCACGCCTACTGCGCGTTCACGGCCGCCGCGACGCGCGAGCTGCGCGCGCTCGGGCTGGAGGTCGCGATCGATCCCGGCTACCCGTTCCACGTCGTCGAGCGCGACGTGCCGTGGTTCGCCGACGTGCAGCCCGACGCGAAGTTGCCGGACTGGTTCAGCCTCGAGCTGGGCGTCGAGGTCGACGGGACGCGCCTCGACCTCTTGCCGCTCGTGCTCGAGATGCTCGACGACGCGGACGAGGCCGAGGGGCTTCGCGCGCTCGAGCGCCGCTTCCGCGCGTCCTACGCGCTCAAGGTGAGCGACACCCATCACGTGACGGTCTCGGCAGAGCGCCTCCGCGCGCTGGTGCGCGTCGTCATCGAGCTTTACCAGGGGGTGAAGCCGAAGCGCGGTGCGAAGATCTTGTTTCCGGCCGTGCGCGCCGCCGCGCTCGAGCATCTGGATCGGGCGCTGAAGAGGACCGGCGCGAAGCTCACGTGGCGTGACCCCGCCGGCGTCGCCGACCGCGCGCGAACGATCGCCGCCGAGCCCAGGGACGTCGATGCACCGAGCACGCTTCGCGCGTCGCTTCGTCCGTACCAGCGCTCAGGCGTCGCGTTCCTGCAGCACCTGCGCGAGGCCGACGTGGGGGGCGTCCTCGCGGACGACATGGGGCTCGGCAAGACACTCCAGACGATCGCTCACTTCTGCGTCGAGAAAGCGGCCGGTCGCCTCACCTCCCCGGCGCTCGTCATCGCCCCTACGAGCCTCGTCGGGAACTGGGCTCGCGAGCTCGCGCGGTTCGCGCCCCACCTGCGCGTCCTCGTCCTCCACGGCCCGCAGCGCCATCGAAAGTTCGCGTCGATCGCCACGAGCGACGTCGTCGTGACGACCTACCCTCTCCTCGTCCACGACGAAGACCGCTTCGCGCAAGAGCGCTTTCATCTGCTCGTGCTCGACGAGGCGCAGGCCATCAAGAACGCGCGATCGCAGACACACCTCGCGATTCGCACGGTGACGGCGACGCACCGCCTGTGCCTCACCGGCACGCCCGTCGAGAACCACCTCGGCGAGCTGTGGTCGCTCTTCGACTTTCTTTCGCCGGGCCTCCTCGGCGACGAGCTGGCATTCCGCCGCTGGTACCGACAGCCGATCGAGCAGCGCGGGGACGAGGATCGCCTTGCCGCGCTCCGCGAGCAGGTCGCGCCGTTCATCCTTCGGCGCTTGAAGAGCGACGTCGCCAAGGAGCTCCCGCCGAAGACGGAGCTCGCGCTCCCCGTCGAGCTCCGCGGTCCGCAGCGCGAGCTCTACGAGCACATTCGCGTGGCCGCGCACGCCGACGTGCGCAAAGTGATCCGCACGAAGGGGCTCGCCGCTTCGACGATCCCGATCCTCGACGCGCTCATGAAGCTCCGTCAGGTGTGCTGCGACCCGCGCCTCGTCTCCATGGACGCCGCGCGAGACGTGCGCGCTTCGGCGAAGCTCGATGCGCTGTTCGACCTGGTCCAGCGCAACCTCGAAGGGAAGCATCGCATTCTCGTCTTCTCGCAGTTCACGAGCATGCTCGCGCTCGTCGCCGAAGGGCTCCGGGAGCGCGGGCGACCGTACCTGGTGCTGACGGGCGCGACGACCAACCGGCAGCGCGTGGTCGACGCGTTCGAGGAAGGGCGCGCCGACGTATTCCTCATCAGCCTGAAGGCCGGCGGCACCGGGCTGAACCTGACGAGCGCCGACACCGTCATCCACTACGACCCGTGGTGGAATCCCGCAGCTCAGGCGCAGGCGACCGATCGCGCGCACCGTATCGGTCAAGCGCGCCCCGTATTTGTCACCAACCTGTTCGTTGCCGGCAGCGTCGAAGAGCGTGTGATGCGACTCCAGCAGAAGAAGCGGTGGCTCTCGTCGACACTGCTTGGTGACGATGGCGGGGCGGCGCGGCTGAACGAGCTCGACGTCGAGACGCTCTTTGCCCCGCTCGAGGACGTGACCGACTGAGTCCTTGCGACACGCTTCTTCGCCTCCGCTTTCCATTCCCGCTCGCGAATCTCCGAGCTAAATAAATGCAGAGCGCGCAGGGTGTCGCGCGGGGAGGACTGCTAGTGGCGCTGGTTTCCGGGACACCGACGATTCGAATCCTCGTCGTCGACGACAACGAGGCCAATCGCGCGCTCGCGAAGAGCGCGCTCGAGGACGAGGGCTACGCCGTCATTCTGAGGAGCGGCGGTGCCGCGGGGGTCGAGGCGTTCCGGACGGAGCACCCCGACTGCGTTCTGCTCGACGTGCGAATGCCCGACATGGATGGCTTCGCGGTCTGCGAGGCGATCCGCGCGCTCCCTTCCGGCCCCGAGACCCCCATCCTCTTTCTCACCGCGCTGCGCGACGTCGACACGTTCGACCGAAGCCTGGGCGCCGGCGGCGACGACTTCCTCACGAAGCCGATCCGCCCCGCGGAGCTGATCGTTCGCGTCCAGAGCGCGCTGAAGCTGCGACGCCTGAGGGTCGAGCTCCGCGAGCACTACGAGCTGCTCAAACACCAGCGCGACGCGCTGATGCGTCTGCAGCTCCAGAAGGAGCGGCTCACGGCGTTCGTTGTCCACGATCTCAAGAACCCGGTGAACGCGATGGACCTCCACGCGCAAGTTCTCCTGCGTGAGAGGGGCCTCCCGGCGCAGGCGCGCGAATCGGCGACGGAGATCCGCACGGCAGCGCGGCAACTCAACCGGATGATCCTGAATCTGCTCGATCTCGCGAAGGCTGACGAAGGGTTGCTGGCTCCCCAGCGCTCCGAGGTGGATCTCAGCGGGCTGGTGAGGGAGGTCTTCGCGGAGCTAGCCATCGCCGCGCAGATCCGCGAGGTGACCCTCGCGGACTCGCTCGACGCCACGCGGACACACGCGGACGAAGATCTCTTGCGAAGGCTGGTGACGAACCTCGTCGAGAACGCGATCCGTTACACGCCGCGAAGGTCGTCGGTCACCGTGACCACCGTACGCCTGGCGTCGGCGACGGAGCTCCGCGTCGCCGACGCCGGCGTCGGCATTCCGATGGAGATGCGCGAGAAGGTGTTCGATCCGTTCGTGCAGGTGGAGTCCGGCAAACTTCCCACGGCGCGCGGTGGGCGCGGTCTCGGTCTCACGTTCTGCAAGGTTGTGGCGGAGGCCCACGGCGGGCGCATCTGGGTCGAAGACGCTGCGCCCGGCGCCGTCTTCTGCGTAAGGTTGCCCCATGACGGCTGAACACGTGACGAGCGCCAAGAAGGGGGCGCCCGATTTCCAGCGCCTCTTCCAGTCCGCACCGGGCTGCTACCTGGTGCTCGCCCCCGACCTCACCATCCTCGCGGTGAGTGATGCGTACCTTCTCGCGACCAAGACCGAACGCGAAGGAATCCTCGGCCGCGGGGTCTTCGACGTGTTCCCGGCGAACCCCGACGATCCCACGGAGAGCGGCGTCGCAAACCTGAGCGCGTCTCTCGCGCGCGTGCTCGCCACGCGTCAACCCGACGCGATCCCGATTCAGAAGTACGATATTCCGCGCCCCGCCGCCGAGGGGGGAGGCTTCGAGGAGCGGCACTGGCGCCCCGTCAATTCGCCCGTCCTCGATGATGACGGCCGTGTCGCGTTCATCATCCATTGCGTCGAGGACGTGACCGACCTCGTGCAGCTGAAGCAGCGACATGGAGAGTACGCGACCGCGCTCCAGGAGCTCTCCGCGCGATCGGCCGAGCGCCACAGCCAGCTGCTTGATGCTGCGCCGGACTCGATGGTCGTCATCGGCGACGACGGGCGGATCCTGCTGGTCAACGCGCAGACGGAGCGGATCTTCGGCTACGCGCGCTCCGAGCTCCTCGGGCAGCACCTCGAGATGCTGATCCCCGAGCGCTTTCGCGGCTCCCACGCGGGACATCTGGCGCGTTTCTTCGCTCGCCCTGGCGCGCGCTCCATGGGCTCGGGGCTCGAGCTCTATGGTCGTCGGAAAGACGGGACCGAGCTCCCCATCGAGGTGAGCCTCAGCCCGCTGCGCACCGAACAGGGCACGACCGTGTCGGCCGCGATACGCGACATCACGGAGCGCAAGCGCATGGAGGCCTCGGCGAGGTTGCTCGCCGACCGACTCGCGAGCGCCGTCGAAAGCATCCAGGACGCTTTCGCGCTGTTCGACGCCGAGGATCGACTCGTCCTTTGCAACAGTACGTACCGGCGTCTCCTCAGCGAATCACTCCCCGGCGCGCTCGTCGGCAAACCGTACGTGGAGCTCCTCGAAGCGTGGAGCCGCGAGCTCGACTTCCCCGACGACGCGGCGCGCTCGCAGTTTCGCGATCAGCACCTCACCAGGCGCCGGAGCGACCAGACGACTTCGTTCGATGTGCGCATGCGTGACGGGCGTAGCCTCCGCGTCATCGATCGACGGACGGCGGAGGGGGGCATCGTCAAGACGATCTGGGATCTGACCGACGACGTTCGCCTCGCCCAGGAGCTCCGTGAGGCTCGGCAGGCGGCCGACGCCGCGAGCACCGCGAAGAGCGAGTTCCTCTCGTCGATGAGTCACGAGCTCCGGACTCCGCTGAACGCCATCCTCGGCTTCGCGCAGCTTCTCCAGAGAGACAAGAAGGAGCCGCTCTCTGCACGTCACCACGAGCGGGTCGATCAGATCCTGAAGGGGGGCGAGCACCTGCTGCGCCTGATCGACGACATCTTGGATCTCTCGCGGATCGAAGCCGGTGGAGTCTCGATCTCGACCGAGCCGGTGAACCTCCGCGAAGTGCTCGACGAGCTCACGACGACGCTCGGGCCGCTCGCCACGAGGCACGGGATCCACGTCGATGTCGAAGCGCTCCCGGCCGAGCTCCCCATGGTATCGGCCGACCGAACGAGGCTGTTCCAGATTCTGATGAACTACGGCTCGAACGCCATCAAGTACAACCGGCCCGACGGGCGCGCGACGTTCGTCGTATCCACGCCCACGCACGACCACGTGCGGGTGACCGTTCGCGACGTCGGCCTCGGTATCCCGCTCGACAAGCAAGACAAGCTATTCCAACCGTTCCAGAGAGCCGGCCAGGAGACGGGGCCCATCGAGGGGACGGGAATCGGGCTCGTGATCACCAAGCGCCTCGCCCAGCTGATGCATGGTGACGTCGGGTTTCGAAGCGTGCCCGGCCAAGGCTCCGAGTTCTGGGTCGACATTCCCGCTCACGCGTCCGCCTCCGAGTGGACCGCACCTCCCGCTCCGCATGCGGCCGTGGCGAACCGCCTCGCCGTCGGGGGACGCCGGTTGGTCCTCTACGTCGAGGACAACCCCGCCAACGTCGCGTTCATGCGGGACCTCGTGAGCACGTTCGAGAGCATCGACCTTCTCACGGTGCCCACCGCCGAGCTGGGAATCGAGGTCGCGCGCGAGCGCCGGCCCGAGGCCATCATCATGGACATCAACCTCCCCGGGATGAGCGGGCTCGACGCTCTGCGTGCCCTGCGCGCAGCACCAGAGACGAAAGAGATCCCGATCATCGCGCTGACCGCCGCAGCGTCGGAGCGCGACAAGCAGCGCGGAACGCAGGCTGGTTTCTACCGGTACCTCACCAAGCCCGTGAACGTGGACGACTTCGTGTCGGCGCTCGAGGGGCTTCTCACGCCACGCTGAGCGCACTCATTCGGCGTACATGCGAATGCCCGTCGCCGCCGCGAACGCCATGCGATGCGCTTCGTTCCAGTCGGGATGGCGCACGAGAACGTGACCGTCCGACAGGAGCGTGTGCTTCCAGTTTCGACGCGGTGTCCCGGGCCGGAGCAGACGATCCTCGACGACCCACGGACCGCACGCGCGACGCCACGCCTCGAGCCCCTCGATCCGCGTGATGCGCCCCTGGCCTATTGCGCGCTTGAAGACGATGGCCGCGTTGTACTTGCGCGTCGTGTCTGCTTCGAAGCGCTGCCAGCAGGCCGCGCGTGCCCACTCGCGGAAGAGATCGATGTCGCACGTATAGTTCATCTGGTCGACCAGACACGCGCCTCCCGGCCGACCGCCGATCTCGCCAAAGACGGCTTCCCCCTTCGACGTGAGGTACCACTCCATGTGCGTGAACCCGTCGCCCATACCCAGGGCGCCGAGCACGCGCCGACCGAGCTCGATCCCCGCCGCGAGCTTCGGCTGCTTCATGTCGCGGACGGTGATGATGACGGGGCTCACCCACTCGAGGCTCCGCGCTTCGATCGGTTTCGGTAGGTACGAGGCGACGTTCTCGAACGCAGGGACGCCGCCGATGCTGACGGTGTCGAACGTGAATTCTTCGCCGTCGATGTATTCCTCGCAGCTGGCCTCCGCTACGCCGCGCATCTTGGCGAGCGTGGCGTCGAGCTCGGACGGACCATCGACCCGGTACGTGTCTGCGCTGCCGGCTCCCGCGATCGGCTTCAAGATCAGCGGGTAGCCGATCTCTTCGGCGGCGGCGCGCGTCTCCGCCTCCGTACGCACACGCCGCGAGCGAGGCACGCGAAGCCCGGCCGCGCTCACGCGCTCCTTCATCAGCTGCTTGTCGCGGAAGCCGTTCACGGCATCGACGCTCATGCCACCGAGCCCCCAGCGTTCGCGCATCTTCGCGGCGAGGATGACCAGCGGCTCCCAGTTAGCGAGCACGCGGTCGATCGAGCGACCGCGCAGCCAGGCCGAGACGCGCGCGATGACGTCGTCCTCGTCCATGATGCGTGGAACCTGCAAGTAGTCGTGCAGGTACGGACGCACGTTGGCGGGGAGCGCGTCACGCGAAGCGTCGCCGACGCCATACACGGTGGCGCCGACCTCGGCGAGGCCGCGGGTGTACTGCTGCATCTCGGGGGGATACGACGGCGAGAGGAAGACGACGCGCATGGGAACAAAACGTATCCTGGCGCTCATGCCGAGGAACGTCGTTTTCGTCGCGCCCTTCCCCATCGAGACCACGATGCGCTTCGCTCGCGCGGCCGCGAAGGTGGGCGACGTGCGCTTGCTCGGCGTCGTGCAGACGCCGCCGGAGGGGGACGACGCGCGCATCTATCACGATGTCGTTCGTGTGACGGAGCCGCTCGGAGTGCGTGACACGATCGACGGGATCGAGGTGCTCCGCCGACGGCACGGCCCGATTCACCGCATCGTCGGCATTCTCGAGCCGCTCATGGTGCCGCTCGCGCAGGCACGGGAAGCCTTCAACGTGCCTGGTACGCGACCCGAGACGGCCGATCTCTTTCGCGACAAGTCGCGCATGAAGGCGGCTCTCCGGCACGCGGGGCTCGAGGTTGCGCGGAGCAAGCTCGTTGGCTCCTCGAACGATGCCCGCGCGTTCGCCGAGGAGGTCGGCTTCCCCATGGTGCTCAAGCCGCCGGCGGGGATGGGGGCGAAGTCGACCTTTCGCGTGAGCACGCTGGACGCTCTGCTCCGCGCCGTCGAAGGCATGCACGCGAGCGTGGAGAACCCGGTCCTTGCCGAAGAGATGCTCCGCGGCCAGGAGCTGAGCTTCGAGACGCTGACGGTCGGCGGCACGCCGCGCGCACACTCGATCTCGCAGTACGCGCCGAGCTGCCTCGAGGTGCTGGAGAACCCGTGGATCCAGTGGGTCTGCTTCTTCCCGCGTGACATCTCGGGACCCGAGTACGACGGCGCACGCGCGATGGGCTTCGCCGCGATTGCCGCGCTGGGGCTCGACAACGGCGTGACGCACATGGAGTGGTTCCGACGCGAGGACGGGCGCCTTGCCATCGGCGAGATCGCGCAGCGCCCGCCGGGCGCGAACATCACGCGGATGATCGGTCTCGCCCACGACGTCGACGCCTATCGCGCGTGGGCTCGCGCGGTCATCGATGGCGAGGTGGATGCACCGTGGACGCGGAAACACGCCGTCGGCTGCGCGTTCCTACGGGGGATGGGGCACGGTCGCGTCGCAGGAGTCAGCGGTGTGGCGCAGGCGAACGAAGCCGTCGGCCGGTGGGTGGTCGAGTCGAAGCTGCCGTCCATCGGCGCGCCGAAGAGCGACAGCTACGAGGGGGACGGTTATGTGATCGCGCGCGGCGACAGCGACGAGGTGGTGAAGCACGCACTGAAGACGATCATCGAGACGGTGCGCGTGCACTACGCGTGAGTCCTAGATCAGCGATCGCGATTCTCGAACACTTCACCCGCGACCCTCACCCCCCCAGCGTTTCCCACGACGCTCACGTCCCCCTCTCCCACGAGGGGAGAGGGGGGCGATCGCCGCGTTTTCTCCCCCTCTCCCCTCGTGGGAGAGGGGGCGCGCGTGCCCCGCTCGTGAAGCTGGCGGGGGTGAGGGTCGCGCAGAACGGCGTGAGCCTTGATCGAGAATCACGCTCCCTGA
>Ga0302319_10023056_pt1 | contig 11138 bp, 10 predicted proteins | sample Bog_T0_2_FD_203319 | JGI IMG/M metagenome (GOLD analysis project Ga0302319, IMG submission 203319) | Peat permafrost microbial communities from Stordalen Mire near Abisko, Sweden - Bog_T0_2 | ecosystem: Environmental > Terrestrial > Soil > Wetlands > Peat | place: Sweden: Abisko, Stordalen Mire...
GGGCATCTGGATGCGGCCCGGGTTGAGGAAACGCTCGAAGAGCAGGTCGTAGCGGATGGGGTCGAGGTCGACGATCTGGAGGCAGTAGGCGACGCAGCACCCCGCGGCCGACCCCCGGCCCGGGCCAACCCGGATCCGGCGCGAGCGGGCGAACCGGATCAGGTCCCACACCACCAGGAAGTAGGCCGAGAAGCCCATCTCGCCGATGACCCCGAGCTCGTAGTCGAGCCGGGTCATCACATCGGCGGGGATGGGGTGCCCGTAGCGCTCCTTGGCCCCCTCGAGGCTCAGGTGGCGGAGGTAGGCGGCGGCCCGCTCCTCGTAGGTGTCGCCGGTGAACTCGTCGGGCACGGGGAAGCGGGGGAGGCTGGGTCGGCCGAAGTCGATCTCCACATTGGCCCGCTCGGCGATGAGCAGGGTGTTGTCGCAGGCCTCGGGGAGTTCGGCGAAGAGGTGGCGCATCTCCGCCGCCGACTTCAGGTAGTGCTCCTCGCCCTGGAACTTGAAGCGCTTGGGGTCGTCGATGAGGGCGCCGGTCTGGACGCACAGCAGGGCGTCGTGGGCGACATGGTCCTCACGGTGGGTGTAGTGGCTGTCGTTGGTGGCGAGCAGGGGCGCACCGATGCGGCGGGCGATCTCGACCAGGGCCGGATTGGTCTTGTGCTGCTCGGGCAGCCCGTGGTCCTGGAGCTCCACGAAGAGGCTGTCCTTGCCGAAGATGTCCTGCAGCCGGGCGGCCAGGGTCTCGGCCTTGATCCGGTCGTCGGCCAGCAGGGCCTGGAGGACCACCCCGCCGAGGCAGCCGGTGGTGGCGATCAGCCCCGCGCTGTGGCGCTCCAGCAGCTCCCAGTCCACCCGCGGCTTGTAGTAGTAGCCCTCGAGGTAGGCCGCCGACGACAGTTTGAGGAGGTTCCGGTAGCCCTCGTTGCTCTCGGCCAGGAGGGTGAGGTGGTAGTAGAGCTTCTCGCCGCCGCCTGTGTCCCCGCCGGTGTCGTCGACCTTGCCCTTGCGCACCGGCCGCTCGTGGCGAGACTCGCCCGCCATGTAGGCCTCGGTCCCGATGACCGGGTTGATGCCGGCCTTGCGGCAGGCGGCGTAGAAGTCGAGGACCCCGTACATGTTCCCGTGGTCGGTGATGCCGAGGGCGGGCTGGCCGTCCTCCACCGCCGCCTGCACCAGCTCGTTGACCCGCGCGGCTCCGTCCAGCATGGAGAACTCGGTGTGGGTGTGCAGATGGGTGAACGACGCTGTGGCCACCGGGCAGGTGCCTCCCTCGAACTTCCTCGACGTCCCGACCCGGCGCTTTTCCACAGGGTGTGGACGAGTTACAACGGTGTCATTCCGACGATAGCGCAGGCGCCGTGCCGCCGCATACGGCCCCGGGCCTCTCGGCGGGCCTCTCGGCGGGCCTCTCGGCGGGCCTCTCGGGCCGGTCTCCGACCCCGGGGCGGGCGCTCAGAGGTAGGTGCCGGGCCGGCCCACGTCGGGCGCGGGAGCGCCCTGGGGCAGCGAGCGCTGCCGCATCTCGTCGAGCTGGGCCCGGGCCGCCACCTGCTGGGCCACCAGGGTGGCCTGGATCCCGTGGAAGAGCCCTTCCAGCCAGCCGACCAGCTGGGCGTGGGCCACCCTCAGTTCGGCGTCCGAGGGGGTGGTCGGCGAGTCGAATGGGATGGAGATGCGGTCGAGCTCGGCGGCGAGGTCGGGCGAGAGCCCCTCGGCCAGCTCACGGATGGACTGCTCGTAGATCTCCTTCATCCGGGCCCGGCTGGCCTCGTCGAGCGGTGCCGAGCGCACCTCCTCGAGGAGCTGTTTGACCATCGAGCCGATCCGGAGGAGCTTGGCCGGCTTCTCAATGGACTCCTCGACCGCACCCTCCCCGTCGGCGTCCGTGCCGCCCCGCTCCTCGGGGCCGGCTCCGCCGACCGCCGGCCCGTCGACCACCTCGGGGCGGAGTGCCGCCCCTTCGCCCGGCGCGGGCACCGGCCCGACCGCCCCACCGGCGCCACCGGGTGCCGGGTCCTGTTCTGCGTCCTGCTCTGCGTTCTGTTCCGCGTCCGTCATCAGCGTGCTCCTCCGTCGACCATCAGAGACTGCCATCCCCGGACAGGGCCAGCAGCGGGACCAGCATCTCGGCACTCGTCAACGAGCCGTGACGGCTCTCCAGGCGGCTCTCGCCGGTGTCGGCCGGATCGATGAAGGCGATGGCACGGTGGGGGAGGAGGGCCACGTCACCGAGCCGGGACACGAGGCCGGGATCGGGCCGGCCCCCGAAGAGGCCGTCCTCGATCACCTGGTCCCTCGTCATCACCCAGGTGCTGTCCCCGTAGCGCTCGGTCACCTCGGCCAGGAGGTCGGCGTGGGCTCCGGGGCGGGCGTGCAGCCATCGGAAGCGACCCTCACCGGACAGGAACCGGACTGAGGCCATGGCCTCACGCCCCAGCAGCTCGAGCCGCGTCCCGACATCGATCTGCCCGTGGTCGGCCGTCACCACCAGCGCCGCCCCGGACGGCAGCAGCGCCACCAGGTCCTCGACCATCCGGTCCACGGCCCGCAGCTCGGCGTCGTAGTGGGCCCCGAGCCCGTTGCCGTGGGAGATCTTGTCGATTCCGTCGTAGTAGGCGTAGACGAAGGGCTCGCCCGCCTCCAGGAGCCGGCCCACCTCGACGGGGAGGGCCGAGGGCACCCGGTAGCCGTGCAGCGGTGAGTCGCCGAGGTGGGCGGCGGTGAAGCCGGTGCTGCCGAACTCGGCGTGGGACACCACCGGGACGGGACCCTGGGCCCCCGGGAACGGGGCGAAGGGCTGGAAGGCGCCGGCAGGCTCCGATCGCCGGGCGTCGCGGGGGGCGGCGTTCCCGATTCTCCAGCGCAGGACGTTGAGGATCTCGTCGCCGTCGGCCAGCCGGTAGCCGAGCACGCCGTGCTGGCACGGGGGCAGCCCGGTGGTGATGGATGTCAGCGCCGTGGCCGTGGTGCTCGGGGCCACCGAGGTGATGGGCCGGCCGATTCCCTCGGCGGCGGACAGGGTGGGGGCCAGCCCGGCCCGTTCCGACAGCTGCTCCCACCCGAGGCCGTCCACCACCAGCAGGACGATCTGCCGGGCCCGGCGGGCCGTCTCGGGCAGCCAGGCCGTCGCCGGCCCATCGGCGCTGCGCCCCATGAGGGCGGGCACCACGTTGGCGATGCAGGCGCCCCCGAAGTCGGGCCGGACCGGCACGGGCGGTGCCACCGGATCGGCCGGGGCGGCGGTGGTCGGAACATCGGGCACGGGGACTGACTGTAGGTCACCGCCGACAGGGGGTCGGTGGCGGCGGGCCCGGAGGCCGGGCCCCGCTCAGCTCCGGGGCAGGACGGCTCGGACCGTCTTGTAGCAGTGGCCGTCCCGCGGGGTGGTCACGGCGGCCACCAGGTAGTGGGGCTTGAACCCCAGTGCCGCGGCCAGGTCCTTGCCCGACAGCCGGTCCCGGCGGGCCACGTCGAGCGCCCGCTCGGCCAGGGGGTCCTCGACGGGCAGCCAGTTGTCGCTCCGGCCCCACCCGAACCGGACCCAGACCGAGCGGTCACCGATGCGGCGGAACAGTACCGGTCCCTTGGTGGGTACCACCAGGGCCAGCGAGGGTCGGAACCCCCGGAACTCCCAGTAGGGGGCGGACGCCCCGGCGAAGCCCAGCACGTGGTCCTCGACCGGGGCCGCCAGCCGGTGCAGGACAGTGCGCACGCGCCGCCCGTGGAGCGTGCCGAGGTGACGGGGCAGCCCCTTGGCCGTGACCGCCTCGGGCTGGGCCAGGTCGTCCCGCTCGGGCTCGTCGGCCAGGAGGACCTCGACGACGTCGAAGGGGGTGAGGTCGGGGCCGTGGTCGTCGGGCCACTCGACCCGCACGCGGACCAGGGTGCCCGAGGCCAGGTCCACCCCGGTGGTGTCCTCGGGATGGCAGGCCAGCACCAGGAGGGTCAGGGTGGTCCCGCCGGCCACCTCGATCCTCGGCCGGGCCTTGATGGCGCGGGCGATGTCCTGGGCGGTCCCGTTGCGCGGGGTTCGGGTCGAAGCCTTGCTCACCGGCGGTCCTCGGTCAGTTCCTCGGTCAATTGGGCGGACAGGGTGTCGGCATCGTCGGCCGGCAGCCGGCAAGCGTAGTTGCGGCACACATGGGCGCGGTCGCCGGCCCGCCCCTCCCACAACGGGGAGCCGGTGGGCTCGCCCCAGGCCACCACGGCACCGGGCAGCCACCGCCCCCGCACCACGGACAACAGGTCGGGCCGGTCACCGGTCACCACCACCTCGGTGAAGCCGCGCCGCATCAGATCGGCGGTGAGAAGGGTGTGGGCGAAGGCGGTGGGGTGCCGGACGAGGATGTCGCCGAACATGTCGATGACCTCGCGGGCGGCCTCCGAGTAGCGCTCGGATCCGGTCAGCGCGCCGAGGCGGGCCAGCGCCAGGGCGGCCACGGCGTTGGCCGAGGGCGTGGCACCGTCGAAGATCTCCTTGGTCCGCACGATGAGGGGCTCGGCGTCGTGCCCGGTGGTGAAGAAGCCACCGGCCCCGTCGTCGTGGAACAGTGCCAGCAGGCCATCGGCGACCTCGACGGCGTGCTCGGTCCACACGGCCCGGCCGGTCAGCTCGGCCAGGCGGGTGAAGCTGTCCACCAGCCAGGCGTAGTCGGCGGCGTAGGCGAGGTGCCGGGCCCCGCCCTCCTCCCGCCAGCTCCGGAGCCAGCGGCCGTCAGCGCGGCGCAGGTTGGCCACCAGGAATTCTCCGATGGCCACGGCGGCGTCGCTCCAGGTGGGGTTGGACGTGGCCGCGGCGGCCTCGGCCAGCGCCGAGGCGTACATGGCGTTCCACTCGGTGAGCACCTTGTCGTCGAGGCCGGGGCGGACCCGCCCGGACCGGGCCTCGAACAGCAGGGAGCGACCGGCCTCGACGGCCTCGGAGCCCCGCAGCGGCTCTCCCACCGGGCGGTGGAGGATGGTGCTGCCCTCGAAGTTCCCGCCCTCGGTGACCCCGAACCAGGCCGACACCTCGGACACCACCACGTCGGCGGCAGCCCCGTCACGCGGATCGATGCCGGCGTCGACGGCTTCGGCGATCTGGGCCGGGGTCCAGACGTAGAACCGTCCCTCCACGCCCTCGGAGTCCGCGTCCTCGGCCGAGCGGATCCCGCCGGACGGCCCGGCCAGCTCGGTGGCGACGTAGCCCACGATCCCCTGCATCACCGAGAGGTACTCGGAGCGGCCGGTCACCTGCCATCCGTGGAGGTAGGCGCGCAGCAGGCCGGCCTGGTCGTAGAGCATCTTCTCGAAGTGGGGCACCAGCCACCGGCTGTCGGTCGAGTACCGGGCGAACCCGCCGCCCAGGTGGTCGTGGATCCCCCCGGCCGCCATGGCGTCGAGGGTCCGGCCGGCCATCTCCAGGGCCACGGCGCCGGGGCCTCCGTCATCCCTGTCGGGACCGCCGTCCCCGCCGGGACGACTGTCCCCGCCGGGCCCGGCCCGATGGCGGAGTGCGACCCTGAGGGCCAGGTCGACCAGGGTCGGCTGGGGGAATTTGGGTGCGGGCCCGAAGCCGCCCCACTCGGGGTCGAACCGCTGCCCCAGCTCGGCCACGGCCGGGCCGAGCAGGTCGGGTCCCGTGCTGCCTGCGCCGCCGACGGCGCCGAGCAGCGAGACCGCGTCCGGCGACGCCGGGATGACCGAGCGGGAGGCGATGGCCGTCGAGAGCTCGGCGGCCTGCTCCTCGACCTCGTGGCGCCGGTTGTCCCAGACGTCCCCCAGGGCCTCGAGCACGGTGGAGAACGACGGGGTGCCGCGCCGGTCGTCGGGGGGGAAGTAGGTGCCTCCGAAGAAGGGCCGGCCGTCCGGCATCAGGAAGACGCTCATCGGCCAGCCACCCGATCCGGTCAGGGCCTGCACGGCCTCCATGTAGACGGCGTCCACGTCGGGCCGCTCCTCGCGGTCGACCTTGATGCTGACGAACGAGTCGTTGAGGAGGGCGGCGATGCGAGGGTCCTCGAAGGACTCGTGGGCCATGACGTGGCACCAGTGGCACGCCGAATAGCCGATCGAGAGGAACACCGGCCGGTCCAGGCTGCGGGCCTGCTCGAAGGCCTCTGGACCCCAGGGATACCAGTCGACCGGATTGTCGACGTGCTGGAGCAGGTAGGGCGAGAGCTCGGCCGGCGGGGTGTCCCTGATGCGTGCCATGGCCTCAGTCTGCCCTGCCGACGGACGCACCCCGCCGGACACGGCCCCTGGGCCGGGGCCCGCGACGCCGTCCGGGCCGGCAGCACGGCCGGCAGCACGGCCGGCAGCACGGCCGGCGACCCGGCTCAGTCTCCGGCGGCACCGGTGGCCAGTTCGACCACGATGTCGAGGTGGCCGACGTGCCGGGCGTACTCCTGGAGGACGTGGAACAGGATCCGGTCGAGCCGGGGAGGATCGTCCCCACCCCAGCGGGGGCCCGGCTGGCCGATCTCTGCCATGCCGTGGCGGCGGATCACCGAGGAGGTGGTGTCTCCCTGCCGGCGGAGCGCCTCCAGCACCTGGGCACTGGTCTCACCGGGAGGGACGGACCAGCGGCCGCCCTCGTGGTCACCCCAGGGGTCGCCGACGGTCCGGCCCTCGAAGCCCCACTCCAGCCACCGCATCTCCATGAAGGTCAGGTGCCGGGCCAGCTCCAACGGGGTCCATCCTGAGGGCAGGCGGCTCCGCCGCCGATCGTCCTCGGCCAGTGACTCGACGGCGGTGAGCACGCGGGAGCGGAAGTAGTCGAGGTAGCCGATGAACACCTCGGGGGTGTCGAGGTCCGGTCCGGTCGGTCCGGGAGGGCTGGGCATCGGTCGGCTCAGGCGGGGTAGGCGCCGGTGGGCTCAGGCGGGGTAGGCGCCGGCACCGTGGCCAGCTGGCTGGCGATCAGGTCGCGGTCCTCGGGATCGGCGATGGAGCGCACCAGCCGGGTGGCGGTGGCCCGCCACTCGTCGCACCGCGCCGCGTCCCCCGAGGCGGCATAGGCCCGGGCCATCCCCTCCGCGGTGGACGCGGTCAGCCAGTCGGGGAGTCCCGCCCCCTCGGTGGCGGACCGGTGGGCGCGGACGGCGAACCGGAGGGACAGGTCACCCAGGCCGATGGCTGCGGCCGCCCGCGCCACCATCCACTCGCTGATGATCACCTGTTGGGCGCCCCCGGCCCTGACCCAGTGGTGGAGCGACGCGCAGGCGGTCACCAGGAGCTCCTCGTCCTCGTCCTCCGTTCGGCCCTCGGTCTCCAGCAGTTCCCAGCAGCGGTTGAAGCACTCGGCGGCCTGCGCCCGGTGGTCGGTGGTCTCCACGCCGCCAGGCTACCCAGCGGTGCCGGACCCCGACGGTTCAGGGAGCAGGGCGGTGCGGACCCAGGCCCAGTGCGACCCCGACGGCTCGCACGGCGTCGGGCCCACCGGTACCGAGGTCGACGACCACCTCGTCCACACCGGTGGGAGCGTGGTCGAGCACCCACCGGGCCAGCGCCCCCGGTCCCTCCGGTGCCCCGACCGTCTCCTTGTCCGGCCCCCCGTCCGATTCTCCGCGCTCGGGGGACTCCCGGGGGACGAACCAGGTGATCGGGAGCTCCCGCCCCCACGACCCGCCCGAGCGTCGCACGAGGTCGACGAAGGGCCCCACCCGGTCGACGCCGAGCCTGCACCCGAGGCGGTCGGCGTGGCTGGATGTGGTCGGTGTGGGGAGCCCGCCGACCATCAGGGTCGGACCGCCGGGCTGCACCGGCGGCGGCAGGTTGCGGGCGTGCTCCAGCCGGTTGTGGTGCCCGGTGAAGGACACGTCGTCACCGGTGAACAGGGCACGGCACACCACCACGGCCTCCCCCACCTCCTCCGCCGGCTCCGCCTCGCCGGGCCGGGAGCCATCGGCCCGCACACCGGGCACGAGACCGAGCCCGAGCTCGACCCGGCCCCGGGTGATCACGTCGAGCGTGGTGACCATCTTGGCCAGGATGCCCGCCGGCCGGCAGGAGAGGGCGGCGAGCATCCCCAGCCGAACCGTCGACGTACGCGCTCCCAGTCCGCCGAGGAGGGTGACGGCCTCGAGCCCGCCGGGAGCAGCCACGGGAGGATCATCGACCCAGACGGACCGGAACCCCGTCTCCTCGGCGCCCGTGGTCATGTCCACGAGGTGGTCGAACCACCGCTCCGGTGCCGAACTCGGCGCCCGCGGGAGCAGGATCCCGAACTGCGTCATGCCCGCCGGGTGCCGCCGCCCCGCCCCGCCATCATGCGTCCCGGCGGGCCAGCACCCAGACGCCCAGGGCCACCACGACGGCGGTGTACCCGAGCAGGGTGGCCGCCGCCATCCAGGGCGTCATCAACACGCCGGCGAAGTCCGTCTTGCGCGTGGTGACCACGATCATGGCCAGGCCCAGGTTGGAGGGCAGGAACTTCTCGATCGGATCGGCGATGCTCGACGGCAGCACCTGGACGATCAGGGGCAGCACCAACAGCACACCGACGAAGGATGAGATGGCCCCGGCGGTGTGGCGGAGGATGAACCCGAACCCGAAGGCCAGCAGCGTCAGCAGGGTCAGGTAGATGCCACAGAGGAAGACGGCCCGTGCCGCTCCGGGGTGGGTGATGCCGATGACCGGGATCGACGAGCTGGTCACCTGGGTGACGATGGAGCTGCCCGACGGCAGCGTCCTCCCCCCGTGGGCCGACAGGACGGCCTGGCCGATGAAGAAGGACGCGAACGCGGTGACTTCGGTGACGACGAAGATCACGGCGGCGATGACCACGCCCTTGGCCGCCAGCACCGTGGTCCGGCGGGGCACGGTGGCCAGCGTGGTCCGGATGGAGCCCGTGGCGTACTCGGACGTCACGACCAGCGCCCCGAGGACCCCCACCACGAACTGGGAGATGAACTCACCGGTCTGGGAGAACCGGACCGGGTCGAACTGGGCGCGGTCGACCACACCCAGCGATGCCCAGCGACCCGCCTCGATGTTGGAGACCAGCGCCGACAGGCCCATCCCGGCCACCACGATCACGAGCAGCGAGATCCACGTGGATCGGACCGACCGCGCCTTGGTCCACTCCGACAGGATGCTGAGCCGGAGGCCGGCCCGACCCTCGCGGGTGGACGGGAACGCCGGCTCGGTGACCGCGATCGTCATCCCACCGACCCCACCGGAGACGTCTCCACCGAGGAGGTGCCGTGGTAGTCGACCGCCTCCGACGTGAGGTCCATGAAGACCTCCTCCAGGCTGGCCTGCTGCAGGCTCAGCTCGTGCAGGGCGATGGACCGCTGATGGGCCAGGTCGCCGATGCGGGCCGCCGTCGCTCCGGTGACCAGGAGGCCGCCGGCCTCGCCCCGGCGTACCGTGCCGGGCCCCAACTCCCGCTCGAGCGCGTCGGCGAGGCGGTCCTCCTCCGGTGAGCGGACGAGCACGGTGGCCACGGTGTTGGAGGAGATGAACTCGGACACGGTGGTGTCGGCGATGAGCCTCCCCCGGCCGATGACCACGAGGTCGGTGGCGGTGAGTGCCATCTCGGACATGAGGTGACTGGACACGAAGATGGTCCGTCCCTCGCCGGCCAGCCCCTTCAACAGATTGCGTACCCAGAGGATCCCCTCAGGGTCGAGGCCGTTGATCGGCTCGTCGAAGAGCAGCACTTCGGGGTCCCCGAGCAGTGCCGAGGCGATGCCCAGTCGTTGGCTCATCCCCAGCGAGAACTTGCCCACCCGCTTGTCAGCCACCGACGTGAGGCCGACCTGGTCGAGGACCTCATCGACACGAGTGGTGGGGATGGCGTTGGTCTGGGCCAGGCTGACCAGGTGGTTCCGGGCCGACCGTCCCGGGTGCACGGCCTTGGCCTCGAGGAGTGCCCCGACCTCCCGCAGCGGCCACGGCAGTTCGTGGAAGGGCCGCCCGTCCAACGTGACGTGTCCGGCATCGGGGCGGTCCAGCCCCATGATCATCCGCATGGTGGTGGACTTGCCCGAACCGTTGGGCCCGAGGAACCCGGTCACCAGGCCCGGGCGGACCTCGAAGCTGAGGTCGTCGACAGCCGTGGTGCGCCCATAGCGTTTGGACAGCCGGACGGCCTGGATCACGATCGGCCGACGGCAGGCTGCATAGCTGGACCGTACCAGCGCGCTTCCTCCCTCCGAACAGCCGGCCGGACCAGCACCGGGCTCGGTCGGGATCCGCCGGTAGGGTCTCGCCCCATGGAACTCCGACTCGACGGAAAGACGGCCCTCATCACGGGTGGCTCCCGTGGCATCGGTCAGGCCGTGGCCCTGGCCTTCGCCTCGGCCGGCGCCTCGGTCATGCTCTCGTCCCGCAAGGCCGACGGGCTGGCCGACTCGGCGGCGACCATCGATGCGGCCAAGGGAGACCACGCCGGCGAGGTCGACTGGCGGACGGCCAACGCCGGCGACCCCGATCAGGCCACGGCCTGCGTGGCCGCCACCGTCGAGCGGTTCGGCGCCCTGGACATCCTGGTCAACAACGCCGCCACCAATCCGTACTACGGGCCGATGATCGAGATCGACACGGGGCGGGCGGACAAGACGGTGCGGGTCAACCAAACCGGCTACCTCGAGTGGGCCCAGGCCGCCTGGCGCGCCGGCATGGCCGAGCACGGCGGGGTGATCCTCAACATGGCCTCGATCGGTGGGCTCTCGGTCGAGTGGGGGATCGGCTGGTACAACGTGACCAAGGCGGCGGTCATCCACCTGACCCGCCAGCTGGCCGGCGAGCTCGGGCCCCACGTGCGGGTCAACGGTCTGGCACCGGGCCTGGTCAAGACGGAGTTGGCCCGGGCACTGTGGGAGCCGGGCGAGGAGTCCATCGCCCGCCGGCTGCCGTTGGGCCGGCTCGGCGAACCCGCCGACATCGCCAGCGCCGCGCTCTTCCTGTGCTCGGACGCATCATCGTGGATCACCGGGCACACCCTCGTCATCGACGGTGGTGCGCTGTGCATCGCCAGCGGCGGCATCTCCTAGTGGTGGGGGATCCCCTCGTGGCCGGGACCTGACCGCCTCGTCACTCTCTGAACTTCGGTCGAGGTCGGTGGCCCCCGACCGACTGTCACACCCCCCTGCTGGACTGGGTCCATGGATCTCAGGGATCTGACCGACACCCTCGACCCGCTGGAAGAC
>Ga0302319_10023057_pt1 | contig 11137 bp, 4 predicted proteins | sample Bog_T0_2_FD_203319 | JGI IMG/M metagenome (GOLD analysis project Ga0302319, IMG submission 203319) | Peat permafrost microbial communities from Stordalen Mire near Abisko, Sweden - Bog_T0_2 | ecosystem: Environmental > Terrestrial > Soil > Wetlands > Peat | place: Sweden: Abisko, Stordalen Mire...
GGCCCATCACGTCTGTGTTTGAGTAAGTCGGGATGGGCAGACCCGTCGTTGAATCCAGCTTTTGCGTTCCATCGTCATTCAGCTGGTAAAGACCAATGGTGAACAGCTGCATGACTTCGCGTGCGTAATTCTCGTCGGGGTCGGTTGTGGCGTTGCCTTTGTCGTTGCCAAGCATGGAGAGGAATTGACCCATCATCGGGTTGAGGGTTACATCCTCGAGAAGCTGCCGGAAGTTTCCGAAGGCGTCTTTGCCAAGCAGGTCGTAGTAATTTGCTTCTCCGCGGGGCATGCTCTGCACGCCGAAGTTCGATTCGCTGGAGATGACAAACAATTCCGACAGCGCAAACTTCACACGCTGCCGCAGTTGATCGTTTGCGGCCAGGCTTTGCTGCCAGAAGGCGTCCTGCACATAGATTTCATCCCCGCTGTTCTGCACAAACAGGGCCGCATTGCATTTGACATTGCTTGCAGCGCAGGGCGGGTTATTGAGGATCACGGACTGTTCGACAAACGGTTCCTGCGGAGTAGGGGACATGGTGAACTGCTCGTTCAGCCATGCCGGATAGCCGATCATGGAAAGGTGACGAATGTCGGCATCGGTGGCGCCGAAGGTGGCCTGCTGGAGAAAGCGTGAGGCATCTTCGGGACTGACCACCGGTTGCGGCGGCGTGCCGTTTACCAGCGCGATGAGGTCTGCCGAGGTAGCCGGGCCGGGGATGGGGTTCAACACCTGCAGATCGAGATTGCCGGGTTCTGTTGGAGCTATGTCCGCGGTCAGGCTGGTCCCGTTGGCGCCGACCTGGGCCGACACCGGCGATCCGTTGACGAGGACCTGCGCACCGGAGATGAAGTCCTTGCCGCTGAGGGTAACCGTGGTGGAGGGCGGTCCAATATTGAACGTCGCAGGGTTTGCCGAATTGAGAATCGGAATTGGATTCAGCACCGAGATGTTCTGGTTGATGGATACCGCGGGATTGTCGTCGCTGGTTACTGTAAGCTGGACGACGTTATTGGGAGTTGGAACAACCAGCGGCGCAGTATAGGTGATGGATCCATCTGTATTTGAAACCGCCTTGCCCACTTGCGCGTTGCCTACGGCGATTCCGTTCACCTTCAAAGTGACCCCCGTGTGCGCAGTGCCGGTGACCTGGAGGGCCATGTTCAGCGGATTTCCCACGCGCACATCCGAGCCATTTTCGGTTTGCAGCGTGAGCACCACCTTGCCGGGGCCAACCACCACAGGGACTGTGGCCGAGTTTGCCGATCCTGGATTGGGGTTACTGACCAGCAGCGGAAAGGTTCCCGGATTGGGCGCGGGAATAATGGCCACCAACTCCGTGTCGGAGTTCAAGGTGGTGGGAACCGCTTCGCCATTCCACATAATCTGTGCGCCGTAAACAAACTGGGATCCATTTACCACAACCTGCGCGGCTCCTTCGGGAAAGGTTGACGGTGTGACAGCGCCGATGATCGGGATGGGGTTCAAGACACTTATCGACGCAGAACCTGGCGGGAAGGTTGGATAGTTATTCGCGATGCTGGTGATGGTGACTCCATTGGGCGTGGGAACTACCGCCGGAGCCGTGTACAGGCCCTTGCTATTGATGGTTCCAAGCTCCTGGTTGCCGCCCTGAATGCCGTTGACGTAGAAGGTCATCGGCGATCCGAATGACAGTGCCTGGCTCGAGAGCTGGAGTTGTTGATTAACCCGGATGGTGCTGCTGGGTGCCGTGATCGCGGCGAAAAGGCCCGGATCGGTGATGGTAAAACTGTTGCATCCGGACAGTAGGGAAATGGCACCGGCGAATGATGCCGCAACCAGGGCAACATTCAACGTGTAAGAACGTTCCGATCTTGCTCGCACACATGCTCCGAGTCAGGGGATTCCAAGGATCAATGGGTTGCAAATTACTGCAGGCGTTTCAGGGGGCTAATGACTTTGGGGTAAGAGTATCTTGGTTGCGAAGGAATTTCAACATGCTTTTTGATCCGAAGGGTTCCCGAGGTAATGCTGGACGGACGGCTTGTAAATGGCTGCGAACAGATGGAACTATCTACTCCGACGACGAACGCCTTGCCGGTGGCTCGAGGACTATTCGGAACGCAGGAATGTTACAAGGCGATGACTCGGCTGGATAAGTCGAAGTCGCGAATGGACGTCAGGTTCGGGACTCTGTCTTTCGCTTTCAACGTTCGGTGATGACCGTTCAATAGCAGAGGGTTCAAGCTCCGCTTCAAATGACGAATGGGGTCGAACCGGTTAGGATGATGTTCACTATGCAGCTTTGCGATGCAGTGCTCCTTCGACCCGTGCGGCGGCTTTCTATCCGGCAGAGGTTCGGGTTTCTCACAGCACTTGCTTCGTTTGTCCTGGTGCATGTTTTGGCCGGCCAGGCGAAGGCGCAAGGGATTCCGTCTGAGGCTTACGGTCCCTTCAACGCGACTTTTCTCGTCGACGGACCGGGGCTGACCAAGCAACTGACCGCGCCGTCGCCTGTGGACGCCCGGACGGCTGCGCTGCTGGACCGGTTGGGGCTGAACAGGCAGGCGGACGAGCGCGATGTGCTTCTGGAAGGGCGCGCGAAGTGGACGCTTGCCTTCTGGTTCCGCTCCTCCGATTCGCCGCAGGCGGCGCCGCTCACTGGGACGGCGCTGCTGGCCGGCATCGGTGACCCGTCTGCCGAGGATGCGCGCTTTATCGGATTTGAGGACAACCATCTGAGCCTGTGGCTTGGGCGGGGGGCCGGGGCCAACCGCCTGATCACCGCAGAGAGCGCACTGAAGAAGGCGGAGTGGCACCTGGCTGCGGCGGTTGGTGACGGGCAGGAGCTGACGCTCTACGCCGACGGCAAGAAAGTTGCGTCGAGCCCGCTGGCGCAGGGGATGATTGCGGCACGGCTGGAGATGGCGCCCGCACCCCTTGACGCGATTCGAAGCCGGCATTTTGGAGGCGAGATTGCCGGGTTGAAGGTTTATCGCGAAGCATTGACGGCCGAGCAGGTGGAGGCGGTTGCCGCGGAGCCGCCGGATTTCAAGGTATTCACGTTTGAAGAAGCCGCGCGGCGCTGGCCGGTGCAGACATCTGGCATGGTTGGACAAGTGGAGCCGCAGGACCCCTCGACCCTTCCTCGCGGCAAAGGCGGGGTCGAGAAACCTGTTGCCAAGACATTGCGCGAGGCGGACCTTCGCACCGAGTTGGTAGGAACCGATCCCTGGAAAATTAAAGGTGGCTGGAAACTGGCTGCGGCGCCGGACGTGAAGGCAACGGGTAAAGAGATTTCCCTGGCCGGTTTCGCATCGAAGAACTGGCTGGCGGCTACGGTGCCCGGTACCGTGCTCACCACTATGATCGATCGCGGCATCTATCCCGATCCGGATTATGGGCTGAACAACATGGTGATTCCTGAGAGCCTGGCTCACCAGGACTACTGGTACCGCGTGGAGTTCAAGGCTCCGGCGGCGTCGCGCGGGAAACGGCTGACGCTGACCTTTGAAGGCGTGAATTATGCGGGCGAGGTTTGGCTCAACGGCAAGGAACTGGGCAGTTTCACTGGCGCCTTTCTGCGCGGCAGGTTCGACGTGACTGCGCTGGTTTCGGCGGGCGGCGAGAATGCGCTGGCGGTGCGGGTGAGTCCTCCGCCGCATCCGGGCATTGCCAACGAGGAGTCAATCAAGGGAGGGCCCGGCGAGAACGGTGGCATGGAAGTACTGGACGGGCCGACGTTTTCGGCAGCGGAGGGTTGGGACTGGATTCCCGGCATTCGCGACCGAAATACGGGCATCTGGCAGGATGTGACGCTGACGGCCACAGGCGCGGTGAATATCGGCGACCTGAACGTGGTCACCACAATTCCGAAGTCCGATCGCAGCGAAGCGGACGTCGAGATTGAGGCGCCGCTGAACAATGCAACCGGCGCTTCAGTCGAGGGCGACCTTATGGCCAGCTTCGACGATGTGGCGGTCACGAAGCATGTGAAGCTCGAGCCGGGCGAGACAGTGGCGCGGCTCAAGCCGGAGGAGTTTGCGCAGCTCAAGGTGCAAAATCCGAAACTTTGGTGGCCGAACGGCTACGGCGAGCCCGCGCTGCACACGCTCAAAGTCAGCTTCACAGTTGCGGGGGAACTGAGCGCGCAGCAACAGATCGAATTCGGCATGAGGGAAGTGAGCTACGAGACTTCGCTGTTCGACTCGACCGGGCACCTGCGCCGTGTTGAGGTGCTGCCGAGCCGGACGCACGATGAGGCGCTGCCGCTGATCGATGAAACGCGCGAGGGGATTCGGCAGATCGACGATAAAACGCCGAACCAGCTCCTCGGCGGGCAAAAAACTCCGGAAAGAGAGCGGAGCGCCTGGGTGCATTCGCTGGAGCCGGCGGCGGAGGGTTCGGCTTCGATTCGTCCCGTCGAAGGCGGCTGGCCGGGCACGGACCTGGTCATCAAAGTGAATGGCGTGCGTATTGCCGCGCGCGGCGGCAACTGGGGCATGGACGACAGCCGCAAGCGGGTGAGCAGCGAACATCTCGAGCCCTATTTTCGCCTGCATCGCGACGCCCATGTGAACATGATTCGCAACTGGATGGGGCAGAACACGGAAGAAAGCTTTTACGAACTTGCCGACAAATACGGCCTGATGGTCTGGAACGATTTCTGGGAATCTACGCAGAATTACAATCTGGAGGCCGAGGACCCGGCGCTATTCCTGAAGAATGCGCGGGACAGCATTCTTCGCTTCCGTCATCACGCGTCGATCATGGTGTGGTGCGGTCGGAATGAGGGCGTGCCGCAGCCGATCATCAACGAGGGCCTGGCCACGCTGACGCGGACGCTGGATCACACGCGCTACTACACAGGCAGCTCGAACCGTGTGAACCTGCGCAACTCCGGGCCTTACCAGATCCAGCCGCTCGAGACCTATTACCGCATCAATCGCGGCTTCAGCGTGGAGCTGGGCATACCCAGCGTGCCGACTCTCGAGGGAATGAAGGCTTTCATTCCGGAAGCCGACCGCTGGCCGATCAGCGACACGTGGGCTTATCACGACTGGCACCAGAGCGGGAATGGCGACGTTGCGCCCTTTATGGCGCACATGGAGACAGAGTTTGGCGCGGCCACCGGCCTTGAGGACTTTGAGCGCAAGGCGCAGATGCTGGACTACGTGGGGCATCGCGCGATTTTTGAAGGCTTTGCCGCCCACTTGTGGGAGCCGAACTCCGGGCGCATGATCTGGATGACTCAGCCGGCGTGGCCGAGCATGGAATGGAACTTTCTAGGTTCGGATTACGACACGCAATCCAGCTTTTATGGCGCGCAGAAGGCCTGCGAGCCGGTGCACGCGCAACTGAACCTGCTAGACGGCGCGGTGGACCTGATCAACCTGGGAGATGCGCGCTCGTTCAAGGTTGAGACGCGCGTGGTGAGCCTCGACGGCAAGGTTCTGAGCGACCAGACCAACCAGGTTATTGCAGCGGCTGATGCACGCACTCCGGTGGGCAAACCGAGCCTGGACGAGCTGGCTGCGGGGCACACTGTGCTGGTTTCGCTGAAGGTGAGCGACGCGGCCGGGGCGCCGGTGAGCGACAACCTTTACTGGTGGGCGAAGGACGAAGCCAGCCTGCGCGAACTGAATGGCCTGCCGCAAGCCAGGCTGACCTCTTCAGCTTCCGTCGCCAACAATGGAAGTGAGAGAACGGCGACGGTGAAGATCGGGAACCAGGGTTCATCGCCGGCGCTGATGATCAAGCTCACGCTCAAGGATTCCTCGACGGGAGAGCGCATTTTGCCGGCTTACTACAGCGAGAATTATGTTTCGCTGCTGCCCGGCGAGGAGCGCACACTTACTATTGCATTCCCAGCCGGCAACTCCAGACCCGCAATCGGAGTGCGAGGGTGGAATATTGTTCCAGAGACGATCTCGGTCCAATAGAGATGAGCCGTCTCTGGGTTTTGTCCTCAATTGTTGCGCAGAGCGACCATGGGATTGATGCGGGAGGCTCTTCGAGCGGGTAGATAGCCGGCGATGTGCGCTATGGTACCGAGCAAGAGGATTGTGGCCGCAATCGTCAGCGGGTCAGTGGGGGTTGTGCCGAAGAGAAGCGTCGCGATGGCCTTTGAAACCAGAAGTGAAGCGATGGTTCCTATGGCGACTCCCACGATAGTCAGGCGAAGGGTTTTTGAGAGGACGCTTCGCTGAACCTGGCCCATGGTGGCTCCGAGGGCCATGCGGATGCCGATCTCCTGGGTGCGCTGGGTGACGGAGTAGGAGATGACGCCGTAGATGCCGAGGGCGGCAAGCAGCAAACCCAGCGTGGCGAATGCGGATACGAGGAGCATGAAGAAACGGCGCGGCGAGTTTGCGTGATCCACGAGTGTCTGAATCGGGACGAACTCCGCGGCTGGCTGCTTGGGGTTGATGTCGCGCAAGGTACGGAGCACGGTGTTGGCCAGCACGGCAGGCGGCAGCGAGGTGCGCATCACCAGTTCGGCGGCGTTAGGGCTCGCCTGGAGTGCGGGATAGTAGATTTGCCAGCCTGTCTCTCCCTCAGCGCTTTCCTCGTGGACATCGTCAACGATGCCTACGATGCGGGAACCGTTCCCGCCGGTGTCGAGCATCTGGCCGATGGCGTCCCCGTTCGGCCAATTGGCATATCCGGCGAGGAAGTGAGCGAAGGCCTTGTCGATCATGACGACGCTCTCGCTTTTTGGGCCGTCGTCCCAGGTAAAGTCGCGCCCGCGCAGAGGGGTGCCCATGGCGCGCAGATACCCCGGTGTTACTACGTAGACCAGAGGCGAACCAGGACTCTTGTCAGGCTGCTTCATTCCTTTCGGCCAGGGTGTTCCCCAGGCGCGATTCTGGCCGAGGGGAAGGTAGTCCGAAATGCCGGCTGCTTCGACTCCGGGAATGGCGCCGACGCGGGAGAGAACCTGCTGGAAGATGGCGGTACGCCTTTGCACACGGGCTTCCTGGGTGGGTGCGCTGTCGTCGTACTCCACTTTGACCGCGGCTGCGCGCTCGGGCTGGAAGCCGAGGTCAACATCGAGCACGTGCAGGAAGCTGCGCAGCAGCAGTCCAGCACCGATGAGCAACACGCATGCGAGAGCCACTTCAGAGACAACCAGGACAGACCGGATGCGCTCGTGCTTACGGCTTTGTCCTGAGCCCAGGCCGGAGTCCTTGAGCGACTCATGCAGGTTGCCGCCCGCCATGCGGAGGCCGGGAACCAGGCCGAAGAGGAGGGCAGTCGTAATGGCGATGAGGACCGTCCATCCGAGAGCAGCAGCGTCGATGCGCAACATGCTCAGCAGCGGCAGGGCGATGGCTCCCTGATGCGCAAGCCACGCAACAAGGATGTACGCGAGGCCGAGACCGAGCGCGGCGCCCGCGCTGGAAAGGACCAGGCTCTCGGTGAGGAGCTGACGCACGATGCGGACGCGACTGGCGCCAAGAGCCCCGCGCATGGCGAACTCCTTTGAGCGGGAGGCGGCACGTGCCAGCAGCAGGTTGGACAGATTAACGCAGGCGATGAGCAGGATCATGCCAACGGCGGACCAGAGAACGATGAGTGCGCGGTGCAAGCGGCCGCTCACATACTCCTTGAGCGGCACGGGAACTACCGCGTCGTTATAGTTGCCGCAGGATTGCGGCTGCTTGTTATTCCAGCACATGTGGGGCGCGGCCGCCGCTGCATCCTGCTGCGCCTGCGCGAGCGAGATGCCGGGCTTGAGACGCCCAATGAACGTAATGATGTTTCCCTCATCGCGGGGAGGGCCGTAGAGGTCGAGCGGCGTGATGGCGTCCACCTTTGCGCCGGGCGAAAACACTGCACCGAAGTCGAAGGTTCTGGGTAGCACGCCGATGACGGTGGTCTGCTTGCCGTTCATGTCGAATGCTTTGCCCACGATGTTTGGGTCGGCGTTGAACTGTCGTCTCCACCACGCGTCGCTGAGCAGTACGACTGGGGCAGCTCCGTTGAGCCCGTCTTCCGGCCTGAAAACGCGGCCCATGGCCGGCTGCACGCCAAGCACCTCAAAGAAGTTTGCAATGACATCGATGCTGGTTGCGGGGATGGGGGCGCCCCCAAGGCTGAGGGCGAGATTGCCGGAGCTGGAGAAAGCGAAATATCCGGTCACATCCTGATAAGACTTTGTGTACATGCGGAATTCATCGTAGGCATCGGTGGAATAGGTTGCGCAGGACAGGCCGCACTTGGTTGGAGGCGGTGCGATCCATACAAGTTGATGAGCATCGGGAAAGGGCAACGGGCGAAGCAGCAGGTTATTGACGACGCTGAAGACGGCAATGTTCGCGCCGATGCCGAGCGCCAAAATGAGCACGGCGACGATGGTGAAGGCGCGGTCGCGGCCCAAGGTGCGGAAGGTGTACTTCAAATCCTGGAGAAGAATGTCTAGATTCATAAGTCCTCGCGTTTCACGATGTTTTTCTTTGGCAGGTTCGATTCCACCGAAACGAATCAGCGCCTGACGGCGGGCTTCTGCGGGGGATAGGCCGCGCTCAAGGTTCTCTTCGATTGCCATTTCGAGATGCGCGGCGATCTCGGCTTCCAGGTCGGCGTCGCGCTGCCGCTTTCGGAAAAAGGAGCGGATACGATTCAAGGCCTCCTCAAGATTGCCGATCACAGGTCGCCCTTCAAAGGTCTGCCTCGGCGGGCATGGCCAGCATGCGGCCCATTACGCTCGATAGTCTCTGCCAGTAAGCAGCGTCTTTCGCCAGCTGTTTGCGGCCGTTCTCGGTGATGGAGTAGTACTTCGCTTTGCGGTTGTTGTCAGAGGTGCCCCATTCAGCGGAGATCCATCCCCGCTGCTGCAGCCGTACGAGAGAGGCGTAGATGGTGCCCTGGTTAAGCAGGATTTCATCTCCGCTGACCTGTTCAATGCGGCGGGCAATTCCGTAGCCGTGCTGAGCGCCCATGACGGCCAGTGTTTGCAGGACCATCAGGTCCAGGGTGCCCTGCAACAGGTCGAGTTTTGCTTCCGGTTTCTGCTCGCCCAATCGATCCTCCTGTGCGAATGCCACATCAGTATTGCATACATCTGTGGGATTGCCACAGAAGAAATCAACTTTATTTATTTAGTGGATGGGCAGGGTCATCTGCTGGGGTCCGAAGGGATTTTGTCCGTCAGCGCATTCCTGCTACTATGAGTGAGCATATGAACTGCGCTTCCCCAAGCCGCTCCTGTTGTCGCCTGTCGAACAACTTCGACGGGTGTAGCCGCTAGTCTCTGATCTCCCAGAACAATTGATCCAGAAGACACACTCGTAGCTGAAAAGCCGGGTTTTTCTTCGCATTGACCGGCCTTCAGCATACCCCCAAAAGAGGTCTGCAATGCCGGTTGCCGAAAGCATAGTTCCCGCCCCATCCCCTCCCGCGAACCATGACGCGCCTGAGCGCCTGAGCCACCTGCGTCTGCTGGAGGCGGAGAGCATTCATATTTTGCGGGAGGTGGCGTCAGAGTTTGAGCGGCCGGTGATGCTGTACTCGATCGGGAAGGATTCGTCTGTAATGCTGCGGCTGGCGCAGAAGGCGTTTTACCCAGGGCCCATTCCGTTCCCGTTGCTGCATATCGACACCGGATTCAAGTTCAAGGAGATGCTCGAGTTTCGCGATGCGATGGCGCGGAAAGTGGGCGCAGAGTTGCTGGTTTGGCGGAACGAGGGCGCGATAGCCGGGGGGGCGAATCCGATTGCGCTGGACACAAAGCGCTGTTGCGGATTGCTGAAAACGCAGGCGCTGCTGGATGCCCTGAAGCATTACAAATTCAATGCGGCGTTCGGCGGGGCACGGCGGGATGAAGAGAAGTCGCGTGCGAAGGAACGGATCTATTCGTTCCGTGACGGCGCGGGACAGTGGGACCCGAAGAACCAGCGCCCCGAGTTATGGAACTTATATAACGCGAGGATTCACCCGGGAGAAAGCATACGCGTGTTCCCGCTATCGAACTGGACCGAGATGGATGTGTGGCAGTACATCCACGAGGAAAAGATTCCCGTGGTGGATTTGTACTTTGCCAAGGAACGGCCGATGTATGTGCGCCCCACCGGTTCAGGCCAGGATGCGCTGATACCGACGGAACAGGAGTTTGTGGCGTTGCCGGGGGAAAAGGCACAAATGGTGAAGTCGCGGCTGCGCTCGCTTGGATGCAGTCCGTGCACCGGCGCGATTCGGTCGGATGCGGAGACGATTCCAGAGATTATTGCGGAACTGATTTCGTTTCGGTCTTCGGAGCGGGCTAACCGGGCGATCGACCACGATCAGGAAGGATCGATGGAGTTGAAGAAACGGGAAGGGTACTTCTAGAGACAGTGAAGAAGTGAAGAAGTGAACCGGGAGTAAGGGTTGGAGGCAGATTTGGCGGTCGCGGCGCAGCAGGGTTCGGCGTTTGAGATTGAGGAATTCCTGCGACAGGAGCGCGGGAAGGATTTATTGCGCTTTTCGACAGCGGGGAGCGTGGACGATGGGAAGTCGACGCTGATTGGGCGGCTGCTCTACGACACGCAGAGTGTTTATGAAGATCAGGTTCGATCGATCGAAGGGAAGGGAACGACGGCTCCGGGGCAGATCGATTTTGCGCTGCTGACGGATGGATTGCGGGCGGAGCGGGAGCAGGGAATCACCATCGATGTTGCATACCGGTACTTCTCGACGGCGCGGCGGAAGTTCATTATTGCGGACACGCCGGGTCATGAGCAGTACACGCGCAACATGGCTACTGGAGCTTCGACAGCGGATGCGGCGGTGGTGCTGATCGATGCCAGCAAGGGTGTGCTGATCCAGTCGCGGCGGCACGCTTATATTGCGTCGCTGCTAAGGGTGCGGCACATCCTGGTGGCCGTGAACAAAATGGATCTGATCGGTTATGACGAGGGGCTCTTCCGCGCAATCGAGCGCGATTTCAGCTTGCTTCTGGATCAGATTGCCGGGGATACGGGCAGCCCGGTGGAAGCGACTTTCGTGCCGGTAAGTGCGCTGGCCGGCGATAACATCGTCCATAAGTCGGAAACCATGGATTGGTATCAGGGACCTTCGCTGCTTGAGTTACTTGAGCGGCTGCCATCGCAAGTGGATACCCGCAATGAGCCTTTCCGGTTTCCGGTGCAGCGAGTTATCCGTCCGGACCAGAGT
>Ga0302319_10023061_pt1 | contig 11136 bp, 8 predicted proteins | sample Bog_T0_2_FD_203319 | JGI IMG/M metagenome (GOLD analysis project Ga0302319, IMG submission 203319) | Peat permafrost microbial communities from Stordalen Mire near Abisko, Sweden - Bog_T0_2 | ecosystem: Environmental > Terrestrial > Soil > Wetlands > Peat | place: Sweden: Abisko, Stordalen Mire...
GGACATTCACTCCGCGCAATGCGGCATTGCCGGCAATCTCCGTGAGCGCCAGATCGTGCGTAGAAAGCGCGCCCACCGCGCCCGCAGCCACCAGCGCCGCAATCACCGCCTCCGCAGCAACTCTGCGGTCACGCGAATTGGTTCCACTCAATACCTCATCAATCAGGAACAACACCGGCCTTCCCCCACGCGCAGCCGCGTCCTGCGCCGCCCCAATCGCCGCCCGCAGCCGCTCCACCTCTGCCAGAAACTTTGATTTCCCCTCTGCCAGCGAGTCCGCAATCGAAATCGATGCGCAAACGTTGAACACCGACACCCGTGCCCGCGCCGCACACACCGGCGCACCCGCCGCGGCCAGCACCGCATTCAATCCCACCGCCCGCAGAAACGTGCTCTTCCCCGCCATGTTCGATCCGCTGATCACATAAAACACAGTCTCTCGATTGAAGGCCACATCGTTGCTCACACACTCATTCCACAAAAGCAGAGGATGTCGCAAATCCCTTACTTCAAAGCACGCCGCGCCCTCAACCAGCTCTGGAAATGCGCTCTCCGGATGTTCATACGCATAGCACCCAAGCGCATTCAGCGCCTCAAACTCGGCCCACGCATCCAGCCACACTTCAAAGTCTTCGCGATGCGCCGCTCGCCATCGTTCCGCCGCCAACACCAGTTGCGTCCCAACGGCCAGCCACAGGCAAAACGCGTAGAGATACACGTCCTCCCGTCGCTCCACAACCGTCAGCAGCCGCTCCAGTTTGCGAATACACCCAGCCGCATTCCGCGTTCGTAATCGCCCCACCAGTTCGCTCAGCATCGCCGATTGAAACGCCTGCCGCTCTATCAGCGCCACTCCCTGCCGCAGCACCACCACATCCGTACTCAGCGCCAGCAGGATCTTCAATCGCTCGCGAACCTCCCCCATCAGGGACAGCCCAATCAGTGCCTGCGCCGCCAGAGTCGCGGCCAGAAACGGAAACACCTGCACCCATGTAAAAATCTTCGCGTAACCACACACTCCCAGCGCCAAACTCACCGTGCCCGAGAACAGCAGAAACATCGGAATCACACCCGCCACGGAAAACGGCGCCATGCTCAGCCAGTCGCGCAGGTGCTTCCCTTCGCAGTTCTGGAAGCGGTATTTGCCCAGCAGTGCCACATCCTCGCGCAGGCCCGTGGCGTCGCGCAGTTCTTCCACCGCCGCCTGTCGTTCTTTTGCCTCTTCCAGCGTTGTAGCGTCCAGCAAATATGCAGACAGTCGTTCCGCTCCCACTTCCGACCGCGTGGTGGCCAGCAGCTCAAACAGCGACCCCTCGCCCAGAATGTCCAGGTCCGCCTGGTAGAGATGCGATGCGCGCGCAAACTCCAGTCCGGTATTTCCATGCCCACGCCACTTGCCTTCCATCCGGTTGATTCCGCGCTCGCAATACGCCGCTCTGTGTGCCATTTGCAACGCTTTTCCGCGCCAGCGAAGAGTGCCCCTCAACCCCCAGACCATGGCAGCGAGCGATGCCGCTACTAGCGCAATCGAAGCAGCGTCCCCATGCAACGCCCCCCGCGATACCAGCACACATACAACTCCGCCAACCAACAACAAGGTTCGCGCCCGCCGCTGCCGCGTCTGAACGCCGACAATCTCCCCCTGCAACTCCGCAATGCGCTTCCGATACGCAAGCAGCGGCGCATTGGCCTCCAACGGCATCTCTTCCAAACTCATAGAATCCCTTCCAGCCCAAGCCACAGCCGCGGCGATACGCAGAAGACCCAGAATATACAGATCCCCTTCCGCGATGCGGCCCAGCCAGCTTGCCAACTACAATCGTGTCTTGCCAGCTCCAATCAAACCCGTCACTGTCGTACTCGTCTCCCCGCGCAACCCTCTCAACATCGGCGCGGCCGCGCGTGCCATGGCCAACTTCGGCTTCGACCACCTCACCGTCGTCGCCCCCTACGCTCCCCACTGGCGCGAAGCCCGATCCGCCGTGGGAGCTCCCGATCTCCTCCAAAACGCTGCCGAGTTTACGACCATTTCTGAGGCCGTAGCCGCTTGCACCCTCGTGCTCGGCACGGGAACCCTCACCCATCGCAAGGCCGAGCAGAAGGTAGTCTCGCTCCCCGCACTTGCCCCAATCGTCCACGAAGAATTGGCCCGCGGAGGCCGTGTCGCCCTAATCTTCGGCCCCGAGAAACACGGCCTCACCCGCGACGACCTCTCCTGGTGCCACCTGCTCGTCGAAATCCCCACCGACCCCCGCCAGCCTTCCATGAATCTCGGTCAGGCCGTCGCCGTCTGCCTCTACGAACTGGCCTCCCGCGCGCCCGCTTCCCATCCCACCGGCGCCACTGAAGCCAAACCCACAGCCCACTCCGACAATACCCGCTCCGGCAACCTCGATCTGCTCGCCGCCGTTATCGAGGAAGCCATGGAAGCCGCTCACTACTCACCCCGCTCCATGCAAAGCGCCAACAATCACGATCTCCGCCTGCTCCTCCGTCGCCTCGCTCCAAATGAGCGCGATACCCGTCGCATCCTCGGCCTTTTCCGCCGTATTCTCTGGCGTCTGCGACATCCCGTGAAGGGAAGTTGACTGCGCAACCTGGCGGCCTACAACTACTGTGTCATTCCCGCCAAAAACTGCGAGCCGGGTCCACCAGTTTCCTGATACAGTGGGGCCAAAGGTTTCCCATGCTCATTGCACATGGCCCATCAAATCACGCCTGTCTGCGCCCACGAAGCCGAGCAGGATTCCCGGAGCGGCGTTTTGCAATGCTGATTTATGCCATGCTGGCCTTCGCCACCGCGGCCAGCGCGCAAACCCCAGGGCAGGAACCCCCGCAGCAACCACCGACCACAACAGCCCCAGCTTCAGCCCCCGGTGCGACGTCAACTCCAACAACCGACGTCGCGCAACCTGCCACACAGTCCACCGCACCTGCACCTGCTCCGCAATCAACGCCGGTCCCCGCTCCCACTCCTGACGCCGCGCAGCCTGCCACACCGGTAGCCCCGCCAGCCACCACCCAAACCCCGGCCACTCCCGCTCCCGCAGCGTCTACGCAAGCGGCCGCCCCCGCTCAGCCGCAATCAGCGCCGGCCCCAACCTCTCAGGCGCCATCGCAGCCCGAAGCCTCTACTCCTGCCCAGCCCGCGCCCCAGGCCGGCGCCATGACCGAAGATGAGCTCAAGCGCCAACTCGCCGGCAAGCAGCTCTACCTCCGCGGCGGTTATCTCGGCGACAGCCTGAACTTCGACGAGCACGGTCACATCGTTGGCCACCCTGCGCAGGGTTCTTACACCCTCAGCGTCATTCAGCTCGACCATGTGCGCCTCACCAAGCACAAGGTAGAGTTCGAGGGCATCCGCTACGGCCTGCATTTCAACGAACAGCTGGCCTACGAAGACTCGGAAAAGGCCTACGACAAAGTCCGCATAACGCCAAACAAAAAGGTCGTCAAAGTCACCATCGACCGCGAAATCGTCGTGAGCCCGAAAAAGAAAAAGGAAAAGGACGCAGCCAAGGACAAAGCAAAGCAAGTGAAGCCGGCCGTGCCGGGTACGGCACCTGCATCCACCGCCGCGCCCGCTGCGCCTCCCGCCTCCACTCCCGGCCAGCCTGTTCAGGCAGTCGCTGCCTCTACTGCGGTCGCACCAGCCCTAGCTGCGGCATCCACGCCTGCGCCAGGCTCCAACGCCATCGCCCCTGGGGCTGCCGAGCCCGGCGAACTGAGTGAAGCCGATCAGCTAAAAGCCTCCATAGCCGCCACCCCCGAAGCCGAGCGCCCCGCCGATCCAAACAGCGTCACCATCACCACTTCGCAGGCCCACGCCAATAGCCTGCTCCGCACCGCCATCGACGCCGTTTTTGCCCAGGGCCTCGACGACCGCATGATGGCCTCCATGCCCGACTTCTGGAAGCTCTACTACCAGTCCGTCGCCGCCAAGGCCGACTACAAGCCCGCCGACCCCGCCGTCCTCCGCCAGAATATGGTGGACCAGAAGGCGCGCCTGCTCACCAGCTTTGAGCCCGGATCGAACGACTTTGCCCAGGCCGCCGGCGTAGCCGGGATGTCCCTCTACCACACCGTAATCGGCCCCGATGGCAAGCCCGGGGAAATCGCCGTCGCCCGGCCAATCGGTTTCGGGCTCGACGAAAACGCCGTAGCCGCCATTCGCAAAGCCAAATTCTCTCCCGCGATGAAGAACGGCCAACCCGTCCCCGTCATGCTCGACCTGGTCGTCCAGTTCCGCATCTTCTCAGGCCTCACCAATAGAACCACTCAACCCGCCAATTCCACGCCCGGAGACACCTCAGCCGCAGCCGACAAGGCCCCGGACAAACCCGCTCCCGCCCTCCCCGGCCCCTACAGCATTCCCCACCCTTAGATTCCCCATACCGCGCCCGGCAGTTTACCCTCATGCCATGCCGACGCCCTTCCTGAAACTCATCCAAACCGGCGCAACCGCAGAAGTAGCCGCCGCCGTTCACGACGACCCTACATTGGCAATTTGGCGAGACCCCCAGGGCGTCTCCGCTCTCCTATGGTCCGTCTACTGCGGCCAATCGCTCGTCCGCGACTTTCTTCTCACCGTTCTAAAGGCCCAATTCATCGATCCGGACATCTTCGAGGCCGCAGCCATCGGGGACGAGAAACAATTAGCGGCCCTGATCGCCGCCAACCCCGGATACACCAGCGCCTTCTCCGGCGACGGATGGACCGCTCTCCACCTCGCCGCAGCCTTCGGATCGCCCGCCGCCGTTGCACTCCTCCTCAAAGCCGGAGCCAGCGTCGCCGCCGTCAGCCGCAACCCGCAGCAAAATAAGCCGCTCCACGCCGCACTTGCCCTGGGTCGTAATTCGGTGTCAATCAACCTCCTGCTCGCCCATGGCGCCGATGCCAACGCTACCCAGGCCGGAGGATTCACCCCCCTCTTCTCGGTGGCCACAGCCAACCGCCGGGACCTGGCAGAAATCCTCATCGCTCACGGGGCTAATCCCCACCACAAGAGCGACGCCGGAAAAACCGCGGCAGATTTTGCACGGGAACGAGGCCACGCCGACTTCGCCGACTGGCTCGAAGCTCAGCCCCCAGCGTAGAAAATCCTCAATCTATTCTTCTTGCCAATTATCCAGCAGGGGCGGGGATTCTTCCCGGCATCGCCAGGCGGCGTCTTATCGGTCTTACACGGCACGACCAATTCAACCGTCCACAATCTGCAGCGTCACGGCCGTAATACCCTGCCAGCTGATGTTTCACACCCGCACGACAACGTCAGTTTTCCGTCTCACGTCCGTAAGACAGACGCAAGACATCCGGTAGGTCGCCGTAAGACAGAGCCATTAGTATCTGAAAATTGGTCTTACAGAGGGTAAGACTGTCTTAGATTTGCTCGAAAACAGCCTGGGGTCGACCGAAAAGCCCGTAAGGCCGTCTCCAAATATCCAAATTTCCGTAAGACTGCGCACCGCATCTGCCTGACGCAGGCCGTCCTCCGTCTCACAGAGTGATCCGAGCGTCATACACGAAATTTCCAATGCCTCTCACGGAAAATTAGCAGGTCCTCAAAATCCCCTCACTCCCCAGACGGCTCCCACAACTCCACACGGTTCCCTTCCAAATCCCAGATCCACCCAAACTTCCCAAACCCGCCGTAGTCTTCCACCTTCGGATCAACCCGTACTCCCGCCGCCGCCAAATCCGTTAGCAACTGTCCCAAATCGTCCACCCGGAAATTCACCATCGCCGCCTGCGGACCCTCGCCGAAGTGCTTCGTGTCCAATGGAAAATACGAGAACGCCGACGTCCCAAACGACTCCGGCCCCTCAAAAACCATCGATCCGCCCTCCACCGTGGAAATACCCAGATGCTTCGCATACCAAGCCGACAGCGCCTTCGGATCCTGCGCCTTCAAGAAAATTCCACCCACTCCAACTGCCTTCGCCATATTTCCTCCCCTGTTCCTTCCCGCAGCCTCTACTCCTCGCCGCGAATGATCTCTTCAAGTTTAGGTTTGTGCTTCTCGTCACGCCCTGTCTTCGGTTCCGTGTCCAGAACCCGAGCCGGCTTGGGCTGCCCCACACGGTCGCGTGCGTTCGACTTCACCGCCTTGGTCGCAGAAAACTTTCCTGGCTTCTTCTTCGTCATCCCCTGCCCCCGTTCAGGCCTCCGTCTCGCCGAGGTCTTGCGTTCCGTTGCCGCAAGGTCGAGTATGGATTACATTCACCCTTGAGGGGAAGAGCCGAATACCATGGAAGAACGGGATTTTTTCAACGAGACCACCGAGCAGCGCAGCCACACCATCACATGCCCCAAATGCGGCCAGCCAGGCGAGTACAAAGTCACCTGGATCGTTCGCCGTAAACGGAACCAGTTGCCCCGCAACGCCGACGAGCGCGACCGCGCCCGCTTCGCCAAGGCCCAGTCCTACATGGTTCGTCGCGACGACAAGCTGGCCTGCGCCAACATGCGCTGCCGCAAACCCTTCGAAATCACCCAACTCCAGACCATCGCCTTCCTGTCCGACTAGAAATTCTGTCAGGAAAATGAGATCGCGGGAAAAACTCTCAAAAGCGGCCACCCTCAAATGCGTTGTGAAAGGGCACGACTTCTGTCGTGCCGATAAGGCCAATTAAATCTGTTGGACTTCAGCCCCTGTTCGCCAAGCGCCACTGGCGCACCCCCCGCAATCTGTGATTGAATCGAACTTGAAGGTCGCTTCCGCCGAACCTATAGGCGGCCCAGCGCATACAAAGCCCAGGAGAAAGACGATGGCAAATTCCCTGCTTCCCCCCGAAGAACGCAACCTGACCCCAGACCAGGTCGAAGCCCTCGACAAACGGCGCGACCTCGGCCACACCCTGCTCGTCATCGCCGGTCAGTTCGCGGTCATTGCCACCATTCTGCTGCTCTGGATCGGCCAAGACCTCAGCTATTCCCCCGGCTGGGCGCATCCCATGGCCTACTACTTCGCAATCGCCGTCGGCATCATCCTCGTCTGCGGCACCACCGGCATCGTCCTTCGCAAGGGAACCCCCCGCCTCGATTAAGCGTCTAAAGTACAGGCCACCGAGTGGCGCACGGACGTGCGCACAGGCACGAAACGGTATAGCCTTGAAACTACCGATGGCCGCAGCTTCGTTCCATCCTTCCCCGGTTAGCCTTTCAGACCGCCTCACCGACAGCCACGGGCGCGTCATCCACGACCTGCGCGTTTCCATCACCGACAGCTGCAACTACAAATGCGTCTACTGCCGCACAGGGGAAGTCGGCGCCCAATATCCCGAACTCGCCATCGAAGAATACCTTCGCCTCATCCGCATCTTTGTCAGCCTCGGCGTCACCAAAGTGCGGCTCACCGGCGGCGAACCCCTGCTCCGCCGCGGCCTCCTCGACCTGGTTGGCGAACTCGCCCGCACCACCACCCTCACCGGCGAGCCCCTTGACTTAGCTCTCACCACCAACGGCCACTTGCTCTCGTCGCTCGCCGCTCCCCTCAAAGCCGCCGGCCTCAATCGCGTCACCGTCAGCATGGACGCCGTCGACGCCCCTACTTTCGAACGAATCACACGCGTCCCCGGCAGCTTTCCTAAAGTCCTCGCTGGAATTCGCGCCGCCCGCGCCGCCGGCCTTACCCCGCTCAAAGTCAATTGCGTGCTCATGCGCGGCTTCAATGACGATCAGGTCGAAGGCTTTGCCCACTTCGCCCGCCAGGAAGACGTAGCTGTTCGCTTCATCGAGTTCATGCCTCTCGAAGAAGGCCGCCTCTGGTCCCCGGATATCGTGGTCCCGCTCAAAGAAATCGTCGCCCGCATCAGCCGCGTGCTGCCCTTGATCGAGCTCCCTGCCCGCGAAGCCAGCGAGACCGCCCGCCGCTACGGATTCCCCGACGGCCGCGGCGAAATCGGTATCATCGCCCCAGTCACCCAGGCCTTCTGCGGCGCCTGCAGCCGCGTCCGTCTCACTTCCGACGGCAAGATTCGCACCTGCCTCTTCTCTCAGGTCGAACACGACCTCTACGGTCGCCTGCGCGCCGGAGAAACAGATACCCAGCTCCGCGCCTACATTCACCGCACCATTCAGGGCAAGGAAGCCCGCCACCACATCGGCGAGCCCGGATTCCTCAAGCCCTCGCGCTCCATGGTCCACATCGGCGGTTAAAGCAGTTCCGGAATTACTCATCGAGAATGCTGGGCGCCCCCGATCTAGATTTTGAGACCCGGGAAGGCGCAACCCTCAACCAGTCGTGTTCATTCCGGGCAACGGACTCGCTTGCGTGAGTTACGAAATAATGAAACTGTTGGGGCCATTGATCCCATTGGGCCTATGAATCGTCGACTCGGCGCCAAACACTCCCAAAGGGCACTGTCATCCCGACCGAAGTGGAGGGATCTGCGGGTGCTTCGAAGAAAAGGCAGAATAACGGCATACTCATCTGGAGTAAACCGGGGCACCCCAACTCTCTACCGCCTCCCCATCGCGATATGCAATGATGCTGAGAGACCTCCCCCAAATTGGGTCCCTACATGACGAACGAGTCGGACAACCGCATCCCGCTCGCAGATCTTCTTGTCTTCCACCAGTTGACGCGCTCGCTCACCTCGAGCTTCAACCTGGATACGATTCTGCGCACCATCCTCGACCAGATGGAGCAACACATCGAGGCGGAGTTGTGGACCCTGCTCATGTTAGATGAGGGAACCCAGGAGCTCTACTACGCCATCGCCGCCGGCGGCGAACAGGAAAAGCTCCACGGACTCCGCGTCAAGGTCGGCCAGGGAGTCGCCGGGTGGGTCGCTGAGCACGGCGAAACCCTCATTGTCCCGGAATCCGATAACGACCCGCGCCTCACCGATGAACAAGCCGCCGATGCCCATCGCCTGCGCTCGGTCATCGCCATACCCCTTCGCGGTCGCAAGGGGACCCACGGCGTTATTGAAATCTTCAACCCCCGCGCCGAAGACATGTCGGACTACACCATCGCCTTCCTCCACATCCTCGCCGACCACGCCGCGATTGCCATTGAAAATGCGCGCGATGTCGCCCGTATCCAGCAGCTCAGCATCACCGACGATTGCACCGGCCTCTTCAACGCTCGCCATCTCTACGACGTACTGGGCCAGGAACTCGATCGCTCCGCGCAACACGGGCTGCCGGTAAGCCTCGCCTTCCTCGATCTCGATTGCTTCAAGCGCGTCAACGACCAGCATGGCCACCTTGTCGGCAGCGAACTCCTTGCCCATACCGGCCGGCGCCTTCGCGAGTTGAGCCTCGACCGCAAACACGACCAGTGCTTTCGCTATGGCGGCGACGAATTTGTAGTGTTGATGCCCGAGACCAGCGCGGAAGCAGCGCAGGCGCACTGCACAGAACTGCTGCGCGCCCTGATGGACACCCGCTTTTTAATGGAGAACGGCCTTGTGCTCACTGTGAGCGCCAGCGTCGGCCTGGCTACTGCCCCTGCCGACGGTCTCTCCGTTCACGAGGTCATCGGCGCAGCAGATACCCGCATGTATGCAGTGAAAGCCTCCGGGCGGGGAAGCGTCCGCGGCGTCTGAATCTCACTGAAGTACAAAAACTCTCCGTGCCCCATTCATTCGCGTTTTTGGCGAATGAGTGGGAAAGCACAACTCTCCACTCGCCGCCTCAAACCCGCTGCGGTTCCCGCGCATGCGCCTTTGCCCGCGCCGCGAAATAAAGCGAGACGACCGTAATATCGTCGTTCTGCCCAAAGTGCTTCGCCGTCTGCGCAATGTACCGCGCCGACTCGTTGCTCACCTGCTGCGTGCGCTCAAACCCAAACAGCTCGCCCTGCGCGTTGGCCGCTTCCACAACGCCATCGGACAAAAAGATCAGCCTGTCGCCAACCGCCAATTCGAACGTGGCCTGCGCATATTGAATGTCTGGAATCACGCCCAGCGGCAGGTCCGCTGCTAGCTCCAATTCCCGCCCGTCGCGGTAGGGATGCAGATGCCCCGCATTGGCGATTGTCATCGTCCCATCCGGATAAACCCGAGCGCATACGCAAGTCGCAAAGCTTGCCGCGCCCTTCAAATTGGGCAGCGCTCCGTGCCCCTGCGTGGCGCCCAACAGCACATTGTTCAGCCGGTTCAGCACTGTCGCGGGATCGTGCGAAAGCTCGTTCCGAAGCGCTCCCACCAGCGTGCTCGCATTCATCGCCGCCTGTAATCCTTTGCCGCTCACATCGCCCACCACTATCAGCATCGATTCGTCTTTCAGCGGCAGCACTTGGAAGAAATCTCCACCCACACCGTTCGCCGGCAGGTAGGCGCTCTCCAGCTTGAAGCTGTGGTTCGACGGCAGCTCTGTCGGAATCAGCATCGCCTGCACACTGCGTGCCGCTTCAATCTCCGCACTTGATCGCTGCTCCTCCTGGCTCACATGGATAAAGCGATAGAAGATCACGGCCAGCAGGCTGAATAAAAACACCAGGTAGGAAGCGGTGCTGATCGGAAACTCGATCGGCCCAATGTGAAAAGTATGGTAGGCAAATTTGCTGCTGATCCAATGCTTGTATGCGGCATAGTCGACAACAGAATCGATATTATTTGCTGTTGCAGCCAGAAAAAATGGCAGCAGCAGTACGCCTGAGTCCGGCCGCCCCTTGCGCCATGCGCGGAAAAGCATCACGATCATCAGCACACTGAAGCCCACTTCGGATGTGACACTCACATACTCATAGACCAGTTGCAAGTGAACCAGCGAGAGAAAAGGAAGCAGCAGCACAATTCCCTGGAAGATGCGCACCAGCTTTCGATACTCGCTCTGCGTAAACCGAAGAACAAACTCCAGCGTTACGGCCATGAAGATGCGCCCGGCCCAAAGGCTCAAGATTCGAAAGATCGACCACGGCAACATCTCCAGCGCCCACGCACTCTCGCTGGTCCCCATCAACGCAACCGAAAGGCATAGCAGCCCAAGCCAAAGGTACTCTGAGTGTTTGCGCTGCGCCCGGTAGAGCACTCCGCCCAGTACAGCCACGCACAGGAACAGGAAGCTCACTGCCAGGCCTGCAATCAGTTGGTGGTCCCACAGCCGATCGGTAGCCACTGCAAGCCGGTCCGAAACATCCCCCGGCGGGCCCAGTTCAACCTTGTCCACCAGGCCGCGGCCAATCGT
>Ga0302319_10023062_pt1 | contig 11135 bp, 6 predicted proteins | sample Bog_T0_2_FD_203319 | JGI IMG/M metagenome (GOLD analysis project Ga0302319, IMG submission 203319) | Peat permafrost microbial communities from Stordalen Mire near Abisko, Sweden - Bog_T0_2 | ecosystem: Environmental > Terrestrial > Soil > Wetlands > Peat | place: Sweden: Abisko, Stordalen Mire...
GGAAAACCTACACCGAAATCGTCCGTGCCTGCGCCAACGCCTGGAACTGGTTCGTGTCCGACGCGCCGCGGATCGCATCCATCGGCGCCCGCAAGTGGGTGATTCTTTAGGCGGATTGGTATAAGGCTGGCGACGATGCGCGCCGCAGGAAAGCAATATCTGCTGTTCGGCTATGTGGAGCTGTTTCCCCGCGATATCCCGGTTCCGGAGCGTTTCACGGCCGGAGAACAGCCATGGGCGGTTCCCAATGTCGGCGGCGGTGTGACGCTTGCGGCATCGGCGCTGCCGATGTCCACTGCCGATGCGCTCACTTGGTATGAAGCGGCGGCTCACGGGCGGATGACGATCCCGCTGACTGTGCCGCCGGTTGAGATCGCGGCGCCGCCCTTCGGCGTCGAGCCGGCCTTGGGCCGGTTCTGTGTGGGCGAGACGATTCCGTTTTCAGCACAATGGCATGGCGGACCGCGTATTCACCGATTGGTTCCGATGGAAGATCCGGCGGAGGCGATCCAGAAGCTTGGATCGAGCACCGCCGCCCGCGAGTGGCTTGCCACCAATGCTGGATTCGATCCCTTCGAATACGAGGAGTGGCTTGCAAGCCTCTCCCTGCTTGCTCCCGACCCGCTGCTCACTGGTGTCGGGCATTTCACGTATGACCGGAAGGCCACCGGCTCGGAGCGAGTGGTCATTCAAGCGCACCGGCGCCACTATGAGGATTACCCCGAAGCAGATGCCGGCGCGCTGAAGCTCGTCATACTCCAGCGGCGGCCCGCCGGCTGGACGGAGGTCTTGCCCGCCTCGTTCGACGACGACGGCTTCGCCATCAAGGGCTACCCAGAGCCGGTCAGCGAGACAGGCTTCGCGATCTCCTGTCCCACCCGCGGGCTCGTTCGCATGGTCCCACCGACATTGTGGATGGAGCAGATCAGCGTCGGCTTCGGTGTGGTCGATGCGGTGCTTGATGTCGAGGTGCCGTCGGGCGGTCGTCGCAAACCGGCGTCGCGCTACAAAACCAGCCGCGTGAAGGAAGCCGGCGGCGTGCATGTGGGAGAGGCGCTGCCTCTCTCTGGCGCGATCCGAATCGTTGAGCTGCTGGAGGCGCGCAAGGATCGCCTCCAGAGGCAGTCCGCCCCGCAACGGTTGTTCGGCGTCCACGAAACCGACAAGGACGATCTGACGGGCGACGATCTGGTCCGCATGCGCGGCGAGGCCGAATCCTATGTGGCGAACCTCGTGGCCGGGGCGCAGCGCCGCGTCATCTTCGTCGATCCGGATTTTGGCATGCGCGAACTCCAGAACTACGCGCTCCGAGTCATGCGCGATGGCGTGGAGGTGACGATTTTGACGGGCGCGCCGCACATGCGCAAAGCCCGGCCAGATGACAGCGCGGAAGAAGCTCCCCCAGAGGGGCAGACAGCGTCCTCCACGCCGCCCGGCGTCCTGCTGCTGGCGCAACTTCGACATGTGCAGGGCCGGCTCGGACCGGGGGCGCCGAAGGTGTTGGTGATGCCAGGCTCGAGGAAGCCTGTCTTCCACGACCGCTTTCTGGTGATTGACGATGTCGTCTGGGCGTCGGGGCCGTCGTTCAACGAGCTCGGCGAACGCATCGGGTTGATAAGCCAGGTTCACGAGTCCCGTATTGTTATCGCGGCCATAGAACGCGTGCTTGACCGCTCCATGCCTCTCGCGGACTGGATCGCCAAAGCAGGACTCCCAGCGCTGAACGGCGATGGACCCGATGCCACGCACGCTTGATGACCATTTGCGCGATCGGCGCGCCCGGATCGCCTCCTGGCTCGAACAGCCCACCGAGGCTGAAACCGCCACCGCCGTGTGCGAGCGCTGGATCGTGGATCTCTTGGCGCGTGATCTGACGCTCTATTCCCGGCAAGACCTTGGTTCGCTGCCTGCCGATCTGAGTCTTGTCGATCGGCTGTCCGCGGAAAAACTTGATGGGCTGTCCGCAGCGCTCGCCTGGCAGATCGAAGACGCGGAAGGCAAGGAGCCTGACGAAGCGCCTCTGATCGGTCATGTTCTGGCGGCCGCCAGCGGACACGCCTATGCGATCCATGGTCCCGGCAAGCTCGATTGGATTGGCCATTTCGTCGCGTCGATCGACGGCGCGTCGTGGGAGGACTTTGCCGATGCTGCGGCGCAGGTGTTGGGCAGGAATCCCGACGTGCAGGAGGCGTTCGTCGATTTCCTCGCCACGATCGTCACAAAGGCCAACGACGCGCCGGACACCGTGACCGAGATTCCGCCGCGGCGCGCTTCTATGGCGTCGATCGTCGAGCAATTCGCGCGGGCGGGGAGCTTCCAGGAGGTATGGGAAGCGGACCAGTGGCCAATCCTGTTCCGGTCAAGCGATGCGTTCGAGATTCTGCGAAGAGCCGACGCCGAGCGCTTCGTGACGATGATCGACCAATTGCCGCACCCGACGCTCGTGAAGCAGTGTCTCAGTAGTAAAGCGCTTCTGACAAGTCCGCACGATGCCTTGATCCTGTTGCGGTTGGCGAATACCGCCTTCGACGCAGAGGGCCGCTGGCAGCGCTCGGGGATGGCCGCGATCCTGTTGCTGCAGTCGGCGAGCGAACAACTGCTATCGCCGCGCGGCGACGAGGTGGAGACCGAAGACCTGAGCAAAGGCATTACGCAGTTTCGCAACGCTGTCGGTGGGGTTCTCGACATCCTTTTTGCGCGTGCCGACGGCGTCGAACTCGCTTGGCACTGGCTTGAAAACCTTCTGCGCCAGACGCCCCGTGTTCCTCCTGCAGGCCGAAGCGGCCCGCGCAAGCAGATGATCAATCGCATCGGGATTTTGGCGCATGCGCTTAGCAGTCGCATGACGCCTCGTCGTGCTCAAGACGCATGGATCAGGGAGACAAAACCGCTGGAGCGGCAGTTTCGTGCCGTGGCGGTGCTGAGCGTGGCGGCATTCACGACGACGGTCGCAGATCTGGACGTCGGGTCCATCGCGAAAGGCCTGCTAAAGGGCGATGGCTTCGAGTTGACGCGCGCGAACGACCTCATCCAACTACCTGGCGCGCCTTTGCGAACCATTCCGGGCGATGTTCTGGCGAGACTCCCAGGCGCCGCCGCTTGGTTCACCAGCACTTGGTCTGCACTCAGGCTCGAGCGCGAACGAGCGTGGCGGGCCAATAGACACAGCAGTGGAAATCCGGCCGAGATCATGGGACTTTGGGGACTTGGCGCGGTCGAATCCCTCGTGATGAACGCCGAAGCACAGCCCGGTGACGCTGCCGGAATGTGGCTCGCAGTTGAGCGTGCGTTTCGCGAGGCGCGGCTCGTCGAGCCGAGGCTCGGCCGGGACTTCTGGTCCCAAGCTGTCGCGCGCCTCTTTTGGTGGTGGCCGCAGGTCTTCACGGCGATTCAAGACCAGGCCGATAATTCGGGAGCCGGGTCGTCTGTTCCTACCGCGCTTGGTAGAGCGCTCGCGCCCTACGCGGAGATCAGCGGCGACTTCATGGCGGTAACCGTCACCTTGCAGCAGGCGGGGCTCCCTATATTGGTGCTGGATGAAGCGGTTCATCACGCCGGTCACAACTTGCTGCGGATGATCCGCCTTTTCGTGGCGACAGCTCGCCACCTGAACGATCGCCGTGCGTGGAATCCAGATTGGGTCGCGGCGCTCGGAAGAATCGAGGCGGAAATCGCCGGCCGCCGTCAAAGCGCAGCTTTGCCTGCGCGAACCGGCCGCAGCGAAACCTAGTCGGGAAGGGTCGCCGACACGGGTGGGTTCACATCCGTTGTCACCTCGTCGGTGAGCGTCCGACCACGCGCCAGCCGACGCCCCAGGGCCTCAACGAAGCCGTCATAGCGCTCCCGGCCCTTCGCCTGCGCAGCAGCCTGGGCGGTATCCGGCAATGGCGGGGTGTTGGTCAGCCAGAAGCGCACGAACAGCGCCAGCGCTTCGTTTGAGATCGTGACGTGCCGTTCGAGGCGCTCGATCTGTCGCGTCATACGGTCGAGCCGCCGCGCAAGCGCGGCCTCCAAGCGGTCGGCGCCATCCGGCGACAGGTGCGAGGCGAGCGCCGTCTCCACCACCAGCGCTTGCGGCACGCGTTTGCGCGCCGCGTAGTCAGCCAGCTTGCTGGCGAGATCCGGCGGCAGGCGGAAGGTGTGTTTGGTGCGCATGCGTCACAGCCCCATGTCGTCGGCTGGATCGAGCGAGACTTGCCGGGCGATAGTGCGGACCTGGCCCTGCAAGACGCGGAGACGCTGGGGGGCGTCATCCGCGTCGTCGTCCGCCAACTCGAATTCCTGCGCCGACTGGCGGGGTTCTGGGGCAATTTCTTCGTGCTCGGGAAGTTCAGGCTCGCGCCGAATGCCGGCGTTGTCGGGATCGTCGGATTGCACCGGCGGCGCCGCAACGACCAACTCCGCCCAATCGTCGCTGTGCGCCGGGCGCGTCGTGGGGGAGCGGCCGGCGGATTCGGCCGAGCGAGAGGGCTTGGGGGGCGGCAGGATTCGTGTCCGCAATTGTGGATCCTCGTAGTAACGCGCCTTCTTGGCGCGGATCGGATGACAGCCGGAGACGAGCACCAATTCGTCATCGGGTGGGAGTTGCATCACCTCGCCGGGCGTCAGCAGCGGCCGCGCGGTCTCCTGGCGGGAGACCATCAAGTGGCCAAGCCACGGGCTCAGTCGATGGCCTGCATAGTTTTTGGCGTCGCGTATTTCGGTGGCGGTGCCGAGCGCGTCGGAAACGCGTTTGGCGGTCCGCTCGTCGTTGCTGGCGAAGCTCACGCGCACATGGCAGTTGTCGAGGATCGAGTTGTTCTGGCCATAAGCCTTCTCGATCTGGTTCAGGCTCTGCGCGATCAGAAATGCCTTCAAGCCATAACCGGCCATGAAGGCCAAAGCGCTCTCGAAGAAATCGAGCCGACCCAGCGCCGGGAATTCATCGAGCATCAGCAGCAGGCGATGGCGCTGACGCTTCGACTCCAGCTCCTCGGTCAGTCGCCGGCCGATCTGGTTCAGGATCAAGCGGACAAGTGGCTTGGTCCGACTGATGTCCGATGGCGGGACGACGAGGTAGAGCGTCGCCGGTCGCCCGCTCTCGACAAGATCGCGGATGCGCCAATCGCATTGGCGCGTGACGGCCGCGACCACGGGATCGCGATAGAGACCGAGGAACGACATGGCCGTCGACAGCACGCCGGAGCGCTCGTTTTCGGATTTGTTCAGCAGCTCGCGCGCGGCGCTCGCGACGACGGGATGCACGTTGCGTTCGCCCAGATGCGGCGTCGTCATCATCGCGCGCAGCGTTGTCTCGGTTGGCCGCTTGGGATCGGAGAGAAAATTGGCGACGCCGGCGAGCGTCTTGTCCGGCTCGGCGTAGAGGACATGCAGGATGGTGCCGACCAGAAGCGAATGGCTGGTCTTCTCCCAATGGTTGCGCCGTTCCAGGGCGCCTTCCGGATCGACCAGCACGTCGGCGATGTTCTGGACGTCGCGCACCTCCCATTCGCCGCGCCGGACCTCCAGCAGCGGATTATAGGCGGCGCTCTGCGTATTGGTGGGGTCGAAGAGCAGCACGCGACCGAACCGCGCGCGCCAGCCGGCGGTGAGCGTCCAGTTCTCGCCCTTGATGTCGTGGACGATCGCCGAGCCTGGCCAGGTCAGCAGCGTCGGAACGACCAGGCCGACGCCCTTGCCGCTTCGGGTCGGCGCGAAGCAAAGCACATGCTCGGGGCCGTCGTGGCGCAGGTAGTCGTCGTGCCAGCGACCGAGGAGCACGCCGTCATGGCCAAGCATGCCGGCCTGCCGGACTTCGTGCGCCTCGGCCCATCGAGCGGAACCATATGTCGTGACCCGCTTGGCCTCCCGCGCCCGCCAGACCGAAATGGTGACAGCCACGACGATCGCGGCGATGCCGCCGGACGCCGCGATATAGGCGCCTTCGACAAAGATCTCGCGCGCATAGGCATCGAAGGCGAACCACCACCAGAAGAATGCCGGCGGCTGGTAGACGGGCCAGCCGAGGACTTCAAACCAGGGGTGGCCGAGCTGGGGCTGGAAGGCGAGCCGCCACGCGGTCCATTCCGTCGCCGCCCAGACGAAGGCGAGCACGACGGCGCTGACGAGGAGCACTTGGCCCCAGAGGATCTTGGTCGCGTTCATGACGACGGAAGATCAGCGGAGGGTTGGGGGCGGACAGCAAGCCTGGAATTGGAGCGAGCGTTCTACCGGATGCTGTGGCGGACAAATCGGACAGTTGTGATGGTCGGCTCGGGACGCGAGGGCCGCTTGGCGGGGATAGGCCGCCTGCTGCCTACCGCCACTCGACCCATTTGGTGTCCTCCGCAGCCGCAGCCCGGCCGGGCGAGATGGGCCGGGAGGAGACGGTCGGCTTTCATGCATGGTGGCGCAATGCGACATTTTTGGACAACCCTGACTATGATGCCACCGAACATGGGGATCATCCCCTCGTTCGAGGTCGGCCCATTCGGCCTCGCGCGGTTGACCTCTGAAAAGTTAGAACATTAAGAGAAAATGATGACACAGGCGCGCGATGAGAGGACCGAGCACATGTGGAACCCGGCGACGAGATCTCCTGAGTTCTTCCCCAGGCGGACCCATTACAACGCTCAAGTATTCGCAGGGCACCTTCAGGCTACGAGGAAAAAACTCAGCGGATCGGACTCAATTGCATGACCGCCGAGAAATTGTTTCCGAACCTTGATCTCCTGACGCAGGATTATGTGCTCGTACAGGCATGGAAGAAGACTGCTACCCATATCCGGCAGCACAACTGGTACTCCGACACCCTGGAATTGGACCGGGCGGCTGTCAACCTGCCGCGGTTCCTCAGCGAACTCGCTGAGCAGCTGAAATCTCCGGAGGAATGGCGAAACGACCCACTCCGCATCGTCCCCGCCCCGAAGACGCAAAGATGGCGCGTCACCAAGGAAAAACACTGGGAGCCGGTGGACGTCGGAAAAACCGCATCCAAACTCCGCCCTCTTGCCCATGTGACCCTGAAGGATCAGGTGGTCGCGACGGCGATCATGCTTTGCCTCGCAGACCGGGTCGAGACCGCTCAGGGAGATCCCCGATCGCCGCTGCTCGTCGCTGAGGATCGCAAGCACGTCATCTCGTACGGCAACCGGTTGTTTTGTGACGCGGACGGCGAAGGACTCCAGCACAGATGGGGGGCGGGCAAATTATACCGCTCCTACTATCAGGATTATCAGACCTTCATCAGAAGACCCGAAGCCGTTTCCGACGCCGCGCTCGATGACAATGGCTCAAAAATCATGATCGTCCAATCGGATCTACGTCAATTCTACGATCGCGTCCGACCTGACTACCTCGCTGCCAAGATCGACTCGCTGATTAGGCCAGATGATGATCCGCGATTTTACGATCTCACCCGTCGAGTTTTGAATTGGGACTGGAACGGCAGAGACGTACAAGATGTTGAACTCTATGCGCGGCAATCGGCTTTGAGCGAGTTTTCGGCCATTGCCCTCCCACAAGGTTTGGTCTCGGCGGGCTTCTTCGCCAACATCGCATTGCTCGATTTTGACGACACGCTACGCGGGTCATTCGACCAGGAACTTGTCCCCGGTGTTCGCTTGCTCGATGCATGCCGCTACGTCGATGATCTCCGGCTGGTCGTATCGGTTAACCGCGATAGCGGCATCGCACCGATCGCGACCAGCAAGATCGCGGCGGACTGGCTTCAGACCCAGCTCAATCTCAGTGCCGCAGGCCTTCTCGTTTCAGAAGAAAAAACCCGAACCGCCGAGGTTCAAGGTGACGAACAGCCACTGGTGAAGCAGAGCCGCAAAATGGCCCGCATCCAGCACGCGGTTTCCGGCGGCTTCGATGCGATTGGAGGAGAAGAAATCCTCGACGCCATCCAAGGCCTCGTTCAATCCCAACAACGCTATTCCGATGAGCGGGCTGAAGATCAGGGTTGGCCCTTCATGCCGATCCCTGATGTTCGGGACGCGACGGTTGCCCGGTTCGCGGCCGGGAGATACCGTCGAACGTATCGTTCGCTCCGGCCGCTGTTGGCGGGCCGCGAGGAACGCGGAGGTGCAGATAGCGCGCAAGATGATCGGGAAGGGATCCGTGAGTTCGGAAGGGGACGGACGCAGCTCGACCTCGATAATGATGCCCGCGCTTTTGCGTTAGGTTTGATCGAGAACTGGGTGGAGGATCCATCGAACGTGCGATTGCTACGGATCGGTCTCGATTTGTGGCCAGCGGCGGATGTTCTTGTGGAAATCCTTAACCTGCTGCGCCCCTTCACAGAAAAGGGTGGTCGTCGCAAAGCGCCCCGCCGCGTCGCATGGTATTGCCTCTCGGAAATCCTTCGCGCCGGCGCCACGGAGACGGGGCTGGTCGACGATGGAGATGTCATGCCGGACGGCATCGATATCGCCGCCTATCGGGCCACGTTGGCCGACGAAGCTGTCCGGCTGCTGTCGCTACCAGCCGCGACATTGCCGTGGTATCTAAAACAGCAGGCTCTGCTGTTCCTCGCCGCGACGGCTCCGGGCCGGGCGCCGCTTTTGCGCACCGGAAACAACCCCGAGACAAAGCACTATCGCGAACTTATCCGCTTTCTTAGGGGCGAAGCTGACAGGTTGACAAATGCTGACTTCGTCACCCTCGCCATCCTAGCCCGTAGGTCCTTCCTCGGAAAAGGAGCGGCTACGAACCTCATCAGAACCGGCGTTACGCCTCGACGGCTGGAACAGATCGCAGAGCGAGACCCTTCGTTCGGGATGGAGCTCATCGAGAGCAATTCGTCGCTCGTTGACGATATTTCCGCCCGGCTACGCGACGACCTTTGTCTGGGGCGAGCAGCGAAGACCGAGAACGTTCTTTCGCGGAGAGTGCTTGGCGCCTACCCTGATTCAAAGCTCAGGAATGAGTTGAGCATTCTCAGCTTCGTTCTCGCCTTCATTGATAGCTCGCTGCAGGGGCCGGTTCCTGAAGTTCTCACGCCCAACGAAGTCGAGATGCAGACCGAAATTGGGCAGGCAGGAACTGAGCGCGTGGTGTCGGTGACGTTTAATCCAAGCCGCGCAACGCCGAACGCATCAATGTATCAGCCTCCCTCATGGGCCGGCTCAGATCGGTGGCGCTTTCAGCTCGGCTATCTAATTCGCTTTATCCTGGCCGGGAGGCAAGATTTCACGAGGGCTGTCCGTCCGCCTTCATGGCGTGAAGAGGCGATGAGCTATCGGCCGGCGGAAAGCCATTGGTATCAGAGGCTTTACGGCCTGTTTAACGGGCATTCCGCATTCGGTGACGATTGGTTGCCCATATCTGAATGGATCGAGCAGCTATTGTTCGCCCTGTTGAACTGGCCAGGGTGTCGGACTGCTGGCAGCTTCGATTGGGTCAGAGGCGAGATGTCCGAGGTGCGCGCGAAGGTGGACGAGCGGCTCTATCTTCTTGAGGGCATGCAAGGGAAGCCCGCGAGCGCCCTTATCATCCCATTGGCAGCCCCGCGTCTTCGGACCCAAACGAAGATCCGCCCACTCCGCGCATGTATCGTGCAAACGGTCATTCCAAACGACGGGGATTTCCACGGCGTCACCGATTTAACCCTGTCGACAAACCCCATTCGAAAATCGCACCGGCGCCACCTGTCAGCGGCTCTAGCCGCCGTCGAAAGGTCGCTTGCCTTGCGGGAGACGCACAAGGGGCAGGATGGAAGGCTCGACTGGCTAATACTCCCAGAGCTGTCGGTGCATCCCGACGACATTAGGACGCATCTAATTCCTTTCGCTCGAAATCATAAGTGTATCATCCTCGCTGGGTTGACCTATCAAAACCTTCTGCCGAACCAGCTCTTAGTCAATTCGGCAATTTGGGTTATCCCGGTTTGGACACCTACCAATGGACTTCAGGTTCTGGTTCGTCGTCAGGGCAAGAAGAACCTGGCCCCCGAAGAGCAGAAGCTCAATTTTCCGACACCAGTGATCCAGGGATTTCGACCCTGTCAATGGCTGGTCGGTTACGAATGGTCCAGCGCCGCAGGAGACCGCCCGCTCAATCTGACTGGCGCGGTTTGCTACGATGCGACCGACCTTACGCTGGCGGCAAATCTACGCGATCTCTCCGATATCTTCGCCATCTCAGCATTAAATAGGGATGTCGGAACGTTCGATCAGATGGCACTCGCGCTTCACTATCACATGTTTCAAATGGTTGTTGTGGCCAATAACGGCAGCTTTGGTGGCAGCAATGCTTATGCTCCTTATAAGGATTCATATCGACGACAGGTTCTACACCTTCATGGCCAGCCTCAGGCTGCTATCGGTTTCTTCGAGATTGATGATATCGAGCATTTCATCGGCCGCCCAGGCTCTGGAGTAGCGGGCAAGCCCGAATGGAAGAGCCCCCCGGTTGGCATTGAGCGTGGAGTTTAAGTCCGATAGGGTTGATCTGTAGAGCATCCGCTTTGGATGCGCATCGACCATGGCCAGAACGGCCGAGATGCGGCGCGAAGCGGTCATTGAGGGCAGCCATGCTCTACGTCCGCCTTTACCCATTTCAGTCATTCGACATCAATCAGATACCCAGCCCCCGCTTGCGCCCGAAACTCCAATCGACACCGCCGCCGGGCGTCATCGTGCCCATGACATGCTTCCCAAGTTGCTGCTCCAGCGCCGGCCGCCACGGCACGAGTTGGAAGCCGAGACCATCATCGATCATGGCGAACCGACCCGATGCCAGCGTGACGCGCTGGCGATAGACGCCGGCGACGTGCTCGCCTTCGGCGGACGGGCGATGCGCGAGGCCAGTCACAGCGGCCAGTTTTGAGGACACCCCGTCAAGCTCGCGCCGCCTCAACGTGTCGAGCAGATCGCGCGCGAAGACGACCCTCTGGCCCTGCCGCCGCGCCAGACCTTCCTCGATGAGGTGATCGGCACGACGGTCCATCGCCTCGCGCACTTCGGCGCCGAATCCACCTCCACCGATCGCCGGCTCACGGGCGAGAAGCTGCCGATCGATCCAGGTGTTGCTGGCGGCGCCGACCCGCGGATAGACGGCGCGGCTTTGTTGCTGGTGCGACGAACTGCGGGCTCATGGGGGGCGGCGCCCGAGCGCTGCGGCCGTGTGGCGCCGGCGATCAGGCTGAACGG
>Ga0302319_10023064_pt1 | contig 11135 bp, 1 predicted proteins | sample Bog_T0_2_FD_203319 | JGI IMG/M metagenome (GOLD analysis project Ga0302319, IMG submission 203319) | Peat permafrost microbial communities from Stordalen Mire near Abisko, Sweden - Bog_T0_2 | ecosystem: Environmental > Terrestrial > Soil > Wetlands > Peat | place: Sweden: Abisko, Stordalen Mire...
CGCCCCTGACGACTCGCTGTGGCGGAAGGCGGCGCCCCTCCTCGGGGCTGACGCGATTCATGAGGGCCTCCACGAATGCAGTGATCCTGCTGCCTGCAATTGTCTGCCATGGCTGCACAGGGCCGCCTGCCACTACTCCATCCAGCGGTCTGAGCTCTCTGAGCAGCCTGTCCACGTCCTCCTCCAGTGGTGCTGGGCTGCCTTCTCCTACTCTGTCCAGCGGTCTGAGCTCTCTGAGCCGTCTGTCCACGTCCTCCAGTGGTGCTCCCTGCCGTGCCCGGGGGTCTTGTCCCTCCTGCTCCGGTGGACCACTGTCAGGTATCGCATCATCGAGGTTGAGCTCGTCGAATGAGTTGAGGTCCGTCCACAGGTCCTTCAGCCGTGGCTTACTCAGCATCCTTGCAACATCTCTGAGTAAGCCTTCTTGCGCGACGGCTTGCTCGTCCCGGTTGGCTTCCTCCCAAAGTTGCTGCTCAAAGATGTCGGGCGAGGGCTCTTGGCCTGGGAGATCGCTGGCTCCGTTGCTGTCCTCGCCTCCTTCGCTCCCACTGCTCGGGCTGCTGCTGCGGGCATGCAGTGGCGCTCCGGGAATATTCAAAAGCTGAGGGGACTGCGCTTGCTGCGACGCTGGCAAGGGCGGAAGCCCTGCGAGTGCTGGCACGGCCGGGGTGTCCTGGGCACTCCAGTACCGGCCGTCCAGGGTGGTAGCGATCGGTCCGAGCCCGGGGGGGCCACAGTGCCGACACACTGGATCCCCGTCTGCCCGTCCAAGGAGTTGCATCCCGCACGTTCGGCACGCGTCCATGGTAGCAGACCCAACAGGTGGATTTCTTTATTTTATTTTATTCCGACTGTGCGCGTCTCGTTCCACAACTCCGCTGGCGGTGGGGTGGAGGCCAAGGCGCCTATAGCCGTTGATGCCCAAGTCAGTCTATTCTCAGACGCCTGCCCGGCCGCTGCGTCTCCTGCGGTTCCACTTATCGACCAGGGCGTCACGACCCGCCACCAACACGGGGGCGACTTCGACGCAACGGCAACAGTCGAGTGGACCCCTGTTCATGGGTCGCGCCCACAATCCGCGCAGCTGCGCGACGACTCACGCTGTACAGACACCTTGACGGACGAACCACCAACCGCCATCCCCACGCAGCTCTCACCCTCGCCTAGCCTGCTCAGTTTCGAGATGGCCATGCTGCTGGTCGCTGCCCTCTTCACCCATTGGGTGTGTATCGAGCGCGTGGCCAAGGCAAATGCGAAGCGCCTGCTCCATGCAGGGGTGTGGGTGTGGTTGGCAACGCACATCTGGTTTATGGTCCATACGATTGAACGATTCGCGCTTCTGTTTGTGGGCGCTGGGAACACCTTCCTCGCCTGGCTACCCCTCATGGGCGGCCTGGTGGTCTACCTAGCGCTACCTGATGAGGTATTCAATAGGGCCAGTGAACTATCCACGCTCACCATTGGCGTTATCATTGCGCTCACTGGCGCATCCTATCTCTGGCGCTGGCGACTACGTGGCTGGTTTATGCGCTTAGGTCGTTCAGCCGACCCACAGGCCCCTCGTGGCAATGATTCTGACTACCCCATTGTGGTGCGCCTCCCGTGGCGCAAACTTGTCACTTGGTGGAATCTCGAGTACGTACTGGGGCTGCCTGGATTCTTGGTGCTGGGAGTGACCGCTTGGGTTGTCTGGCAATGCCTTGATCGATTCCTGACACACCAACTTGCCTGGCACAAGTGGGACGGCTACGACCCCCACTGTGTGATTGCCCGCTCCCGTAGAGAAGCGCTGCTGCGATACCTGTGGCCCCGCTATGGACCAGTATTGGGTCGACCTGGAGCGACAGGTGACTGGCTAGCAACGCTCTTTACACCTTATGGGGGGTACTCCCTGAGCCAGGCGTGGCGGTACGGCCACATCGAGAATGGCACTCGCGCGAGTCTGTATTGGATAGCCCTCAGCCTCATCGATCGACCATACGACGTTCCCCTATGGCTGACACTGGTAACGCAGTCATGGCGGTGGTGGCGCATGGGTCGCGACATCCACGGGCCCAAATTCCAGCACTACCTCCTGCAATGGCGCTGGTCCTCTCTCCTACGGCCAGGGCCACCAGGGCATGCACAGCTCGCCACCCAGTACGCCGGCGACTGCCTCTGTCGAATGCTGGAGCGCGTCCCCCTTGCCTTAACGGCGCTTGATCACTGGCCTCAGACCGCAGCGTTGATATTTGTCATGCTTCTCCCCCAGGCTGCAGCTGCTACGTTGGATCCCGTGCCATCAGTACCTGCACCGACTGTCAACGTGACAGCCAACTCGACCAACTCCTCTGCAACCTCAACGGAGCCAGCAGAGTTGGCCACCCTCGCCGCTCGTGCTGCTCGCTTTGCGACATCAGCCCTGGGGGTGCTATTCTATTGGATCGCTACTATTGGCTCCACTGCTGTATCGTGGTCGTTCCCCCTTATTCAGTCCTACTCTTTGGGATACTCTCATATTGCCTTTGCCTTGGTCGCGCCACTCGTCATTCTGACCATTTATTGGCGGGGAGTGGTCGCGATCGCCCGCTGGCTCGAACCCCGCGGCGGGCAGAGCCATGCTTCTGCTTGGTGGGCGTTCGAGCTCATTGTGGCAACCATTCGAGAGCGTTTGCCGCAGAAACGGATTTTCGTCTACCTTGGTCACATGATCCGCGCGACTCTCTGGATCGCCTACAGCGTGCTCAATGTGTGGAGCGTGCCTGGTTACGCCATCATTTGGGTCGCCAAGACTGGATTCATCCTCATCGCAGACGTGCTCTGGGGCGATCTTCCAGCAGACCAACACGTCACGCGCGAGAGTGTTGCAGCGCGGAATAACCCCCATCCAGAACAGCATCGCCATCACGTGCCTTCGCCACCTAGGCGTGGCTTGTTCCAGGACGCAGCCGGCGACCGACAGCCCTCTGAACCCCGCGACGGGCACCAGTCAGCCTCGGTCCCCGACACGGACTGGACCACCCCCGATCGCCCTATGTGGTCACCAGCTGCCAGCAACCGCAACCAAGAATCACCGCGTGCACCCCAGCCTGAACCAGATCGGCATGATCACGGCGTCGACTGTGGCGTGCTGTGGACATCCCTGTCGATGGCTGAGCGCGATGCCTTCGAGTTTGGTTGCCTTGCAGAAGCGCCGACCTGGTCTCATAAGGACGTCGAGCGTTTCTTCAAGCAGGTCACGCGCCAACTGGCTGATCGCTTGGGGAACAAGAAACCCAGTCTCACTGCCATCAAGAAACCGCCCAGCGGCGAGGAGACGGAGACTGACCAGACCATCATCAAACTCCTGGAGTATCTGGATTCGCTCAACAAGTCCATCAAGATCGTAGCGTCTGAGCGGCCAGACATCACTACCCGCCACATGCGCCATCTCTGGGAGTCGTACCTGGCTCGTCATTGCCACCAGCAATGGGACCCACTCCGCAGACGGATCAAGGAACTGCCGACGTTCACGGACTTCCTCCGCGAGGCGCTCGTCCTGCTGGGCATTGATGTCAACGACTCCGCTCGGTGCTGGAGCTGCCTGCGCCGATGCACACGAGTGGTCAGCATTAAGGGCGGCCCACCTTCGGTTGGCGCAGACGGAGCAGATCTCACCCGTGGCGTGAAGGAGACGGATCCACATCTGTTCGTGATCCGATTTCAGTTGCTTCATCGAGCCCTGTTCGCTTCCCGTATCACAGCTGGTGGCACCACCCGCGAGTTCGAGGACCACAGTTTGGAGTTGTTGCTGCTTAACGCTCAGCTCCCCGGTGCTATTGCATACGTGCGCACCCATGTTGCCAAGCGCGGCCGCCCATCCTTCGATGAGGTGGTGGCCTTGGTCCTCAAGTTCCTGCAGCTGACACCGGCGGAGCTTGATGCGAACATCACGACTGAGTGCCGCACTGAGGGCCTTCTCCAGGACTTCTTCAAAACGGAGTCAATCCGTACTCTCCTGTTGGGGCTGACTGGCACCGCCAATACCCCGATGGGCGACGAGAAGGACAATGCTGTCGCGCGACTCTTCCATCGGGTGTATCAGGGCCAGCGCGGCAAAACTGCAGTGAATGCGTTGCAATCCGTGCTGCGCACTAAGCTTCTCAAGCACTTGGAGCGCGGATACTCCCTGGTCCAAGGGGGAGCCGGTGGCACCTACGCCAGCTTTGCCCCCAGTGACAATGCATCCACCCACTTCCTGTCGTCTGATTCCGAGCCCGACGAGGCAGACGATCAAGAGCGCTATTCGCAGCAGCGGGATCTCGAGCAGGAGGCAGCGTGGCAACGATTTACTGATGGAACCCCGACCTTTGCGCAGACCAAGCGCTACCCTTCGACCAAGAAGGGCACCACGCGGAGCACATTGCGTCCTGAAGGGGCGAAGCCGCCGGCCACGCCCTTCAACGTCAACAACGACAACAATGCGCCGCCCCCCAGTACTCACACCGCGCCTGCCGCTGCCCCAGCCACTACGCCTGGCAACCCGCCACCGGAACAGCGCGCCAACCCCGACTTCGGATCAGGATCGCGCAGCGACAATGCTACCAACCGCCCCAGCCCGATCCTACCGTTGGACCACGAGCTCAAGGCGAAACTGGCCCGAGACAAAGGGGCGCGCAATCTGGAGGAGTGCTGGCGCTGCGGGCGACGCTCTGCTAGCGCTACCAAGAAGCATGGGAATCCCGATAGGGAGCCCACCTGCCAAGGTTCGCGCCAGTGTCCAGAGTACGGCCGATCAGGCGACAATGAGGTCCGATGGGATCTTCTTGCCTTCGCCCGCCAACCCGAGATCTTCTTCCCGCATGGTCAAGACCCCCGTCACGTCCTGCGCCCAAACGAGCGAACGATCGTCACCCAATGGCTCAAGCGGCACGGACGCACAGCGGGCTACCTGACCTCAGCCGTCTTCCTGAACCACCTCCAGGTGAATGAGCCTGATTCCGATCCGGAGATGGACGAGCTCGACAACGACGATGGCGGAGACGGCGGCGACGACAAAACCTCTGCCAGTCTCCGGGGGTCCAGCGATGGCAGCCAGCAATCTTCACTGGAGGATGTTGCCGCTGACGCGCCGGACCAGACGGCGACATCGTTGGACCCCCGGGAAACTTATCTCTTCACCATCTTTTCGCACCTACTTGACGTTTTGGTGGCCCTGGGCGAGAGCATTGACTGCGTCGACAGCGGCGTAGCCTCTTTCCTCAGCGACGCTCTCCCAGGCACCACAGGCGCGACCGTGGGCCATCCAGCCTGGATTGCCGAACCGCGGATCGCTGTGCCGGGGGCTGCAACCATGACAACGATACCAGGCAGCCTGGTCGACTCAGCTGGCGGCACCACCATGATCGCTGCCAGTGCTGCTGCAGCGGCTGGACTGTCAGTCCGCCCGTATCAGGGGCCACGCCTCACGTGGGGCACGTCTTCCGATGTGAACGTGCTCGGCCTCGTAGATCTCGAGTGGTCACCGCCAGGCATGGTCGACTTGGAGCACCCCAACGCTCCGATTCGACGTTATCGCCTTGACAGCGTGGTTGTGGTCACTGACACGAGTCTGCCACCGAACATCCCGATGTTGCTCGGCGTCACCACCATCAAGTCCATGGGACTGGTTCCGGACTTGGGGGGGCGTGCAGCGTATTTCAAACCCACTCCAGGAGCACCACTGTCCCGCGCATACCCTTGGTGCCCACTGCACTCCATCGAGCCCATCGACCTGCACCAGCGCAGCCTGCCCATCCACATGTTGAACAACCGGACTATTGAGCCCGGCGACATCACCCAACTCGATTGCTACGTGTACGTTCCATATGGATCGCGCCCACCCGACAACCAGACCGTCTTGGTGGAGGGGCGCGACCCAAACTCCAGTGACTGCGTTCCTCACTTCCATCTGTACACGCCGGATGCGCAGTACACACTCGGCAGGGCCTTGCCGATTGATAGCAACCCACACCTCAGCCGCCTGCAACGCTTTGCACTGCGGCTGGAGGTGGTCAACTTTGGTACGCGCGCGATCCGTCTCCTAGCCGACGAGCGTATCGCCAACACCAGCACCCTCGATGTGGACCAACTGATCCGTCGACAGGCGCTGCGTTCTACGCATGAGCAACACATTGCGTCGCATTTCGCCAATGGATTCGAGCCAGGCACCCCCGTGCCTGAGGCGATGTCAGAGATCGCCAAACTCATCGAGGCACTCTGCGACCTCGCGCATCTGGCTGAGGCGCAACGTGGTCAAGCTGCAGGTTCGGCCACGGAGCAACCAACCAAAGCCAGCCCGGTAGATGACGGCCTGGACGACGTGGAAAGCTTTGCCATGCCGGAAACGCAACCAGAAGTCGAGGTGCTGCGCGACATGCTGGCAGCACTCACCAACTTCCTCCAAACCCGTACCGATCTGACCGGCGAGCAACGACTACAGGGTCTACTGCTCCTCATGCGCCATGTCCCAGTGTTCCGCTACGTACTGCGACCCCCCGAGCAGCTCCTCACTGAACCTGCCCGGCTACGCATCAAACCTGACGCCCCTGCTCAATTCGTGCGTCAGTATCCAGTCGCGCAGGCCAAGGTGGAGGCTGCACAGCGGCTCGCCCAGGACTTCCTGCGCCAAGGCATTGTCAGCCCAGTGCAGTCGTCATGGAACGCACCTGTTCTCCTTGTCCCCAAGAAGGATGGCACCTGGCGGTTCGCGGTCGACTACCGACGTCTGAACGAGTTCACGGAGATGGACCCTGCGCCGTTGCAACAGTCGCGCACCATTCTTGCAGAGCTTGGTGGAAACGAGTTCTTCACCTGCTGCGATCTCCTCTCCTCGTTCTGGCAGCAACCGCTACACCCCGATGACCGCCATTACACCGCATTCTCCATGCCTGGCGTGGGGCAACTGCAGTGGCATGTCGTGCCCATGGGCATGCGCAACTCGTCAGCCACGCAGCAGCGTATCATGGATTACCTGCTGCAGGGCTTGCAGCGCACGTGGTGCTTCGTCGATGACGTCTGTGTCGGCGGACGCAACTGGGAGGACCATCTGATTAACGTGGATCTGTTCTGGCGCCGACTGGAAGAAGCTGGGCTGGCACTCAAGTTCAGCAAGTGCGAACTCTTCCGTCGTGAGGCACACTTCCTTGGCTACCGTATCAGCCAGGAAGGCACCCGAACCGACCCACGCATCACCGACAAGATTGAGGCGTTTCCCCTTCCCCAGTCTCTGTCGGCGCTGCGCTCATTCCTTGGGATGGCCAACTTCTACCGTGATTTCATTCCGCGTTTCGCTGACATTGCGTGGCCACTCATCAACTTGACAAGCCAGAAGCGCTTCAAACCTATCCAACCTGACAGCCCTGAGGATCTTGCCTTTCGAAGTCTCAAGCGTGCACTGGCCTCCAGCGACGTTCTCGCCTTCCCCGACTTCGAGAGGCCATTCCACGTCGCTACCGATGCATCTGATGTTGGGCTGGGCGCCGTCCTCTATCAGTTGGATGACGGGGGCCGTGCGCGACCAATCCAGTTCCTGTCACGCACGTTACTTGGAGCCGAGAAGAACTACACGGTCACAGAACGCGAGGGCCTCGCGATTGTCACTGCCGTGGGTCGGTTCCGCCACTTTCTGTTGGGGCGCTGTTTTACTCTCGTGACCGATCATGCCGCCCTGAAACACATCTTTGGCGCCTGGGCTGCTCCCGCTACGGACAACAATGGCGCCTTGAAGCACGGCCCGCGACTCACCCGCTGGGCCCTGCAACTGGCGGCCTACGATTTTATTGTAAGTCATGTGGCCGGCACCCGTCTCAAGGTGCCGGATTATCTGTCGCGCAACCCCACAGACGCGTCCACGGATGTGGGGGGGGAGAGTATCAGAGCAACAGCACATCCATGGATGGGCGCGTGGGATGCTCGATCAGCTGCTGCGCAAGCAGTGGAGGAACCGCTCATCGCCATGGCGCGCAACACGCACCAAATTTTCCTGTCAGGCTGGTACCGTGGCTGGGAGGCAATCCAGAAGCGTGAGCGCACGGAGTTGAGCCCAACCCTGGTCCATCGACTGCAACGGGCGGATCCAGTACTTGCAGCCATCCTGGACCACTTGGACCCCGCCAACCAGCTCACTGAGGAACACACACGCAACCGCCTCCTGTCCATCTACAACGCTTCGCGCCCAGCCAACCACCCCGCGAAGGGCCTACCACCAAACTGGCTTGGTGCCAGTCTCGACCAATTCTTCCGTGGTTACGGAAACGTGCTGTACCGTCGCGGGAGCAGTAACGGACCTGTGCAGCTCGTTGTGCCCAATGAGTTACGCCTGTTCATGCTCGAATTCAAGCATGCAGAGACGATGCACGCGGGAGTCGATCGAACAACAGAGACCCTGCTCCGCCATTACTGGTGGCCAGGCATCCGCGGCGACGTGCAGGGATACGTGGCAACGTGCGAAGTGTGCCAACGTGTCAAGCCTTCCCGCCACCGCTGGACCTATGGCCTCACACAACCACTCAATTTGGTGTACCGACCGTTTGAGCGCTTGTCCATCGATCTGCTGCAACTGCCCACTTCCGCAGACGGTTATGCATACGTTCTGGTTATGGTCGACCAAGCCACGCGCTACTGCGAGCTAGTACCGCTGGTGTCCAAGGACAGCGCCGTCATCGCTGAGGAGCTCTACACCCGCATCTACCAACGCTATGGGCCGATTCACACCATCGCGTCCGATGGAGGCACGGAGTTTCTTGGTCCAGTCGTCCAGGAGCTGTACAAGGCAATGGGATCGCACCACGTGATTGGGTCGCCTTACCACCCACAGAGCAATAGTGTCGTGGAACGCCTCAATTCGACGCTGCTGCAGTACCTGCGCGTCATGAGCGAGGGCAAACCATCTGACTGGCCCCATTACCTCGGTGCGTGCGCGTATGTCTACAACACCACGCATCAGACGGCAATTGGCACATCGCCCTACATGCTGATGTACGGGCGCATGCCCGGCGATGCAATTGACCAGTGGATCGACGAAGCTCTGGGTGTACACCAAGAGCCGCTCCCAATAGATGATTGGCTCTACCGCCTGGATACCGCGCGCTTCTATGCACAGGAAAACGTTCGTCAGATGCAAGAGCGCAATGCCGCGCGGCGCGACCAGAATCGAATCGATCCGGCCCGTATTCAGATCGGCGACTTTGTGCACTGGAAACCTGCCGATTTCAACATGCGCGACCACAAGCTGACGCTCAAGGGCAAGGAGATGGTAATGCGAGTGCTCCGGCTTAACGGCAACCAAGCGACGCTGGGTTACCCAGCGGATCCGCAGCGCACCCAGCTTGCAAACGTTGGAGATCTCACCGTTCTGCCGTCATCCACTCCGTATCTGGAGGTGAACCTGTATGACGCCCTGCACGGCATCCTGTCAGCCCAGCGCACTCGACCACGGCCAACACCCAACCTGGAACCGCCAGCACTGGCAGCCGCCGAGGTGCCTTTCGACGATAAGGGCAAGGAAGAGGCAGAACCAGACCTGCCAAGCGCTCCCAAGACACAGCGTGCACTCAACGAGCGGGAGCCAGAGACCAGCGTCTCGATTGGAGCGTCGCCAATGACGCCCCGATTCGAAGCTGGGGGGGTTGCTTCGGCCATGCAACCAGTCACGCCCATCATCAACCCAGTTGTCGTACCTATGATTGTATCACCTGTTCCAACAGCGCTGCCTGCCACCATGGTCGAATCAACCCCAGTTGTGCGTGTTGGATCTGCGGACAGCCAGCAGCGCGGCTACGGCCCCAGGATGGACCGCATCATCAGCGCTACCAAGTCTGCTGGTCGATGGAAGGTCGAAGTGGGCTACGAGAACCTGCCCGACGAGCAATCGTCCTGGCATTGGCTGGATGACCTCACCAACACCAACAAGCTGGTCATGTTTCGGGATTGGCAAGTCCGGAGCAAACGCGGTCGGTCAGCCATCGACAAGAACCAACTGCGAAGCCGCCACAGGGTGGGAAGTGAGCACTCGCGCCCAACTGCCTCAGCAACGCCAGCGCACACCCTGTCCAAGCCGGAGCGCCCAGTCAAGACGTCCGTAACCGCCAAGACTGTGGCTGCGCCCCCTATGCGACGCACTCGTGCCCGCATCATTGATCGTCCCAACGAGATCGTTGACCAATTCCGCGCGCTTGATGAGGTGGATAAGCGCGGGAACAAGGGTCGTCCGAAGATCCGTGATGAGTGAGGTTCAGGACTAGGGGGGTATGAAATGGATGATGCGCGATAGCGATCAGACAATTGATTCCCTCACCTCACCTCTACCCATTGCACTGAGGCGTCGATATAAATGTCGTATTTTTGTATTATTAGGGTCTCTCCGTTTGCATTCTGCCTTGCCTGCCTTCTTGCCTGCCGCGGCTATGCCGCTCTGCTTCCAATAGTTCGTTGGAGTTAAACGTTCTATTACATTGGCTTCCTGCCGCCGGGAACTGTTTTCCATGACGGTGATTGCCATGCTTGCCTACCTTGCTGTGGTTGTTTCCACGATCTGCTTGCTATTGCCCGCTGCGAACCTCACGGTTCATTTTGTTTTGCCTGCTACTTTGCCATCTGCTGCCTGGGCCTCTACGCCCCCATTCCCTCTCTCTTCGTCGGTCGTTTTGCCTTGTCCACGTCCGGCATTTCTGTTTTCGCTGCAAACCAGCTCCTGCCCCTACGTTATTGTGCCCTACTTACCGGCTGCTAAGCTGCTCCAACGGCCTGGCAATGCGACCACGCCGGTCCTACAGGCCTTTACTCAGGATGCTCGGCACCACGAACGTTTTGTTCTGGTGCAGACGCAGCACGAGAGCAATCCTTTCTGCGCGGTCAACCGCCGCCCACCTTCGAGCGAGGGCCATGTGTCCTTGACTGGTGGGTGTCTACCTTCGAGCGAGGCCCATGTGACCTCGACTGGTGGACGTCCAGCTTTGAGTGAGGACTGTGGCTCCTTGACTGCTGGTCCGCCTCCTTTGGCCAACATGTTTATTTTATTTTATTTTATTCCGACTGTGCGCGTCTCGTTCCACAACTCCGCTGGCGGTGGGGTGGAGGCCAAGGCGCCTATAGCCGTTGATGCCCAAGTCAGTCTATTCTCAGACGCCTGCCCGGCC
>Ga0302319_10023065_pt1 | contig 11135 bp, 6 predicted proteins | sample Bog_T0_2_FD_203319 | JGI IMG/M metagenome (GOLD analysis project Ga0302319, IMG submission 203319) | Peat permafrost microbial communities from Stordalen Mire near Abisko, Sweden - Bog_T0_2 | ecosystem: Environmental > Terrestrial > Soil > Wetlands > Peat | place: Sweden: Abisko, Stordalen Mire...
TAGCGGTTCAGGTTGATATCGCCGCTCGGAAGATCGGTGAATTGCATGGCGCGTCCGGCCCAGTTGGATTCTGCCATGCGAAGGGGGAAGCCGGGGCGAATGACGAAATTCTTTACGTGGACGGCGTAGATGTATTTGCCGACTTTCAAGAAACGCGTTTCCCAGGATTCGCCGTCCCAGCAGTGGGAAGGATCGGCGTTGACCGCGATGGTGGGATCGTTGTCGGTGATGGCCACGAGGGAGAGGAATTCATCGGCGGTGGCGGCGGCGGTGCCGGGGTGAATTTCGTGGCAGAGCTTGATGCCAAGCTTGCGCGCGTGGTCGCGGATCTTCTTCGTCTTTTTGACAAAGCGTTCGTTGCCTTCCTTGATCAGGTCGTAGCCGGGGCCTGCCCAGAATCCCCACGGATAGCCGGTGGCGACTTCCCACCCGAAGGCTGTGCCCCAGAACATGGGAAGGATTTTCAAGCCGAGTTCGGCGGTGAGATCGAGGAGCTTCAGGACGTAGTTCTCAGCCCATTTCTCGATGTCGCCGAGGGACTTCTTGGCGACGTCTGCGGGGATGAAGGGGCGGATGGTGGGAGAGCCCGTCCAGGCGGTGGTGTGGACCCACACGGGGCAATGACCGCTGATGCCATCGAGCGAGAGGCCGGCGGTTTCGAATGCGGCGCGGATTTCTTTCGGAGACTTGAAGAGCTTGCCGCCCTGAAGCATGTAATTGCTGGGCTGAGCGCCAGCGGCTCCGCTGCGCTTCGCGTAGGCCAGGAAATCGGGAAGGGACTTTGCGCCGTGCTGGGCGCCTTCGATGGAGGGATGAAAGCAGGACATGGGAAGTGTGGGGAGGGAGGTTGGAGATGGATCGATTTTTCGTCAAGCGCGCAACCGCCAAGGGCTGCGCGTCGCGAAACAGTGGGGCGGATTTCAGGATGGGGGATCTGGCTGACCATAAAGGAGAGAAGGAGGATTGAACCGCGAATGGACACGAATAAACGCGAATAAAGGAAAACTCCGGCAGCCTCATTTCAGAAATTAGCGTCCATTAGCGTCCATTAGCGGTTTTAAAATCCGGAAGGGATTGAACCGCGAATGGACGCCAATGGACGCGAATGGGGAGAAACCAGTCCGGGATCCGCCTCGGTGATTCGCGTCGATTCGCGGTTGAACAAGAGTTCTCGCGATTCCTGACTTTTCTCTGCCGCTCGCGTGATTTTGAGGCTATCCGTTTGAGATGCTGGACGACATCGAGCGCATCCTTTTTCAGGAACAGACCATTCGCGAACGGATCGATGCCCTCGCGCGCGAAGTCACGGATGCCTATCGGGGGAAGGAGTTTGTGGTCATCGCGGTGATGAACGGCGCCCTCGTCTTCGCGGCGGATTTGGTGCGGCGCATCCCGCTTCCGCTGCGGCTCGATTGCCTGAGCGTGGCGAGCTATCATGGCGGAGTGGAGAGTTCGGGGTTTGTGACGTTCGATCAGCTCACCCTGCCGGACGTGAAGGGCCGGCACGTTCTCATCGTGGATGACATTCTCGATACCGGGCGGACGCTGCACGCGATCGGCGAGCGGTTGCGCGCCGAGGCGGCGCCGGAGAGCATCCAGATCTGCGTGCTTTTGCGGAAGGACAAGCAACGCGCAGAATCGCTGGAGGCGGATTTTGTGGGGTTCGATATCAGGGATGAATTCGTGGTCGGATACGGGTTGGACTACGCGGAGCGTTATCGGAATCTTCCTTTCGTGGGCGTGCTGCGGACCGAGATTTTTTCCGGGCGGTCAGCGCCGGATTGAAGAGGTGTGTTCAATGTGACGCAGGATTTGGAGGGCGAATGGCTGCCATCCCTTTGGGATGAGAGCGGGTGGGTGCGGTAACCGGGGGTGGTCGCTTCGCTCGACCCCCGTATAGGCTTTGATGCCTTCGGCATCCTGGCGGCGTTGCGGTCGATTGAGCGCGGCGGCGACTTGGAGGACCAGGAATATCGTCAACTCCGGCTTTATTTTCTTGCGCCACTTTTAATCACGCCAGGATTAAAGAGGGGTGAAATAAATCCTCGGAAAATTTGAACCTTCGACCGGGTTGGAGCCATTAAGATGAAAAGCGCATGGCCGCTCCCCAGACCGAGGAAGAATCCGAACTTGTCGCGCTCTCACGAGAGGGAGATGTGGCGGCGTTTTCGCGGCTGATGCAGGAGCATCAATCCCGGTTGGTGGCGCAGGCGCTGGCGTTTTGCGGCGATCCGCATCAGGCGAGGGATTTGGCGCAGGAGACGATGGTCGCGGCGTGGAAGAGCCTCGCGCGATTCGATGGCTCGTGCCGTTTCTTTACGTGGCTCTACGCGATTCTGCTGCGGCAACATCGGAAGACGCTGGGGTGGTTTGCGCGACGAATCCCGTTGGCGACGCTGGAACAGCAAGCGACGGCACAACGGCACGAAGATGCAGCGGCGTGCGAACCTAGGGCCGGAGACGATGAGGAAGCCGCTCTGTTGCGCGCGATGGTGACGGCGCTTCCGGCAAAGCATCGCGAGGTGATTCGGCTGCGCTTTTATGCCGATGCGAACGAGGCGGAGATCGCCGCGGCGCTGGGCATCTCGGCAGGGACCGTGAAGTCGCGGCTGCACCACGCTTTGGAGAAGCTGCGGCAGATGAAAGAAAAAGTGAACCGGCTGCGCGATTCGAGGCATTAACCCGCAGAACCACGATGAGCAATCCGACGCCCAATCCCGAAGAGCACGATCCGGCCAGCATCAGCGAGGCGCTGCGCCGGGATGCGCGGCGGATCGGGGAGGCGCCATTCGATATGGCGTTGCAGCGTGAGACGATGGCGCGGATTCGGGAAATGAGCGAAGCTGGGCGGTCGCGATTCGGGTTCCGGTTTGTGCCTGCGCTGGCCATTGGTTCGGCGGTGGCGGTTGCAGTCCTTTTGCTTTCATTCCTGTTCAAGCCATCGCGTCATCCCGAGGGGGCGTCGGTGGTCGATCTGGCGCCGCTTCGGCAGGCTGCTCCGAGAGCATCCGTTTGGTCTTATGAAATGGCGCTGGCGCGGAGTGACGCGGACCTTTCCGCGGCGCTGGACCGCGATGCGCAAGCTCTTCTTCCCGTTACGCCCAAACTGCCGGACGGATCGCTCTGACGGGCATCCCTCTGGCGGAGCGTCTCTCCAGGAACTTCCCCACTTGGGGACTGGTCCAATTTCGCCCGCGTCTCGTTGCGCTTTGCGTGAACTGGCGCCCATCCGATCTCCCATCTCAGCACTAACTATGAAATCCAAACTCATCCTATCCACTACTGTTGCAATCTTTACGCTGGCGGCATGCGTCATTGCGGAGGAGGCCAAATATCCACCGATTAATCCGGCGCTTATTTACTGGCAGGCGGCGGCCGAGATGCCCGATCTGAAGGGCGAGAAATCCGATTTGATCAGAGACATCGTCAGTGGCAAAAAGCCGTTCGATGCGACAAAGGCGGAGCCGATTCTCGCGGAGAGCGTAGGGGCGCTCGGGCTCTTTGCCAAAGCCGCGGACTCGACGGCGCCATGCGACTGGGGCTTGCAGTTGCAAGACGGCCCGGGAACGCCGCTCCCGCATCTCTCGAAGGTCAGGGAACTTTGCCGGCTGGCGATCCTGAAATCCGATGCTCTGTTCGCCGAGGGCAAACCCTCGGAAGGCGTCGAGTGGTTACTCGCGACGCAGCGCGCGGCGCGCCATGCCGGGGCCGGCGACTTGCTGATCAACGCGCTGGTCCAGATCTCGATCGAGGCTTCGGTCATCAAGGCGGCGGCCCTGCATTGCCTGGCGTGGGATGAAGCGACGCGGCAGCGCTACGCCGATGGGTTGAAGGCGCTCCCGCCCCTGCATAGTGTGCAGGATGCGACGCGCGGGGAAATGATGCTCGTGGATTGGATCGAAAGACGGTTTCAACCCGTGGATGCCAAGGCGCGCCAGAAGATTCAAGATAAGCTTTCGGCCGCGAATCAACCGGACGGCAAGGCGAATTCTGAATTTGACGCTGCAATCAAGATGTTCCAGGGACAGCTTACGCCCGAGCAACTCCCGAAGCTCACCGCCGGAATGCGCGATCTCTACCTGCGGACGCAGGTAGCCTTGGGCAAGCCGTGGAAAGAAGGCCAGGCGGAATTGCAAGCCATCATAAAGGAGTCTCAGGAAGGGAATATCCTGATCAAGCTGATGTTTCCTTCATTTGTGGACGTAAACGCCAAGAGTTTCGAGATTGCGACTCTGCGGACGATGCTCGACGCCGCGCTGCAATATGGTCCGAAGCTCGATGAGGCGGCTGCGGGCAGTTTCAAGGATGCCTTTGATGGCGAGCCACTGATCTTGAAGAAGGGGGAGGACGGCGGGCTCACGTTGTCAACGAGCCGCCAATACTGGAAGGGTAAGGATGTTGAATTGAAGGTGGGGAAGTGAGGTGTGGAGAACTGGAGGGTGATCGCGCGCGTAATCCGATGGCGACCACGGACCTGCCCGCAGACACCCCCGCCTGGGAAGCGGAGCTTCCCTCCCAATTGCGTTGCCAAGCAGAGCTTGGCAACGAGGGTCCAACGAGCCTTCACGAGTGTTCGCGGTCGGTCGTGATGTTCACTCGTTCGGGCTGAAACAAGAAAGGATGACGACCCGGAGGGTCGTCATCCTTTTGCTTGTTGAGAGGTTAGGAACCGGAGCGGCGTTTAGGCGAAGAGCGTGGTGACGGCTTTCGCTTTGACCAGCTCGCGGGGTTGGTTGAGATGGTTATAGACGATGGTATCGGGGTCGATGCCGAAGGCGTGGTAGATGGTGGCGAGCAACTCGGTGGGATGCACGGGATCGCTCTTGGGGCTGGAGCCGGTGGCGTCGGATTCGCCGTGGACATAGCCGCGCTTGATTCCCGCGCCCATGATGGTGGCGGTGTAGCAGTATGGCCAGTGGTCGCGACCGTCGGCGCTGTTGACGTTGCCGCTGGTGCTGACGCCTTTTTCGGGGGTGCGCCCGAATTCGCCGAGGGCGACGACGAGGGTTTCATCGAGGAGTCCGCGGGAGTCGAGGTCTTCGACAAAGGCGGAGAAGCCCTGGTCGAACATCGGGCCGGCCTGGCCCTTGAGGCGGCTGGTCAGGCCGGCGTGCATGTCCCAGGAATGGTTGTCGGAGTTGGCCACCTTGGGCCAGATGACTTCGACGACGCGGGTGCCGGCTTCGACCAGGCGGCGGGCGAGGAGGAGGCTTTGGCCGAAGGTGTTCATGCCGTAGCGCTGGCGCATCTTCTCGTCTTCGCGGTCGATGGCAAAGGCGTCGCGGGCTTTGCCGCTGGTGATGAGGTCGAGGGCTTTGCCGTAGTATTCGTCGAGATGGTAGTTGGCGACCGCCTTGTCGATATCGGGCATCGTTTCCTCCATGGACTGGCGCAGGCTGGCGCGGCGCTTGAGGCGCATGGCAAAGACATCCGGGCGGAGATTGAGGTCATCCACCTTGATGTGGTTCATCTTCGTCATGTCGAGGTCATCGCCATCGGGGAAGAGGGTGTAGGGATCGAAGGCTTTGCCGAGGAAACCGGCGGTGCCGCCTTTGCCGATGACGTTCGATTCCTGAAGGGGGCGGGGAAGGACGACGAAGGGGAGCATGGGCTCGGTCGGCGGCTTCAGGCGGATGATGTTCGAGCCGAAGTTCGGGTAATCCTTGGGGCTCGGCGGTTCGAGCTGGCCGGACGGCGAGACCTTGTCGGTCGTGTAGCCGGTCATGATCTGATAAATGGCCGCAGTGTGATTGAACAGGCCGTTTGGCATGTAGCTCATCGAACGGATCATCGTGAGCTTGTCATTGACCTTGGCGAGCTTGGGCAGGATTTCAGTGAAATTGATGCCGGGAATCTTGGTGCGGATGTTCGTGAACGGGCTGCGGATTTTGTCCGGCACATTTTCCTTGGGATCCCAGAGATCCAGGTGACTTGGGCCGCCTTGAAGATAGACGAGCACGACGCTCTTCGCCTTGCCCCAGCCGGGTCCGCCCTTGACCGCGGCTTCCGGGGATGCTTTGGCGCGGAGGTTCAGCAGCGGCCCGAGGGTCATGCCGAGAATGGCGGATCCCCCGATGCGCACGAGGTCGCGCCGGGTGATGCCGAGATGAGTGTCGCAAAGATCGCGACCGGGTTGTCCTGGGATACGCAGCATAGGATTTGGTGTTCTTGGTTGAGTTAGTGATTGAAGAGGAAGGCGGGGCTATTGATGAGAGCCCAGGCAAGGTCTTGAGCGCCCGTCAGGCGCATGTTGAGAATCTGGGCTTTGCTCTGCTGGGAATCCTGGCGCAGTTGGACGAGCTTCGCATCGAGCTTAATGGGCTCCTCCGCGGTGGCGAGCGCGGTTTTGCGCTGGATGACGCCGGGATCGATGGGCAGCGGCAGCGCGAACTTGCCCGCGACGAGCCGGCGCTTGCTGAGTTCGGGATCGTATTCGTTCCAGTAAGCGGTGATCGCCTGCTTCTCCGGCGCGGTGCGGAACTCGGGGGCTTTGAGCAGCGCTTCCGCGACGACGGCGGGGAGGCCGACGTTGAGCGGGGATTTGCTGGTGGTCACCCAGATGCGGAAGCGGGCAATCGAGAAGAAGTCCCGCGCCTGGTTCAATTCAATGCGCAGGCGGATGCCCTTCGTCGCGTCGCCGATCGGCTTCTCGAATTTGAACGCGGCGTATTGCGGCCCGGCGGCCCGGCCGGATACTGCCCAGCCTTTGTTCGGATCGTTCTTTTTGCCATCGATTGCCTTGGCGACATCGAAGTTCGTCTGGTTGAAGGGCGTATAGGCCGCGACCAGCTTCTGGTCATCGTCAGGAACGGGCGCGCCGACTGCGCCCGTTTTCACCGTGAATTGGCTGAGCACGAAATTGCCGTCATTCGCGCGGCCCGGGCCGAAGCCCGCCTCGTCGGCGACCGGGAGGGTCTCGAGCAGAACTCCAGTGATGCCGGCCAGTTTGGTGTCCGCCAGCAAGATATAATCCGTCTTCTTAGGGACGGCTCCCACGGCCTTGATGGAGCCATCGGGCTGCTTGACGAGTTTCACGCCGCCGGTCGCCTGGGGATTGAGCACGTCGAGCGGCATCCATTCGGTATAAGTGCGGGCCGCGGGGACCGTCTCCTCGAAGTTCTTTTCCGCCGCAGGCAGCATCCTGGTCTCGTAGTCTTTGGTCGCGGCTTCGGAAGCCGCCAGGGATGCGAGGCGCTTCTTTTCCGCTTCGGCGAGGCGCGGGGCGATTTCGGTTTCGTAGCGGGCGAGTTCCGTTTTCGCGGCGTCGATGGCGACCACGCGATCCGCTTCGTCCTTGGCGATGATGGGCGCCTGTTCTTTTTCCTTCGCCTCCCAATCCTTGAGGAGGGCGGCATTTTCGGGAGCGATGGTTCCCCAGGAAGCGAGCACTTTCTTGATCTCGGCATCTTTGGCAGAGCGGGTCAGGACGCGCTCGAAGATCTCATTGATCAGCTTCGAATCGTCCGGCTGTTCGACGGCGAGTTTCGCCAGCGCGCTCTTGGGGTTGCCAATGGCATCGGCGACGGCGGGGCCGCTGAGCAGGGCCATGACGCTGCCGAGGCGGAGGTCGTTGTTGCGCTCGCATTCGCAGGCGCTTTCCCGGGCGGGCCGCCCGAGATTGGCGAGGAAGCCGCTGGGCAGGTCGAGCGCGGAGTCGGGCAGAACCATGGCGCGCTGGCCGCCGGGCAGATTGGTATTGGAGCCCGTGACCTTGAGCACGGAATCGTAAAGCACTTCGGCGGCGAGCCGGCGAGCGCTGGCGTGCGAGTAATTGGTTTTGTCGTCCTCATTCCAATGATTGGCGGCAACGCTGAGTTGGTAAGTGCGCGACTTGCAGACCAGCCCGATGATGTAGCGAACGTCAAACTTGTGCTCGATGAATTCCTTCGTGAGGTAGTCGAGCAGCTCCGGGTTGGTCGGCGGATTGCCGGCGCGAGTATCGTCGATCGGTTCGATGATCCCGACGCCCGTGAGGTATCCCCAGATGCGGTTGACATAGCTGGACGCGAAGAAATGGTTGTCCGCGCTGGTGACCCATTCGGCAAGCTGCTGACGGCGTGACTCGGGCGTAGCGATCGTCTCCGCGGGCTTCGCTTCGTAGGGGAAAGTGGGGTCCGCGACTTTGTTGGTGCGCAGGTGGATCATCTCGCCTGTTTTCCCATCCCTGACGATTTCCCAGAGAGGATGGGCATTTTCCACGGCGGTGCCGAGGATCACTTTTTTTCCGCTGGCGGGATCACCCGAGAGGCTCACCTGGGTAAAGAATGCGCCGAGGTGGTAATACTGATCCTGCGTCCAGTGCTCGAACGGGTGATCGTGGCACTTGTTGCAGTTAAAGCGGGTGGCCAGGAAGAGCTGGGTGGTATTCTCCATCGCCTCGGAAGGTTCGCGCAGGATCTTCCAGTAACTGGCGGCCGGGTTATCCTTGTTGGAACCGCTGGCGGTCAGGATCTCCCGAACGAAAACGTCATAGGGAGTGTTCTTTTCGATTTGCTCGCGGATCCATTTCCTGAAGCCCACCGCGCCCTCGGCGCCGAGGAACTTCGAGTTGACCTGAAGTTTGTCGGCCCACTTGTTCGTCCAGTATTCGACGAAGTCCGGCGATCCGATGAGCCGATCGACCACGGCGTCGCGCTTCTCGCGAGCGGGACGGGGATCGGCAAGAAAGGCGTTGAGCTCATCGACCGTGGGCGGCAGGCCGGTGAGATCGAGGTAGATGCGGCGCAGGAAATCGGAATCGTTGCACAGGCCGGAGGGCTCGATTCTCATGCGCTCCCACTTGGCGGCCACCAATTCGTCGGCGTGGCTCCAGACTTCGGGAGAATTCCAGACGAAACCGGTCCGATCGCCCATCACGGTCAGCGTGGTGGCGGCGTAATTGCCTTCATAGCGGGCAAGCAGGGGAGCTTCCCCGCGGCGAAGGGTATCGATCAAGCCGCCGCCATCGGTTTTGGCGACGTCCGTGTTGCCGCTGTCCACAAAGGCCTCGGCGGTGACATCGCGGGTTGTGCCATCGGTGAAGGTGGCGACGATTCGAACCTGCTGGCGGGCGCCAATCTGCTGGACGACGGGATCATGGGGAAAGACGTCGATCTTTTTCACGCGCGGCGCATTGAGATTCAGCATCGCGCCATCGGCGATCCATTGGCGGAGGATGGTGTAATACTTCTCGCCGATTTTGGTGCGCTGGCCGCCCTCGTGAGGGACGCCGGCGGTGGCCTTGAGGAGCATGAGGGAATCATCGGGCGACGCAACATTGAGGCGGCGGCTGGCCAGATCGTCCTTCAGCGAGCGCACGTCGAAAAGCGGATCGTAACCGCGCAGGGAAAGCTTAAAGCCAAACTTGCCTTCCTTGGCCCCATGGCAGGTGCCGGCGTTGCAACCCAGCTTGGTCATCGTGGGGTTGACGTCATGAATGAAATCGACCGGCTGGACGTCCTTGTAATCGACGACTTCCACGGGCACATCCGCGGAGATGCCGGCCATTTCCACGTGAATGGTTCCCGCGCCGTTTCCGAGCGGTTTGATCTGGCCGGACGGATTGATTTCTGCAACGCCGCCCAAGGCGCTCAGCTTGGCCATGCGGGTGACATCGGCCACGTCTCCCGAAGCGAGCCTGGCGGTGACCAGAAGTTGAGCGGCCTCGTAGCGTCCGGTAAGCACGACTTTCGCCGGCTGGACATCGAGGCTCGTGATTTTGGCGCCGCCGGGCAGGGTCTCCTGCGCGGGCGTTTTGGCCATCTCCGGCGTGAGGGCGTTGGCAAAAAGAGAGGCGCCGCCAAAGACCAGCGAGACGGAAAGGAACGCTCCGGCGCAGACCATGCGAGTGCTGCCGCGGGCGCTACGAGCCGGGCGAGACGCGATCAAAGGACGGGCATTTCCCTGCAAGGAATTGGAACGGAGGCGGGCTGCCGTGAGGCGAAGGATTTTCATGGTCAAAAATCAATTGGGCTGAATCTGAGCGGTTTGAGCGGCGGCGGGTGACATTGGGACGGGGATGAAGTCCTTGACGATTTTGGAGTCCTGGGCGGCGTTAATAAACCGGACGTGGCCGTCTTCGCCGCCGACGGCGATCACCGCGCCATCCGGCCGGTAAGCGAGGGCGTAAGCGCCTCCCGAATCGAGCGGGATGCTGGCGAGCAGCTTCACGTCGCTGGTGTAGTGCTCGTCCAGCTTCTTCTTTTCCTCCGGGGTGCGCCCCGCCTTGCCTTCGATCGCCAGGATATCCGCGGGCATCTCCGTGTTAAAATCGTAGTTATAGATATTGACGGCGCCTTTGTCGTCGAGGGAACTGGCGGCGGCAAATTTCAAGCCGTCGGGCGAAAAGACGACCGCGTAAATGCGCCCTTCCATGGCCGGCCATTTGCGAATAAGCAGCGCGTTGTCACCAATGCGCCGCTGCACCTTGCGGACGATCCGGTAGGCCTGCGGGATGCCATCCGAGCCGCCCACGAGAAACTCGTCCCGCTGCGGGTGGCGCGCGACCGATTGCAAGCCGCCGCGCAAGGCGCCGGGGGTGATGCTGCTGATATTGTCCATGAAGCGCTGCGTGGCCACTTCCGTGAGCTTGGCGCTCATATCGCGACCGACGCTCACGAGCTGATCGCCCTTGTGGGTGAAGACCGTATCGAGCACCCAATCGCTGTGCGAAACCTGCTGGAGGACCTGCGTGCCCGTTTTGGCGTCGATGGCGCGCAAGGCATTGTCGGAGCATCCGAAGGAGACGACCTTGCCATCAGGGGACCAGTTCGCGCCATAGACGGTGTCATAGCCAATGGGGGTGCTGAGGGTGAGCTTGCGCTTTTCCACGTCCCAGATCTGGACTTCGCCCATCTGCGCGGGCCGGCCGCCGCAGGCTGCGAGGTATTTTCCATCCGGTGAGAAGCGCACGGTTTGGATGCGCTCGCTCAGGCCGACGAGCCGGGCCAAAAGCTCGGAACCGTCCGCTTTCCAAAGGAGGACTTCATGGAAGCCGGCGACGGCGAGCAGGGCGCCATCGGGAGAGAAATCCATCGAGGTAATGACCGGCGGGCGATGATAGACGGGAGGATGCTCGGCGTCGAAGCGCTGGCGGGCGTTGGGAGGGGTGTCGTCCGTGGCGCCTTCCGCGATCCAGCGGCGAACCAGGGCGATAT
>Ga0302319_10023067_pt1 | contig 11134 bp, 7 predicted proteins | sample Bog_T0_2_FD_203319 | JGI IMG/M metagenome (GOLD analysis project Ga0302319, IMG submission 203319) | Peat permafrost microbial communities from Stordalen Mire near Abisko, Sweden - Bog_T0_2 | ecosystem: Environmental > Terrestrial > Soil > Wetlands > Peat | place: Sweden: Abisko, Stordalen Mire...
GTCTTTCTTGGAGGAGCGAATGCGCGTGAGGACCTGACCGAAGCGCGCCCAGAAGGCACCGAGCGAAACAACGACGAAGAGACCGAGGAGACTCACCTCAAGCCCGGAGAAATGCGGGGGTTCCGCATAACCAAAAGTCAGTAAAGCTAGGAAGTCGCGAGCAAGCATTCATGCCACCGTGGGTCTGAAAAAATAACCCCTTGCGTTTTTCTTACCGATGAGTAAGATATCAAGAGAGGGATGTATCTGTCAATAGCCGCGCGAAAACCTGGTAAACCGGAGAGCAAGAAGGCGGCACGCGAGCCTGATGCGCTCGCGTACCTGGCTGCCTTCGCCGACCGGCGGCGAGACCCCAACGGAAAGAAAGAAGCCGTCCTTCAGACCGCGGTTCAGATGTTCATCGAAAAAGGTTACCGTCAGACCTCTCTGGATGATGTAGCGAAGAAGCTTAAGATCACGAAGCCTGCGCTTTACTATTATTTTCATAACAAGGAAGAGATCTACTTAGAGTGCTACCGCCGCGGTATTGCGATGACCCAGCAGAGCTTAGAGAGAATTCATTCTCACGAAGGGAGCGGGTTGGAAAAAGTTGCTGGATTCATCCAGACGTACACCGTAATTATCGCGAAGGATTTTGGGCGCTTTTTAGTACGCCAAGATGATCGCGAGCTTTCGCCAAATGCACAGTCGGAAGTACGCGCAGAAAAACGCAAAATCGACCAAAGCCTGCGCTCTTTCATAGAACAGGGCATAGAGGACGGCTCCATCCGCGCGTGTAATGTGCGGCTGGCGTCATTTTCTTTAGCGGGCGCCATTCATTCCTTGGCAAATTGGTTTGAGCCAGGGGGCGGCCTCTCTGCGCTCGAAGTGGGCGCGGAGTTTGCGCAAACTCTAACTCAGGGTTTGGCCAACCGGCGCACTGCGAAATTGCGCGTTCCGGATTTTCAACCCCTTCAGATTTCAACAAAACTTTCACACGGAGAAATGCGGAGCTAAAGACCCTCCGCCGAAAATTTTCAGCCATGATCGCCGAAACGATGGAAAAAACAACTCCTCGCAGCCAGCCAGTGAGTGCGTACCTCATTCGAAAAGTAGGGGTGCTGGGAGCCGGTAACATGGGGTCGCGAATCGCTGCTCATATTGCCAACGCCGGGCTTCCGGTTGTGTTGCTGGATATTGTTCCCGCTACTGTGCCAGCCGATAATAAGGCTGCTCGAAGTAGCGTCTCGACTATGGCACTTGACGGATTGAAGAAAGCAAAACCAGCCGCTTTCTTCGATGCTTCCAACTCGCGTCTCATTCAAACGGGTAACTTCGAAGACCATTTGGACCTCTTGCGCGATTGTGACTGGATCATTGAAGTGGTTGCTGAGAATCTGGAGATCAAACGCGCGCTGCTGGCAAAGGTTAACCAGTTTCGACGTGCCGACGCTATCATCACGACCAACACTAGCGGTTTGCCTGTGTCGCAAATTGCTGAAGGGATGGATGCTGGTTTCAAAAAGCATTGGTTTGGCACTCACTTCTTTAATCCGCCGCGCTACATGCGCCTCCTTGAAGTGATTCCAACTCCTGAAGCTGATCCGGCCGCCATGGCAGCGGTGGAGCAGTTCGTTGACAAGCGTCTCGGCAAGGCAGTGGTGGTCGCTAAGGACACGCCTAATTTTATTGGCAACCGGATCGGCACCTTCGCCATGATGAATGCCCTGCGAGTCATGCAGTCAATGGACATGTCCATTGAAGAGGTTGATGCGCTAACGGGGGCCACGCTCGGCTGGCCAAAATCAGGCACCTTTCGGTTGAGTGACATGGTCGGGATCGATGTGCTGGCGCACGTTGCCAAGAACTTTTTTGAACGTGTAAAAGATGAAAGGCTCGATGTCGCTCCGCCGTCCTTTATGTCACAGATGCTGGACAGGAAATGGCTGGGCGATAAGACAGGGCAGGGTTTTTACAAGAAGGTAAGAGGCGAGGCGGGCCAGGAGGAGCGTTTGGGTCTTGACTGGAAGACTTTGGAGTACCGGCCTTCTGCGCGAGTTAAGTTTCCGTCGCTCGAACTTACTAAGAATATCGATTCTGTGGCTGAGCGGCTGAGGATGGTTTTGGCTAACGATCCAAAGAAGGACCGGGCCGCAGCGTTCTACTGGCAGGTTTTGCCGGAGTTGTGGAATTACGCCGCACATCGTGTGCCCGAAATTTCAGATGACATCGTCGGTATCGACGAAGCGATGAAAAACGGCTTCAATTGGGAGTTAGGTCCTTTTGAAATGTGGGATGCGGCCGGTGTTGTAGCTACCACGGAAAAAATGAAAGCCACGGGCACGAAGCTGGCTCCAGCAGTCGAAAAGCTTCTGCAGAGTGGGAAGACGGCTTGGTATCAAGACGATCGCGGAGTGCCGTCGGGCCGGTTATTCTTTGACCTTGGCAGCGGAAAATACGAGCCAGTGCCAGCGGTTGACGGAATCGCCTCCGTTCAAATTCTCAAGAGCGCGCACGGTGTCGTCAAAAAGAACGCCGGCGCTTCTTTAATTGATTTGGGGGACGGCGTGGGATGCCTCGAATTCCATACCAAGATGAACGCGATTGGCGGAGATATCGTCTCGCTGATTACTCAGTCACTGAAGCCTGGCAGCGACGCGCTAGCCCAGTTCGATGCCTTTGTCATTTCGAACGATAGCGACAGTTTCTCGGTGGGCGCCAATGTCATGCAATTGTTGCTTGGTATTCAGGAACAGGATTGGGACGAAATTGATATGGGCATCAAGGCGTTTCAGAGGATGACTCAGACCATAAAGTTCTGCCCAAAGCCTGTGGTTACCGCTCCGTTTGGTATGTGTCTTGGCGGTGGTTGTGAGATTTCGCTGCATTCGGCAGCGCGGCAGCCGCACGCGGAACTTTACATCGGTTTGGTCGAGACCGGTGTTGGATTGGTGCCCGGAGGCGGGGGTTGCAAAGAAGTTGCTCTGCGAGCGATTGACGCTGCCGCCGCGTTGCGAGATGGCAGCCGTAACGAGTCGGTAGAACTCATAGAATCGCTACGTAAAGGCTTCGAAAACATTGCGATGGCGAAAGTTTCTACGTCGGCAGCTGAAGCTCGCACGTTGGGATATTTGTCGCCGAGTGACTCCATTACGATGAACCGCGAACGGGTTTTAATGGATGCTAAAGCGCGCGCACGTGAACTGGCGGATGCCGGATATTCGGCGCCACTGCCGCGAACTGATATTCCTGCGCCCGGAGCCAACCTTCTGGCCACGCTCAAGATTGGTGTGCGTCTGATGCGCGAGGGCGAATTCATTAGTGACCACGACGTGAAAGTGGCGAACCATGTGGCGAATGTTCTATGTGGCGGCAAAGTGACGCCCGGCACTCCCGTGAGCGAGCAGTATTTCTTGGACCTGGAGCGCCAGTCTTTCCTGTCATTGTGTGGCGAAAAGAAAACCGCGGAGCGGATTGCTCATACGCTCAAAACCGGTAAGCCCTTAAGGAACTAATTATGAAGAATGCTGTTATTGTGAGTGCTGTTCGTACGGCTGTGGGTAAAGCTCCTAAGGGCGCCTTGCGTTCCACGCGGCCGGACGACTTGGCCGCTGTGGCGATTAAAGGCGCGCTCGCTCGGGTACCGCAATTGGAACTCAAAGACGTTGAAGATGTGATCATCGGTTGCGCCATGCCAGAGGGCGAACAGGGAATGAACGTCGCCCGAATTGCCGCGCTTCGCGCAGGTTTGCCAATCGAGTCAGCTGCGTTCACCGTGAATCGATTTTGCGCATCCGGTCTGCAGTCGATTGCACTGGCTGGCGACCGTATTCGTGCGGGAGGAGCGGATGTGATCATCGCGGGCGGCGCCGAATCCATGTCCATGGTGCCCATGGCGGGTAACAAGCCTTCCATGAATCCTTGGATAGAGGAAAATATCCCGGGCACTTACACTTCGATGGGGCTAACTGCCGAGAGGGTAGCGAAGCATTACGGAATTACACGCGAAGAGTCAGATCAATTTGCGTTGGACAGTCATAAAAAGGCGATCGCCGCGCAAGCGAGCGGGAAGTTTGACGACGAGATCGTCGCTGTATCTGTAAACCTCACGGTGCCGGACGAAAAGTCAAAGCTCAAGTCGACGGAGACGGAATTCAAAAAAGATGAAGGTCCGCGCGCGGACACGTCGCTAGAGGCACTGGCCAAACTGAAAGCTGCCTTTCACGCTAAAGGCGTCGTAACGGCGGGCAATTCATCGCAAACCTCTGATGGCGCGGCAGCGGCTGTCATTATGTCGGAAGAGCGAGCGTCAGCTTTGGGTCTAAAGCCTTTGCTGCGTTATCTTTCATTTGCCTACGCTGGATGCATGCCGGAGGAAATGGGAATCGGGCCTGTCTACGCAATACCCAAGGCGCTGAAAATGGCCGGTTTGACTCTCGATCAAATTGATTTGTTTGAGTTGAATGAAGCGTTTGCCGCGCAGGCGCTGGCGGTAATCAAAACGCTTGGTCTCGATCGAGAAAAAGTGAATGTAAACGGCGGTGCCATTGCGTTGGGGCACCCGCTTGGATGTACTGGGGCCAAGCTAACGGCAACACTCGTGCGTGAGATGGACCGGCGGAAAGCGCGCTACGGCATGGTGACCATGTGCGTAGGCGGTGGCATGGGCGCTGCTGGAATTTTTGAGCGTGTGAATTGAGTCACAGATAGAGAGGACAAACAGATGGCAACAATCGTAGAAAGCAAAGTGAAAGCCGCCAAGGGTGGCAGCTTCCTCATTGAGGCAACTCGGGCGGACGAGGTGTTTACGCCTGAAGATTTCACCCCTGAACAAATCAGCACGGCGAAAACGGCGAGCGAATTTGCGACCAATGAAGTTTTGCCGGCTGTGGCTGATATTGAAGAAAAGAATTTCAAGGTCACCAAAGGCTTGATGCGCAAAGCTGGCGAATTGGGGCTTCTTGCCGTTGATATCCCCGAAGCGTATGGCGGGCTTGAATTGGATAAGGTGACATCTGCGCTAGTAGCGGAGTCTCTGAGCAAGAACGGTAGCTTTTCGGTGGCGTTCTCGGCACACACAGGAATTGGCACGCTGCCGCTGGTTTGGTATGGCACGGAAGATCAGAAGAAAAAATATTTGCCGAAGCTGGCTAGTGGCGAATGGGTGGCGGCATACGCTCTCTCGGAGGCGACGTCCGGTTCCGACGCGATGAATATTCGCACGAAAGCCGTTCTGTCGGCCGATGGCAAGGATTATATTCTCAACGGAGAGAAGATGTGGATCAGCAATTGTGGTTTTGCTGACATCTACACTGTTTTCGCCAAGATTGATGGCGACAAATTCTCGGCCTTTTTGATTGAGCGCAATGCTCCCGGATTGTCAGTTGGGAAAGAAGAACACAAGCTTGGTATTCGCGGCTCTTCGACGTGTCCCTTGATTCTCAATGATTGCCGCGTGCCGGTGGAGAATCTGCTAGGCGAGATTGGTAAGGGGCACCACATCGCGTTCAATATATTGAATATTGGCCGTTTCAAACTAGGTGCCGCTGCCGTGGGCGGCGCGCGCACTTCCTTCCAGCACGGTTTGCAGTATGCCAAGGAACGCAAAGCGTTCGGTAAGCCGATTTCTGAGTTCGGATTAATTCAGGAAAAGTTGGCAGACTGCGCGACGGGCATCTACGTGGGCGAGTCACTCAGCTACCGTACGATCGGCATGATCGATGCCTCCCTCGCAGATGTGGACCATCACGCGGCCGGCGCTTCCCGTGACATTCAAAAACGCATTGAGGAATATGCGGTTGAGTGCTCGATCCTCAAGGTGTGGGGTTCGGAAATGCTTGATATGGTGGTTGATCATGTGGTACAGATCTACGGTGGATTTGGCTACGTGGAAGAATATCCAGCCACGCCTGCTTATCGCGATGCCCGCATTAACCGGATTTTCGAAGGCACAAACGAGATCAATCGCCTGATTATTACCGGTTGGCTGATGAAGCGGGCGGTCGCTGGCCAGCTTCCGCTACTAGCTGCCATTAAGAAGATCATGGACGAAGTGATGGAAGGACCTACGCCAAGTGAGGACTTGGAAGGGCCGTTGGCTGGGGAACGCAAGATGCTGGAAATCGCCAAGAAGTTAAGTCTCTTCGCGGCCGGCGCGGCATCCCAGAAACACATGACCGATTTGGCGGACCAACAGGAAATCATGGGAGCGCTGGCAGACACGATTATCGAAGTCTTCGCGTTTGAATCATGTCTCTTGCGCGCGGAAAAGTTGATAGCCCGCAATGGAGAAGCCGGCGCGAAGAACGCGATTGCCATGACCAAATACTATGCGGCGAAGGCGATGGGAATTGTGGAGTCTTCGGCGCGTAAGGTGATAGCCGCTGTGGCCGAAGGTGACATGTTACGCACACAAGTAGCGATCCTGCGCCGCTTGGCCAAGTATGAGCCGGTAAATACGGTCGCACTCAGTAGACAAATTGCCAAACATGTGTGCGCTGCTGGACGTTATACTTTATAGTAAAAACGGGCCGGTGAATTACTCTATCAACCGGCCCTCGCTTGAATTCGTCGCTTAGTTGAACTGGTATCCTGATTTCGCTTTTGACGTCGTCGGCTCAGAATTCGCTTTGTAAGACTCATCCAGCTGTTTCGTGCATCTTCCTTTCCTAATGCAGTGTCTTTCACGAAGTTTTCCTTGAAGCTGGCCGACGGCTGTGGCTGAAAATTTCAACTTTCAACTGAGGCTTCCATATGGAAGAAGGGCCCGTCGATCGTACGATCAACAGGCCTTGGTCGGAATTCACGTGCTTCTACGGCTAATATCCTGTTTTCGCTTTAGACGTCAGCGGCTCAGAATGTGCTTTGTAAAACTCATCGAGTTGTTTTTGCGCCTCTTCTTTCTTAATTCCGTATCGCTCCTGAATCTTTCCCAGGAGTTGATCCTTCTGGCCAGCGGCCTGAGTTAGATCATCGTCGGTGAGTTTGCCCCACTTCTCCTTGACCTTTCCCGAAAATTGTTTCCAGTTGCCTTCCATCTGATCTGAGTTCATTCTTTGAACCTCCAAATACTTTGGAGCATGTAAGGAACCAATGTTAGGGTGACTGATTGTAAACAACTTAAGCTGTGAACCCTCGGACTTGCGCTGGTCAAAAGCACACGCCTGACACTTTTTGTAAGGAAAAATGGGAAATAAAAACGGTAGACTTGCTTTGTTGGTTGGCTCAATATGACACTTCTCGGAAACATCGACGTAGTCCGGTCTTTTACGTGCATCTATTTGGGGATGATAGTTGATCTTTCGGGAGATCCGGATTTGTTTGGTGCCTATGTCTAGGACAGCAAAACGTGTTTTGATGATTTCGTCGCTCGGTGCTTGCGCCTTGATAGTCTTACTTTTTGTAACGGCTCGCGTCTTTGCTAGGAAGATTCAGCCCGAACTTCATGACCGTGTAGTCAGCTATCTGGAGGAACGGTTTGACAGTCGCGTAATGCTCGGAGATTTGCATATTGAGATTCCGAAGGTGTCGCCGATTGGCTTACTGCTGAGGGGTGGACGCGGAACAATAGCGCATGTGGAAGGGCACAACCTTCTCATGCGTTATCACGGCAGTCAAGATGCCCCACCTCTTTTTTCAGTCGACCTTTTCGCTTTCGATTTGGATCTGGGGATGCTGCGTCAGCCCCGTCCCCATGTTCCCCACGTGACTCTCGAAGGAATGACCATCGCGCTCCCTCCCAAGTCTCAAAATGCCGAAAAAACAAAGAGCCAACCGAGCAAAGCCAAATCGGCGGCTAGCAATGTTGTGATCGATGCCGTTGATATCTCGCGCGCTCGCTTGTTGATCTTGCCAAACCGCACGGACGCTCAACCTCTGGATTTCGCACTGGAGAGTATTCAACTAACCTCTGCTGGCGTAGGTCGGCGTCTTGAATACCAAGCGTCAATGACGAATCCCCGGCCGCCCGGTCAGATTCGCTCGCGCGGTACCTTTGGGCCGTGGAATGCCGAAAGTCCAGGCGATACTCCGCTCGAGGGCGATTACGATTTTTCCAATGCGGATCTAGGGGTGTTCCCTGCTATCGCGGGCCGCCTACATTCAGTAGGACATTTTGTGGGAAACCTGTCCGCCGTGCGTGCGCGCGGCGAGGCGACTGTGCCGGATTTCCGCCTGAAGAGCAGCGGCAATCGTGTTCCTTTGAAAGCCGAATACGACGTCATCGTCGATGGTATGAATGGCAATACAATCCTTCAGCCCGTCCACGCTCGCCTCCAAAACACTGAGTTCGAAACCAGCGGCGGCATCATCAAACACGAAGGGGCAAGACGCCGAGCCATTGATCTCAAAGTGACGATGAACAGTGGCCACATCGAGGATTTGTTGTTGCTAGCAGTGAGGGGGAAGCCCTTTATGTCTGGAATGATCCGGATGGACGCCCAAATTTCTGTTCCTCCTTTAGCGGGCACGGTCAAAGAAGATCTCTTCCTAGCGGGAACATTCAACATCGCACGTGGAGAATTTCTCAAAGATGCGATACAAGACAAGATTGACGAACTGAGCCGGCGAGGGCAGGGAAGACCTAGCGATCAAAGTGTCGACAATGTCTTCTCCAGCATGACTGGAAATTTCCGGTTGAAAGATCAGGTTTTAAAGTTCACCCGCCTGAGTTTTGAAGTACCAGGCGCGGCCGTTGGCCTCCATGGCGACTATCAAATGGCGCAAGATACTCTGGACTTCCACGGGAATTTGAAGCTGCAAGCGAAGGTTTCACAGACGGTGGCTGGCTGGAAGCATTGGCTCGCTAAACCGCTTGACCGATTCTTTGAGAAGAATGGTGCGGGAACATTCTTAAGAATCCAAGTGGTTGGCAATACAAGCAAACCGGAGTTTGGCCTAGATCATGGCGCTCAAGCGCGATAGACAAGACAAGCCCCTGCCCTAAAACGTGAAATAGTTTAAGGCAGCATGAATAGACGAGAATTTATCCAATCTTCCGTGGCCGGTGCATTGCTGCCCGCTATCGTCCAGTCTCAACCTACCTGGTACGACCGACCGATGCGCTGGGCCCAACTGGCCTTTGTCGAGGATGACCCAGGCAACTACGATCAAGCGTTCTGGCTGGAGTATTTCCGGACCATTCATGCCGACGCAGCTTGTCTTAGCGCTGGCGGTTGTGTAGCGTTTTATCCCACGCAAATTCCTTTCCATTACCGCAGCAAGTGGCTGCGCGACGCGGATACGTTTGGAGACTTGGTAAAGGGTTGCCGCGCACTTGGCATGAATGTCATTGCGCGTACTGATCCTCACGCCGCTCATCAAGACGTGTTCGAAGCTCATCCCGATTGGATTGCCGTGGATGCGGAAGGAAAAAAACGTAAGCATTGGGCTGATCCAGCGCTATGGGTCACGTGCGCGCTGGGTCCATACAATTTCGATTTCATGACGAGGATAACAGAAGAAATCGTCAGGCTTTATGGTGTCGATGGTGTTTTCTCTAATCGTTGGGCGGGTTCGGGCATGTGCTACTGCGAGCACTGCCAACAAAACTTCATGGACTTCGCGCATCTGGATTTGCCGCGTACGCTCGATCCGCAAAATCCCGCCCGCCGCGCTTATTTGGTTTGGCACCAACAGCGGCTCTTCGAACTATGGCGGTTATGGGATTCGAAGATTAAAGGGGTAAATCCGCATGCGGCTTTTTTGGCGAACTCTGGCGGCGGTGCGCTGAGTGAACTAGACATGAGCGTTATCGGCGAACTTGCACCGACTCTCTTCGCCGATAGGCAAGCGCGCCACGGGGTGAATCCTCCCTGGACCAATGGCAAGAACGGAAAAGAATACCGAGCCACCATGGGCCGTAAACCGATCGCCGGTATTTTTAGCGTGGGCCTAGAAGAAGAATATCGCTGGAAGGATTCCGTGCAAAGTGGCGATGAAATCAGGCTGTGGGTAGCCGATGGCATCGCGCAAGGTTTGCGGCTATGGTTTACCAAGTTCAACGCCAAGCCGATTGATAAGCGCTGGCTTCCGGTTGTGGCTGAACTATACCAATGGCATTTCGAGAATAGCCGCTACTTGCGCAATGAAAAATCGCTGGCGAATATTGCCATGGTGTACTCGCAGCAAACAGCAGCGTTTTACGGCGGCGAGAAAGCGCACGCCAAAGTGGAGGATGCGGCGCTGGGATTCTATCAGGCACTGGTGGAGGGCCGCATCCCGTTTGAGATGGTGCATGACTGTCTACTTGATGCTGAACATCTGGCGCCCTTCCAGACTTTGATACTGCCCAACATCGCCGCTCTATCTGAGAAGCAATGCGTTCAGTTGACAGAATTTGTACAGCGTGGAGGCAGCCTTGTTGCCACGTTTGAAACTTCTCTGTACGACGAATGGGGTGTGCGGCGCAACGATTTTGGATTGGCTCCCCTGTTTGGCGCTTCATTCGCCGGGCAGCGCGAAGGTCCGATGCACAATTCTTATCTTGCCTTCGAAACAGATCCTGCTAACGGAAAATTTCATCCGCTGCTCGCTGGGCTCGAAGGAGCAAATCGGATCATCAATGGGGTAAACAGGGTTGTAGTAAAAGCGCTCGAACCCGTGAATCCGTCCCCGTTGACCATGGTGCCTTCGTATCCAGATTTACCAATGGAGGAAGTGTACGTTCGTCCGATTCCGCACAAAGAGGCGGGCGTCTTCTTGCGCGAGATCGGTCCGGGGCGTGTGGTGTTCTTCCCGTCAGACATCGATCGCACGTTTTGGGAAATCCTTTCGGTAGATCATGGCCGGTTATTACGCAATGCGGTTCTCTGGGCAACCAGAGGAGATGTGCCAGTGACAGTACGCGGACTAGGGGTCTTGGATATCGCAGTCTGGACCCAATTGAATTCAATGACCGTCCACTTGGTGAATCTAACCAATCCCATGATGATGAAAGGTCCCGTTCGCGAGATCATCCCAGTCTCTCGGCAGATTCTCGAAATCAAAATTCCACCCGGGCGCAGGGTCAGTGGCGTCCAATATTTAGTGGCAAAGACGAAGGCGGATTTCAGCGTAGAGAAGGGAACAGTGAAATTGGAAGTCCCGAGCATCGGTCTGCACGAAGTAATTGCGCTGGATTTCGAAACATAAAACACTTCAAGTAGGCGTTGAGATG
>Ga0302319_10023068_pt1 | contig 11134 bp, 9 predicted proteins | sample Bog_T0_2_FD_203319 | JGI IMG/M metagenome (GOLD analysis project Ga0302319, IMG submission 203319) | Peat permafrost microbial communities from Stordalen Mire near Abisko, Sweden - Bog_T0_2 | ecosystem: Environmental > Terrestrial > Soil > Wetlands > Peat | place: Sweden: Abisko, Stordalen Mire...
GAGGCACCGGATCAATGGATGATGAACGGCGGTGCTGATTCCCTGCTGAGCTGGGGGATTTCGCGCACCGTGCCCGCGACCGAGTGGGCCGCTCGGATACCGCTGGCGCATCTGCTGTTTCTGCGCGACCTGGCGATCAATCACCGGATCGGACCGTATCTGTTCGTGCATGCCGGCATCCGGCCAGGGGTGGCGCTGGAGCAGCAGTCGCGGCTGGACATGCTGTGGATCCGCGAGCCATTTCTGTCGTCGCGGGCGGATCATGGGGTTGTGGTGGTGCATGGGCATACGCCGAAGCGGGAGCCGGTGGTGCAGCCGAACCGGATCGCAATCGATACGGGGGCGGTGCTGGGCGGCGCGCTGACCTGCGTGGTGCTGGAAGCGGACCAGGTCGGTTTTTTGCAGAGTTAGGCGATGCCGCACGGAGCCCGGACTTTTTCCGGGGCAAGCGGGCAGACGATCGGGGTCAGGCGGCGGGCGAGAGGCGGGGGACGCGGATCGATTCGAAGGCCGGGGCAAAGGTTTCCGGCGCGGCGGCGGCTTCGCGGATCATGTAACCGCGGCCCCAGATGGTGCCGATGATGCCGTCGGCGCCGGCTCGGGCCAGTTTCTTGCGCAGCTTGCAGACGAACACGTCGATGATTTTAACCTCCGGTTCATCCATTCCGCCGTATAAATGGTTCAGGAACGCCTCCTTGGTCAGGACCATGCCCTTGCGCAGAACCAGCAGTTCCAGGATCGAGTATTCCTTGCCGGTGAGGTGGACGTCACGGCCGTCGACCGTCACTTCGCGGCTGTCGAGGTTGAGTTCGAGGCGGCCGAAACGGACGGTGGGCTGGCTGAAGCCTTTGCTGCGGCGGACGATCGCCTGCATGCGCGCGAGCAACTCGGCTTTGTCGTACGGCTTGGTGATGAAGTCGTCAGCGCCGAGGCTGAGCGCCTTGACCCGAGCCTGCGGCATGGTGAGGCCGGAAAGGATCAGCACGGGCGTATCGTTGCGGGAGACCCGCATGCGGCGAACCACCTCAAACCCCTCGATATCCGGCAGCGCGAGGTCAAGCAGGACGATATCGTATTCATAATGTCGAAGCAGTTCGAGGGCATCTTCTCCGCTGTCGGTCTGGTCCACCACCGCGCCGGCGGCTTTCAGCATGAGCGTGATGCCGCGCGCTGCGATCAGATCCTCTTCGACCAGAAGGACACGCATCGGGTTTCTCCTTAACAAAACATGAATGATTGTATACCACCATAGCGTGTGATTTGCTAACGATTTCTCCACTATTTCGTGTAATTTTTGCGCCTGTAACGTCTTTCAGTTCGGATTCAACGCGAATGTATGCAGAACAAATATGTTTTATAGATAAATAAGTCTTAATGAGAGGATATAATCTCACAGAACGTGTCGATGCCTGCAAGGCGCGTCTGCGTCGCACGCAGATCGCATACATCAGTGGTACTGTGACCAATCTGCTGGGTCTCGTGGTCGAGGTGGAGGGGCTGACCGGGCTGGCTGCAGTGGGTGACCGCCTGGCGCTGCACACGCGTGACGGGCGGGTGATCCCATCCGAGGTGATCGGTTTCCGCAACTCCGGGTTGCAGGCAATGGCATACGGGTCACTGGATGGGCTGGCGCATGGCGCCAAGGCAATGCTGCTGGGGCAGGCGCATACGACGCTGGACGTGACACGGTCCTGGCTGGGGCGGGTAATCGATCCACTCGGTGCGCCGCTGGACCATGCGGGCGTGCTGTATGGCGGGCTGACGCCGCAGCCGACCCGGGCCGCACCGCCCGAGGCGACCTCGCGGGCCCGGCTGGGACCGCGGATCGAGCTGGGTGTGCGGGCGCTCGACTGCTTCGCCACCTGCCGGCAAGGGCAGCGCCTGGGGCTGTTCGCCGGCTCCGGCGTCGGCAAATCGACACTGCTGTCGATGCTGACCCGCGGCACCGCGTGCGACGTGGTGGTGCTGGCGCTGGTCGGCGAGCGCGGCCGGGAGGTTCGGGATTTCATCGAAACTGACCTCGGGCCGGAAGGGTTGGCACGGTCCGTCGTGGTGGTGGCGACCTCGGATGCGCCGCCGCTGATGCGCCGGCAATGTGCCTATACGGCGATGACAGTGGCCGAATATTTTCGCGACCAGGGCCTGTCGGTGCTCTTGTTGATGGACAGCGTGACGCGGTTCTGCCTGGCGCTGCGCGAGATTGGGCTGTCGCTGGGCGAGCCGCCGGCGACGCGGGGCTATCCGCCAAGTGTGTTCGCCGAACTGCCGCGGTTGCTGGAACGGGCCGGGCCGGGCCCGATGCGGCCGGATGGCAGTGCGGGTCAGATCACCGGGCTGTTCTCGGTGCTGGTCGAGGGCGACGACCACAACGAGCCGGTGTCGGATGCAGTGCGCGGCATCCTGGACGGGCATATCACCATGGACCGCAAGATTGCCGAGGGCGGGCGGTATCCGGCGATCGACGTGCTGCGCTCGCTGTCGCGCGTTGCCAGCTCCTGCCTGGATGAGGCACAGACCGCGACGGTGCGGCGGGCGCGGGCGATCCTTTCGCTGCATGGCGACATGGTGGACATGGTGCGGCTGGGTGCGTATCGCCCCGGCACGGACCCGGCGGTAGACGAGGCGTTGCGGCTGACGCCGGCGATCGAGGCGTTTCTGCGCCAGGCACCGGGCGAACGATCCGGCTTCGAGCAGGCGTTCCAGCAGTTGAACGCGGCGTTGTCGGGTGCCAACGGGGCGGGCCCGCATGGCGCGTGATCCGCTGCGCATCCTGCTGTCGGTACGGCTGAACGCGGTGGAGCAGGCGCGCGTGGCGTTGGGCGTGTGCCTGCGGGCGGAGGCGGAGATCGCCGAACGGATCCGGCAGATCGAGGCGGCGGGACAGCGGCACAGTGCGGCCACCGCTTCGTGGCAGGAGGCGCATCAGTTTCAGGAGATGACGGCGCTTCGGCTGGCGGCGCTGCGGGCGGAACGCCAGGCCGCGGCGGTGGCGCTGGCTGAGGCGGCGGCGCGGTCGGCGGCGGCGCGCGGCGCGGTGACGGCGGCGCGATCGGCGGCGGAAGCGGTGGAACAACTCGCCGATGAGCGCGATGCCGCCCGGACCGCGGAACTGGCTCGCAAGCGGCAGCATGAGCTGGACGATATCGTCAGGGCGCAGCGGATGGCGCGGCAACGTGACGCGGCCGGCTGAACCGGGCGTCGCGCGCCCCGGTTCAGACGATCATGTCATCGCGATAAGTGTGATCGATGACTGCGCCACCACTTGGTTCGTCTTCCCGTGCGGCAATGGCGGTCACCGGCCGGTTTGCCCCCGCGGCGCTGGGTCATCACGAGAAGTTGCCGTCGCAACTGGGGTATTCGGGGGCGCGCGCCATTACATCGAGGCCTATGAATATACTGTCAATGTCAAGAGAATCGAACCAAGCGGAGTATCCTACCATGCACACCGTTCTCGTCGTCGAGGACGAGATGATGGTGCGTATGCCGATCGCCGAATATTTGCGCGACTGCGGTTATAACGTCGTCGAGGCGGCCGATGCCCGGGAGGCGATCGACGCCGTCCACACCGATGGACCGGTCAGCGTGGTGTTCACCGACATCCGCATGCCGGGGACGATGGACGGTCTGGGCTTGGCGGAATGGTTTAGCGCGAACTACCCGGATGTGCCGGTGCTGCTGACATCAGGCTATAACGGCGGCCGCAGCCTGCCGCCGGCGGCCGCGCCGGGCGGGCGGTTCATCGAGAAGCCGTATTCGCAGATTCAGGTCGAACGGCGGATTGCTGCCCTGCTGGGGTACTGACGCGGCATGACCTGCCGGCCGTTTGGGCGGACACTTAACGGTTTTTGACGAAGATTGCGAAGTTTTCACCGGCGGTCAGCCTCGCCGCCTTGATTAAGACACTTGGCTCGGCTCTAACGATGTGGCAACAAAGCGGGCGATTACCGCACGTTTTTAAAAGTTAACGCCGCAGATCGGGCCTCGATGACCTCTTTTTCTGGCCGGGCCATTACCCCGGTGCGTTTGACCCACAGGCCGATGGTATCCGCCATCAGTCTGTTTTTTTTGCTGTCGGTCCTGGCTGCCGTGCTGTTCATCGCGCTGCGCTCGCCGCTGAAGGACGATATTGCCTGGCTGCTGTATGTGGCGCGGCGCTGGATGGCCGGGCGGGAACTTTATGTGGATGTGGTGGAGGTCAATCCGCCGCTGATCGTGTGGATCTCGGCGATCCCGCTGGAGATCGCAGGCTGGTTTGATATTGATTCGCAGTTGGTGGCGATGCCGGTGTTCATCGCCGCGGTGCTGGGCTGCGCGTGGTGGACGGCGAACCTGGCGCAGCCGCTGGGCGGGCTGTTTGCGGAACGGCTGCCGGTGTTCGCGGCGATCGGATCGGCGCTGCTGATCCTGCCGGCGGCGGATCTGGGGCAGCGCGAGCATCTGCTGGTCGCGGCTTTCCTGCCCTATCTGGTGCTGTTCGCCCGATCGCTGGACGCCCAATCGCTGGACGCCCGATCGCTGGACGCCCGATCGCTGGACGCCCAGTCACTGGATCGCGGGCCGCTGGCGGGACATCGCGCGCTGCTCGTGGCCTCGGTGATAGCGGGCGTGCTGGCCGGACTCGGGTGCGCGCTGAAGCCTCGGTACGGGCTGGTGTTCGGGGTGCTGGAAGGCCTGGCGCTGACGCGGGGGCTGCGGCCGTGGCGGACCTTGCCGTTGACGGCGGGCGCGACGCTGGTCGGCTATGCCGGGCTGGTGGCGATCGTTTGCCCGGCCTATCTGCGGCGGGCCGTGCCGCTGGCGCTGGCACTGTATGGCGCGACCGACGTGCCGTTCCTCACGCTGCTAAGCGACAGCACGATGCTGCTGTGCGGGGAAGCGGTGGCGATCGGGCTGTTGTGGCTGCGCCGGCGCAGCCTGCCGGATTACACGATGATGCTGACCCTCGTGGTGTTTGCCGCGACCAGTACGGTGGTGTGCTTCGTCGATGGCAAGAACTGGTATTACCACCGGCTGCCGGCGATCGTGGCGACGGTGCTGGCCCTGCTGCTGTGGACGGCGACCGAACTGGTGCAGCGGCGCTGGCGGATTCGCTGGCCGCTGCTGGTGGCGGGGCTGGCGGTGACGGTGTTCTGCGCGTCCTCGATCCGCCAACTGGAGCCGGAGGCGATGGATGCGGTGGAGCCGCAAAAGACCACGGTCGATCGGCTGGAGGAGATGCTGCGAACCGAGCACGCCCGGACGTATATCGCGTTCTCGGAATGGATCGCGCTGGGGTTTCCGGTGGTGAACGAGACGGGCGTGACCTGGGCGTCGCGGTTCGATTCGATGTGGGCGCTGAAGGGCGAGGTGTGGCGGGCGCGGTTCGATCCGGCAGTGGCGAAGGAATGGCCGATCGCGCGCTGGGTGGCGCACGACTTCATCGCCGGCTGCCCGGATATCGCGGTGGTGGATACGCGGGAGACGACGAAATACATCAAGGTACTGAGCGCGGCCGATCCCGCGTTCAAGCGCGTTTGGTCGCGCTACCGGAAGATCGCGTCGTTCGATGGGCTGGCGGTGTACCGGCGCGGCCGGGGCGGCTGCTTCGATGTCTGGGTTGCGGCGGAGTCGAAGCCGGCGGTCGACACGCGCTAGGGCGCCGCCGGCGCGCCCGCCCACGGCGGTTGGCTCAGGCGGCGATTTCCTGGGTTTCCGCGTCCCGCGTCGCGGCGGCGATGGGGATTGGCGGTCTTGGCGGACCGCTCGTTCACCGCCAGGGAAGCTGCCGCCAATACCCGGCATCCAGTTTTCTCCAGTTTGGCGCGTGCGGGATATGGCATTTGGCATATTTGTGTGCCAATAAATGAAATCGGAAATTTTGATCGACTGACCCGATGACGCTGCTCCCAAGCCCGCAACAGTTAAAGTATCTGGTGGCGCTGGCGGAAAGCCGGCATTTCGGGCGGGCGGCGCAGCTGTGCACGGTGACCCAGTCCACGCTGTCGGCCGGCTTGCTGGCGCTGGAGCGGCAACTGGACTGCCACATCCTGGACCGGGCGGCCGGGCGGCATGTGGTGTTCACGCCGCTGGGACTGGACCTGGTGGAGCGGGCCCGCACCGCGCTGACCGCGCTGGAAGCCGTCACTGAAGCGGCGATGGCGGCTCGGGCGCCGCTCGCGGGGCCGCTGCGGATGGGCGTGATTCCGACCATCGGGCCGTTCCTGCTGCCGGCCCTGATGCCGGTGCTGCGGGCCGAATTTCCGCGGCTGCGACTGTATTTGCGGGAGGACACGACGGCCAATCTGGTGGACCGGCTGGCCTCGAACCGGCTGGACCTGCTGCTGCTGGCGACGCCGTGCGACTGCGGCGGGGCGGAAACGGTCGCGGTGGCGCGGGATGGGTTCGTGATTGCGCTGCCGCCGGGGCACCGGCTGGCGGGGGAGGCGGAGATCCCGGTCTCGGCGCTGGCAACGGAGCGGCTGCTGCTGCTGGAGGACGGGCATTGTCTGCGCGACCAGGCGCTGGCGGTGTGTGGGCTGCTGACGGGGGACCGCGGCGACCAGGACGGGTTCGCGGCGACGTCGCTGCATACGCTGGTGCAGATGGTGGCGGGCGGGCTGGGTGTTACGCTGCTGCCGCAACTGGCGGTGGCGTCGGGGATTTGTGCGGGGACGGGGCTGGTGCTGCGTCCGCTCGCGGGGGCCGGGGCGTGGCGGACCTTGGGCCTGGCGTGGCGGCCAAATGCGCCGCGCAGCGCGGATTACCGCGCGCTCGGGGCGCATCTGGTGGATACCTGCCGGACGGTGCTGGGTGGCCAGAGCGAAATCAGCCTGACTCGAATCGCCGAGCGATCCCCAGGCTGATGAAATTGCTCGCGAAAATAAGCTAGAGCGTTCCCACTCAGGCTAGTCTCACGCAGGAACGATAGACTGTTGGCTGCCGAAGCCGCTCCAGGCGACGGCGCCGGATCAGCAGGCGGATCCGCCCTCGGACAGGCTGTCCCGGCCCGCTTGTGCGGCGGCGCAGCGTTGACAGCGGCGGCGGAGCGGGCGAACGATCCCAGCGTGCATCGGCGCCAGGCCCGGCATCTGGGCAGATCGATGCAGGGGGCAACGTCGATGCTGAAAACCACCAGCAATCTGGTCCTTCCCACGGCGATCACCGGGTCCTACCCGCGTCCGCTCTGGTTCGACATGAGTCTGAGCGGGCGGTCGTTCAAAGCGGCACTGGGCGAATCCTTGTTTCGCGAGCAGTACATGGACGCGGTCGCGGCGGTAATCAACGCGCAGGAGGCGGCAGGCCTGGACATCGTGACCGATGGCGACAGCCGCTTTGACCTCGCTGTCGGCGGCAAATCCTGGTTTTTCTACCCGATCGAACGGCTCGGCGGGGTGCGCGGGCACCGCGACACCTCGCGCGGCTGGATGGGGCGGCATGATTTGCGGCCCGGCAAGATCCTGTGGGAGGTGCAGGAAGCGTATCAACCAGGCATCGTGGCGGAGAAGCTGAGCCGGGGGCCGTGGGAATATACGGCGCTGTGGCAGGTCGCGCAGCGGCTGACCGACCGGCCGGTGAAGTTCGGGGCGATTTGCGCGCCGGCGCTGGCCAGCATGCTGTGGAACGAGTTCTACGTCGACGACAAGGCGATGATCCTCGATCTGTGCGACATCATGAATGCAGAACTGCGGGAACTGGCGGCGGCGGGCTGTCCGCTGATCCAGGTGGAGGAGCCGCCGCATCACGGGCGCTCGCTGCGGCCGGATTGCACCGAGGCGGATCTGGAATTCCTGACCGAGGCGTTCAACCGCCAGCTTGTGGGTGTCGATGCGGAGATCTGGGTGCACACGTGCTGGGGCAATCCGAACCAGCAGCGGGTTTACTGGGAGGTGCCGAGCTATGAGCGGGCGATGCCGTATCTGCTGCGGTTGGATGCGGATGTGATAACGTTCGAGTGCGCCAGCAGCGACGGGCGGGATATGGCGCTGTTCGGCAAGTATCGGACGGACAAGAAGATCGGCATTGGCGTGGTCAATCATTGCAATACTGTGGTGGAGCCGCCGGAATACGTGGCAGGGCTGATCCGGCGCGCGCTTGAATTCATTCCGCCCGAGCGGCTGGTGATCACCACGGATTGCGGGTTCGGGCGGGAAGGGCTGAGCCGGCGGATTGCCTATTACAAATGCGTATCGATGGTGGAGGGGACGAACATCGTGCGGCGCGAACTGGGGTTGCCGGAGGTTCGGGTGCGGGCTTCCGATCCATCGCTGTATTTCGCGACGGCCGTTCGGGGCTGAAGCTCGGTGATCGCCGCGATCAGCCTGATGCGGCGGTTGGAGCCGCATCCCTGGACGCACGCTTTGCGCGAGTGTTAGGCTTTTCTCATCCCCGCAAGAGATGGGGAGAGGAGGCCACGTGAACAAATCTCTCTGCGCCACACAACGCATAATTAAATCGCAACGAACTGCCCTCGCGATCATCGTCCTGAGCGGCACCATCAATTACCTGGATCGCGCGACTCTCGCCGTCGCCAATCCACTGATCCGGGCAGACCTGGGGTTGAACGTGGCGCAGATGGGCCTGTTGCTGTCTGCCTTCCTGTGGGCCTACGCCTTCTCACAGCTTCCCGCCGGCGCCCTGGTCGATCGCGTGGGACCGCGCTGGTTGCTGGGGGCTGGTCTCGCGCTGTGGTCCATTGCGCAGATGATCGGCGGTGTGGTCACGAACATCACGCAATTCGCAGCCGCGCGTGTCCTGCTGGGCCTTGGCGAATCGCCGCAGTTTACCAGCGGCGTCCGCGTGGTGCGGGACTGGTTCAACGTCCGGCAGCGCGCGACCGGGATCGGCCTGGTGAATACCTCGCCGTTCATCGGTCAGGCGATCGCCCCGCCCTTGTTGACCGCCTTGATGCTGGGCTTTGGGTGGCGCTGGATGTTTATCGTGATGGGTCTCGCGGGGCTGGCGGTCTGCGTGCTTTGGGTCACGTTCTACCGGGAGCCTCGCAGCCTGAGCCTCAATGCCGCGGAACGCGCCTACCTGACGGATGGCGACCCGCCGGTTGTGGCCAACCCGATCTCCCTGGCGCAGTGGCGGCATCTGTTCGCATTCCGCTCGACCTGGGGGCTGATGATTGGTTGCTTTGGGCTGGGCTATTGCACCTGGCTGTATGGCGCATGGCTGCCGGGTTATCTGGAGATCCAGCGGCATATGACCATTCGCTCCACCGGGTATATTGCCGCGATCCCGTTTGCGCTGGCGGTGCTGGGGGCGATCGGCGGCGGGATGCTGGCGGATCGTTTGGTGCGGCGCGGGTATTCGCCGGTCAACAGCCGGAAGATACCGCTGGTGGCCGGGTTGATTGGCGTCGCGCTGTTTACGATCGGCGCGGCCGAGGTGGACAGCAATGTGCTGGCGGTTGCCTGTATTACGCTGGCGATGATGAGCGGGGCGATGTGTTCGGGGCTGTACTGGGCGCTGGCCAGTGCGATCGCGCCGTCCAATTGCACGGCCTCGGCTGGGAGCCTGGCGAATTTCGGCGGCTATATCGGCGGCGCCATAGTCCCGACGTCAACCGGGTTTATCGTTCAGGCGACAGGCAGTTTCACCCCGGCGTTGTTGCTGGGAGGCGCCATCGCACTGTTCTCGTCGATGAGTTACCTGTTGCTGATCAAGAACGAGAGCATGGATTTCAGCCGGCTGGACGCGAAGACGGCTGGCGTTCCGGTGCAGACGTGAGGGGGGTATCGGGCGGGAGGTGATGATCCTGCTGGGATGGAAGCCGACCCGGTCAAAGGCGACGGTCTTTTCCTGGGGCGGCTTCGGATGGGGAGCGGACTCAGGCGGTTTGCCGGGTTGAGGTCTGATCCCGCGCTCAGGCCGGGTTGTACCGATGGTTCTCTCATGGGAGACGGAGATTCATCTGTGGGGCCATCGGGCTGGGCAGCGCTTCCTCGCAACAGACGCCGGCGTTGCAGCACAGCGGACCCGGACAAAATATATTCTGATCGCGTCCGAGATCATGCCCTCGGTCGCGTCCATCGATGTCAACGGCATCGGTGAGTAAGGCAACATCCTGATATGGGACCCCTCCGGTGCGACCAACCGCCGGCGGCAAGCCACGGCCGGCCTGGGTGTCGCCGGCCCCATCGTTCTCGCCAACAGAACACGTTTGCGCGGAAGCTGGGACGAGTATCCATTCGCCGTTACGTATGCTTCAAAGCCAGGCTCATATGTCGCCCCGGCGCCGCTGCGGGAAAACTGGATCCAGTGCGGGTTCATCCGCGCCGCGGGCCTGGTACAGGAATTTCAGCCAAGTGATACCGTTCTCTGTTATGTCCTGTGACGGAGCAGGACAATGAAACAGCCGCTTTCGCCACTTGCAGCAGAGGTTGAAGCCTGCGTCGTCAAGATCATCGCATACCAGCAAAGCGCCGGACAGCGCGTCGGCGCGCGTATCAAACGCTCGCGCAAAGGCAGAGAAGGTCTCGACACCTTGCGGCAATTCGGCCTGCCGCTGCCCGACGACTTCACCGCACTGTACGATCATTTCAACGGCGTTCCCAGCAACGCCCCGTTGTCATTCTGGGAAGCCGCCGTTTTCCTTGATGCTATGTGGCCAGAAGCATCCATGTTGGTGGCCTGGAACGAAATCACCCGGCTGGAACAGCAGCCAGGCGCCGACGCAAAAATCGCCGCCTTTCGCACTACCCATGGCGTTTCCTACGATCTGGTCCCAACCATGGCGCAGCACGGCAACGTCCCCCTGGTCGCCAATCTGGGGTCGCTTTCGCGCCAGACGTTCATCGCCTTCGACAGCACGCTGGCGATGCTGCGCACCGTGTGCGCGGCGCACGACGCCGGCTTGATCCGCTACGCGACAGACCGTATCCCGCACTATGCTCCGTTTGGGCGCGAAGTTGAAAAGAACGAGGCCATTTTTGATCCAACAGATCTGCTGGACGTCGTTCATTGTTTCAATCAACGCGCCGATTACTGGTCACTTTTTGCCAAGGGACCGGTTGAATGGAACGTAATCGTAACGAAACGACCTCCGGGCGGCAGAGTGCACCTGGACCCGGCCGTCCGCGCCGTCGTTCTCGGACACCCGAAACTCAAGCAATGATGCTCCCCTCATGCCCTTTGACCGTCGTCGCCCAAA
>Ga0302319_10023069_pt1 | contig 11134 bp, 7 predicted proteins | sample Bog_T0_2_FD_203319 | JGI IMG/M metagenome (GOLD analysis project Ga0302319, IMG submission 203319) | Peat permafrost microbial communities from Stordalen Mire near Abisko, Sweden - Bog_T0_2 | ecosystem: Environmental > Terrestrial > Soil > Wetlands > Peat | place: Sweden: Abisko, Stordalen Mire...
CGCTATGAGTTTGAGGCGCGCGAAATTATCGACGCGGGCTTTTTGGAACTGGTCCGCTACGGCGTGCGCCGCGCCGACGATCCGCTGATTGTTGACTCGCTGAAAGTTGTGGACGCGGTGTTGAAGTGTGACCTGCCGCAGGGGTCCGCATGGCTGCGCTACAACTGGGACGGTTATGGCCAAAGGCCCGACGGCGGGCCCTACGAGCAATGGGGCCAGGGCCGGGCGTGGCCGCTGCTGACCGGCGAGCGCGCCCATTACGAGATGGCGGCGGGCAACGACATTGGTCCGCTGATTGAAACGTATGAGCGCTTCGCGACCTGCGGCCAGTTGCTGCCGGAGCAAGTGTGGGACGAGGCCGACTTGCCGGAAAAGAGCATGCGCAAGGGGCAACCGGCGGGCTCGGCGGTGCCGCTGGTGTGGGCGCATGCCGAGTACCTCAAGCTCATGCGCTCTGCCACGGATGGCAAAGTCTTCGACCGCATCGATCCCGTGTACGAGCGATATTGCACGCCGGAGGGGCGCAAGCGATGCCGGATGGACATGGAAATCTACAGCCGCAGGCGGCCGATCCAGCGCATCGACGCCGCGAACACGTTGCGCATTCTCGAAGAGAGCCGTTTTGAGGTGGTTTGGACCAGCGATTGCTGGCAGACGAAGCAGACCATCCCCAGCCGGGCTTTGGGAAGCGCGGGATTCAGCGCCGACATCAAGCCGCCGGCCGGATGCCGCGAAGTGGAATGGACGCTGCACTTTACCGAACTGGGGACGGAACCGGAAGCCTGGCTTGGATACAATATAAAAGTCAAGGTGGATGCGGCCTAAATCGGTTTTGGCCGGTGCGTTCGCACCTCAGGGAAAGGAATTCCAAAGATAACTATGGCTTCCAGCATTGCGTCACTCTCACTCGACGAGCTTTCAATCGACACTCTGCGCCTGCTCGCTTTGGACGGCGTGGAGAAGGCAAACAGCGGCCATCCGGGAGCGCCGCTGGGCTGCGCACCGATGGCATACCTGCTCTTCCACAAGCTCATGAAGCACAATCCGGCGCACTCCAAGTGGGCAGATCGCGATCGCTTCGTTCTGTCGAACGGGCACGCGTCGATGCTGCTCTACGCGTCGCTGTTTCTTTCCGGCTACAAGATTTCGCTGGACGATCTCAAGAGCTTCCGCCGCTGGGGATCGATCACGCCGGGGCATCCCGAGTACGGTTTAACCGATGGCGTAGAGGCGACGACCGGGCCCCTGGGTCAGGGATTCGGAATGGGCGTGGGTATGGCCATGGCGGAGAGGCATTTGGCGGCGACGTACAACAAGCCCGGCTTCAACGTGGTGGATCACCACACGTTTGTGATGTGTGGCGATGGCGATCTGATGGAGGGTCTGTCGCACGAGGCGGCCTCGCTGGCCGGAACCCTCAAGCTGGGCAAGCTGATCGTCCTCTACGACGACAATCTGATTTCGCTCGACGGTCCCACCAAGTGGAGCTTCACGGAAGATGTCTACAAGCGCTTCGACGCCTACAACTGGCATGTGCAGCGCGTGATGGACGGCAACGACATCAGCGGCATTGAGGCGGCAATTGCGGCGGCCAAGGCCGTTGAGGATAAGCCCTCGCTGATTGCGGTGCGCACCGTGATCGGCTTTGGCAGCCCGCTTGCGGGAACCAACAAAGTGCACGGCGAAGCCATGAGTGCGGTGGATGCGGCGGCGACGAAAAAGTTCTTCGGATTTCCTGAAGACCAGAGCTTTGTGATTCCCGAAGACGCGCTGGCCAACTGGCGGGAAGCGGTAAAGCGCGGCGCGGCCTCGGAGGCGGAGTGGAACAAGCTGTTTGCCGGATACAAGGCTGCATTTCCCGATCTGGCGGCGGAATTTGAGCGCACGCAAGCGGGCAAACTGAAGGCGGGATTTGAAAAATCGATTCCCAGCTTCGGCACCGAGAAGCCCATCGCGACGCGTAACGCGGGCCAGCAGATCATGAACGCGATCTTCAATGACGTGCCGGAGCTTTTCGGCGGCGCAGCGGATCTGACGGCTTCGACGAAGACGATCTTCAAAAACTCCGCGCATTTTGCCGACGATCCCGCGGGGCGCAATGTATTTTTCGGCGTGCGCGAACTGGCCATGTGCGCGGCGGTGAATGGCATGGCGGTCCATGGCGGTGTGCGGCCTTTCGGATCGACGTTCTTCGTGTTCTCCGATTATGCCAAACCGGCGCTGCGTATCGCAGCCATTATGGAAGCGCCTTCGCTGTTTGTCTTTACGCACGATTCAATCGGCGTCGGCGAGGACGGTCCCACGCACGAGCCCATCGAGCAGTTTATGGCGTTGCGCGCGGTGCCGCACATGACGGATTTCCATCCGGCGGACGCGAACGAAACGGCGGCGGCGTGGCGGCTGGCTCTGGAACGCAAGGGCCCGGCGTTTTTCGCGTTCACGCGGCAGGATGTGCCGGTGATCGACGCCTCCGGTCGCGACATCTATGCGAGTGTGAGCAAGGGCGCGTACGTGCTGGAAGACGCGGCCAATCCGCAGGTGATTTTGATCGGCAGCGGGTCCGAGGTTTGGCCGGCGCTGGGCGCGGCCAAGCTGCTGGCCGGCGAAGGCATTCGCGCGCGCGTGGTCAGCTTCCCGAGTTGGAAGCTCTTCGACGAGCAATCGGCTGCGTACAAGGCGAGCGTGCTGCCGGCGGGCGTGCCCCGGCTGGCCGTTGAAGCGGGCGCTACGCTCGGTTGGTGGAAGTATGTGGGCCTCGACGGCGACGTGGTTGGGCTCGACCGCTTCGGCGCTTCGGCACCGGGACCGGTTGTGATGAAAGAACTCGGATTCAGCGCGGAGAATGTGGCAGCGCGGGCGAAGAAGATTGTGAAGTAGCGGGTCAGCGGGTCAGCGGGTTAGCGAGTTGGCGAGTTGGCGAGTTGGCGAGTTGGCGAGTTGGCGAGTTGGCGAGTTGGCGAGTTGGCGAGTTGGCGAGTTGGCGAGTTGGCGAGTTGGCGAGTTGGCGAGTTGGCGAGTTGGCGAGTTGGATGCAAGCGTGAACGATATGGTTGGTTCGAAGAACGGCGCCAGGACGCGGCATTACAGGGACCTGCTGGTTTGGCAAAAGTCAATGGAGTTGGCAAGGGCTGTTTATCGCGAGACAGAGGCGCTTCCGAAGCCCGAGTTGTATGGGCTCAAGGCCCAGATGCGAAGAGCTGCCGTTTCCATCCCCAGTAACATTGCGGAAGGGCACGGCCGGCTCGATGACGGGCATTTCCGGCAGTTTCTGGCGACTTCCCGCGGCTCGCTTTTTGAGTTGCAGACGCAGCTGGAACTAGCTGGAGACTTAAAACTTCTGAATGAGCCGGCGGTGCGAGAGATCATGAAATGCTGCGAGGAATTGGCGTGAATGATCAATGGATTGTCAGGAGCGCTGCAAGCTCGCTGACCGGTATCCGCCAACTCGCTAACTTGCTCACTCGCTCACTTGCTTTGCCGAAAGGATGAACGCCTTGAAGTTAGTCATCGCTTCAGATCACGCCGGATTTTCGTTGAAGGAAGAGCTGCGCGCCAACTTGGCCGCGGCCGGCCATGAGGTCATCGACCTGGGCGCATTCGTATGCGAGCCGGAAGACGACTATCCCGACTTTGCCGTAAAGACGGGTGAGGCGATCAAGGCGGGTGTGGCCCCGCGCGGCATTTTGATCTGCGGCAGCGGCGTGGGCGTGTGCGTGGCGGCGAACAAGATTCCCGGCATCCGCGCCGGAATTTGCCACGATACTTATTCGGCGCATCAAGGCGTGGAGCACGACGACATGAACGTGCTGGTGCTGGGCGCGCGCATCATCGGAACATCGCTTGCGTTCGAGCTCGCGCACACCTACATCGGGGCTAAATTCCAGGCGCAGGAAGGCCGGTTTGAACGCCGCTTCAAGAAGGTGCTGGCCATCGAGGCCAAATATCAGGGCGGAGAAAAAGCAGCGGGCTAGCAAGTCAGCAAGCTGGCGTGGCTGATTCGCATGGTTGATCGCTCGGCGCGGTGGTCTTTTCTTAACTCGCACATCAACCACGTCCACGTTTGCCCGCTAACCAACTAACTCGCTGACTTGCTAACTTGCTGACTCGCTAAGTCGCTAACTGGCTAACTATGTTCCCCTTCGATGTAATCCTCTTCGATGTAGGTGGAGTCCTGCTGACCAACGGCTGGGACCACGGAGAACGCGCGGTCGCGGCGGCAAAATTCGGCCTGGATGCCCAGGAGCTCGAGGCCAGGAATAGCCATGTGATGGACTCGTGGGATCGCGGCGAGATCGGGCTCAAGCAATACCTGGACGCAACCGTTTTCTATGAGCCGCGCCAGTTTTCGCAGGACGAGTTTTTCGCTTTCATGCTGAGCAAGTCGCAGCCGCTGCCCAATGGCGCACTGCAAATCCTCGCGGAACTTGCGGCATCCAATCCATGCGCATCCAATCCATGTATGCTTGGCGCCCTCAACAACGAAGCGCGCGAGACGAACGAATACCGTTTCAGCCACTTCGGCCTGCGCCGGTATTTCAAGGTCGCGTTCAGTTCGTGCTACATGGGACTGCGCAAGCCGGAGCCGGCGATCTACCAGAGGACGCTCGACATTTTGGGCCGCAAGCCCGAGCGCGTGCTCTTCATCGACGATCGCGCGGAAAATGTGGCCGCCGGTTCCGCGGCGGGAATGAAGGCAATTCAGTTCACGGGCGCGGATACGTTGCGTAGCGAGTTCAGCAATCTGGGTGTGCTTTGAACGTCTGCTACTCGCTACTTGCTTCCAATCTTTAGCTCCTGGCTCTTATCAACGCGCATCAACGAGCAATCCTCCAAGCCGGCTCAACCAGACTCCGGCGGGGTTCCGCTTTTCCGCGCCAAGGCTCTGTGGCGCGCGCGTTCGAGAACCAGCCGCAGCAGATAGACAAAGACCAGAGTATTAATGGTGAGCAATCCGACGCGGATCCACGTGAGGCGGCGGATGATTTCCAGCAACTCCCAGGGAAGAAACGAGGCGGTGATGACGAGAGTGAGAAACTCGCCCCAGGCCTTCTCGAGGTAGAGACCGATGCCTTCGATCAGAGTGACCGTCGCGTAACAGCAGGCGACGAGGCTGATGCGTTCCAGCACCGGACCATTGACGAGCGAGGCTTTGTCGAGCACGAAGATGACCAATCGCGATTCCGGATTGAAGCGCAGATGGCGCGAAAAGAGTTCGACCTGGTCGGCAATGTTCTTGTGTAGCAGGTGGTGCGCGCCGATTCCGATGGCGAAGAAGAACATCGCGTGGAGAAATTTGTAGACCGCGATGAGGAGCAGCAAGCGATTGTGGTGCTGGGGTCCGCTGCGAGCTCTTGAGGGGAAACGTAGCATGATATCTGAGTCTTGCCAACAGGTTCAAGAGTAAATGATGCGGCGCGGCGGAGTCTGCAAGCCCGTGAGTCCACCGCAACCCGATTACTTGCGATCGATCTTCGCGTTTTCCAGCATGGTGTAAGGGTCGCCCGCGGCCGCAGTCACTGAAAAATCATGAGCCGTCACCGTTGCGTCGCTCACGGTGATGCCCTTTTGTGCGGCAATCTCGACGTGGTCGAGCGTGACGGTGGTGATGGGGCTTTCCGGAAGGCCGACGATAATGCCCGCCTCCTTGGCGCCGGTCGCTTTCAAATTGCGAATGTGAATGTCGTGAAAATGCGGCGTGAGGCGCGTAACCGGCTGTGCCGTGTCGTGCGGCGGAATGCGCGGGTAATACTCGGTGATCAAAATGGGCGTGCCGACGTCTTCCATGGTCAGGTCGCGGAAGTCGAAGTTGCCGATGTCGCCGCCGCGGTCGCGGTTGGACTTGATGCGCACGCCGCTGGCGGTGTCTTTGAAATGAATGCGCGCCGCGCGCACGCGCTGCACGCCGCCGGCAATCTCGCTGCCCATCGACATGCCGTGGCCGTGGAGAAATGTGCAGTCAGTGATCGTAATATCCGTCGAAGGCGAATCGGGCCCGGGAGAGTTCGGCTGGCCGGACTTGATGGCAATATTGTCGTCCCCGGTGTCGATCAGCATGTGAGAAATCCTGACGTGACTCGATGAAAAGGGATCGATGCCGTCGGTGTTCGGTGAGCGCGCGGGCGCAAGGATTTTGCCGTTGCGAATCACGACATCGTCGGAGTAGTAGGGCACCACCTGCCACGATGCGGAGTTCTGGATGGTCACGTTTTCGATGAGCACGTGCTTGCAGCGATCGAGCAAAAGCAGCCGCGGACGCAGGGCGGCGGTGAAGTTGGGGGCGCCTCGATGGGCATACACGGCATCCCACCACGGTTTCCCGTTGCCGTCGATGGCGCCGCCGCCGCGGATCACGATGTGTTCGGCGTGGGTTGCGCTGAGAAGCGGCTGCAATGCGCGCTCGCGCAATTCCTGAACCTCAGGATAGTCCGCTCTGTCCTGGCTGCCGAGCAGCGTGGCGCCTGCGTCCACTTCGAGCGTGATGTGGCTCTTGAGCACGAGGGGCCCGGTCAGGAAAGTTCCCGCGGCCAGGCGCACGGTGCCGCCGCCTTTGGCCGCGCACGCATCGATGGCGTCCTGAATGGCGCGCGTGTCCTTGGCCGCGCCGTCTCCCTTGGCGCCATAGGCAGTTACATCGCACACCCGCGCGGCATGGGCAAGCGTGCCGCACAGCACCAGTCCCGACAAAAACAAGGCCCCAAGAACCCTGTGAGATGCGGCTCGTGAGGTAGCGAAATTGAGCTGTAGCGGCATGAAAATCCCCATCTCCTGAAACCACGAATTGCGCAATGCGCTGTGTATTCTTACGAAGGATGCTTGTACTATGGCAGGGCAGGGGAGAGCAACATGAATCTTCAGCTGAACGGCAAAGCGAAAGGCCTCGCGAAGTGCGGAACTCCCGGATGGAGACTCGCCGCGGGCATAGCGCTGCTGGCCATGGCGGTCGCTCCGTTGCGGTCGCAGATGAGCAACGCCACGGCGAGGCAGTTGCGTCAGAAGATTCGCGCGGCGTTGTTTGTTCCCGACCCTTTGCCCGCGCTCGATACCAAGAACTACGAGAGTTTCTCGCCGGAGCCAGGAGTGGTGGCCGAGCGCGTCACGTATGCAACGGAGTACGGGCTCCGCGTTCCCGCGATCGTCTATCGGCCGGAGAAGATTCACGGCAGAATTCCGGGAATCGTCGTCGTGAACGGTCACGGAGCCGACAAGACGAGTTGGTACTCGTGGTACACAGGCGTTGAATACGCGCGCGCGGGAGCAATGGTGGTCACCTACGACCCGATTGGCGAGGGCGAGCGCAACGACGATCATAAGGACGCCACGGGCGAACATGACAAGGTGATCAATGTGCCGGGCGTGCCGCAGCGCATGGGCGGCCAGATGGTGACCGACGTGATGCAGGCGGTTTCGTATCTCCGCAGCCGTCCGGAAGTGGATCCAAGACGCATCGCCGTGATGGGATTTTCCATGGGCTCGTTTATCGTCTCGATCGCGGGCGCGGTGGACGATCGTGTCCACGCGGTGCTGCTCACAGGCGGCGGCGATCTCGACGGGCCGGGCGGATACTGGGACTCGAGCCACGCGGTGATGTGCCAGGCCGGGCCCTACCATGCGCTGGAATTTCTCGGCGACCGGCCGGCGATCTTGTTCGCACTCCAGGCCAAGCGCGGGCCCACGTTCATCTTCAACGGCAGCAACGATTCGGTAGTGGCAATTCCCTCGCACCCGCCGGATTTCTTTGACGATCTACGCAAGCGCACGATTGCCGTAAACGGTTCGGACAAGAATGTGTTCACCACATACTTTGACCAGGGAGCAAGTCATCGGCCGGGTTGGGTAACAAAGATCGCAGCCCAGTGGCTTGCGGACAATCTGCATTTTCGCAATTGGAAGAGCAGCAAGGTCGCCTCGCTGCCAACCATCAAGATTGGCGACTGGGCCGCGAAGAACGGCATCGAGTTCAACAAGAGCGCGCAACGCGACGACCGCGACGCCGGCCTGGTGGCGATCGATGTGAATGTGCCGCGATTAACGCCGGAGCAGTTGAGCGTGCTGCCCATGGCGGAGTGGCAAAAGCAGCGCGAGGAATTTGTCTATTCCACATGGGCGCGGGATGCAATTGCCGACGCGGAGAAGATGAACGCAACGGCGGAGAAGCGGTAGGGCAGCGAGTCGGCAAGCTAGCGAGTCAGCGTTTGAATTTGTAGCGCGAATTTATTTCTTAAGACGCAGCAGCGCGTTGCGGTCGAGCGGCTCGCCGTCGAGGATGATGGAGGAGATGCGCCGCGCATTCCAAATGTTGGCAGTGGGATCGGCGTCGACCACGAGGATATCGGCGCGGCGGCCCGCGGCGATGAGGCCGAGCTCGTTCCAGCCAAATTGCAAAGCGTAGTTGTTGGTGGCGGCGGCCAGAGCTTCGCGCGGCGAGAGACCAAGCCGGACGAGAAGTTCGAGCTCAGTGTGCAGCGAGATGCCGGGCATCGTGCCCATCGAGTCTGCGCCGGATGCGGCCAGGTAGTGCGGCAGGTCCGCGAAGATGGTCTGGTTGATTCGCCAGAAGCGGAGCGCGGTGAGCCCGGCTTTTTTTTGCAGATCTTCTTCCATCCAGCGCTGCCCCGTGGCAGGCAAATGATGCGCCCATGCGGACAGCGGATAGATCATGTCTCCGGTGGCAGGATCGGAGGGATCGTACATGCGGCCGGGATCGAGGAGACCCGCGGCGGGTTCCTTCCACAGATTTCGATGTTCGGGAAGATTCACGTAATTGAGGCTGAAGCTGGGCATCAGAGCGGCGTGGTGCCCGGCGAGAAAGCGCGCGTAACTGCGCAGGCGACCATCGGTAGGCGAAACGTGCTCGGAGTAATCGTAAGCGGTGCTGGCCGCCGAACCATCGGGATCGTCGATGAGCGGGCGCTGCAGTTCGTCGGGAATCACGCCGAGCACATAGCGGTCCATTTGCGGAAGGGCATCGACACCGGCCTCCACGCCGACACGATACGGCGTGGCAACAAAGATGCCGTAGGTGATCAGGCCCATCTCGTGGGCGCGGGCAATAATCCACTGTGAGTTGGCGGCCGTGAGAAGAGCCGGCAGCAGCAGCACGCGCGTACCGCGCCGCGCGGTATCGACCATTTGCCGCGCCGAATCCTGCGGACTGAGTTCGACGGAATGCGGGCCCTCGCGCAGCTTCGAAACCCATTCCGGCTGACGCGCCAGAAGGCTCCAGTTGTCCGTTACCCCAATCGTATCGATGGGGTAGATGTGCGGCGTTGGCTGAGCGCCGGAATCGATGAAGCCGCGTTGATAGTCGGCGCGCGCGACCACCGTAGTCACGCCCATGTACAAATTCGCGTTGGCCTGGGCCTGCGAATTCATGCCCGCAAAGCCGTCGATGAGGCCGGGAATTAGAAATTTTCCGGTGCAATCGATGATGCGCGCGCCTTTGGGGATGGGCACTGCGCCGGGAAGTCCGACCTCAGTGATCTTGCCTTCGCGAATAACCACGATGGCGTCGGGAATGTCGCGTGCTGAATGACCCCAATCGGCCACGTCCACAACCGTGCCGCCGGCCAGCACCAGGGGGGCCGCGGGCTCCGCCTGCGGGTAGGCAGAGGCTGATGCCAGGGCCATTCCACAGATAAAGACGATATGAAGACGAGACTTACGCATCGCAAAATTAGTCTGAAGTGGATTCTCGCACAAGGAGACCGGTTGCGGCGCTCTCCGAGGCGAGCCTTGCTTGCGGCGAGATCATTCCAGAGCCACTGAAGGCCGCAGCGGCAGCCACGATGAAAATGGGAAAACACTGCATGGAGTAGCGCGGCTCGGAGTTCTCCATGGTTCCAAGCAACATGCAGCGCAGAATAATGTAACCGCCCATTATCCACGGCCACGGCACACGGCGGCGAAGAAATGCCCACGCCGCTGCGGCGACATAGATGAGATTGCCGAGGCCAGCCAGGATGGCGCACACCGTCTGCGCCGGATGGTCGCTCCATGTCCACCAAAAGACCTCGAGTTCGAACTCATCGGTGCGAGGCCGGAAAAACATGTCGGTGATGCGCAGCGCGGGCAGCCACAAGTAGTAGCGGAAGGGGTGCGCGTGAATGCGCTCCGCGGCCAGCGCGCCGAAACGCTGGTCGAGATCGGCGGAGACGGAAATGGTGTGGTTATATTCGTCGAGGAGCGCGAGAGTTTGCTCGCGCTGGTCCGGCGAATCGAAGGCGCGCCCTGGCAGATCTTCGGGATCGATGGGGCCAACGCCGACCTGCCAGAAAACATTCGCAGTGGATACGTACTCAATCGCCCAGGTGCGAATCCAGCGATAGACGCCAACGTTGGCGCGATCGCCGGGGTCGCCGAGATAGCGCGGAGCCAGCGGCTGAAAGACGTGAAAGGTAACCCAATTGCGCGCCGTCCACACAGCAATCGGCGCCAGTGCAACAACACAATAGATAGATGTCGTGGTAAGGCTGCGGCGAACTGCGAGGCGCATGCCTTGCGCGGCCTGTTGGCGCAGGATGTAGAAAAACAACCCCGCGGCGAGCGCAATAAAAAGCAGCGCGCCGTCAGGCCGCAAAGTCATGGCAAGGCCCGCTGCCAATCCCGCGAGAATCAAGCCGCGCGTGTCGCGCGAAGCGCCAGCCTCTGGCGTGAGAATGCGCCCCATCGCGTAGATTCCCAGCGACACGGCGAAGATGGAGAGGCACTCGGTCATCGCGGTGCCGGCCTCAATAGCGGTGAAGGGGCAAAGCATGGCGAGCGCGAGCGCGATTTCACCGGCGCGCGGAGAGATGCAGCGATACGCAAAGGCAGCTAAGAGAAGACCGCCGCCAATATCGACGAGAGACTGAAAAAGGTAGAGCGCGACAAGCCAGCCGCCATGGGGCAGATTAGCGAAAAGCTGGTGGCAGATCGCCAGAACAATGGGATAGCCGGGCAAGCGGAAGAGGCTGGGCGCAAGATCGTCTCCCGCGCCGAGCCCGTAGACCCAGTGGTGCAGCAGATTGCGGCCGAGTTCGAGGTAGTCCCAGGTGTCGTCGTCGATAGTGCGCGGCGACCAGATGAAATAAAGGCGCAGAATGAACCCGAGCGCGACCCATATCGGCCACCGGCGCGGCCAGTGCCAAAGACGGTG
>Ga0302319_10023070_pt1 | contig 11133 bp, 11 predicted proteins | sample Bog_T0_2_FD_203319 | JGI IMG/M metagenome (GOLD analysis project Ga0302319, IMG submission 203319) | Peat permafrost microbial communities from Stordalen Mire near Abisko, Sweden - Bog_T0_2 | ecosystem: Environmental > Terrestrial > Soil > Wetlands > Peat | place: Sweden: Abisko, Stordalen Mire...
ACGAATGCAGGGGCATCATCGCACCCGGAAGGGATTGCGTCCACGGCATCTGCCTGAGATCGCGCAGGCGGGCGGGGATGACCACGGTCATGCCGATGCCATGCCGGCGCGGCTGTTCCTGTGTCAGGGCTGCCGGGTCCAGGTTTTGATCTGCGGCCATTGCGACCGCGGCCATGTTTATTGCGCCGGAGGCTGCGCCGAGAAAGCCCGGCCGCGCTCGCGACGGGAGGCCGGTCGCCGTTACCAGAAAAGCTGTCACGGCCGCCTCAATCACGCGGCCCGCGCCCGCCGTCACCGGGCGCGCCAAAATAACGTGACGCATCAGGGTTCCGCCCCGGATCGATCCGATGCTTTTCTGCGCGAGCACCGGGCTGTGACTGCGCGGGGACAAAGGTTGAAGCAAGGCACCAGCTGGCCGCGATGGCGCTGCCATTACTGCGGCCGGCGCTGTCCGGAATTTGTCCGCCGCAACTTTCTGCGACGCAAGCCGCGGCCCGTGGAGCCATCGAGAGGACACCGCCGTGACCATTCCCCCTGACATCGAAGCGCAGGCCCCGCCGACAAGCGTATTCCCTTCCAACGGCCCCGTTATTTAAGGCCGCTTACTTTAGCAATCCCGCTATTTAAGCCAACGGGCGTTTGCTTAAATAACGTCTTTCGGCCATGATAATGGCATGGCTGACCGTTCACCCAAGGATAGCCGGCTTGGCCGCTTCATCGAGACGCCCGTCGGAGGCGAGATCGTTCGCGCCTTTGTGCCGCCGCTTCCGCCCGTCCCACCGATCGATATTCTGTCGCTGCTCGACCGCCTGAGCGTCGCCGAACGGGCGTTGGGTCGTCTCGACGGCATCACCATGCTCCTGCCCAGCCATGACCTGTTCCTCTACATGTACGTTCGCAAGGAGGCGATCCTCTCATCCCAGATCGAGGGTACCCAATCGACCCTCTCCGATCTCCTCCGTTTCGAGGCCGAGGCCCAGGCCGGTGAGCCGATCGACGACATCCGCGAGGTATCAAACTATGTCGACGCCATAATGTTTGGCCTCGATCGGCTGGTCGACCTCCCTCTCTCGCTCCGCCTCATCCGCGAGATACACGCTCGTCTGCTTCAGAGTGGACGCGGCGGCACGAAGAGTCCCGGCGAGTTCCGGCGCTCACAGAACTGTATCGGCGGCAACCGGCCGGGAGCGGCCATTTTCGTCCCGCCACCCGTCACGGAACTCGACGCCACCCTTGGTGCCTTGGAGGCCTTTATGCACGACGAGCAATCGAAGCTGCCGGCCCTCATCAAGGCGGGGCTGCTTCACGTCCAGTTCGAGACCATCCACCCATTCCTTGACGGTAACGGACGCGTCGGGCGGCTGCTCGTGACGCTCTACCTTTGCGTCCACGGCGTGCTGCGCAAGCCTCTGCTTTATCTCAGCCTCTATTTCAAGACGCACCGCTCCGACTATTATCGGCTCCTGCAGGACGTACGCCAGCGCGGCTCCTGGGAGGCGTGGCTGGAATTTTTCCTCGACGGCGTCGCGGAAACCGCCAACCAGGCCTTCGACGCCGCAATCCGCATCGTCGATCTGTTCAAGCTGGATCGCGAGCGCATCACCGCCGAGAGCGATCGCGCCGGCTCGGCCTTGCGGATCCACGACCTCATGCAACAGACCCCGTTTGTCACCAGCAACCAGCTCGTCGAGCGGACGGGTCTGTCGTCGCCGACGGTGAACGCCGCGCTCGCGGACTTGCAGCGAATAGGCATCGTCGAGGAAGTGACCGGCCGCCGCCGCGGCCGCGTCTTCGGCTATCGCCGCTATCTCGCCATCCTCAGCGAGGGCACCGACCCTTTACCCACCATTTGACCATGGCAAACCTAATATCGGTCCATATCCGGATTCCGCCGCAGCTATGGATCGCGGTGGAAGGCAAAATCGACTCGGACGCGGCCAGCCGGTTTCGGAAATTCCTGTTGCAGACGGACCGCGACTGGCCTGCGACGCTGCCGTTTTATTTTCCCTCACCCGGCGGCAGCGAGCGTTTTGATATCGATGCGATGGCCGTCGAGCGACCATGGGCGATAGACCATGTCGGAGAGAATGGTGATGCCCATGCCGGTCGCCACCATGCTGCCAACGGCTTCGACGGACAGCGTACGGAAAGCGACATTGGGCAGGAAAGCCGGTCAAATTTGATTTTTACAGAGGCAATGACCATACATCGCCAGAAAAATTCTAAGAAAGACGAACGAGGGCGATCATGCGAAAATCGCCTCCGCAGATTTCACTGTAATCAGGAACAATCACAGTAGGAGGGCATTGGATCATAGCAGCGAACTGTGAATCTCGTGACCTCCGGTTCATACCGCTTCAGCTGCAAACGAAACAACCAGTGTGGGGTGAACCAAAATTATCAAATCGGAAACACTTTGCGGTTCGTCAATTGGAAAGAAATCATGACCAAAGTTAAAGCCATTGTTATGGCATCTCTTATCGGGGCGGCGACAATCACAGCAGCCAGGGCCGAGGCGGAGTGTGAAATCGCCGATGCAAAGCTGGAAGAAGCTATTCAGCAAAATCCCAAGCTGCGGGGACCTGCCAATAGCCAATCTGTTCGGGATCTGCGCAGCTTGCGGGACGCCGCGTTCACGCTCCGATCCTATGGGCGTCATGAAGATTGTGAGCGTCTGCTTGCGAATATCCGCGAATTGATCGCTGGCCCCCCGATGGGATCGCTTGGAGATAACGACGAAGATGAGGCGGATAAGCAGAACGCCGCCCGCGAGCCGAAAACCAGGCGCGGGGCCGCTTTGGGCAGTCGTGACAAGAAAGACGCCAAGCCGCTGCTTCGAATTGACGAACTTGCTCCGGGCTTGAGGACCGACGAAATGATCGGCGCAGAAGTCCGCAGTTCCGATGACAAGATTGTTGGCGAAGTCAGAAACATTGTCTTTGGAACAAAAGATGGCCGCGATTACGCGATCGTTGCCTCCGGCGGATTTTTCACAGCCGGAAAGGATAGTATCGTTGTACCGATACGATCTCTCAAGGTTTCGCAGGACCGGGCGAGCTTCTTTCTCCCGATCTCCAAGGAGATCATGAAATCGGTCCCCCTGATGCCTGATCAGAACTATGCGTGGCTATCCGATCAGAAGTGGCGCACCCATAATGACGCCTATTTCAACGGGCGCTGAGCCCGGCCGGGTTGATATTCCGGTTGTGTGGTTATCGACCCGTGTATAGGCGTCCCGCTTGACGTCATCGATGAACCAAGGGCGTGCGCCGTCACAGCTCGCTGGCCTCCAATGGCAGATCAAGCCGGACGATCACGCCTTTTGGCGCGTTGGCAGCCACTTCAATGCGTCCATTCAGTTGAGCGAGCAGGCTCTTGATCACCTTGAAGCCGAGGCTCGCCCGTGGCTGGTCGATGTCGAAATCCCCGGGCAGACCGATGCCCCGGTCCGCCACCTCGACATGCAGGTCAGTGCCGCGGCTTTCGCCAGATACGGTGATTTCGCCTGACATATCGGGGTAGGCGTGCTTGGCGGAATTGCTCACAAGCTCGTTGATCAGGAGGCCCAGCGGTATTGCCTTGTCAGCCGAAATCATCTGATGATCGAAGCTGCAGCTCAGCTTGTGCGAAACCGTCTCCTGCAGTCTCCTGCAAAGCTCGCCCGCGAAGTCGGCGATGTCCACGAACCCGATCTTGGTGCTGCGCCATAAGTGGTCGTGGACCTGGGCAATCGTCGTGATGCGCGAAGCGGCGTCCTTGAGGGCGTTTTGGACGTCCTCCGATGGCGCGTTGCGGCTCTGTACGCGGAGCAGCCCCACGACCGATGCCAGGCTGTTCTTGACGCGGTGGCTCATCTCTCGGGTCAGCATGGCCTGATGGTCGAGGGCGTCGCGCAGCTCGGCGTCGGCATGTTGGCGCTCGATGGCGATGCCGAGCAGCCCGGCGAAGCCGGCAAGAAAATCCGCATCTGCGACGTCGAATTGACCGGTCTCAGGACTGTCGACTTCGAGGACGCCGAACGGCAGATGGCCTTCGCCGCCTCGGGGGATCAGCACGTTGATGGCGCGCCTGATCCCGTGATCCGACAGCAGCTTTGGCGTTCGAAATCGCGTTTCCTCCTGGAGGTGGTTGGAAATGACCATTTGTCCGGTTTGGAATGCGTAGCCGGCAGGGGATTCCAGGTCGATGCCAAGAGCGACGTGGCCGATCGTCCCGGTGTGCCAGCCGATGCCCGCACGCACCAGCAGCCGATGGTCATCCGGCATATACTCCAGGACTTTGGCGAACCGGGTTTCAAGGCCTTGGGCGCAGAGCTCGGTGGCCCGCTGCAGGATTCGTGCGATGTCGCGGGTCTGCATCGCCGCACGGCCGAACTCGCCCAACAACGACTGTTGCCGCAGCCGGTATGGAAGCTCTTCCCGGGTGGCATCGCTCGCCAGGGCCGGGGCAGATATCGACTCATTCCCAGGTGGGACGGACATGAAATAATTCCGTTATCAGGTAGCGCGGTTCTGGCCGCCTCGCAGCGTAGCACGGTACAGTCGGGGTAGTAGAGATTTCAGTGTCCGAACCGTCCCATGGCGGCGATCGCCCGGCTTTCCTATTGATGTTTACTCAACCGGAAATATCAAGATCGGCAGCGACAGCTTCCGGATCACGCTGTTGATCCAGTCAATTGCGGTGGAGAGGCGATGGGCTCCGAAGGCCCTGTCGGATCGCGTGGCCGCTAATGTCGGCTTGAAGACGTAGGAACGAAATGTCCCCGCTGCACTTGGAAAAGTCCATCGTCGTAGAATTGTCAGACAAATAATCAGAAAGAACCCTTGATATGGAGCAAATGAGTGCCGTCGTCCTGATTGTTGAGGACGAATACTTGCTCCTGATGGATGCGGCTGAAATAATCGAGCAAGCCGGATTTGAAGTTGTGCAGGCTGCCAATGCCGACGAAGCCATCGCGATCCTCAAAGCTCGCCCCGATATTCATGTTGTCTTCACCGATATCCAGATGCCGGGTTCAATGGACGGGCTGAAGCTTGCCCGGTTTGTCCGGGATCGCTGGCCGCCGATCAAGATCATCGCGACGTCGGGCCGCATTGCGGTCAAAGACGACGATTTGCCGGCCGGGAGTATATTCCTGGCGAAGCCTTATCGTGGCGCCCAAGTGGTCGCGGCGCTTCGCGAGTTGACAAGCGCGGCCTGAGACGGTCAGCTGCGCCGACCTCGGGGGCGGGATGCATGAAACTGCTCCTTCGTCACTCTTGGGCGAAGCAATTCAGCTTGGCGCCGCAAAGCAAGCTGGATGGCTTCGTCGCGACGGGCTCCTCGCCATGACGGCGCTCCGTTTTCAGGTCTTTTTCAGGAGAGCTCCAATGGCCCACGTTTCCTATAGCCAGCTTCGTAACAACCTGGCGACTTACATGGACGAGGTATGCGACAATCGCACGCCGCTTTTTGTAACGCGTCAGAATGCTCGCAGCGTCGTTCTGATGTCAGAAGAGGACTACGAAGGACTCATGGAGACCGTTCACCTTCTGAAAAGTCCAGCTAACGCCGCTCGCTTGTTGCGATCGATCAAGGAAGCGGACCAGGGCAAATTGACCGAGCGCGAACTGGTTGAGCCAACGAAAGCCGATCCAGCGGCGACATGAAGACGGCCTGGACTGAAGATGTCTGGCAGGAATATCTTCAATGGCAACAAGAGGACGAAAAAATCCTTACCACCATCAATGGCCTGATCAAAGATATCAAGCGCGATCCATTCAAGGGGCTTGGGAAACCGGAGCCCCTTAAACATACGTTACAGGGCTGGTGGTCTCGCCGCATCACAGGCGAGCATCGTCTGGTTTATCGCGTGTCGGGCAAGGGCGATAATCGGCAAATCGATATCGCTCAATGCCGTTATCATTACTAACGAGGCGTCGCCCGGCCCTTCAAGGCCGAACATGCTTTGACCGGCTTCATGCCCTCAATCAAAATCAACCGGATCCGGTCCCGGATACGCCAGCGCAACGAACTCGCAGAAGGCGCGGGCCGCCGACGACAGCCGGGCGGTGCTCTTCCAGGCGAGGCCGATATCCATGGTGTGGACTTCATCGTTGAGCGTTTTGAGGTCGATGCGATGGCCTTCGAGCGACCATGGGCGATAGACCATGTCGGAGAGAATGGTGATGCCCATGCCGGTCGCCACCATGCTGCGCACGGCTTCGACCGACAGCGTACGGAAGATCACGTTGGGGACGTAGGGCGTCCGCTGCCAATAGCGCATGGCCGAGCGTTCGGCCTCGTCGACGGTCAGCATCAGGAAGGGCTCCGCCGCAAGGTCGGCCAGCCTCACATTGTCCTTTTGCAGGAGCGGGTGATTGGCGCAGGCCCACAGCCGGCGCGGCGAACGCAACAGCAGGCGCGAGCGGATCGAGCGCCGGTCGTGCAGATTGGAGACCAGCATGACGGCGGCATCGACGCTGCCGCTCATCAGGCTGTGCTCGATGGCGTCGCGCTCGAATTCATGCAGTCGCACCGTGATGCCCGGGAAGGCGCGCCAGAACCGCGACAGCAGCGGCGGCAGGAAATAGCCGGCCACGGTATAGCTGACGGCGACGTCAACGGTGCCGTCCGTCTGGGTGCCCCAGCGATGCGGGCCGCGCACCGCGTCGGCGACGCTGGCCTCGATGGCGCGGGCGCGCTGCAGGAACTGCTGGCCGTCAAACGTCAGCGTGACGCCGTTCGAATGCCGTTCGAACATCTTGAGGCCGACTTCGGCTTCCAGCGCCTTGATCGACGCGGTAACGGCCGATTGCGTGACGTTGAGGCCAGCCGCGGCCGCCGAAACCCGGCCGGCTTCGGCGGTTGCGATGAAGTGGCGGATCTGACGGAAGGTCAGAGCCATCAAAAATTCCGATATCAGTGGCTCATTTTTTCGCAGTTTACAATTGCTTGCTGCATCGCAAAAATCAAGCGCATGATTATTCCCGTTGAGAAGGCGTCTTGATGACATCCGGTGGCTTCGAGTTGGTCACCTCCGGTGACTTGGACCTGGTCGCCCGCGACGTCAGCGTCCAGTTCGAGGGCCTGAAAGCCTTGGCTGGTGTCACGCTGGCGGTGACGCCGGGACGCATCCGCGGTCTGATCGGCCCCAATGGCGCCGGAAAAACCACGCTTATCAATGTTTTGACCGGCTTCCAGCAGGCCAGCTCGGGAACCGTCGAACTGCAGGGTGAGGCGGTCGGCAGCATTGTCGCGCACCAGATGCGACGCAAGGGCGTGGCGCGGACGTTTCAATCCGGCCGGCTGTTTCGCGATTTGCCGGTGGTCGACAATCTGGAGGTCACCGGCGTCGGTCTCGGTCTCAAGCGGCGCGACGCCCTTGCCGAGGCCGAGCGCGTGATGGACTGGCTCGGCATCTCGCACCTCGCCGACGCCATCGCCGGGGCGCTGCCCTACACCGACGAACGGCGCGTCGCCATCGGCCGCGCCATCATGTGCCATCCGCGCTATCTGCTGCTGGACGAGCCCGCCGCGGGCATGTCCGAACATGAAAGCCACGACCTGGCCGCCATCATCCGACGGATTGCCGGGGAACTCGGGGTCGGCGTGCTGCTGATCGAGCACAATATCGGTCTGGTGCTCGAACTCTGCGAACGCATCTATGTGCTCGATTCCGGCGAGATTATCGAAACCGGTCCGGCCGACCAGATCCGCGAGAGCGATGTGGTCCGGCATGCCTATATGGGAACGCTCAGCGACGCGGTCGCGCTTGACGCTGCCGAGGCGGTCGCGCCATGACCTTGCTGGCCGTCGACAACATCACCGTTCGCTATGGCCGCCTGACGGCCTTGCGCGGCATCAGCCTGACGATCGAAGCCGGCGAGGTGCTGTTCGTGACCGGCCCCAATGGCGCCGGCAAGTCGACTTTGCTGAACGCCATCGCCGGCGTGGTGCCGCCGATCTCGGGATCGATCACGATGGATGGCGCGGAGGTTGTGGGGACGCCGCCGGAACAGGTCGCCCGTCTCGGATTTTCACTGGTGCCGGAGGGGCGCAACGTCTTTGGCGGGCTGAGCATCGAGGAGAATTTGAAGGTCGGCGCGGGCATGCGGACCGACCGGTCGAAGATCGCCGGCGATCTGGCCTCGATCTACGATGAATTCCCCATGCTGGCGGCGCGCCGCCACACGCCGGCCGGCATGCTGTCAGGGGGCCAGCAGCAGATGCTCGTCATCGGCAGGGCGCTGATGACTTCGCCCCGCCTGATGGCGATCGACGAGCCGTCGCTGGGGCTTGCGCCCAAGATCATCGATCAGGTGTACGAGATCCTGATGCGGCTGCGGGCCCAGCGTAATCTGACCTTGTTGATCGTTGAGCAAAGTTCGGCGCGCGCCCTGATGACCGGGGGGCGGATGATGCTGCTGCGCGGCGGGCGCATCGTGCTGGAGGGCGCGGCCGGCGATATGGTCAAGGACGAGCGGCTGAAGCAGGCCTATTTCGGCTTCGGAGACCATTGAAGATGACGGAACTGCTTCAGATCGTGTTTGATGCGCTCAGCCTGGGCAGCCTCTATGCCCTCGGCGCGCTCGGCATTGCCTTGATCTTCGGCGTGATGCGGCTGGTGAACTTCGCGCATGGCGATTTCATCGCCTTCTGCGTGTTCGCGATGCTGTGGCCGTCGATCAATGCGGCGGCCATCGTGTTCGCCGGCAATTTGCCGTTCTACCTGCTGGTTCCGCTGCTGCTGCTGGTCGGTGCCGCGCTGTCGGTGCTGTCGGAGGTGATCGTGTTCCGGCGCTTCCGCAACGCCAATCCGGCGACGATGATGATCGCCTCGTTTGCGCTCGGCTTTGCGATCCGAAATCTTCTGCTGATGCTGTATTCGAGCCGCCCGAAGTCGATCACGCTGTGGCCCAGCCTCAGCCTGCCGGTCGAAGTGTTCGGCGCCCGCATTCCGATGCTGCAGGTCGTCACCATCACGCTGACCCTGGTGGTCCTGGCCGCGCTGACGCTGTTCATCAAGCGCACGCGCTATGGTCTGGAGATGCGCGCGGCGGCCGACAATTTCACCATGGCCCGCATGCTCGGGGTGCGCGCCAACAGCGTCATTCTGCTGGCCTTTGCCATCAGCGGCATGATGGCGGCCGCGATTGGCTTGATCCTTGCTACCAATTCCGGCACGGCGGATATCAACATGGGCGCCAATGTCATGCTGATTGCCTTTATCGCGACGGTGATCGGGGGTCTGGGCAGCCTTCCCGGAGCGGTCGCCGCCGGCTTCCTGATCGGCGCCGCCAGCGTGGTGTTGCAGGCGACGCTGCCGCACGACGCCCGTGTGTTCCGCGATGCCTTTGTCTATGGCGCCGTGATCGTGGTTCTGCTGCTCCGCCCGCAGGGCTTGTTTGCCCCCAAATCGGCCAAACAGAGGGTCTGAACCATGTCGCAACGGCGATCGGTCCTGCGGCGAACCCTGGTGACGCCCATCGCCTTGATCGTGCTGCTGCTGGCCATCGCGGCACTGGCCTATCAATTCGGCAGCCGGCCCATCAACCGCACCGTGGTCGAGATGTTCATCAACATCATGGTGGTGGTCGGCCTCTACGTGTTTGTCGGCAATTCGGGCCTGCTGACGTTTGGCCACATCAGCTTCATGTGCCTCGGCGCCTATATGACCGCGTGGCTGACGATTCCGCCGGTCATGAAATCCATCACGCTCAAGGGGTTGCCAGCGTGGCTATTGCATACGCAATTGCCGATGTGGGCCGCGACGCCGATTTCGGGCCTGTTCGCCGCGCTGTTTGCGCTCCTGATCGGGCGCGTCATCATGCGGCTGTCGGGGATCGCGGCCTCGATCGCCACGTTCGGGCTGCTGGGCGTCGTCAACAACGTTTATTCGAACTGGGACTCGGTGACCGGTGGACAAGGGTCGATCGTCGGTATCCCGCCGACCATGAATGTCTGGGTCGGATCGCTGGGCGCCGCAGTGGCCATCGCGATCGCCTATTTCTACTCGATTTCCCGCTCCGGCCTGGCGCTTCGCGCCACCCGCGACGAGGCGGTGGCGGCCAGCGCGTCCGGGATCGATATTGTCCGCGAGCGGTTGATCGCCTTCGTCGTCAGTGCCTTCATCATCGGCCTGGCCGGCGCGCTGTATGCGCATTTCCTGAGCATCGTCAATCCCGGCGCGTTCTATCTGCGTACCACCTTCATCACGCTGTCGATGCTGGTGGTCGGCGGCATGTACAGTCTCAGCGGCGCCGTCGCCGGTGTCGTGGTGATTTCGGCGCTGACCGAGCTGTTTCGTAATCTTGAAAGGGGCGTCACGCTGGATGGTCTGACCATCGCGGTCCCGAACGGCGTTCAGGAGATCGCGATCGGCCTGATCACCATCGTCATCCTGATCTTCCTGCCAACCGGCCTCACCCGCAATCGGGAATTGTCCTGGAGCGGATGGCCATTGCAACGTCGCCTGACGCGGCCGGTACCGACGGCCCTTTAGGGGACAAACTGAAGTCCTGTAGATGAAACGGAGAAATGACCATGCGCTTCACGACAATATTAGGGGTTCTGACCGCGGCGGCCGCGCTGTGGAGCACACCCACCCGGGCCGCCGACGAGATCATTGTCGGCTTCGCCACGGCCTCCTCCGGGTTCATGCAGGCCTATGACAAGCCGGCCCAGGATGCGGCCCTGATCCGCATCGACGAGATCAACAAGGCGGGGGGTCTGCTCGGCAAGAAGATCAAGGCGGTGTTCGCCGACACCAAGACCGATCAGGCCGAGGGCGCCAAGGCGGGCCTCGCGGTGCTCGATGAGGGGGCCGATCTGGTCGTCGTCTCGTGCGACTACGATTTCGGCGCACCGGCGGCGCTGCAGGCCCAGGCCGCCGGCAAGGTCTCCTTCTTCCTGTGCGCGGAATCGATCAAGGCCGGCATCCCCGGCGTCGGTCCCTACTCGTTCTCGGCCTCGGTGCTGGCGGCGGTGCAGGGCGCGACCATGGCCGAATGGGCCTATACCAAAAAGAATGCCCGCACGTTCTACCGGCTGCTCGACAGCTGGACCGTCTACAACAAGGGGATCTGCGACGGCTTCGACTGGGAGATGCCGCATCTGAAGGACGCCGCACTTGCCGGCAGCGACACCTTCAAG
>Ga0302319_10023071_pt1 | contig 11132 bp, 9 predicted proteins | sample Bog_T0_2_FD_203319 | JGI IMG/M metagenome (GOLD analysis project Ga0302319, IMG submission 203319) | Peat permafrost microbial communities from Stordalen Mire near Abisko, Sweden - Bog_T0_2 | ecosystem: Environmental > Terrestrial > Soil > Wetlands > Peat | place: Sweden: Abisko, Stordalen Mire...
GGCTACAAGGGACCCCGCCGCAAAATAGTCGATGCGGTTGCCAAGGCCCAGGGCTGCAAACACCATGGCAAACGAAAGGATGGTGGCGGGGTTCGCAATCGTAAGAAGGAGCGTGGCGCCGTAGATGGAGAACCGATTCCCGCCGCCCTCGTGGTTTGGTGCCGCCCTGGGGCTCGAGAGAAAGGTCCTGATGCCGAGGTAGCAAAGGAACATGCCGCCCAGGAGCCGAAGCGCTGTCTCATGGCGGATAAAGTATCCGGAAACGGCCGTAAGTCCAAATCCCGCGACGCAGCCGTAGGCTGCGTCCGCCGTCGCGGCTCCCATTCCCGCTGCGAAGCCCGACAGTGCGCCGTCTTTTAGCGAACGGCGTATGCAGAGCACGCCGATGGGGCCGACCGGTGCAGCAATCGAAAATCCAATCACGGCCCCCCTTGCGAAGTGGCTCGGGCTCATTTGAGCCAAAGCCTTGCTGTAGCGCCTTCTGGACCGTCAACACTATTCAAGCGTCCGGATCCGTGGCTCCCGTGCGCGCCCTTGCATTGCGGGGGACTGTGGCTTTATTGGTGTTCCCCCCCCGTTTTTCAGTCTCTGGCGCGGCGCCGGAATACAGGGGATCGCTTGTTTGGAGGCCTTTCGGCCAGGACAGGTTCACCGGAACTAGAACTTATCCAGATTTCGTACTTGCACCGAACTGCCGGTCGATTGGCAGGCACCCCCCGGGCTTCCCCATCTTGACCTCTCAAAAAACGAGCCGAACTTACGCTTCATTGGCGAGGGCATGCGCCCTTGCAATGATTGCGCTGTGCCTGGAGGAGGTGCTCGGGGCCAAGCGTGGGATTGACGGGTCGACCGTTGATTTTTTGGGAGCCTCGGCGATGAAGTACGGCTCGGCCCTTGGCCTGAGCCTGTGCGGCGCATCGATCTTTGCCCTCACGCTGAATGCGCGTTCCGGCGTGGCTACGCTATCCGTGCGCATCATGGGAATCATTGTCGTGGCCATCGGACTGCTGGCCTTGACGGATGACCTTCTCGGAACGGGTTTCGGAGCTAACCTTATCTTGTACGGCGCTCCTGGCGTGACGGAGGGAGATTTCCAGGCAGGCCCCATTTCAGCAGCGTCGGCATATTGTTTCGTCTTGGTCGGGCTGGCCGTGGTCGTCGCCTCATTGAGCATGCGAGCACGCTACCGCGTTCCCGTCTACGCGGCCTTCGCGATCACGGTCATTGTTGTCGGAAGCACCAATTTTGCAGGGCACCTCGCGGAAAGCCCGGGCAATTTCAGCTGGTGGAGTGGGGCGGGCATTTCGATACCGGCTTCGATCGGATTTGCTCTATCAGGAGCGGGCCTGTTAGCCCTCGCCGTTGACGAAGGCGGGCTGAAGTGGTCTCTTAGCTCCAGGGTAGCCGCCGGCTTTCTAATTGGGGTGTTGCTCATGGTCGCGGTTACAGCGACCGCCTTTGATTACACGGTGCTTCTGCTCGATTCCTCCGAATGGGTGAGCCATACCCAGCAGGTACTCAAGTATGTTGAGAGGTGCCGCTCGGACCTTGCTAGCCTTGCGGGCAACCAGCAGAGGTTCCTGGCCACCGGAGACGAGCAATTCCTGGTGCAACAGGACCGCCTGGTAAACGAGATGAGCGAGGGAGTCCGGTCCATGGCTCGCCTCACCCAGGACAATGCCGTCCAGCGGGAGCGCCTTGGGCGCCTGGCGCTCCTGGTTACGGAGCACCTAAAACTTGGGTCGGACGTGGTGGAGGCCCGCCGGCTGGGACTAGCACCCGCAAAGCGCCTCGTCCCAGAGGAGTCGAACCTATTGCTCCAGGAAGATGTTGCAAACCTGCTCCGCGATGTTGGCGACGAGGAATTCAGGCTCCTAGGGGCGCGGCAGCGCCGCTCAAGCGAGGCCAGCCGGATGACGCTTGTTTTGCTTCCTCTCGGCGTGCTTGTGAGCCTGACGATACTTTCGGTGGGGCTCCTGACGCTCAACAGCTCCTACAATGAAAGGAAGCTGGCGGAAGCCAATCTTCGGAAACTGGCCGCCATCGTGGAGTCATCGGACGACGGCATGATCGGCAAAGACTTGAACGGAGTGGTAACAAGCTGGAACAAAGGGGCCCGGTCCCTATTCGGATATTCGGCGAACGAGATGGTCGGCCAGTCCATAATGAAGCTTATTCCACCTGACAGGCGGGATGAGGAGACTCAGATTCTGGCCCGGATAGGCCACGGAGAATTCGTAATGCACTTTGAAACGGTCCGCCTGCGCAAGGACGGGACGAATATCGACGTGTCGGTGACGGTCTCCCCGATCAAGGACCGGACCGGGCGGATCATTGGCGCCTCGAAGGTCGTTCGCGACATCACGGAACGCAAAAAGGCCGAGGCTAAGATCCTTGAGCTCAATGCGACCCTTGAGGAGAGGGTGCGGGAGCGGACGGTGCAACTCGAGGCGGCCAACAAGGAGCTCGAGGCGTTTTCGTACTCTGTATCCCACGACATGAGGGCTCCGCTCAGGGCAATCGACGGATTCTCCCAGGCTGTCCTCGAGGACTACAAGGAGCAGATGCCCGCGGAAGGCCGGCGTTACCTGGCCATCATAAGGGAAGGGGCGCAGCGCATGGGGGCCTTGATCGACGACCTTCTGACGTTCTCGCGCCTAAGTCGCATGCCTGTCTCTAATCAGCCCGTGGACATGGCAGAGCTGGTCGCCGATGCCCTTGATGAACTTGGCGTGAAGGAGGGAGACCCCAAAGTGCAGGTTAGGCTTGGCCACCTTCCGCCATGCCAAGGCGACCGTGCCCTTCTCAAGCAGGTTTGGTTGAACCTTCTCTCGAACGCCTTGAAATACTCGCGCAACCGCGATACTTCAGTTGTCGAGATCGGCTGCGGGACCCAGGACGGAAAACAGGTCTACGTCGTCAAGGACAACGGGACGGGATTCGATATGCTCTATGCGAACAAACTCTTCGGCGTCTTCCAGCGACTCCACCGCTCGGACGAGTACGAGGGCACCGGGGTTGGCCTGGCGATCGTGCAGCGGGTGATTCATCGGCACGGCGGGAGCGTCTGGGCGGAGGCCGCCCTCGACAAGGGGGCCACTTTCTTTTTCACGGTGGGTGACGAAAGGGCCAATGGATAAGAGCCACTCCGTCGAACTGTTGATCGTCGAGGATTCCCCACAGGACCTCGAGCTAGCCCTTCGCGCCTTCGAGAAGGCACATCTTGGAAACCGGATCCGCGTCGCGCGAGATGGCGCCGAGGCCCTCGATTTCATCTTCGGTGAGGGCGCATTCTTGGGCCGGAAGGTGGAGGACACGCCCAAGCTCATCCTCCTCGACCTAAAGCTCCCAAAGGTGGATGGTCTGGAGGTGCTCCTGCGGGTAAAGAGCGACCCAAGGACCAGGGGCATCCCCGTAGTAATGCTGACCTCCTCGAGGGAGCAAAACGACATTGTCGAAAGCTACCGGCTGGGGGTTAACAGCTATATAGTTAAGCCGGTGAATTTTGAGCGGTTTGCCAACGCGGTTAAGGACTTGGGGCTCTACTGGCTCTTGATCAACGAGCCCCCGGTCCAGGGCAGCTCGCGACCCGATTAGGCGCCCCCAGGGTGGCCTGAATTTTAGGCTCCCCCTTCCTCGAGGGTTGACACACCTTCACCCATGGAAAAACGCCCGTTTGCGGAGCTCGGTGTATCTCAGGAGATCCTGAAGGCTGTCCACAAGCTGGGCTACGAGGAGGCTTCGCCGATCCAAACCGCGGTCATACCGGCGGTGTTGCAGGGGCGGGATGTGGTCGGCCAGTCGGCGACCGGCTCGGGCAAGACGGCGGCGTTTGCAATACCCGCGATCGAGATCGCCAAGGCTGCGGTGCACAAGGTCCAGGTCCTGATCCTTTGCCCCACCCGCGAGCTGGCGGTGCAGGTGGCGGAGGAAACGGGAAAACTCCTGCTCTTCAAGCGCGGGCTAAATGTCGTCCCCATCTACGGCGGCCAATCCTATGACCGGCAGTTCCGTGCGCTTGCGGCAGGCGTCCAAATCGTGATCGGAACGCCGGGTAGGGTGATGGACCACATGGAGCGCGGCACCCTCAAGCTCGACGCACTGCGTCTGGTGGTCCTCGACGAGGCGGACCGCATGCTCGACATGGGGTTCAGGGACGACATTGAACACATCCTCTCCGCGGTCCCCCCCGAGCGCCAGCTGCTCTTCTTCTCGGCGACGATGCCTCGCGTCATACAGGACTTGATCGGCCGCTATTCGCGAGACCCGGCGTGGATCAAGGTCGAGTCGCATGCGCAGAACGCCCCGCAGGTCGACCAGGTTTATTTCGAGGTCGACCGACGCTCCAAGCTCGAGGTGCTCACGCGGCTCATCGACATTAACGACTTCCGCTACGGCCTGATTTTCTGCAGCACAAAGGTCATGGTGGATGAGCTTGACCAGCAGCTCCACGCCCGGGGATACGCGACCGACCGCCTGCACGGGGACCTCAGCCAGATGCAGCGGACCCGCGTGATGGAGAAGTTCCGCAAGAGGGCGTTCGAATTCCTCGTTGCGACGGATGTTGCCGCCCGCGGGCTTGATGTGGACGACCTGGAGGTCGTTTTCAATTTTGACCTCCCCAACGACGCCGAGGACTACACGCACCGCATAGGGCGGACGGCGCGGGCGGGAAAATCCGGCAAGGCGGTCACTTTTGTGTCGGGCCGGGAGCTCTACAGGCTCCAGAGCATGGTTCGTTTTGCCAACCTGAAGATTCGAAGGGAGACCGTTCCCTCGCTTGGCCAGGTCGACGAGGCCCGCGCCAACCTTTTTTATGAGAAGATCCGGGGTGTCATCGATGCAGGCCAGTTCGAGAAGCAGGACCGCGTGGTCGATAGGCTTCTTGACCAGGGCTATTCAAGCACCGACATCTGCTCGGCCCTTATCCAGCTGCTTAAGGGTGGGGGACCCGCCCCGGCGAAGCCGGCCGTCGCCGAGCCACGGTCCGCAGAAGCGCCGCAGCCCAGGGAGCGGGAGGTCCCCGAGCCCGCGCACGAACCCCTGCAGGACCAGGCGAGGCCCGTTGGCCGCACCGGCAAGGAGGTGGGCATGACGACCCTTTTCCTTAACGCAGGCCGCAAGCACCTAGTGACCACGGGGGAGATCGTGGGAAAGATCACGGGCGTCACCCGCCTCACGTCCGAGGTCGTCGGCGCCATCGACATCCACCAGAGGCACTCGCTTGTCGATATCGCGGACGAGCATTCCGAGCTGGTCCTCAAGAAGCTAAACGGGATCCGCATCCGAGGGCATTCCCTGAAGCTGAGCCTCGCGACGTCCGAGGACAAGGAGCGCGAGTAGGGGGGCTTTGCACTTCAGGCGTTTGACTTTGACCGGTGTGCGCGGCGAGATTTCCGCACAATGAGCCCCAAATCCCTGTCCCAACGGCTTCTTTTCTCGGCGGTGCTCGCGGGAGCGGCGGCCCTTCAGGCGGCCCCGTCGCACGGGCTCCTCCTCGTCGCGAACAAGCAGGACATGAGCCTGTCCATCGTGGACCCGTCGGCGGGGCTGCAGGTGGCGGTGATCCCCGAAGACGGCGCGACGGGCCACGAGGTGGCAGTGTCCCCGGACGGCGCCCGGGCCTTTGTTCCGCTCTATGGGAATTCCGGCGTAGGCAAGGCGGGGACCGATGGGCAGCTGATCCGCGTGATCGACCTGCGAAGCCGCGCCATCGTCGCTACGATTGACCTCGGTAGGCCGCTCCGGCCGCACAGACCCGTATTTGGACCCAAGGACGGCCTGTTGTACGTCACCACCGAGCTGGCGGACAGCGTAACGGTGATCGACCCGGCCACCCTTGCAATCGTCGGCTCGATCCCCACGGGCCGCGATGAGTCGCACATGCTTGCGATTTCAAGCGACGGCCGGCGTGGCTACACTGCGAACGTCAAGTCGGGATCGGTGTCGGTGCTCGATCTCGGAGCGAGGACCTTGGCGGCGGTCATCCCTGTGGCGCCCGTCGTCCAGCGCATCGCGCTTTCGACGGACGATCACTGGGCATTCACCGCCGACCAGACGGCACTCAGGCTGGCCGTGATCGATACGGCCTCGGAATCTGTCATTAGGTCGATACCGCTGCCGGCGCTCGCCTTCGGCACCGCGCCGACGCCCGACGGAAAGTCCCTCCTGGTCGCGCTTCCCGCAGCCGGCATGGTGGCCCAGGTCGACCTGGCCGCGATGCGCGTGGTGCGCACCTTGGAGGTACCCAAGGCGCCCCAGGAAATCCTCGTCCGCCCTGATGGCGCCGTGGCCTACGTCTCCTGCGACTCGAGCGCCAAGGTTGCCGTAATCGACCTGGCAACCTGGAAGGTGGTAAAGCTGATCGACGTCGGCGCCGTGGACGACGGCCTTGCGTGGGCGAGGTCGGACTGACAACCGAGGCGCCGCCCCGACGACTCTTACCCGGCGCCGCGCCGCTCAAGGAGGCGGTCTGCGATCCGTGCCATCATGAAGTCATTCCTAGTGAGGCCGCCCTTGGAATGCGTCGTGAACGAGAGCGCCACCTTGTTCCACCGGATGTCGATGTCGGGGTGGTGGTCCTTTTTTTCGGCCGCCGCCGCAACCCGTCCCACGAAGGCGATGGCGTCCGCGAAGCTGCCGCATTCGAAGACCCGGCGGATCTTCTTCCCGCGCAGGGACCAAAGGGGCATCGATCTCATGCAGGCGGTTACCTGCCGGGCGCTCAAGCGGGTCACGGCTTAGTTATTGAGGAGGTGGTCGGCAGCCAGGACGAGGAACACGTAGTCCGACGTCGAGTACCCAAGGCAGTACTCGCCCTGCTGCCAGAGGAACGGCCATTCGAGCAGTTCGGGGAAGTCCGGGCGGATCAGGGCCGTACCCGAGGCAATGCCGCCGGGGATATAGGACCAGTCCGCGCGGTTCATGCCATAGGCCGGAATCATCGACTTTGCCCCGACCCCTGAGACGAAGGAAGCCGTGTTGGACCCGGGATGGCATCCCAGGATGAAGTCCAGGGCATGCAGCATGTACGTGGTGGGGAAAATGTCCGGCGCCCCGGTGTGGAGGAAGTACTGCTGCACTCCGAACCGCTGGATGGTCCAACCCGCTCCCCAGATGTCCGGCTTGTAGGGGATGCCGTACGGGGTCTCTAGCTCCAGCTTGTCCACCTCCTTGCGGTAGGCGGCGAGGGCTGTCCTTATCTTGGTGGTGAATTCAGGGTCCTTGACGAGGGCCAGCGATCGTGCGCCGAGCCATCCGAAGCGCTCCACGCGGGACACGATCCTGTCTCCAAGCGCGACAATGGTGTCCGCATAGGCCTTTTCCCCCGTCGTCTGGTAAAGCTCGATAGCTGGTTCCAGCCGGGCAAGGGAATCCTTCGGGGCCTTGGCATTTGTCCAGAGTTCGCGCGCGATGCGCAGGCAGTCCTTCGAAAGCGGGTCGTTGTAGCCGGCGAGCGCGCGCGACGCGGCTGCAAGGCCGCCTGCGGTGTTGAGTTCGCGGTTCGGGTTTTCCTCCGTGAAGACCCACCGGTCGTCCGCGGACCCGGCCGAGCCGAGGGGGGGCAGGTGGTCGATCTTTGGCTCCGATTGGTCGCCGGCGGTATTGGCCGCAGCCAGCACCTTCATGGCCTCCCCGTCCTTGTCGACGAAGACCGTGTTGTCGGTCATCTCGCCGGCGTCCCCGAGGAACGTGTATTGGTGAAGCGAGGCGTCCTGGATGCCGCGGTAGAGGCGGCCCATCGAGTTGTAGGCGCCGACAACGGAGAGGACCCCGTGCTCAATCTGCTGGAGGACGTCGGGTTTGCCGTCCGGGCGGTGGATCTCCACGATATGGGCGGCCTGGTCGATTGTTGTGTTGTCGAGCGTCGGGTGAAAGAGCTCCCAGGCCAGCGCGAGGCCATGCACGGTGTCGATCTGCGACTCGACCCTGAAATCGTGGTCGCCTGCGTCAAACCATCCCCCCTGGTTTAGGCCGGGGACATGCTCGCCGGGCTTGAACTTCGTCAGGGTGGAGGGCCCCTGCGCGTAGCCATCAAAGTGGTTGTAGTTAACCGGTGCCATGAGGGCGTCGTCCATGTGGTCGAGGCCGTGCCAGACGCGGTACTGATCATTGACCCTCATGTGGCCCATCTGGACGGCCAGGAAATACTCCACGGTCGGCTGCCAGACGTTGCGCTCGTACACGTGCTCGCTGATCTGGAACGCGTTCGAGCGGAGGTCGCCGTACCCGACCATGTACATCCCCGGTTCCACGATGTCGGTGAAATCGAACTGAAGGTAGTGGTAGCGCAGGAAATGCCCCCAGTCCTTTGCAGGCCGCTCGGCAACCTTCTGTGGGCCGGAGTCGGTCAGGCGGTAGAGGGCCACCGGCTTGATGTCCGTCTCGTGGCGGTCGAGCTCGATGACGGCTATCTTAGGCTGCTTGGGGTGGTAGCCTACCTGGGACACTTGAACCACGGGATCAGATTTCCAGCCCGGGATGACATTCGGGGTGACCCGCCACTCGATCGCGGCCTTGGTCGCGCCCGCGGGCACAAGCGAGCGAACGACAAACCATCCGTTGTTGTGCTGTGCGCGGCCATCCAGCAGCACAATCTCCCCGCCGTGCACGACCTCGATGTTCATGCGCTGACGATCGGACTCGGGCGCGACGGTGAGCTTCACGCCATGCCCGAGCGGATCCAGCTCGTAGTCGCCGTCGACCACCGCCCCGGGGCCGTTTGCCTGCCGTGTGAACATCCCGAACTGTCCACCGATCTCATAGGATTTACCGAATAGGATTCCCGGGTAGAGCTCGATGTTGAGCCCCACCTTTCCCACCCACTGGGCGGGCAGAGGCTCATCTAGGTCGACGATGATCCTAAAGGAGCGGCCGTCCGGCTTGACCTTCACCACATAGCCGAGCTTCAGGTCCGGATAGGTGATGGGGTTGAACCCCTTGCGGTCCATGCTCGGATCCGGGTACGACATGTGGACGCTGATTTCCTGGGAGGCGCGGTCGACCTTCCTCGGGCCTACGACAGGCGTCGGCTCCCATTGGCCAGGCGTCGGCTCCAGGCGGAGGTCCCCATTGGTCGCGACCCTCTGGCCGTTCTGGATCACGCCCACGCCGCCCTGGTGGCCCGAGGGATAATAGTCGTGTGCGAGCATCACGTTTAGGCCGGTCATCTCCAGGTATTCCTGGTCGTTGACCGAGAGGGTGTCGTCGCCCGCGGCCACTGCGGACACTCCCGCCGTGGCGAGTGCGACCGAAAGGACCACGGGGAAAAAGGCACGGCGCATGTACATGGTAAGGGGAGGGTCGGGGGGTTGCAGCGGGAAGCCGGGTGCCGCACCCGTCATTGCGCTAAATCCCGGAGCAAAATGCAACGTCCCGTTTTTTTAATTTGGACCCTCCGGATCCTTTTCATGACGGGCCTTTGCCCTCGTTTATCCCGGTCGGCGCCGCGCCGCTGGGCTACTGCTGCGGGGTTCCTGACGAGTTTGCGTTCGCGTATTGCAGGGCGAGATTCAGCTGGGCGATGGCGGTATCGCAGGCGGCGATCGCGTCGACGCGGTGCCCTCCGAAGTCGTGAGCGGCATTCTGCATGTCGGTCTTGGCATTCTGGAGGGCTCGTATCGCCGCCCGGATGGCCGGATGCCTGTTCTTTGCAGCCGGCTGCGGGTTTCCCTGGCCCGACGGAGGAGGCGTGATCCCGGTGCCCTGGGCCAGGCCTTGATACGTTATCGCTGTTATTCCGATCGCGAGAACGGCGATGGCGGCGACGAGTTTTGTCTTCATCTTTTTTGGGGGTGTGTAGGGGTGCCTTTTCGAAGCCCCATCGTACGATCTGCGGCCGCCGACTCAACCCTGTTGGGACGGTCTTGCCTGCGAATCGGCACTCAGGGACCTCCGCTGCCGGAAAGCGCCGCGCTCAATGTGATGCCTCTCGGCCCAGGGTTTGGCTTGTCCGTGGCTTTCCGGTCAGGGATAACCCACGCGTACCACCGCCCCATGACATCCCCCGAAACCATCCAGGCCAGGCTCCGAGCCCTTGGTTTTCATGCCTCGGATGTCGAGGAGCGCTTCGTCCGGGGCAGCGGCCCCGGCGGCCAAAAAATCAACAAGACCTCCTCGACCGTCTGGCTGCGCCATGTCCCCACGGGCGTCGAAGTCCGCTGCCAAGCCGAGCGGTCGCAGTTTGAGAACAGGGTGCGCGCTTGGAACGAGCTGTGCGGGAAGCTAGAGGAGCGCGCGGCGGCGACACGGGACGCCCAACGTCAGGCCGCAGAGAAGGCCCGCAGGAGGGTCCGGCAGAAGAGTCGCGGCCAGAAGGTCCAGATGATAAGGACAAAGAAGCACCGGGCAAAGCAGAAGGCCGCCAGAGGCCGGGTGGCGGACGAGTAGGGGAAACCCGCGCCGGCTTACGGGGCGGCGAAGGCCTCCTTGAAGTGGCGGCGGCACATCGCCACATAGCGATCGTTTCCGCCGATCTCCACTTGGGCGCCCACGGTCACCGCCTTCCCGTCTTCTGCAACGCGAAGGTTCATCGTCGCCTTCCGCCCACAGTGGCAGATCGTCTTCAGCTCGATCAGGTTGTCCGCGACGGCGAGCAACTCGGCGCTTCCCGGGAAAAGGCGCCCCTGGAAATCGGTCCTCAGCCCGTAGCACAGCACCGGAATCCGCAGCTTATCGGCGACGTCCGTTACCTGGGACACCTGGGCGGCAGTCAGGAATTGCGCCTCGTCGATCAGGACGCAGGCGACTGGCTTCTCGGCATGGGCCACCCGCACCTGCTCCAGGATGTTGTCCCCGGCCCGCAGGGCGATCGCTTCCGAAGTAAGGCCGATGCGCGACTGTATGCGCCCATAGCCCGCCCGGGTGTCGAGTGCCGGCATGAACATCATCGTGCGCATGCCGCGCTCTTGATAGTTGTAGCTCGACTGGAGAAGGACGGTGCTCTTGCCGGCGTTCATGGCCGAGTAATAGAAGTAGACCTTCGACATGGTGCTTTAGCCTCAAATCTCGCCGAAAAAAAGGCGAGAAATTGGGAGGAGAGCGACGGGGCCTCAGCTTGAGGGCTTCAACTGGATGCCCGACTTGCCGAGCTCTTTCTCACAGCGTCCGATGATCCGGTAAAGCTTGTTCAC
>Ga0302319_10023074_pt1 | contig 11132 bp, 16 predicted proteins | sample Bog_T0_2_FD_203319 | JGI IMG/M metagenome (GOLD analysis project Ga0302319, IMG submission 203319) | Peat permafrost microbial communities from Stordalen Mire near Abisko, Sweden - Bog_T0_2 | ecosystem: Environmental > Terrestrial > Soil > Wetlands > Peat | place: Sweden: Abisko, Stordalen Mire...
AATGGCGATCGTTACAGCAATCATTGCTTCACCTGCTTCGGCCACTCAAATACTGAGAGCTTACGGAGCGACTTCAAGTATGACATTACAGGTATTGTCTCAACTAAAAGGATATTTGAATCCGTCAATGTCGGGAAACTTATCGATCCCTTTAATGCCGCGTCAAATGGTCAGATGATTAACCCAAGTTCTGTATAAAAGTATTCCAGAGATCAATACAACCATAAACATTGCAACGTCAGTAATTCCATACAAAGAGATTGAGATGATTGTAAAGAAAGCAATCAATCCAGCCTTTGCGGGTTTTGATAGAATAAGCATGCACAAAGTATATCACTTATGGCTTGCTATGGTAAGTAGGATAATTCCTATAATAAACAAAAATGTTCCTGGCCATATCATATTGTTATTTTGAGAAAGTTATATCTTAAATCTTGGCATATCGACATATAAAGCACCGCACTTATCGCAGACTTTATATTTCTTGCCGCTCGTTGGCTCGACCTTTTCTACAAATTGATGAACGCGAATACCCTTCGTTGCTTTTCTTGTTGATCTTTGACAAACTCCGTTGCTTGTTGATGATGACATGTTGTTTATATATTAACTGATAATTGTTTCACTTTCCCTCCCATACCCCCGAGAGGCCGAGAAAGAGAGAGTTTTGGTGAGTTAGTTCCACGCCCCTCGACACGCGATGTCCTCATTTACCTGATTGACTCTTGGGAGGCTAGGTCGCAGTGAACGCGTTGCCTAGACTTTAAGAATCAACCAAACCAGAGATGTTTATAGTCCGTTTTCCCTGAAAGGACTTCCAAAACTTACGTATATGACGCAAAAACCACCATTGCTGGTGGCTTCTACGGATGGTGAAATCGAACAAAAAACAAGCGATGCGTCCTGTTCGATTACTACAATTCTAGATTGTATTGATTTCACCATGAGATCATCGTAGCATACCCCAAACCAATGTAAAGCTCCCCCCTGTGGACAACTATTTCACCCCAAACGAGGCGAGGTGATAGAATAAACACATGAAACCCCTCGCAACCGGAGCAATACCTAGCCCAATAGACTACCGAGACAATATCGCCGCGTCGGCCTTTCCAGTTCCCGCCACTCCCGCCAGTCTCAATTTCTACCGATACAGCCAAGTCGATAGTTATCCCGTGCTCATGCAGAACTTCGAGCCAGCTTGCGTAGCCCATTCTCTTGCCTTGCTCATGCAAGACTATTTCTATAGAAAGACTGGACAAATTATAAAATTCTCGGCTCGTTGGATTGATGCCTTAATGAAAACAGTAGACGGACTAGACATGGCTACAGGTGGTGCAATTCCACAACTCGGACTTAAACTTCTTGCCAAGTATGGATGTGCCACAGAAGCCACTTGCCCGAATAACACCTTATTGCCAGTACTTCAATATCGAGATCCGTCATGTCTCACGACAGCGGCATACTCGGAAGCGGCACAATACAAAATACCCGGATACGTCAAAATACCCACAGACTCGCAATCGCTCCGCAATGCCATCTATTTCTTTGGGTTGGTATCAACCCTCCGAAGTGTAGGCGATGAATGGTACACGCCGTCATGGTTGGCAAAAGACATAGACCCACTTCGAACGCCTAATCCAATCACTTCAGGCCACCAGACGACCGATTTCGGCTGGAATGGCACATTGAATAAACTCCGCAATTCTTGGAGCAAGGACTGGGATATAAACGGCAATGGAGACTACGATGTGAACGCATGGCAACCTTTCATACGAGAGGCATGGGCAATAGCGGAGATACCAGTTGACACGTTGGACTTTTTGAAAAATCTGCCGTCTCCTGCAAACTTTCACTATCAATGGAATACAGACATGACACAAGGAACAGGACCGACTGATGATATAAAATTCGCCCAGGTGGCACTTATGATACTTGGATATCTAATACCGCCCCCACAGGATCAACTCGGATTTTATGGTGTAAAAACTGCGGCGGCGATACTTGCCTATCAGCTGGCCAACAACGTGCCAGGGGCCGCGGCTCTCGGAGGGTCGATCTGCGGAAGCCATACACGGCAGGCGTTAAATTTGAGATTCGCATTATAAAATAATAAACAAAAAAATGATTTCATTACTCATCGCCCTCATCATCATTGGCGTCATAGGATATCTTATCGTGACATACATTCCCATGTTGCCAGCCGTACGGACAGTCGTCATCATAGTCTTCGTCATCATAGCGATATATTATTTATTACAATTAACAGGAGTATCCACCGGCATACACCTTAACTAAATTAAAATCATGATTATAAAACCTTGGTATACCAGCAAGACAGTTTGGGTCAACATAATTGCCTTCGTCTTGCTCGTCCTCGCACTTCCTCAATTCATTTCAGTCGTTCCTGTTTCATGGATTCCGTTCATCGCATTGATCGCGGCAATCCTTAACGGAGTACTCCGCATATTCTTCACAAGTCAGCCGATTACAGCCTCAGCGGCCGCTATTGCTCCAGTACAATAGGTGCTAGAATAAAAAGGTCTAGGTTTTTCTCCACCTAGACATTTGGCTCGATTTGCTTCGGCCACCACGACCCGCTTCGGCGGGTTTTGGCATTATATGGGGCTGTGTAGGGCTATTTCCGATGACAAAGTTATCAACAGGTAGGGCGTTGACACCAATATCCATCGGCGGTAGACTTATCATCAGAGTAAGGTACGTTGAAAATAGAATAGGGATAAACAAAAAGCAAATGAGAATATCTCCAAGACAAGTAAATGACTTGCTGAATTTAATTGACCACGCTCGTAGAGATATCGAATATGGGTGGGGCGGCACTTATGGCGGTTATGAGGAGTCAGACAAGCAAGCAGCAAAAGAGTCAAAACAATCTGTTAAAAACACCGAACGAGCAATCAATTTTATAAAGAAATTGATATTGGAAAGAAATTAGTCCTTGTGTGTTGTCTCTTGACCACTCACAAGGCGGTCAAGCGAGAGTAATTAACAATCAACACCCTATTCTATTTCCAGCGTATCTTACAAGATCGAGATCCGATGCGGCGGTCAAAGTATCTACCGGCGGTTGAGGGGCGAGGGCTCTACATCAACAGGCAAGGGGATCAAAAGGTAATCTTATAGGTTGATTGCCCCGCCACATCGGCTCTTGAGCCGAAGCAAAAAGGTCGAACATTGACAAGATCATCAAGAAATTGAAAATTACGACAGGGTGGTTTGGTTGGTAGAGTCTAGGAGTAGGTATGTAGCAGAATGCAAATGCTTCCAGTGTTGCAAGCTATCATATCTAGGAAGTCTCCTAGATTTTACCAATCTATACTGCACCTGTATGGTTGATTGAAAACCTCGTGAATATAAATAACTGCAATAGCGGTGTAATCTGCAAACTGCGGATACCTCCATAGGGATAAGGTTCACGCGGTTCATCAGTCAATCATAAATGGTTCATTGAATGTTGCGGTGGCGGAATAGGTAGACGCTAGGAACATACTGTAAGTGCGTGGGAAGGGTATGTACTAGATAGACCCATATATCATGCAAGGTGACTATACGAGCTTGGAGTAACACCAACACGAAGTCCAAAAGACTTCTGAGTGCGAACCCTCGTCAAATCCTTGCCCGCAACACTCAGTCAATCATTTCGTAAAGTAAAAAGTATTGGTGCTCTCATCGTTGTGATGTTTAAAGGTCAAAATAAATTAAAAACAAAAATATGAAAATAACAAAAGAACAAGAAGTTTTTTTGAAGGATTGGTCAAGAAACATAAAAGACCAAAAGTATTCTCACTTCAGCATAGACCGCTATCACCGAATCAAATGGTGGAGTCGTAATATAAAATGGTTTATCATCTTGATTGTATCCCTAGAAATCCTATTCACATTATGGTGGATTGGAACAGCCAATGCAGAGATGAATAGTAATTATCAAGGTCGTGTCCATCATTGCATTTCAACTTATCGAGAGTTGAACCAAAATAATGCAACCTTTAATCTTAATCCACAGGATTGCCTGAAAATAAAATGATTACATTGCAAGTAAGGTGTGAATGTGATTTGCCCCATGCTCGCTATTGCACAGATCAAGACGGGTGCTGTGAGCAAGATGAATTATGTCGGTGTAAGGATTGGAATAAAGTCGAAATTAACAAGGAGAAAAGTGGATTTGAAATAGCGTTAGATATTATTAACTTAAAATAAATAAAATAATGCGTAGATTTAATTTATGTGTCAAAAAGACATACGGAGAAGGACCAAACGTCAAAAATTACTGGCCGAATGTCGGCACAATGGTATATTTTCCAGCAACGCAAGGTAAAAACGAGGGATATAAAATGGAACTTAATATGTTCCCGGGTACTCAATTCTATGTCTTTGAAAACAAGCCAAAAGAACAGGTAGCGGCACAACCGACCGCCGTAGAATATCCGACAGAAACCATAAACCCCGAAGATATCCCCTACTAACATGGAAGAAAAAAACATAATGTGCAAGGATTGCCAAAAGGTATTCACTCTTACTCAAGGAGAAGTACAATTCTTCTCTACTCACAAAGACGATAAAGGAGAACCGCTTGTTTTGCCAAAACGCTGTCCACAATGCAGGGCAAAAAAGAAAAATCAGTTAAGCTCGCCGTTCAGGCAGGTAGCAAAGCAAATACGAAAAGACTATCGTGATCCGTCTACTTATTAAGGGGTAAAGTTATCAACTTTCAACCCTTGACAAGTGGGTCAACAAGAATATAATATAATTAAAGGTCGATGTAATAAACCACAAAAACAATGATTACGACAAAAGATCAGTTGGGAGCACAATATAAAGTACATCAAGCAATAATAAAAGGAAGTATAAAAAAGGGTGTTTGTGAAATATGTTCATCTTCAAAATCTGAAGCACATCATAAAGATTACACCAAGCCTCTTGATATTCAATGGTTGTGTAGAAAACACCACGTAGAAGCGGACAAAATAAGAAGAATTGTAGGAGAAAAGATTATTAAGATAAAAACATTTCCACAACTACGAAAATACTATCCAGCATTGAAAAAGATAGAACCTCAAAAAGATTACAACTTAAGGCAAATTCGTGATGAACGGTTAATTCCTTGGGCATTACATTACAAGACTCTACGCCGAATAATAAAGGACGACATTGAGGGCGAAAATCTTCTCAATGCAGGTAGGTATGGAGAAAGGAGACAAGTAAGGTACTCAATCATGGGAAAAAACATATTGAAGTACAAGAAGCAATACTTAATAGCACTAGCAAAAAAATAATCATGCCAAAAGCAAAAAAGGAGAAAGTAGTAGAGGAGAAATCTGACGCGGTGGCAGTAGTCAAACCAAAAGTAGAAAACTGCCTCGCTGAAGTATCGGAGATTTACGTAAAGAGCGATGAGGACTTATTGAGAGCCACAACGGTGCTTTCAAACGTCAAAAAGCTACAAAAGTACATCACGCAGGAAAAGGAGAAAATGATAAAGCCGCTACGTGAGGCGATGTCGGTTGAACGTGGTCGATGGGCGGTTATCGAGGAGCAAGTAGACCAAGCCGAAGCAAGGTTAAAGCGAGCCATGATCGACTATCAAGACGAGAAAATGGCCGAGCAGAGGCGGAAAGAGGAGTCTATTGCCAAGCGTGCGGAAGCCGGACAATTACGCCCAGAGACAGCCGTAAAGAAAATGGAAGAACTTGGCGAAGTCAAAAACAACGTTCAAGTCGAAGCAGGCTCGGCGGCGTTCAGGAAAGTGAAGCAAGTAGTGGTCATCGACAAAGACAAAGTACCAGATCAATACTGGATAATCGACATGACCACACTACGCGCGGCCGCATTATCAGAATCAAAATCTACCGGTAAACTCGGAGAAGTTATACCGGGAGTCCTCGTTCAAGAGGTAACATCAGTAGCATCAAACGTATGACAAAAGAAGCAAAACCAAAAGAAGTAGAAGCAGTGGAGACATCAACCCCAATGGTAGTGTCGGAAACTCAAATCGTAGTGCCAAAGGACTACAAGCCGAACTACACAAGGCAACAGATTGAAGTTATCAAAGAGCAATTCGCCAAAGGGGCGAGCGACGTGGAACTCAAGATGTTCCTGTACGTATGCAGGGATTCAGAGCTGGATCCGTTCTCAAGACAGGTTCACCTCGTACCAAGATGGGATTCAAGACTCGGTAAAGAAGTCAGAATGGTCATATTCGGCATAGACGGACTACGAAGCATCGCCGAAAAGACAGGGGCATATGCAGGCAATACAGACCCAGCGTTCGACGGCGAAGTGGACGCTGAACTGATCAAGACAGACTACAAGACCAAAAAGGAAATAGTAACAAAGTTCAACGCCCCAGCGCGCGCTACAGTAACGGTCAAGAAAGTGGTTCAAGGAGTCCTCTGTGACTTCACAGCGACAGCAGAGTGGTCAGAATACTATCCCGGTGGTAAGGGAGGCATAATGTGGGCCAAGATGCCTAAGAACATGCTAGGAAAGTGTGCCGAGGCCAAAGCTCTCCGAAAGGCCTTCCCAAAGGTAATGAGTGGCAGATACGTGGGTGAAGAGATGCACCAAGCCATAGCAATCGCGCCACAAGAGGCACCACAAAGCGATTTTGACAAGGCTAAGGGAATGATAGGCAAGATCATGCAAACAGAGGCCTTGGACGACCTAAAGGGCAAAATCGAGGGTAGTAAGAAGTATACCGCAAAGGAGAAAAAGGACTTGATAGGGGTTATAGACGAAAGGATCGCAGAGGTTACGCCAAAGGTCGCGGGGAAAGACGAGGAAAAAAATGACAAAACGAATTAAAGGGTGGATAATCAAACGACCGGATAACTCTGTCATGGAACTGGAGTATATACTTCAAAAACAAGCCCCAATGCCGATGTACCGATTATACACCAGTAAAGAGGACGCAAATAAAATGAGTCCAGCTGAGAATGAGGATAATATCAAAGAAGCAATGTTAATTTATAGAGACTAAAATGCACACAAGAGACTACATCAGTTATTCGCAACTAATTATGTGGGAAAACAGCCCAGCGGAGTTCATTCAAAAATACTTCCACCCGGACACTTATGTCCAGCACACGAATCGCGGACAAAGTTTAGGCAAGGAAGTAGCCGACGCTCTCGAAAAAGACGAGCCAACAGGCAAGTTGGAGATGGACGCAGTTATCGCCCAGATCCCTAAAATGGGACGCCGGGATGAAAAGATATTCGTAAAACTATCAGTCGGCAAATATCCAAAGAGAGAGTTCATTCCAATCCTGATAAAGCCGGACATGTGCGAGGTGGACTACACGAGGTTCATAGAGGTCAAGACTGGATCAGGACCGTGGAATCAAAAACTCGTAGACGAGAATGACCAAATCTCATTCTACACGGCAGGATTGTACATAAAAACAAAGCCGATAATACCGACAAGCGAGTTGATCTGGGCCCCGACAGAGAAAAGGATAGACGAGGATGGCGTCGAGCGTCCTCACTTAATAGGCAACATTAAAAGATTTCCAACCTCCCGGACATTCGCGGATATACTGCGAATGCACGCTCGAATGTCGAAAGCGTGGAGAGAAATTGGAGAAGCAATGGAGAAAGAAATTATATGAAAATAACAAAAGACCAACAAATAAAGCAACTTCAAGAGGAAGCTGATTATCAGAAAAAAGAAAAAGAAAATTATAAGGATAGGTATGAATCAGAAAAAGAACGGGTAAATAATTCGTTCAAAAGTCTAGAAAGGAATCAAGATGAGATTAGGGAAACATCTAGACAATTATTCGAGATTATAAGGTGGCTTGTTAATCCATCATCCGCTAGGTTTCCATATCAAGGGATTCTAAAGAGTGATGAAAAAAAGTCGGATGAGCTTCTCTCAAATAGATGGTAATATCATGGAACCAAAACCAACACAATGCGACCGGATATTAAAGGCTCTGAGGGACGCCAAAGGGGCGTACGTGAACGGCAGAACATTCCTGAGAGACTTGTATATTAGCCAGTACCACGCCCGGATATACGAGCTTCAGGACAAGGGATACCAGATCGAGGCAAGCAAGGAGAAAGACGAGTTCGGGTTCTGTTCGTACAAGCTCGTAGAACAGTCAGAGCAACTAAACATGATATAATTATGAAAAATGAAACGCTCAAAATTAAAAAGAGAAAGCAAGCAAAAAATCTCCGTCATTCAGAGAAAATTATGGGAAATAATAAAACAAATCGTACGGAAAATGTACCCGCCCACCTGCTATACCTGTGGGAGGACGGGACTTTCTGGGTCGAACTGCCAAACTGGGCATCTCTGGCCGAAAGCCGCTCTCGGAGCATTTCTAAAATACGATTTAAGAGTGCTACGAATACAGTGCTATCACTGCAATATCAATCTAGGGGGCAACGGCGCGCAATTCTACTCGAATATGTTGGCGGAGATAGGCCAAGAAGCAATGGATCAGATAGTGAAAGACAGACAAGTAAGCGTAAAGGCGTACGATCACTACGTCAAACTAATGTCAGATTACCAGTTAATTTTGGACAACTTAAAAAATCATGACAACATTCTGGGGACAATCTGATCCGAGTGGAAACGGTAAATTTTCACTAGGCACAGAGCATAACGTTCTGCGGTTTAGAGACTTTCTAAAAAAGCACCCCGGCATTCGACTCAAAATCGACCCGTACACGCCGGAAAGTCGAGAGCAAAGGGGCTTCTTCGAGGGTGCGGTGATACCTTTCATCACATACTTCCAAGAAAACCTCGATTATACCGACCCAGACCACCTGAAAAGGGTGCGTGGTTGGCTCCTGCAGGAGTTTAACAGTACTTTCCTCAAGATTGCGGGGAAAGCTATCAAAGTGCCAAAATCAAGCAAGGGCGAGCTGAACAGAGGCCTCCTGGAGCGAATTATGGACTGGTCGGGTGAACAGGGGTATCCGATAGAATTACTCAACCCAGACGATTATAAGCGGTGGAGGGACGAAATTGCCGGACTTGACGGACCGAGAACATACATCGAATATCTCGAGTCCATAGGCAAACTGCACCGGCCGTAGGGTGTAATAGTTATCAACAGGTCGCACTATGCAATTAAAAGCTTGTGCGATATGATCATAAACATGAAAAACGTCATAGAAAATAAAAATATAAGTTGGAAAGCAAAAGGCGTGTATGTTTATATAGCCGAATGCGGAGAGGAGAATTTGTCTACAGAAAAAATAGTGGAGAATGGAACAGATGGTCGATACGCTGTTCTTGACGCGGTAAGGGAATTGGAATTAGCTGGGATTATTTTCAGGGAAAAGAGTCAAAGCGGTAAAATGAAATATATAATAAAACAATAATATGGCAAACCGCAGAATGTTCTCAAAAACGATAGTACAATCAAGCAGGTTCTTGAGAATGCCAGCCAGTTCGAGACTTCTCTATTACGATCTAGGAATGGCCGCAGACGATGACGGATACTGCGAATGGTATCCAGTACTTCAAATGACATCATCGAAAGAGCAAGACATGCAAGTCCTGCAAGCCAATAAACTAGTAATCATATACGACACAGAAGTATTGTTGATAAAAGACTGGAATGAAAATAATCAAATAAGGCTAGACCGATATCAAAAGAGTAAGTTCAAGGACAAGTATGGCTCTATAGAGCGGTTGAATTCTGGTAAACCAAATGGCAACCAAATGGCAACCAATGGTATACCCAGTATAGGTAAGGTTAGTATAGGTAAGGATACAGATACACCCACCGAAAAATCAAATTCATCGTTCGAAGAGTTCTGGAAAGAATACCCCAAAAAGGTCGATAGAAAGAAAACCGGGGAAAAATGGAATAGGTTATCCCAAGAGGTTCAGCAGATCATATTACTGGACATTCCGCGCCGGAAACTAGGCCGACAATGGAAAGCTGGATTTATACTAAACCCCATGACCTACTTGAACGGCGAGCGATGGAATGACGAGATCGAAGCAGTCGAAATTAAAAACAAAGTAATACACGTACATGAATAATTCAATAATTTGCCTCATAGGCAGGAAAAACGTAATAGTATCAAAAAAGGAGGCCGAGCAGGTCAAGAAAATACTCGAGGACCAATACGTAGAAGCCGACTATCTGATCAGCCTGCAAAAGATTTCATTCAGAAAAGGAAGTGTCAGATCGGTGGAAGTGTTGCCGGACGCCCCAAACTATCAAGCATCGTCAGATTCACAGATGAGAGACTTCTATGACGAGGAAAAGAAAATGGTCGAAAAGGAGAGCGCATATTCAGCCGATGTAAAGTCAAAACACTTGGATTTCTTTGAAATGATATGGTGGTGCTCCTGCGGAGAAAAAGAAGTGCCGGAGGACATAAAACAAAAGACAATAAAAATTCAGTATGACTTCTTCACAAAAAACCCAAAACGCAGGTTCTGCGATCTGCACTTGTTGAGACCAATAATCAAAATGCGGCAGGGAAAGTTCAATCAATACGCCTTGAATGGCTTAATTCTAGCCGACAAGGTGGTATTCCGAGATATGCAACTGGCAGGACACTTCAAAAACATGCCGAAGTTTGTAGAGAAAACAAAAGACCAGATCGCAGACGAAATTACAATTAACGATATACCACTATGAACCCATTATTTGAAAACCTCCAATCCCGCCTAAAATTAACAGCGATAAAATTATAATCAGATGAAAAAGAAAAAAGAAAAAACTAGCATGGAAAAAGCCTTTCACTTTTGGACATCAATAATCAATTCTAAGAAAGAGGAAGATAAAAAGTTCTTTCTTGCGGGGTGTGAATGGATGATAAATTATTGGACAAAAAGAATGCTCGGTGGTAAATAACTTTCCTCAAAAAACTCGCTTAACAATAAAGTAATACTAAAATGAAAAATCTCCACGACATAATACAAAAGAATATGGAAGAGATAAAAGAGGAATGGCCAAAGTATTATGCTTGGTTCAAAGCTTCTGGTATGCACCAAGCACCCGACATGATTAGAGGAATCGAAAACTTTTGGCTCGCTAAACTTTCCTCCTCCCAACTCTCTATCATCCAAGCCATAGATGAAATGATAGATGAAGTCATTAAAAAGAAAGAACAAGTTAACGGATTTCAACCATATCATACTTGTG
>Ga0302319_10023076_pt1 | contig 11131 bp, 9 predicted proteins | sample Bog_T0_2_FD_203319 | JGI IMG/M metagenome (GOLD analysis project Ga0302319, IMG submission 203319) | Peat permafrost microbial communities from Stordalen Mire near Abisko, Sweden - Bog_T0_2 | ecosystem: Environmental > Terrestrial > Soil > Wetlands > Peat | place: Sweden: Abisko, Stordalen Mire...
GTTCATCCCGAGTATCGCGAAGTGCTGGCGACTTATGCCAAGCATCAGGGCCTGCCGACGGCGTTAGTTGGTTACGACGCCGAGACCGGACGCGTCGATCTGGCAGCGCTCGACGCCGCCGTCAGCGAAGAAACCGCAGCCGTCCTGGTGCAAAGCCCCAACTTCTTCGGCATCATCGAGGACATTCCCGCCATCGCCCAGATCGCCCATGCCAAAGGCGCTCTGCTCATTGTTTCTATCGCCGAGGCAATCTCGCTTGGCGTTGTGCGCCCGCCTGTCGAGGCCGACATCGTCAGCATGGAGGCGCAATCCTTCGGTGTCGCGCTGAGTTATGGCGGCCCGTTCTGCGGAGTGATTGCGGCTAAGGAGCAGTTTGTGCGCCAGATGCCCGGCCGCCTCGTCGGCCAGACCGTTGACAGCTCCGGTTACCGCGGCTTCGTCCTTACGCTTTCCACGCGCGAACAGCATATTCGCCGCGAAAAGGCCACCTCGAACATCTGTACCAATCAGGCGTTGGTCGCGCTGATGGCGACGATCTTCCTAAGCGTCTACGGCAAAGAGGGAATTCGCGAGTTAGCCGAGCATAACCTGGCCAAGGCGAGTTATGCAGCGCAAACTCTCTCGGCACTGCCGGGCGCGAAGCTGCTCTTCACCGGCGCGCCGCGCTTCCATGAGTTTGTGCTTCAAACCGAGGAAGCTCCGGCGCAATGGAGCCGGCGGCTTCTCGACGCAAAGATTGTCGGCGGCATCGAACTGAGCCGCTGGTATCCCGAACTGCGCAACGCGACTCTTTGGTGCGCAACCGAAATCGTGACCCGCGAGCAGATCGACGCCGCGGCTAAGGTGCTGGCAGCCGGGCCAGTGTAGAGGTCGTCATTGAAGGGTGGGGGCTTGAGCCGGTGAGGGAACGGGACGGTTGAAGTTGGAAGGGACGTGCAGATGTTCGATGGCTTCCGATCCGCAATGCGCAACAGGCAGCGCCTGAAATGGGAGAAGAAGCGACAGCACGGCAAGTGGTCCTTTCTTGTGTTGAGGGGAGCGCTGCGCTGGGGCGGCATCATGTTTGTCCTGACGATGTTTACGAATTTCTTTGGTCTCCACAGGAGACTGCATTGGGATACTTCGGCGAGCCTGTTGATAGCCTGCCTCCTGATCGGATACGTATGGGGACTGTGCATCTGGCATTTGAACGAAGGTCGCTTTGGGTATAAGGCAAAGCAATGATTTTCCGTCAATCTGAACAGGCCTGGATAGGCTCAGAGAGTTAGCAGCGAGGCAAAGATGGCGACATCAGAGGTTTCAGTTTCACGGACCACCGGCAAAGTCCGCCCCCACCAGACGCAGAACGAGGCTTTGCTCTTCGAGAAATCCTCGCCGGGCAAGCGCGCTTACAAGTTGCCTCCGCTCGATGTGCCCGCTATTGATGCCGCGGCGCTGCTCGGCGCGGCTTATCGCACCACGCCCGGCGAACTGCCCGAGCTGAGCGAGATTGAAATCATCCGCCACTTCACGCGGCTCTCGACCTGGAACTACGCCATCGACCTCGGCATGTATCCGCTCGGCTCCTGCACCATGAAGTACAACCCGCGGGTGAATGAGTTCGTCGCTCGCATCGAGGGGCTCGCCGATGCGCATCCCTACCGGCCCGTCGCGCTCGCGCAGGGCATTCTCGAAGTCATCGACCTCCTCCAACGTTGCTTGCTGGAGATTACCGGAATGGACGCCATCACCCTTCAGCCGGCCGCCGGCGCGCATGGCGAATTCACGGGAATCCTGCTGGTGCGCGCATGGCATGAGTCGCAGGGAAATCCGCGCCGCAGGATTCTTATTCCAGACTCGGCGCATGGCACCAATCCGGCCACCGCGGCCATCTGCGGCTACACGGTGGAGAATCTGAAATCCAACGCCGAGGGCGGCATTGACTTAGATGCGCTGACTCGCCAGGTGGACGAAGAGACCGCCGCTCTGATGCTGACGAATCCCTCGACGATTGGAGTCTTCGAGAGCCAGATTGCCGAGATCGCGAAGATTCTCCACGCCAAAGGCGCGCTGCTTTATATGGACGGCGCTAACATGAATGCGCTGGTGGGCAAGGCGCGCCCAGGCGACTTCGGCGTGGACGTGATGCATTTGAATCTGCACAAGACCTTCTCGACTCCCCATGGCGGCGGCGGACCCGGCTCCGGCCCGGTGGCCTGCAAGGCGTTTCTGGAGCCGTTCCTGCCAGTGCCGGTGCTAGTCCGCACGGCAGGGACTAAGGGACCAGGGACCGAGAGACCAGGGACTGAGGGACTAGGGACTGGCGGCCGATTGATATGGAACTACGACCGGCCGCAATCCGTCGGCCGGGTGCGCGCCTTCTACGGCAACGTCGGCATGTTCATTCGCGCGCTGGCCTACATCCTGGCCAACGGCCCCGACGGCCTGCGCCAGACTACGGAAGACGCGGTGCTCAACGCCAACTACATCCGCGCCAAGCTCCAGGACGTTTATGAGCTGCCCTACAAGACCGCCTCGATGCACGAGGTGGTCTTCAGCGACAAGCGGCAGGCGGCGCGCGGCGTCAAGACCGGCGAGATCGCCAAGCGGCTCATCGATTACGGCTTCCATCCTTACACGGTCAGTTTTCCGATGATCGTTCACGGCGCAATGATGATCGAGCCCACCGAGAGCGAGTCGCTGGAGGAGCTGGATTTATTTATTGAAGCAATGCGCTTGATTGCACGCGAGGTGGAGGAGACGCCGGAGCTGGTGAAGACCGCGCCGCATTCGACGCGAGTCTCCAAGCTCGATGAGGTGCAGGCGGCAAGAAAGCCGATCCTGCGCTGGAGACCGACAGCGTAGCAGCGAGTCATTCGCGGCTTTTCATGAAGAACGCGGGTTGGGGTTCGTGGTATCCCACCCCTGCCGCAAAATACAAGAACGCGGCAAGGATGGGGCACCCAGCTTTGCTGCAAGAACTATTTTACAAAGGTAGCAAGTTAGCCCCGCTTCGCAGGGATAGCGAGTTAGCGAGTTAGCGAATCTGCCCGGCTGTTTCTGTACAACTCCTCCAGCGCATCGCAGGCCGTGCGGACGCCATCCTCGCCGGCCAGCCGCTTTCCCACGTCCTCGGCCCGCTGGGCCAGTTGCTTATCGGCGAGCATCGCTTTCAGCCGCCGCGCCACGCGCCACGGCGTATAGCGGGCGCGCTGAATCACCCGCGCAATCTTCAGCCGCAGCATCCGGCGGCCGTTGTCGGGCTGGTCGTGCGAGAAGGGCATGATGAGCATGGGCTTGCCGGCGCGCAGGCATTGCGCCGTCGTTCCCACGCCGCCCTGATGCACCACCATCGCCGCACGCGAAAACAGTTGGGAGTAGGGCGCGTACTCGGCCACGCAGATCGACTCCGGCAGCGCCGTCTTCAACTGGTTGCGCGGGTCGGTGCCGATGAGAAGCACCGCGCGAATCCCCAGCTTGATGGCCGCTTTGGCTGAAACCTCGTAGAATTTTCCCGCAGCCAGCACCGCCGCCGAGCCCAAGGTGAAGACAACCGGAGGCGGGCCTTCGTTGAGGAACTTTTCCAGGTGAGGAGGCAGCGCCTGGTTGCCGGCGTCGGCGTCGTAGTAGCAGAAGCCGGTAATCAGAGTGTTCGGCGGCCAGTCCTTCTGCTCCACGCCCAGTACCCGCGAAAAGATAGCCAGCACCAGCGATGGCGAGTGCTTGGCGTCGAAGAGGGGATTGGCGCCCTTGGGCAGCCCCAGCTCGCGGCGCAGTTCGTAGATCGGCTCGGGCCACTTGCGGCTCACAAACCGCGCTACCCGCTTGATGACCCGCCCAAAGCCCGGAATGGCCTTGTCGGCGCGCGCCAACCGCGGATACGGGGGCAGCACCGGCGGGTCGAAGGCCGAGAAGAACGAGAGCGGCGCCAGCACATAGCTGGCCCAGGGAATTCCCGTCACCTCGGCCACCAGCGGCCCGGCATAGTTCAGCTCGCCCAGCAGCAGCAGGTCGGCGCGCTCGGGCTTGGTTGCCGCATCCAGCAGATCGTCATAGGTCTGGCGCAGCACCGGAAAGAGAAAATCTCGCAGGCCATGCTCGGTGCCGTTCTTCACGTCGTAGATCATCTCCACCAGAATGGTGTTGGTGGGGTCGATGTCGGGCCGGACGGCGTGGAACTCCAGGCCCAGCGGCCTGATCTTCGGCTCGTAGACTGCCGGCACCGCCATCACCGGCGTGTGCCCGCGGCGCTTGAGTTCCAGTGCAATGGCAATCAGCGGATTGGTGTCGCCGTAGGTGCCGATATTCGAGAGAACAATGCGCAAATGAAAGCCCCTGAGCCGTTTGCGGCCCGCAGTTATGAGAGTAATCTATCGGGGCTGGGGTGGGCTTTCAAGGCAATCGGATGGACTCAAGAGAGTTCATCCGCATCGTTTGGCGGTCTCGAATCTCACTGAGAAAGGACGAACAAAGTGGGAGAAGACTCCGGCGGATGGCAGGGTTTTCGGCGCCGGGCCTGGAAATGCACCCTATTTCGTGCAAATGTACCCTATTTCGAGGGAATGCCGCAAAATCTGAATCAGCAAGTCGCTCAGAATCAATTCTTTGCCTTGACAAAAGCGAACAGGTGGAGAATGGACCCCGGGGGGGAGGGGGGAGTGCCCTTGGGTACGGACCGGGCAGATCCCTGACAGATTGAACCGTCCTGGACTGCCGACCCAATTGCACTGTAGCAGGATGGCGGAAATAATCTGCAAATCAGGTTCATGCAATTTCGCTGGGTCGCCGGTCCCGGCTGACTCCTGCGGCAACTCAAAGATGATATTCTTCCCGCGTTGCATCAGGAGCTTTCCCATGCCTATCGAACGCGCTCTGCGCCTTGTTGCCCGGTCCTTCGCGGCCGTGGCTGTGCTTTGCGGCCTGCTTGCCGCTCCATCGTTTCTTGGCGCGCAAAAACCCTATCACATTATCGACCGCTGGACGCTGGGCGGCGACGGCTGGTGGGATTGCCTGACCGTCGATTCCGCGGCCCACCGGCTTTACATCACCCACGGCGCGCGCGTGGATGTGGTCGATACGCAGAGCGGCAAGCTGGTTGGTTCCATCGCCAACCTGCAGGGAACCCACGGCGTCGCGCTCGACGATGCGGGCAAGTTCGGCTACATCTCCGACGGCAGGGGCAACGCCGTTGTCGTCTTCGACCGCGCCACGCTGGCCGTCGTTGCCACCATCCCCGCCGGAAGCAACCCCGACGAAATCATCTTCGAGCCGGCCACCCAGACCGTCTGGGCCTTCAACGGCCACAGCAACGGCATCACCGTGATCGACGCCGCAAAAAGGAAGGTGGTGGCCAGCATTCCTCTTCCCGGCGGGCCCGAGTTCGCCGCGGCCGATGGCAAGGGAACGGTCTTCGTCAATATCGAGGACAAGGGCGAACTGGTCCGACTCGACGCCAAAGCCTTGAAGCTCACTGCCGACTGGCCGCTTACCGGCTGTGAAGAGCCAGGCGGGCTGGCCTTCGACATTGCCGGCGGAAGGCTCTTCTCCGCCTGCCATAACCAGAAGATGACAGTGACCGACGCGAAGACCGGCAAGCTGCTCGCCACCGCCGCGATCGGCGAAGGCCCGGATGGCGCCGAATGGGACGCCGCGCACAAGCTGGCGTTTTCTCCCAATGGCGGCAGCGGCACACTCACTGTTATCGACGCCGGCGCTCCCGGCTATCCGGCGATTGAGGAGTTGCCGACCCAGCACGGAGCGCGGACCATGGCTTACGATGCCGCCGCCGACCGCATCTACCTGGTCACGGCTGAGCTTGGCCCGCGCCCCGCGCCGACAGCCGACAATCCCCGGCCGCGGCCGGCGATTGTGCCGGGCAGCTTCGTTGTGCTGGTTGTTGGCCGGTAAGGAATCGGCCCGAAATCAAGATCGACTTCCGTGCCCCATCCTTTCGCGCTCTTTGCGAAAGGGTGGGAAACTATGAACCCTAACCGATCCCTGCCGGGAGGAACTCACGCCGCTCTGGGCACAACCCGCCTGAGCGCCGGGCTGGCCGCCGCCCGCCGCAGATCATACTCATTCTGCAAGTTGAGCCAGAATTGCGCAGGAAGGCCAAAATAAATCCCTAGCCGAAGCGCCGTATCGGCAGAGATTGCCCGCTTGCCGCGCACAATATCCCCCACTCTGGGCGAGGGGACCGCCAGATCCTTGGCCAGCCGGTAAGCCGTCAGCCCCAGCGGCTCCATGAATTCGGTGAGCAGAATCTCTCCGGGATGAATCAAAGCGGCATCTGCGCACATATTAGCTCCGAGATTCAGACTATTCCATTGGCCCACCGGTTGCACGGCAGTGAGTTCTAGGCCCTCCAAGAGAAACTTCTTGCGAAAAGCGGGGTTTAGGAAGATAATTCTGTTGCTATTCTTTGACAGCTTTGGCGGTTCTGAATCACAAGGAGAAGACTCGTGCGCAAAAACATTCTTGCAGTTGTATTCCTGGCAATTTGCCCGCTACTTTTCGCTCAGCAGGCGTTGAACAATGACTCAGTCATCAAGCTGGTCAAGGCCGGCCTGTCGGACGATCTGATTGTCACCACCGTTAACGGCTCGGCTGGAGCCTATAACACATCCGCAGACGGGATCATAGCCCTCAAAACCGCAGGCGTAAGTGACAAGGTCGTCGCGGCGATCGTCTTGAAGGCTTCAGGTTCCTCCAATCCGGCTCCGGGAACCCCTGCTGCCGCAGCAACCGCCGCGGTAGGCACCAACCCCGACGATCCCGCCGCTCCTCACGAAGCGGGCATTTACATCTACGACGAAAGCGCTCCCGCCGGATCAAAGATGTTGTTGCTTGAGCCGAACGTCTACACACAAGGCAAAACCGGTGGCGTCTTTGCGTCGGCGATGACCTATGGGATGGCTAGGATCAAAATGAAAGCTGTCCTTCGCGGAGCACATGCCAACGCACGTGTCAGCGAAGCTCAGCCAGTTTTTTACTTCTATTTCGAACAGACAGGCGCGGGCTTGAGTAATGCATCCGGTCTCTTTGGCGCTACTACTACACCCAACGAGTACACGCTGCTCAAGTTCCAAATCAAAGGGGAGACAAGGGAAACTGTTACCGGATCGATGAATGCATTCGGCGGATCCGGTGGAACTGACGACAAGGCTGTTACAAATTTCACTTACACCAAGCTCAGGCCCGGTGTATACAAAGTCATGCTCAACGCCGCCTTGGAGCCTGGCGAATACGGATTCATTTCAAGCGGAGGATCAGTCGGTATCGGTGCATACGCGAGCACGACGAATAGCAGGGTCTTTGATTTCGGCCGGAATTAGACAAATGACTGCGCAACTGTTGATCGCCCCGAGAAATCCCTTGCGAAAGGGCGGGGTTTGGGTAGATGATTCTCTTGCTATTCTTTGACAGTTTTGGTGGTTTTGAATCGTAAGGAGAAGATCCACACGTATTATTGTCCTCGCGGTTTTGTTTCTGGCCATCTGTCTCAGCTTCGTGCTCAGCAGGGTAACTGTGAACCTATCATTGGATTGAAAGGTGGAAGTATGAGGAAAACGTTGGCACTCTTGCTTTGCATATTGTTTCCGGTCAGTGTTTTTGCTGGCGAAAACGGCTACAAGATCGCCTATGACGGCGGATCGATACCGGATTTGAAGGCCGGGGCTAATATGGTTTTGGTCATCGACGGCAGCAACATCCGGATCAAGCAAGGCGAAACGGAGATGGTGGTCATTCCGGCCGCGGCGATTACGGAAATCAGTTATGGGCAGGATGTTCACCGACGAGTCGGCGCTGCAATCGGGCTGGCCGTCTTCTCATTTGGCCTTGGCGCCTTGCTGGCGTTGTCAAAGTCGAAAAAGCACTTCGTCGGTCTGACCTGGGATGATGGCGGCAAGAAGGGCGGTTGTGCATTTCAGGCCGACAAGAATAATTACCGAGGCTTGTTGGCTGGGCTCGAAGGCGTGACCGGAAAGAAAGCCGTCGATACGGACGCGATGAATGTAAAGAATTGATTCGCAAATGAGAGCGGGGAGTAATGAAGGGCGATGCTCCTCGCTGCGCATTCGGTATCCCGCTACTTTTGGCGCAATCGGAGGTGTTGGATAGGTTTATTGTCCAAAGGAGCACATAACTGACAAGCAATTTCTTTATGCTGGAGCGGGACTATCAGCACCCTGTGCTGGAGCGCGCAGCATCCAACTCCTAGTTAATTCAGGAATCGCTACAACACCAGACTCAATTCCTGGTTTGATAAGATTTCATTCAGACCCACAAGGAGGACCTTCCATGAAGAGATTCGTGCTTGTAATTCTGCTGCTGACGCTTGCCGCGCCGGCATTCGCCTCGACTCACAGGGATATGTTTAACGTTCCTTGCAATGAGCTATGGCGCGCGCTCAAAGATACCCTCAGAAACTCGGGGAAGTACGGCATCATAGCCATTGACAACGAGGAAATGACGGCGTCATACAACATGGGCGGTAATCTGATGGCGAAGCGCACCAATTCAGCCGTCCTCAACAGCAAAGACAATGGAGCCAGCTGCGAATTGCAGATTCAGACCGCTTACAGCGGACTTGGGAACGACGATGCGGGCGATCTGAAGAAGCGGGTCAATGAGTCGTTGACCAAGCTCAAGTCCGAGCCCCTGGCTCCCGCTGCGGCCGCGTCCGGTCAATCCAGTGCTCCGCCTGCCGCCGCTCAGGCTTCGCTGGCCATCGACTCCACCCCAGCCGGAGCCGACATCGAAATCGACGGAGCATTTGTCGGCAACACGCCTTCCACTGTTTCCGTCGCTCCGGGCAGCCATCAGGTCGCCGTCAAGAAAAAGGGCTACACCGACTGGACCAAAACGCTGAACGTTACCGGCGGCACAATCCATCTGAACGCGGAGCTGGAACAGGCTCCGGCCAAGTAGCAAGGACTGAGGAGTGAGCGGCGCGTTTTCGACTTGAGGCAGGAGTGATAGGGTAATTCTGACGGCCCTTGATGAACCGACGCACGCGCAGAACGCTCTGGATAGTGGCCGCGGTCCTGGTGGTATTGGCCGCGGCCATCTTCCTGCGCTCCAAGGCTCCGCCGGAGGCGGCTCGGCTGCTGCCGGAGTCCGATGGCATTATCTACATCAATTTCAAGCCGGTGCGGGCCTTTCTCCACAAGGATCTGAAGCCGCCCCAGCGCGCCGCCGAGTACCAGCAGTTCATCGACGAGATCGGCATCGACCCGGAGCGCGACCTCGACGAGGCGGCAATCGCGCTGCACCGGATGCAGGATCCAAGCGGACCCAATGGGACGGTGGCCTATTCGGTGGTGCTGGTGGGCAAAATCACCGGCAAGAAGCTGAATGCCTGGCTCGACGCACACGCCACATCGCGCGAGTCCTACGCCGGCCACACCATCTACAGCATCCCTTCGGACAGTGGGCGCACCGATCGCGTGGCGCAGATCGGCTATGACATGGTGGCTGTCTCAAACTATCCGACGCCGGAGATGATTCACTCCATGCTCGACCGGCACGCGACCGCGGCTTTGCCCGTTGCCAACTCGACGATGCTGCGCCAGTATTACCATGAAGTACCGCTGCTCTCGCCAGTCTGGGGAGTGGGCCATATCGAGTTGCCTTTTACCGAGAGCGGGGCCATCCAGATTCTTGGCTTCTCGCTGCCTCTGCAGACCAACTCGACGTACATTGCCAGCCTGCGCTGGACTGGCTCGTTTCACCTCAGAGTGGAGGAGATCGCTCCCAGCGACGAAGTGGCCGCACGCCAGGCCGCCGCGCTGGCGACAGTGGTTACACTGGCCCGCGACTTCACAATCGGGCTGGCCGGAAATGCCGCCAATAACGGCTTGAGAGAGCTGCTGAAGACCGCCGAGGTGACCCAGAAGCGCAACCGGGTGGTGGTCACCGCGACGGTCGACCGCTCGCTCTTCAGCGCCGTTGAGGCTGACCGGAACGCACCTCCTGATTCCCCCTCCGGCGCGGGCGCGTCCAAGTAGAAGGCGACGAATCTGGGCGGTGGGCGCGTCCGTTTGCCCCGGTCCATCGTCTTAAAAACAGAACCGCATCCCGCGGAGGTTTTTGTGCATCGCTCCTCAGCTTCCTCAAGGGCTGTCGCCCTTTATTGCACCCTGTTTTTTTTCGCCTTCCTTGTGCTGCAAATCGCCGAATGGCAGGCGCACGCCGCTCGCCAGCGCTCCGTGCTCACCGGGCAGGCCGCTTTCACTGATGCGGCGCACGAGGCCCCCGGCATCCGCCGCCACCTGACCGTGGCCGACCTGCAAGGCCCGGCGCAGCAGGAGTCGGTGGACAACGGCCCGACCATTGTTCCCCGGCCCGCCAACGCGTGGCCCATGGCCCCGATGGGCTTCAAGGTGGAGCTTTATGCCACCGGCCTCGACAATCCGCGGGAGATCCGCACCGCGCCCAATGGCGACCTCTTCCTGGCGGAGAGCGAGACCGGCAAGATTAAGGTCTTTCGCGGCGTTGGCGCGGATGGCAAGGCTGCCCATGTCTCGGTCTTCGCCGAAGGCCTGCACCAGCCCTTCGGCATCGCCTTTTATCCCCTCGGGCCGAACCCCGCCTGGGTCTACGTGGGCAACACCGACGGCATCGTGCGCTTCCCCTATAAGAATGGCGATTTGACGGCGAGGGGAGCGGAGGAGCATCTGGCCGATTTGCCCGGCGGCGGACGGCTGCGCGGCGGCGGCCACTGGACCCGCGACCTGGCCTTTTCGCTGGACGGGACCAAGCTGTTTGCTTCGGTCGGATCGCACTCGAATGTGGACGACAGCGACACGCATCCGGAGGAGTTCCACCGCGCCGATGTGCTGGAGTTCACGGCTGAGGGCAAGTTCGTAAAGATCTACGCTTCAGGGCTGCGCAACTGCGTCGGCGAGGCGATCAACCCCGCGACCGGGGAGCTGTGGTGCTCGACCAATGAGCGGGACGGGCTGGGCAACAACTACCCGCCCGACTACATTACCCACGTGCGGGAGGACGGCTTCTACGGCTGGCCTTGGTTTATCTATGGCGGTCCCGGCGGAGGCGTGCAGGACCCGCGCCATCCCGGCAAACATCCCGAGCTGCAAGCCAAGGTCATCACCCCGGATATTCTGTTGAATCCCCACTTTGCTTCGCT
>Ga0302319_10023077_pt1 | contig 11131 bp, 12 predicted proteins | sample Bog_T0_2_FD_203319 | JGI IMG/M metagenome (GOLD analysis project Ga0302319, IMG submission 203319) | Peat permafrost microbial communities from Stordalen Mire near Abisko, Sweden - Bog_T0_2 | ecosystem: Environmental > Terrestrial > Soil > Wetlands > Peat | place: Sweden: Abisko, Stordalen Mire...
AGACCGTCACCATGATCATCACTCCCACCGGCCTGATCACGCCAAAGTACACTTCAACCGCGCTATCTCTCACCGGCGGCGAGGTTCGCACCGTTCTGATCGTCGATACCCAACTGACCAGCAACCCCCCGGTCGAAGTTTTCACCGCGAACGACGTAAACTAAGGCCGTTTCCACTGTTTCATAACTAATATCAAGAACAACTCTGTCATCCTGATCGACCGGAGCGCAGCGAAGGAAGTCGAAGGACCTGCTTTTGGAATGCCGATGACGCCACATTTACCCCTGAAGAAGCACAACAAATACACGGCATTCAAAAACGCGCTTCAGGTCCTGCTTGCACTCTTTCTTTGCGCCACTCAGTTCGCGCCAGCCGAACCCGCCGACACCTATCAGGTCATCCACACCTACCCCCACGACTCTCAGGCCTTCACACAGGGCCTCTTTTATCTAGACGGTCATCTCTACGAGAGCGCCGGTGAATATGGCAGATCTTCTCTGCGCATGGAGGAACTCGAAACCGGCAGCATCCTGCAACTCCACGACCTGCCCAGCAAGTATTTCGCCGAAGGCCTGACTGACTGGGGCAACACTCTGGTGCAGCTTACCTGGAAAGAGCGCGAGGTGTTCGTCTACGACCGCGTCAGCTTTCATCTGCTGCGCACTTTGCCTTATCCCGGCGACGGCTGGGGACTCACCCAGGATGGCACCCATCTCATCCTGTCCGACGGCACCGCAACGCTCCACTTCCTCGATCCGCAAACCTTGCATGAAGCGCGCCAAATCAAGGTCACAGACCATGGCAAGCCCGTTACCCAACTCAACGAACTCGAGTTCATCCACGGCCAGATCTACGCCAACATCTGGCACACCGATCGCATAGCCCGCATCTCACCCGCCACCGGCAAGGTGCTAGGTTGGATCGACCTGAGCGGCCTTCTTCCAGCATCGGATAAATCCGGCGCAGAGGCAGTGCTCAACGGCATCGCCTACGATCAGGTGCACGATCGCCTCTTCGTCACCGGAAAACTCTGGCCAAAGCTCTACGAAATTAAAGTCATTCCAGCCACGCATTAACAAAACACGGCCTGCTCACAACCGCTGAGTGCCCTGTCTTTCTGAGCAGCCTGACTTACTTCGGCAAGTTACGGGGAGCACGATGAACGGTGCAGCACAAAAGTTTCGTGCCCCGTTCTTGCGATTTTCCTATCGCAAGAGCGGGAAACCTCAACTCTCAATCAGTCCCGTTCATCTGGAGCGAAGTCGAAGAACCTGCTTCTCGTAATTCTGTTGAAAAGGGTGGGAATCCTCGACCCTGAGGTTCGTTACTGAAATATCGGCGGCCCAGCCAACCCGCCCGTCGGTAACGGAATCAGCGCCATCGATTGCAACGTGCCGACGTCAGACCCGGCGATGAACATCAGTTTGGAAGCAAAGGCCCTGTTCAAAGCGGTCGCAGCTTCCTCGTCCAGAGTCAATTTCACGCTCGTCAAATAAACCGTGCCATTGTCGGGGACAATCTGTTCAGAGACGTCCGTCGGTAGCGAAAAATCAAACAGCTTTACCCGACCTACGAATATCCCATTCACTTCAAGAAGTGTGCTGACAGACGAACTTCCAGTGAGCGTATCGATCACAAGGCCATCGAGCTTGACCGTCGTTTTGCCGGAAGTAAGCTTGATACCTCCGGAGTGAGCGATTTGTCCTGCCTTGGTGGAAACGCTGATTGCACCGGAGGTGATCGGAAATGTCATCGCCCCGAAAACGAATTGAGATGTGTCGGCTGCTGTCGGAATTACATTTCCTCTCGTGAGAGCAGATAGGAAAATGACATCGAACTGAACCGTAGTGCGCCCGCCATTCACAGCGAAAATATCCTGCGCCAGTGCGGAAGTTGATAAGAGCGTGAAAGCGACGGCCAGACCGCAGGCCGTGAAGAAAAGCTTCTTCATTGATAGTGTCATCTTGGTTTTCCTCCCGAGAATTGTGAAACCGTTCCGAGGTTCGGCCACACCCGTATTCCCTATTGGCACGCCACATGCCGAAACTTTCCCGAAAGGAGTTAGAAAACTTTAGTTTTTCAATAAACCACTCATGCTTCTCAGACAATCAACGACGGATTCAGAGAAGTTACCTGTGCCACAGCCTTGGTAAGCCGAGCCTCTTGTGGCCGCGCGCCTTTCACGTCCACCCGCGAGTAAATGTGCTCGATCTTATCCACCAGGTAGGCGCCCGGAATAAACTCGCCATCCTCATCGACCCCATCCCCCGGCAGTAGAACCACATCCCCCACCCTCGGCAGCGAATGCAGCGAGTCTAACGGAACCAGGTTGATACAACTCCCATCCCCGGTCACGTACTCCAGGCAGTTGGAACTATGTACCGTCAAATCTCGAGCCTGACGCGCCTCCTGCCGAGCCTTGAACGACTGGTAGTAGGTAGCAATAGTCATCGGCAGCGCGATCGTGAACCCAACGATGCTCGCATAGCGTGAAATCAACCCAGCAGTATCGATCATGGCGATTCAGCTCCAGAAAAGGCTAATCCATCATGCCACGCTTACTCCGCGAACCATCCTGCAAATTTGTTACTGGGTCAGTTTGAAATTAGGGACTGAAAATCACATGCAGCAGGAAGGACCCAAAGCCATATTGCGCGATGCAGTACACGCTCCCAAGAATTACCAGGACCGAAAAAACTAATTTCGCCCATTGTGGGAGCCTGTCAAAGGCCTTTGAAATCAATTCCATGATAGCTATAGTTTCAGAAAACAAACAGCAGCGCTACTTCCTTTTGGCCCTTACGTAAGAAAGAGCGGCCCCCAATAAAGGAAGCCGCCCTTTCCATGCCTGTACGAACTCTAATCACTAACCCCTAATCACTAATCACTGCCCTTAGTACCGGTAATTCTCCGCCTTGTATGGCCCTTCCACCGGCACGCCCAGGTAGTCCGCCTGCTTTTTGGAGAGAGTGGTAAGCTTCACGCCAATCTTCTCCAGGTGCAGCCGCGCTACTTCTTCGTCCAGGTGCTTCGGCAGTACATACACGCCGATCTTGTAGCTATCCTTCTTCGCCCAAAGATCGAGCTGCGCCAGCGTCTGGTTAGCAAAGCTGTTGGACATCACAAAGCTCGGATGCCCGGTAGCGCAACCCAGGTTCACAAGCCGTCCCTCTGCCAGCATGAAAATCTCATGCCCATCGGGGAAGATGTACTTGTCTACCTGCGGCTTGATGTTCACCTTCGTCACACCCGGCTCCGCGTTCAGCGGGTCAACCTGAATCTCGTTGTCGAAGTGCCCGATGTTGCAGACAATCGCCTGGTTCTTCATCTTCTTCATGTGCTCGAGCGTGATGATGTCCACGTTGCCCGTAGTAGTGACGTAGATATCGCCGCGTCCCAGCGTGTCTTCAACAGTGGTAACTTCGTAGCCTTCCATCGCCGCCTGCAATGCGTTGATCGGATCGATCTCGGTAATCACGCAGCGCGCGCCCATGCCGCGCAGCGATTGCGCGCAGCCCTTGCCCACATCGCCGTACCCGCAAATCACAGCCACCTTGCCCGCCACCATCACATCCGTAGCGCGCTTGATGCCGTCAGCCAGCGATTCGCGGCAGCCATACAGGTTGTCGAACTTGCTCTTGGTCACGGAGTCGTTCACATTGATCGCAGGCACCAGCAGCTTGCCCTGCTCCAGCATTTTGTAAAGGCGATGCACGCCGGTCGTCGTCTCTTCTGAAACGCCGCGCCACTCCTTCGCAACCTTGTGCCAGTGCTGAGGATCTTCCGCATACACCTTCTTCAGCAGGTCCTTGATCACCTGCTCTTCGTGGTTGCCGCTGGGTGTATTCACCCAGCCATCGCCATCCTCAAGCTCATAGCCTTTATGAATGAGCAGCGTCACATCGCCGCCATCGTCGACAACCAGCTCCGGCCCCTTGCCGCCCTTGTGCGCCAGTGCCTGGTACGTGCACCACCAGTAATCCTCGAGCGACTCACCCTTCCAGGCAAACACCGGCACACCCGCCGCAGCAATGGCCGCCGCCGCATGGTCCTGCGTCGAGAAGATGTTGCAGCTCGCCCAGCGAACGTCCGCGCCCAGGCTTACCAGCGTCTCAATCAACACCGCCGTCTGAATCGTCATGTGCAGCGAGCCAGTGATGCGCACCCCTGCCAGCGGCTTGCCCGCCGCATACTTGTCCCGGATCGAAACCAGGCCCGGCATCTCATGCTCGGCAATGTTGATTTCCTTCCGGCCCCAGTCCGCCAGCGACATGTCCGCTACCTTGTAAGCCAGTTCCGTAATTTCGAGGGTAGAGCTTGCCATCCGTGTTCTCCTTGTTGAATTTCTCAGTGAATTGCCATGTTGCAGGGCGTAGGCTTCGGACCATACATCCTGTCGTGCCGAGTTGAAGGGTGCGAGCTTCAGCCAATGCGCCCTGTCCTGCCGTTTTGAAGGGTACGAGCTTTAGCTCGTACATTAAAACCAACTGAGTTGCCCGGGCTTTGGCCCCTGAGGGAATGCGAGTTCAAAATTCAAATCACGCTTATATCGTCAAATCGTGATATGTTGATATGTATCAGAATCCCGCTCCGCCGTCAATTGTGAATATGCCTTCGATTGTAAAAACTTTGCGCGTAGTCGCCGACCCTAATCGGCTCCGCATCCTCCTTCTTCTCCGCGGCGAGGAGCTTTCCGTAGCCGAGTTGCAGGAAATCCTCGTCATGGGCCAAAGCACCATCTCCACGCATCTCTCTCAATTAAAACAAGCTGGCCTCGTCGAAGACCGCCGAACCGGCAAGAGCAGCCTCTACCGCCTCAGCCCCCCCAACGGCACCCCAGTCGACCAAATCCTCGCCCGTGCCAAAAACGAACTTCCCGAATCCGCACCCGATCAAGCCGCCATGCGTCGCGTCCTTAGAAAAAGGCAAGACAAGATGCGCAGCTTCTTCGACTCCGTGGCCGGCCGCCTCGGCAAGGACTACGTCCCCGGCAAGTCCTGGAAAAGCATGGCCGAAGCGCTTCTCCGCCTCATGCCGCCCATGATCATCGCCGACCTGGGCGCCGGCGAAGGAGCCTTCTCTCTACTCCTGGCCCAGCGCGCCAAGAAAGTAATAGCCGTAGACACCAGCGCCAAGATGATTGAAGTAGCCCGCGATCAGGCCCTCCGCCACGGAGTAGAAAATGTTGAATACCGTCTCGGCGACATGGAAGAGCTCCCCATCGACAACGCCGCGGTAGACCTGGTCTTCTTCTCGCAGTCGCTCCATCATGCACTGCACCCCGAGCGCGCCGTAGAAGAAGCCGCCAGGATACTAGTCCCCGGCGGCCGCATAGTAATCCTCGACCTGATGAAGCACCGCTTCGAAGAAGCCAGAGAGCTCTACGCCGACGAGTGGCTAGGCTTCAGCGAAACCGAGCTGGAGTCCATGCTCGAAAAAGCAAAGTTCAGCGAAATCCAAACCAGCGTAGTCCACAAAGAGCCAGAGACGCCGCAGTTCCAGACCCTGTTAGCCGTCGCCAACAAGTCGGCATAGCGAGCCGAACCAGGGCTGGCTGCGCCAATAACCTTCCGTGCCCCGTTCTTTCGACTTTTTCTGTCGAAAGGGCGGGAAATCTCAGCCCTCAACCAGCCTTGTTCATCGCGAACACCCCGATCATCAGCAGTGGTCCGGCCCAAATCACGCAAAGTGGGTATGGCCCACCGCACATCGACGAAAGACACTAAACCCCTCCGCATTCAATGGCAAATCAACGTAGCATCGCATCGAATCTCGGCCTCTACGTCTACGCCGGAGGCGCCATCTTCCTCGGCCTCCTGGGCCTGGCCTCCCACGATTTCGCCACCTCCTGGCAAAACGTCGGCCCCAATGTGCCTCTGCGCGTGCCACTCGCCTACATCACCGCGGTCATCGAACTCGCTGGGGGGATCGCGCTCCTCGTGCCCCGTACCGCGCGAGCCGGCGCACTCACCCTGACGATCGTTTACTCAATTTTCACGCTCATCTGGATCCCCCAGGCATTTGTAAATCTCGGCAATTACGACCCCATCGGCAATGTCTTTGAGGAGTTGTCCCTGGTCGCAGCCGGACTGGTACTCTTCGCGATCTTCTCGCCTCCCGGTTCATCCATAGCGGCCCGCCGGCACTTCTTCGTGCTCCTCTTCGGTATTTGCCCCATATCCTTCGGCATCGTCCACATAAAAGACATGCCCGGCCTGTTGGACGCGATCCCGAGTTGGCTGCCGCCGGCCAGAATGTTCTGGGCCTACGCCACCACGCTGGGCTTTTTCGGCGCCGCTGTAGCCATCCTCACCGGCATCAAGGCGCCGCTCGCCGCACGCCTGCTCACGGCGGAGATCTTGATCTTCGAGTTGCTGTTCTGGATTCCAAATCTCACAGCCGCCCCCAAAAACCACTTCAACTGGTCCGCCAATGCCATCAGCATCGCCATCACCGGCGCCACTTGGGTCGTCTCCGACTCCATCAGCGCCGCGGCAAAATTCAAAACCATCCCCGCGGAATCCCCTGCCAAACGAAGCATCCCCGCCTGAACCCGTCCCTTGAAGACGACCTTTCGCCAATATATCCAAATTCATTCTGAGCAAAGCCGAAGGATATGCGGTTGCCTTTTCCCTACGAAGCCTCGTCAGTGTGGCCATTGACGGAAAACAATGCACACGGTTGTCTTATCCAGCACCGCGAACTCCAGCGGCCCCCAAGGTTTTTGACAGACCGTGTTTGAGTTGGGGTGCAGCATCTCCGGGCGCCGCGTCTTGATTTCCTCGTAGAGTTCGAAGATCGTATCCGTCTCGAGAGCAATTTCGGGCCGATCCTTGGCGGCGTACTCCGGGCTCTCGACCACATAGGCTTTTGCACCGTCGCGCTCGACAACGGCAAGGCTCTTATCCTGGTAAAGAACTTTGAATCCCAGGCAGTCCACAAACAGGTCGAGTCCCTCATGCAGCGTGTTGTAGAAGACTTTTGGAATGAGCCGCTGTATCATCCTCAGATTCAACCACACCTTTAGCAACGCGCTCAAGTCGATGAGCAGCGTTATCCCGAACCAGCGCAACAGGAAGCCTCGATTTTCTCCTTTATTCATCCCGATTCAGAACCAGCGTTCATGCATTCCGCCAAGAAACTTCGGAGTAATCGGATACCCGGAAGCGGACCCTATGACGGAGTCAACTGGACACTTGGGGCACAATGCGGTCCGGCCCTCATCGATCCAATCATAGATTTCACTCGGCGGAAAGATTGCGAGGCAATAAAAGCAGCCGCAACTAGAACTTTTCTCCAGTTCAGCGCGATTGTAGATGGAATGCTTGTGGGCCAACTCGTAATCCTGATTGGGACCAAGCGCGTCCAGTCCGAGCCTCGTCATGTCAAATACTTTAAATGATTCGGGAAAATCGACAGTGGCCCAACCCAACGCCATAGATCTCAACCGACTGGCCCTATCGCGCCGACGCTGCTCCTAAATAGCTGACCCGCTGTCAGTCAATGAGTCCCATAAGCCTCTCAGCGGTAACCCAGTCTTCTCCGTCGGAGCCGTTTCTCATCCCGCCATCGCACCACAGGCGATAAGCGACTTCAGCGATCTCTTCATGGGTGGGTATCCATCGCCTTCCTCCCCGAAAGATCGGAGGCTGTGCAATAAGGCGGGATGCATTTTGATTGGCGACCATCCATGAAGCTACGAGCGCGGATCTCAGTTCAACCAAATTGATAATCCGTTCAAAATCTTCTTTTAGATTCCGTGTGAAGATTGGTTCATGATGAGCGATCCGGTTGCGGAGTTTCCTTATAGATTCCAAATCTTGAAAAATCGCCTTACGAATGCTCACGACAGTGTCCGTCGGCTTATGACTCGGGAAAACCCGTTTCAAGTGAGCGTCCCAAAGTCGAACGTCGTGACGATGTGTAAACATCTCCTGCCAAAATACGAATTTAAGTTCAGGAATCACTTTACCTGTCGAAGGCTGCTTGGCAGCTACCCCCTTCAAATCACGGCGAGAGCTGTATTGGTTTCCGGGGGGATTGGGTAGACTGAGAACGAACGTCGCCTCCCACGGCCAACGATTACCATACACAGCCTCCAGAGCGTCGGCTGCTGCGTTTCTGATGACCACTTCGCAGATATGGAGGGGTGCCAACAGTGCCGCAGACACCTCGGCGTTCCACGCATAGAGAGCAAGCGCGCGCGAATCTTCGTCTCCCAAAGTGCCTGTCGCGGCCTCATAAGTCCCAATTCTCGCCGGAGATAGCGAGGCCTTGGCCGCATTCAGCACAGCTCTTGTGGTTGACATTTTCCAAAGGAAGTCTACTATAGAGAAACGAGCCGCCGGGAAACGTGGGCCACAAGCCTCCACCTGGGGACGTAAGCTAATAGTTCACAGAAGAGCCCGCCAAATGGCGGGCTCTTCTGCTTCTCGGCCCAATAAATCAGAGCCGGCTACAGCCCGAAAGGCGCTAGAAACAGGCGAGTATCATCCAATTACCGGAGTAGAAATGAATCCAGCAGTGTTGGAAAACCCACAGGCAACCGAGCCGGCCCCAAAATCCAAGCGACTAAACGTCGCCCGCCGAACGGCAATCCTGAAAGCGCTCGCCGATCCGCGCCGCTTCGAGTTGCTGGAACGCATCGCCAAGGCAGGCTGTCCGCTGGGTTGCGCTGAAGCCCGCGCGGCCCTTCCCATCTCAGCCGCCACGCTCTCCCACCACATCAAGGAACTGGAAACCGCAGGTCTGATCGACGTACGGCGAGAAGGGAAGTTTCACTTCCTGACGCTGAAGCCAGGAGTACTGAAGGGAATCATCGACATTCTGGCCTCTTTGGAGTCGAGCCCATGCCGATAACTGCGTCCGATCAACTCAGCAACTTAGCCGCTTCCTTCGCAAAGTAAGTCACAATAAAATCCGCCCCAGCCCGCCGAATGCCAAGCAGCGATTCCAGTGTCGCCCGATCTTTTTCCAGCCAGCCTTTTTCAAAAGCCGCCTGCAACATCGAATACTCTCCCGAAACCTGGTAAGCGCCAATCGGCACATCCACGCGCTCCCGCGCCGCGCGAATCACATCCAGATAAGGCATTGCCGGCTTCATCAGAATCATGTCCGCGCCTTCTTCAAGGTCCAGGTCGATCTCGCGCATAGCCTCACGCAGATTAGCGCCATCCATCTGATAGGTCTTGCGGTCGCCAAACTGCGGAGCGGAGTCGGCCGCCTCGCGAAACGGCCCGTAAAACGCCGAAGCAAATTTCGATGCATAACTCAGGATTGGCGTATCCGCGCTTCCGTCCTTATCCAAAGCTTTGCGCATGGCCGCCACGCGTCCGTCCATCATGTCGCTCGGAGCCACAATGTCTGCTCCCGCGCGCGCCAGGCTAGCTCCAGTACGAGCCAGCAATTCAAGAGTAGGATCGTTCTCAACCGTCCATCCATCGCCGGTCTCTGCGACAATCCCGCAGTGTCCATGGCTGGTGTATTCGCACAAGCAAACGTCGGCGATCAGAACCAGTTTCTTCGCAGCGGCAGTCTTCTTAATAGCGCGCAGGCCCTGTTGCACAATGCCCTTCTCGTCCCAGGCTCCGGTGCCTTCTTCGTCCTTGGTCTCCGGCAAACCAAACAAAAGCAGGCCGCCAATTCCTAGTGCCACGGCATCTTCAGCCTCGCGCACCACTTCATCAACGGAGAGATTGAAAACACCCGGCATCGAGCCTATAGGTTTGCGGACCCCTTCACCAGGGCAAAGAAAAAGAGGATAGATCAAGTCGCCTGGCTCGAGCGTCGTCTCGCGCACCAGCGACCGTATTGATTCACTCCGCCGCAACCGGCGCATCCGCGTTTCAGGAAAACTCATAGACCAAATTGTAGGCCATGAGATTGCCGTCAAAAGTGATTTGGCTCACGTCAGCGGTAGGGCCCAGATTGCGGATTAGGCTGCGGTCCAGCCGGCGGCCCAGCCAGCGGATAGTAGCTCAACTGCTCGTACAGTGTCGCATTCTGATAGCCGAGGAGCACCACCAGAGTCCATATGCCAAGCGCCGTTCCAAACGGGAACTTCAGCAGGCTAAGCACGGCCGCGACGATGGCCACGACGCGTCCCCACTGCGTCCGCTCGTGTAAGCCCCATCCAGCAATAAGCGACAATACTGCGCGGAACACAACAGCTACCCAGATGACGTGAAAGATAGTCTGGCCGAGCCAGAACGGAGGGCCTTCCCCGTCGGACCAGGGACCATGTCCCCATGGTCCAAAACTGTGGTTGGAGAAGAATGCATGAGCAAATGAAAGTCCCGCCAAACCTGTGAACAGCGAGACCGCCGAATAAAGAAACCAGACCATGCTGAGTGTTCTGACTTTGCCTGCGTAGTTTTCCAATTGAAACTGAAGACCGGGCACAGGGGGAACCGCTGGCGCCACCGGGCGGCCACACTGCGTGCAAAACGGCTGACCTTGTACCAAAGCCTGACCACATCCGCTGCAAAACATGGTGCCTCCTGAACGGACGTACAGAAATTACTACGAAATCGCTCCCTGGTTCGTTCCATGTTACCGGCGTTGCCGCAGAGGCTTTGGCCCGATGTCGATGTGGAATATCTCTGGGAGTCGTTCAATTGAGCATAGACTCAGGAAAAGAGGAGTAGAAAATGTCCAGTTCAGATTTCTTTCAGTCCCCGGTTCAAACTAAAATCTCCAGCTTTTTCAACAGGACTCAGTCGCTGCTCACTCCGGTTCTCGCTGTCGCGCTGGTCGCTGCCGCTCTTTCCGGATGCGCCTCAAAGGAAGAAAAAGCGCTGAACCAGGCCAAGCAGCAGGCCGCCAAAACCGGCCAGGCGCAGCAAGTGGTGAGCGTGGACAAAAGTGGAATCACCACAACAACCGTAGTGCAGCCCCCGGCCAGCGGCCAGACCACTCAAGCGATTACCACCACGGTCACGCCGCCAGCCGCGGGAGCACCAGTGCCTGCTCCTTCCGGACCTACAGTAGCCGCGGTGCCGCTTCCGCCTCCGCCACCCGTTGTCCCTGCCAACGTCACCATCCCGGCAGGCACCAGTCTCGCCATCCGCATCGACCAGCGCATCAGCGCCAAAACCAGCCATGCCGGCGACAAGTTCACCGGCGAGATCGT
>Ga0302319_10023079_pt1 | contig 11130 bp, 10 predicted proteins | sample Bog_T0_2_FD_203319 | JGI IMG/M metagenome (GOLD analysis project Ga0302319, IMG submission 203319) | Peat permafrost microbial communities from Stordalen Mire near Abisko, Sweden - Bog_T0_2 | ecosystem: Environmental > Terrestrial > Soil > Wetlands > Peat | place: Sweden: Abisko, Stordalen Mire...
CGGCGAAGAGAGATCGGCGCGTACCTCGAAGGAGGCGGCTAGAAAGCCGCCTCGCTGCCAGGAATGGCCGCCCTACGTGACTGTTTTCGAGGCAATAGCTGTGCGCGGCACTCTTCGGACACCTTGCGGCGGGGAAGGGCAACGCGGACCGGTTTTATGCCACGGCCGATGTAGTCTCAGTGGCAAAAGGGACCGGAGTGATCATTTGCAGCAGTATGGCTTCCCGTTCTTCCGGGGTCAAACTGGCTAGATAAGCGCAGATTTGCGAACTTGAAAAAACAAACCCATTTGGCGCAGCGGCGCTGACAGTGTTAGGTTTAGCGGTCTCCGCCGCCGGTTTGGCTTTGGCCTTTTCTGCTTCCGCGGCTTTCCGAATGGCTTGCAGTTCGCGCAATTCCTTGGTTTCGCGCTCGCGACGGCGGACGAGGCGGTTCTCTTGCAACTCGAGATTGCGGAATTTCTTTTCGTAGTGCTGACGGATTTGGAGTTCAAAGACCGGACCGGGGTTGCCGGCGAGCTTTGGCTCGACCTCCAGCATCAGTTTACGGCCGAGATCGAGGAGAGCCGATTCGAGGCCGGGATAGCGGTCGAGGCGCCATCTTACATCCACAAGTGACTGGACCAGAGCTATCTCTTCGGGACCTACCGGGAGAAAGTGATTTTTGTACTCCCGGACCATGGCTTCGTAGAGAGCCGCATCGTCTTCGGGGAGCAGAACTTGACGGCCTGTCAGGCCCGTCTTCAAAGCATTTTTTGAAATTTTCTTTTTTCCAGCCTCACTGGTGGCCCCCGTACTGAGTTGCGCGTTGGCGCGGTTGGCCGCTAGTTGCGCCGCGGAGATTTCAGGTTTGACTTCTGGAGCGGTGACAGGCTCTTGGGTAACGCTCGGCGGCGTTGTGGTGGCGGTCTTGCGGTCGGCGTGCGCGAGGGCACGGCGTTCTTTACGCGTCATAACATTTCTTCCTAAAACGAAAATTGCGCTGCCCGCGAGTTTGAACACGAGGGCCGGCGCTGAGTTAAAGGTAGCGGGGCGGCGATTCGGGCCGAACTCAGAAAGCACCTCTGCGAGCGCGAGAGGGGCTGTAGGATGTTGCAAGGATTGGAGATAGAAATATTTTCGATTTTTGGCGAGAGCTGTGACTGAAAATTGGGCGAGCCGTTGCCGCTTATTTCAGGCGCGGCTCAGCGAGAGGCGTTACAGGTGTTCACGGTCATTTGAAAACGTAGAAATTTGAACTTCGGCCGGCACGGCAGCATCATCTGCGCCGCAGGTGCAATCATCCGTCCGATCGTCTGCATCTGCCGTTGGTGGGGAAAGCTCCTCTTCAGTCGCTCACACTGGCGTTACGCTTGCATAATGCTGGATTTTTGAAGCGGTTTGCGAAGCCTTCGGGACGGGCCAAGTTCCAAATAGAGTATCCGCTGGACGCGATTGGTAAAGCCTGCGCCGTTGCTCAGGTGGTAATTCACTCCAGAGCTTTCACAACTCCGCTCTTCGTGGTTCAGGCAATTCTAAATCCGCGAGACTCTTATTGATAGAAGAAGGCGCACGGCCACTCATAAGTGGCGCCATTTGATTCGGATCGCAAGCTAGAATGCTGACATGACGAGGCGGGAAATGCTAGCTGCCACAGTGGCCGCGACCGGATCGAAAGGCGCTGGGTTTGCCTCTGGGACACCCGATCTGGATTTTGTGTCAGCTCTGGATGCTGCGGCCGCGATCCGCAGCAAGCGCATCTCTTCGGTTGAGCTGACCGAACGCATGCTCGCGCGCATCGAGCGGTATAACCCGACGCTCGACGCCTTCGTCTACGTCACAAGGGAGCGGGCACTGCGGGAAGCGCGCAAAGCTGACCAAGCGATCATGCGGGGCGAACCGCTTAGGGTGTTCGAAGGTGTGCCGTTCGCAATCAAAGAGTCTTTCGCTGTCAAGGGTGAGCCGGACACGTGGGGCATCCCTGAATTGAGGAATACGAAGGCTCCGGCAGACTCGGCCGCTGTTGAGCGGCTCGAAGCCGGTGGTGCCGTGCTGACTGGTGGAACGAACGTGCCTTTGAATCTGATGGATTGGCAAAGCTACAACGCAATATACGGCACAACGAACAATCCATGGGACCTGAGCCGGACGCCGGGTGGATCATCGGGCGGAAGCGCGGCGGCACTCGCGGCGGGACTGACCTATCTCAGTGTGGGGAGCGATATTGGCGGTTCTCTACGAGTTCCCGCTATGTTCTGCGGAGTGTACTCACATAAACCCACCATGGATCTTGTGTCTACGAGAGGCCAGATTCCGGGCGGTTTCGCTGGTCTGCACGGCTTCTCGACCGGCTTGGCGGTAGCCGGGCCGATGGCTCGGAGCGCTCGAGATCTCGCCGCTGCTCTCACTTTGCTGGGCGGCCCGGATGGTTATGACAAGAAGGCTTGGAGTTGGAAGATGCCAGCGCCGAGACGGCGCCGACTGAAAGACTACCGCGTTGGCTTTGTGATGGATGACCATATGGCACGACCGACCTCTGAGGTGAAGCCGGTTCTTGAACGCGCTCTGGCTGCCCTCGAACGAGCCGGAGTGCAACTTCGTGGAGGATGGCCTTCGGGCTATGAATTGAACCAGGCCGCTTATGTTGATCAGTTTCTCTTGTCCGCCTTCAACTTCACACAAGAGCCGGCCGAACAGCAGGCGCTGGAACGCAAGATATTTGAGAAGGGCGGCAATGCTTGGGCCGACGGAGCGCTCACATCCTATGAGCGGTGGCAGAAGCAGCGGTTTCAGCAACTCGCTCACAGGCAGACATGGCAAGACTATTTTGAGGGAGTGGACGTTTTCCTGATGCCCGCTGCCTTTTCGGTTGCGTTCCGGCATATTCACGACGGTGACATGAACACTCGTTCGGTAGATACTCCTGAAGGCAAGCGGCCCTATATGGATTTCATGCCGTGGATCGTAACGCCTACCTTGACCGGTTGTCCATCAACGACGGCTCCGGTTGGGCTGACCGCGACTGGTCTGCCGGTGGCGATTCAGGTAATGGGCCCGTTCTGGGAAGATGCGACACCGATCGAATTCGCGGCGCTGCTAGCGGACGAAATTGGCGGATTTGCCGTGCCGCCCGGCTACACGGCCTGAAACTACTTGTGCGTCCCGTAGGCTCGGATGTAGCCGGGATCACCCCTCCATCGGTTAACGCGAGCCCCAGCAGGGTTGGCGCAAAGGCCTCAGTTCCCCTTTTACATGCAATATTAGGGCCGCGTGGCACTCAAACTCTATGACGCGCCGTTAGGAGGGATCTACCCGAATGGAATTGGATCCCTCCGGACAAATTGGTGTTTAATATGACCATGGTCCGCATAATCTTTCTCTGCCTACTAGCGGCACTGCTAGGAAATGCATTTATGGCTCAAACACCCCGGGCACCAAACGTTGCGGCGCAGCGGACCGCCATGGAAAAACTTGAGTTCCTCGTTGGCGACTGGTCTGGTGGGGCAACCGTTCTGCGGGGACCCGGTCAGTTTGTCGAGATGGCGCAGACAGAATCGGCGCAGTTCAAATTGGACGGACTCGTGCTGGTGATCGAAGGCGTTGGTCGAACTAAAACCGATGGTAAGCCAGCACTTCAAGCCCTAGGACTAATTTCCTTTGATGACGAAACAGGAACGTACAAGATGCGAGCCTTCAACGATGGAAGGTGGCTTGAAGCCGAGGTCAAACTGGCCGATACCGGCAACTCGCTCTCTTGGGGATTCACAATCGGCCCATACAAAACGACTACCGTGCTGCGCATAAACGAAAACGGTGAGTGGACCGAGCATGGAGAATTAGCGGTCAATGATCGGCCGCCGCAGAAAATGATGGATTTGAAAGTCAGGCGCACGTCCCGGTAACGATGTCCCGCCGGTAGTTCCATTGATGGCATCAGGGCTGGGAGAACCGCTAGATTGAGAATGCAAATTCTAATTGTCCTTGTCGCACTGTGCATATGCTCTGATTCGGCATTCGCGGTCTCCCCAACATATTCATTTCGCTTCTTGGGAAAGACCGGACCGCATCCGGTAGGTTTGAAAGTAGTCGATAAGTACGATCGCTCACGCACTTACCCCTCTTCACCCAAGCACTCGTCAAAGCTCTTGACAGGCGATGAGGCCCGTCCACTGCAAACGCTGATTTGGTATCCCTCGAAGGGGGGTACAGGCAAACCAATGACGATTGGCGACTATACCCGACTGGCCGACACCGAAATCCACTTCGACGCACCGAGTAAGGAAAACAATCGTTGGCGTTCGTTGTTGATCGCGTCATCCAATGTCGCACTATGGGCGGTGCGGGATGCCGAGCTGGACAGCGAGCATTATCCGATTCTGATCTATGCGCCCAGCGATTCTTCCGTTGCGTGGGAAAATGCTGACCTCTGCGAGTATCTTGCCAGTCATGGTTACGTCGTTCTTGCTAGTCCGTCCATGGGGGCAGCCACTCGCGACATGACGGACGATCTTGACGGGATCAATGCGCAGGCTCGCGACATTTCTTTTCTCGTCAGCTATGCCAAGTCGCTTTCTGACACGGATTCATCCGAGGTCGCTGTCGTCAGTTGGAGCTGGGGTGGAATCTCGAGCCTGTTTGCCGCAGCACGAGACCCTCGCATCGATGCCCTGGTAGCCATGGACGGAAGCATGCGCTATTACCCAGGTCTCGTAAAAAAGGCCGGGGACATTCATCCAGAGCGAATGACCATACCGCTTCTCTTCTTCGCGCGTAATGTGAGCCTTGAAGATCTGGAAAACGACAATGCTCCCGTCGCAGACAAAGTTGGTCCAAGCGTTCTTAACGAGTGGATACGCGGCGATCTCCTTACAGTGAATATGTTGGGCATGGCACACGCCGAGTTCAGTTCCATGTTTCAGCGCAGGGAGAGTGCACAACGCTTTGCGGAAAATCAAGTGGCCGATTATGGACGGGATGATGCCAACACGAGTTATGCCTGGGTTGCGCGTTACTCGCTGAATTTTCTAGATGCCCAACTGAAACACATTGTGTCGGCAAAAGCCTTTCTCGAAAAGGCCCCATCGGACAATGGCGTTCCCAAGCACTTTATGGAAGTAAGGTTTCGTCCTGCACGGAAAACAACTTTATCTGGTGGTGGTAGCGGATCAGGAGCGGGGAGTTGAGGAAGAAACGCACGGCGCTTAAACTGACGGCAATACTGGACAGCTAACCTTAGGTGACAGGTATCGTGTTCGATAGATCTTGCCTTGTCGGCAAGGGTAGACTAATCGACGCCCATTCAACTTTCGAATTCCTGGATCGCGGCGTAACCGAACTGGCCGCAGCGAAGGCCCCTTCCAAAGCCCGGATGCGCCCGTGGCGGATGCCGACAACTTCAGTTCAGCCCCGTCCGCGATGACATAGTCTCCTTGTGGCCGATATGAACATCGACGAGAACGCTGTTCTTCGGCTTCGGATTTGCGGTCACGCGCCTTGCCGTATTTACAATCTGTGTCCGTTGCGACCGTGGCCAGCGCTACTGAACGTCCGAAATGCCGTTCCGAAGTGCGGCGGCAGCAGCGACATGAGGCTAACCGTCGCTACCAGCAAAGCGAACCGGGCAGAAATCCCATCACCGCTGTCAGAAGCGCCATCGGGAGCGGGTGTTCAGACCTCCGTGAAAGATCAAGGTGCGGCGGTGATCCACTCCGCCGGCGCGTCCCAAGCCGCCGACCACGTACCAGTGCACGATTTGCGGTCGACACAGCCTCTGGATAGATCCGAGATCCTCCCAATTTTCAATCCCAGCTCTCGCCAAAAATCGAAAATCGTTTTCTGAGTTCCGCCCGGCCGTAGCCTTCGGACCGTCAACCCGCCTAATCCCCTCCCTGTAATGTTAGCGATCGGTGGACCAACCACTTACTCCGTTTCACTTCGTGCGTGGCTCTGCGAGGGGTTGTTCCGGGTTTGGGGTGGGTTTGAGGAGTATTGGGGTGGGTTGACGGGTTCAGCTTTTGGGGGCGGCAAATAACAGGCCGCTCCAAACCTCGTTGATGGAACAGACCTTGTAATCGACCAACCCTAGCGCAAGGCCCGTTTCTCGAACCAAATTTTCCCCAAAGCCGTTTTCCCGGGACTTTCCTTTTTTCCAACAGACCCACAGCTTCGTCTGCGCCGCTAGCGACCGCAGTTTCGACAACTCTCTCTGCATTTCCTGCGGTTCGCTGGCAAACAACAATGTCACCGCAGCCTGAGTAGGAGATTCGACGAAAGGCACATCGCCCAGCACCGCGGTGACATCGCGCGGCGCACCCAACAAACAAACCTTGGCATCGGCTTTCACTCCCAACTTCTGGGCAGTGCTTCTGCCGGCGTAACGGTCCATCATCGCTGCAGGCACCGCCGGCACGCCGACAGCCTTAGGCAGCCTTCGCAGCGTGCTCTTCAATCGCGATAACGAACAATACACTGCATCGGGCAGCATCTCGCGGGTTTTGGCAATCTTCCCTTCTTCACCCTCGCAGAAAACCAGCGGAATCGCCCGCGTTGCTTTCGATTGCCGGAGAGCGATAGCAATCTCGCGGCCATGCGAAGGTAATCGCGACAAATCAATCACAAAAGCATCGGGCGGCGCCTCACGCCATTCGCGCATAAGCTTTGGGCTAAACTCGGGAGAGTAGTCGACGTGATGGCCTGCTTCCGTCAACAGCGCTAGATAGCGGTCAGCTTCAGCAGCCTTCCAATGAATTAGCCTAAGACGCAACATTCTGGCATCTTATATACGCACAAGCGTTTTGTCAAACCTACTATGAAAATCTCAAGCGCCGTTTCCGCGCTTCCCCCGCACTACTATCCGCAACACGTTTTGATTGAGGCGTTCCGCAAGCATTGGGGTGGGCGATTGGAGCGCTTCAGCGTGCTTGAGAAGCTGCACGCCGCGGCGCAGGTGGACGGGCGGTTTCTCGCTTTACCGATAGAAACATATCCGCTCAAAACGTGGGGCGAAGCGAATAATCACTGGATTGACGCCACTCTCGCACTCGGCGAACAGGCTGTCTGCCAAGCCATCACTGCCGCCAACGTGAAGCCGGAGGATATCGGGGCTTTCTTCTTTGTTTCGGTCACCGGCATCTGCAGCCCGTCGATAGAAGGCCGCCTCATTAACAAAATGCGGCTTAATCCGAATACGAAACGGATTCCCATATTCGGCCTGGGTTGCGTGGCCGGGGCCGCGGGCATCGCGCGCGCCGCCGATTATGTCAAGGCCTATCCAAAACAAGCGGCTCTTCTTCTTTCGGTTGAGCTCTGCTCGCTAACCGTGCAGCCTGACGACCTATCCGCGGCCAACTTAATCAGCACTGGTTTGTTTGGCGACGGTGGCGCCGCTGTTGTGATTGCCGGAAGCGAGTGTCCCGGCGCAGCCCCGGGACCGGAAATTCTTGCCACCCGTTCCACCTTCTATCCCAATACGGAAGATGTCATGGGCTGGGACATCACCGAGAAAGGCTTTCGCATCATTCTTTCGCGCGAAGTGCCCAACGTCATTTTGGAAAACCTGGGCCGCGACGCTGACGGGTTCCTTGCCGATAACGCTTTAAAGCGTAGCGATATCCAGAACTGGGTCATTCATACCGGCGGTCCGAAGGTGTTGGACGCAACCGAGGCGGCTCTCGGGCTCAAAAAGGGCGCACTTGATCTTTCCTGGAAGTGTCTGCGCAAAACCGGAAATCTTTCTTCCGCCTCGGTTCTCTTTGTGCTGGAGGAAACCATGAAAAACCACCGTCCCGCAGCGGGCACCTACGGGATTCTGGCCGCGATGGGACCAGGTTTCTGCTCAGAACTGGTCTTACTGAGGTGGTAGTTGATCGAAACCAGACTCTCGTTGTGAGCCATCTAACATAGAAAGTGGATAGCCATATGAAAAGAATTTGCGGAGTCTGTTTTCTGGCGGCTGCGAGCCTCGCTCCTGTGAGCGCACAAATCTATCCTGGTCAAACGCCCGGTCAATACCCACCTGGCCAATACCCGCCTGGCCAATACCCGCCCGGACAGTATCCTCCCGGACAGTATCCTCCCGGACAGTACCCGCCGGGAGATCCGAATAATCCCAATCAGCAACCCAATACTGGCGGCCTTTCCATCCCGCACAGGCGTAAGAAAACCGATAAACCCGCCGATACCGCTTCTCTGAACACGATTGCCGCCGATGGCTATACGGTGACGAACGAAGAGAAGAAGCTGGTGGTTGTCACGGATGACGGCCGCACCATCACCATGGCGGTCGATGAAAAAACAGCTTTCACTAAAAACGGCGCCACTATCCCCGCGAACAAAATCGAGCATGGTTCGCTCGTCCACATCGTCGCCGCGGAAGATGATGAGGACTTTCTGACCGCCATCACAGTTTCGTATTTGAAAGATCCTGCCCCGGTCCCCACCGGCGTAGCCGCTGAACAAGGCGCGCCACCACGTCCGCCTGCCCCGCCCGTAGATGCCAAAACGGCCGCGGAACTGGCTAAGCCCGCCGCGACCGATGCGCCCGACCGGCCGATTCTGCGCCACGGCAAGCCGCCCGGCCGCAACGAGTTCCCCGAAGATGAGGTTCCACCCGCTCCTGTCAAACCCGCCCCAACTGCGGCCGCCAAGAGCACCGGCGCTCCAGCCCCGAAGAAGGAGTCGGGCGACTTCACCATCACCAGCGAAGATACAAACCACATGAGAGTGGTCGGCGATGACGACCAAATTGCGCGCAGCCGCGAATGGGCCGACACTTTCACGCAGGGTTTACCCAACTATTTGTGCCAGCAGATCACCACACGTTATATCGAGCAATCCCGCTCGTCCGGCTGGACCGCTATTGACATCGTAACGGCTAAACTCATTGTCGAAAACGGCCAGGAGCAATATAAGGAAATTACCGTCGGGGGCAAGCGCACCAACAAAAGCATGCTCGAAATCGGCGGCAGTTCGTCCACCGGTGAATTCGCCGGATACCTGCAAGCTCTGCTGCTGACCAACGCCGCAAAGTTCAAGTTCTCCGAATCCACATCTGTCCAAGGGGCGCCGTCCGCCATCTACAACTTTGTGATACCCCTGAACATGAACCGCAACCTTTGGACCATCACCGTGGGTGGTCAATCGCTGCGGCCGCAATATAGCGGCGCGGTTTGGCTCGAGAAGTCAACCGGCCAAGTTCGGCGCATTGAATTCCAGGCCGACAAAGTTCCCAAAGATTTCCCATTTGATTCAGTCGAAACTGCAGTGGATTATGAATCGGTTCACTTGGGCACCGGCACATTCCTCCTGCCCGTACACGCCGCCAACATCGCTTGCCGGCGCGGAACTTCCATCTGCACGAAGAACGAGATCGACTTTCGCGATTATCACAAGTACTCGGGCGAAAGCACGATTGTCTATAAGTAAGTTAGGCTTCGTGGCGAAGCATCTCACTGGCAATGGCGCGCACGACCGCCAGTTCTTCGGCGGCATCTTCGCCCAAAGACTCGTGCTTGATCCAAAGCTCTAGCGCTTCAAACAAATCCGAAGCTTGGGGATGTTCCAAGAATGGATGGCCCTCTTCCAGCGGCGGTTCTGGAGCAGGCGCTGACTCCATCTCTTCTTTTACGATTGACGCACAAACGGCAATGCACTCGTCGCATATGTAGGCGCGGCCAGGCTCAGTTGGGTTGGCCGGGCTGGCAATCATTTTTTGCACTTCCGATTGGGGCTTTCGACAGAAGGAGCACAGCAAAGACTGCCTAACGACCGATAGCATACACACCCAGCTTAAGCTCTTTGCCCGTTCGTTGAATACCGCAAATGGCTAGGTTCTTTCTGAAGGTGGTACAGGTGCAGCGGCCGAGCTTCGGATCGGGATAAAGGCAAAGGTTTAGGTTGAGGCGCTCATTCTTTCCGGCTATCCGCGCCTGCTTCGCCCGGAGCTCGGGGGATCGAGCAGCAGTGGTCGCCGGCTCGGTGCCTCCTCTATCAAGTTTCCGTTTTGGCTAAAACTCAAATAAAACAAGTTCGGTTTATTGTCATTCATCATCCATACGGCTTCCACTACATAACGTCCCTTAACAAAGATGGCTGTTCCGTCGAGACAGACAACGTTGGCCGGACTGCCGCAAATTGTCACTTCGTCCGTGTCGATACTCTTCCAAACGCCTAGCTCGCCTTGCAAAAATTCGCACTGACTGAGCCAGTCCCGCAACGGCAGTGAATGGAATCCAACCGCGGCTTGCTGGTAAATCAAAGCGCAGCCACTGCCATTCCATCGCTCGCGCAACTGGTCCGAAGCTTGCCGAATGCGAACTTTGCGTTCGTTATTGACTCTTGGGATTTCCTCGTTGGCACGGCTGCTTCTTCGGCAATTCGTTGGTAGGAACGAAGCAACAAGAATTCCAACAATCAAGAACGCGCGTTTGAGGCTCATCAGTTAAACCGGCTATTCACCAGCATGAGAGAGACACCGCTCTCAGTAAATTTGTTCCCTTCACTTTCTTATCAAAAGGCTGGCTGTCTTGCACGCCTCGGGCGGGATAACCAAGGCAATGCCTCTCCTGCCGGCTGACTTTCTGCCATGCCGGAGTTATCAATACTAATTTAATGTTTGAAGTCAGCCAAGGACTCGGGCTTCATGTCGTCCGGCAACTCCTGCTTGAACACAAACTTGCCATTCTCATCCAGTAATCCATCGCGATTCAGCCCGGAAATGACGTCCTTCTTCCGTTCCGCCAGAAGAGCATTTTCCTGCTGTCGGAACCGCTCTCGCTCTTCCTTGTTTCGGAAATCATAGTTCAGGATCGACAGTGTCTTCTTCGTCATACGTCCTTCCTTCTATTTCAGCACAAGTGGCGCTCCCGGAGCGCTGAGTTCGACGATGACCCATCACATACGTTCACGTCGAACTGCCGTCCATGTCGAACTGGAAATTTTATTGTTTAACAAGAAGAATTATTGCCAGATCGCATAATTTCTTTCAAGACTCGTTTATACTCATGTGTTGGGGTAGTCATCACCTGATACAATCCCTTGAGTTGTAGATCACTGTATGGCACAACTTTTCAGCCCTAGTTCGAATACAATAGCCAAGGTTTCCATCGCCGCAGTCATTTTGCTGGCCTCCACCACACTCAGCATCGCTTACATGA
>Ga0302319_10023080_pt1 | contig 11130 bp, 4 predicted proteins | sample Bog_T0_2_FD_203319 | JGI IMG/M metagenome (GOLD analysis project Ga0302319, IMG submission 203319) | Peat permafrost microbial communities from Stordalen Mire near Abisko, Sweden - Bog_T0_2 | ecosystem: Environmental > Terrestrial > Soil > Wetlands > Peat | place: Sweden: Abisko, Stordalen Mire...
CTGCCCTTGCCCCACGTTTCAATAATGTCGCCAGGTTTCAAGGCGTTGGTGCGAAAACCCAGATAACTGCGATACAATTCGATTTCCCCAAGCCGGTTGGTGGAAACAAATGTTCCATTTGAGTTCATCAGGCTCAGCGGCACTTGTCGCGTGCCCAGATGCCCCATCGTCTCCGGAACCGCGCTGAGAAACCGGATAAAAGCATCATCGAAGCTCGTCCGGCTGTCGGCATCGTTCATCATCGTAACAACCGCGCGGTAGCCGCCCGCAAATTCCGTGTCGAGGCTGTAACGCGAGCCACCCGCGCTGTACGGGTTGTTCTGGGAGAACTGAGCGGTGTAGTCGACGAGGGCAGTCCGGGCCAGGTTGGTGGAGGTCTGGGGGCTGGGATCGGTGAACGGCACCGTGTCGTGCAGATACATGTAATTGTTGATGGCGACTTTATAGGTGTGGTTCGGGTCGACCGGCTGGCCGTTTACCGTGATGCTGGAGGGCACGCCGTCATGCGCCGTGATAAACCAGCCGCTGGAAATGCCGACGTCACAGCCATGACCCTTGATATAGTCCCAAATCTGCTGCCCCGTCATGTTGACCTCGTAAATGATGTCATCCGCCCAAGGATAGGTTTCGTAAATTTGGGAATAGGTAACGGGCCCGGCCGGAATGTCGGAGCGCACGCCGCCCCCGGATTCCATCGAGACGTCGCACTGGCCGAATATCTGGGTCGCTTTCCAGCACACACCGTCGCAAATCCAATTGCCCGCCGTGTTGTTTCCGCTCCAGGGATATTCGTCGCTCGACCACCACTTCATTTTATTGTCCAACAAAAGGTCATCGGACGAATAACCAACCACCTGATCAAGCTGATAACCCGTCGTGGCGGCATTGTACTCATCCACACTGTTCTGGATAAAATTCGCAATGTCGGGGTCGGGGGTGATGACCGAATCGCGGATCGGGTAATTGGTATTGAACAAATAGTTGCCAAGACCATTGACCTGCAATATTCCCACGTAATGCATAAAACTGCCTTCTTCGGTGAAGATCGTCTTGTAATTCAAGACGGAAGGCTGCCAGACGGTGTCGGCATAAGTATGCCAGTGTCCCGTGATGGCCACTTCCGGAAGTTTCGCCGCCGAAGTGTCCGCCAAGATCGGGGTTGAACCGCTACTGCTGGCGGTGCAGAGATCGCTATGCCCGTCATGGGTGAGCAGAACCACCAGATTACAGCCGTTGGTTATCCGCAAAGCATTCACATAATCCGCGAAATGAATCTTGTTGGTGGCGGTACTGGACCAATCGCATTTGGCCACCGTGATGGTGCTGTTGACAATGGATTCGGGGGAATCCGAAGTCTCGGTGGTATAACCAATGACACCAATCTTGTTTCCGTTGATATTCAGTATGACATACGGCTTGAAGTAAGGGGATAGCGTGCCATTGCTGCAGATATTGATTGAAATCACCGGAAAGTTCGTCTGGTTCCGCAAATTGTTCAAATAGCTGATGTCGCGGATATCGTGATTTCCGACCACCATGGCATCCAGGCCCCGGCCGCCACGGCCGGAAATGGCGCGCAGTTTGGTGTCGAGCAGTTGGTAATATTCAACCGTTGTGTTGTTGCCAAAGGTGCCGATGGGCGTCCCCGGTCCATTCCAATCACCTACGGGATTTCCTTCGGAAATATCCCCGCCGTCCAGCACCAGCGCATCCGGCTGGTTAGTGGTCAACTGCAATATCTCGCCGCCGAGATAGGCCGCGCCACCGGCAGCCTCAAACTGTGTCTGCGGGCTGTTGCTGTGTTGGGGCACTACCCATTCATGCGGCGTAACCCGAGCATGAGTGTCATTCGCATGAATGATGGTGAGATTCCCCAAAATACCCAAGGAGATCGAAGTGTTCGCGGTCCGGCTCTGGGAGTCTTGAACTTTCACCGGCATGGTGAATGTTCCGCCCGTCGCGGTCGCCGCAATCGGCGCAGATACCGAGAAAATGTTATCCCCGGCGATCGCGTCGCCATGGGTCCCGTCATCATAAAATGTCTGGCTGGAAGAACCGCCGATGCCGGAAAGGTCACCCGTGACAGTCACCCCCGCGCTGGCCGGGTTGGCGCCCGGTGTCACGGTCACGGCCAGTAAAACGTTGGAACCCAGGGGCACCGCCGCTGGCGCCGCCACCCCGACAGCCACCGGTGAGGTGGTCAGTGCATTGACGGTAATCGTGCCGGAGTCAGTCGATGTCAAGCCGCTGGATACCACATGAATTACGGCAGCGCCCGGGTTATTGGCCGTGAACGTGGCACTCTTGCCGTCACTCGAGACAACCAAATCCTCACTCACAACATTGCCGGTTACATTGCTCAATGACCAAGTGCCAGAAGCATTGGCCACGAAGTTATTGCCCGCATCGCGGGAAATGGCGTAAGCAGTAATGGAATTGCCAAGGGCAACGGTCTGCGCCGGCACCACCTGCCCGCTGCCATCGGCGGCCGTCTCAACCCGAACTTGCGAAGCGGTTGTAACCGCAGGATTGGCCGCCACGGTAATGGCAACATCGTCCATCCGGTTATTCTCGGTTCCAGCACTTGCATTTCCACTGCCACCGTAAGTGTAGAGCCGCAGAGTAACCGCCGAACCCGGATTTCCATTCAGGGTTAAGCTGGGATTAGTTTCAAAGACCCATGTGCTATTGTTGGCGACGGATCCAGTAAAAATAGCCGTCGTGTAGTTGTCTACGCTGGAGTAGAGCGCATAGGACTTCGGGCCGGTCGACGTGCTGCGCATCCCAAAGTTAAAGGCTGTAAGCTGGAGGGTATAGCCGGTCGCGGGCGTGAACGTGACACTGTAATAAGAAGAAGAGGAGGATGCCGTGTTGAGCGCATTGGTGTAGACCGCATTCCCGATGTTATCAGAACCCGACGCACCGCTGTATCCACTGGTGGTGGAGGCGGAGGTTGTATTGATCGGGCTCGAAACCGTTCCATTCGGGTTGCCGATCCCAAAACTGCCGACCGTAAAGTTGTTCGGCGTGCCTGAGGAATAATTGGCATTGGCGGTGCCGACGCCGAAATTCCACCCGATGACGGTCTGCGCCTGCGTCTCTGCGGTGCCGAAAGCCATCGCGAGCGCGACTCCTAATACGATCATCAGTTTTTTCATAAATAATTCATGTGGCCGGCGCTCCGAAGAAAAGTCCTCTCTTGGACATGTAATCGGAACCACTAGGTTGGGTTTAGCAATTTATTAGACTCTACCTTGATAAAAGGATTCTTACTTCCAATTTTAGGACTCCTTCGTCTCGAATAAGGACATTTGTTTTCGCCGTCTTGGATTTAAAGAAACTTTCAACAAAGCCCAACAAACGGATTCATTACAGTTCTGTCATCGGCAAGATTTTGCCCCTTAATTTCTCAACCTCAATGATTGTCATTAATTCGTAACACCCGGCGCAATTCCGATTCAATTCCAACGTCCGAGCTGAAATCCGCAAACACGTTCTCACAAGGAACAGATATGATAAGGGCGTGATAACCCCGAAACGTCGACTGGCATCGCACGCCAAATCAGGATTTCATTAAATTTTGAGAAGACACGCGGCATAACGTCGTCGAAACCAAGCTTTCAAAACTTGACGGAACTCCTTTTGCATGAACATTGTAGTTCATGTTGAACAATTCATTTTCCAGACTGGGGGCGTCGGCAAAGATCATTCCACGTTTTTCCTTTTGTTCCTCCCTCTTTTAGCTGCAGCGGACGCTTGCCCTTTCCCACTGCCGCCCATGACCCTATTGCATTCCGCCCAAAGCCGCTTTTGGATGATTCTCATCCTGGGGTCGCTTTCGACCATCAGCCCGTTTGCGATTGATATGTATTTGCCGGCGTTTCCCGGCATTGCCGCGGCGCTGCATACCTCCACAGCCAAGATCTCCCTGTCCATTTCGGGCTATTTTGTCGGGCTCGCGGCCGGACAACTGGTTTATGGCCCGTTACTGGATCGTTTTGGCCGGAGACTTCCCTTGTACGCCGGTCTGGTGCTGTTTATTTCGGCTTCCGTGCTCTGCCTGCGCGCCCACACCATCGAGTGGCTGGTGGCCATGCGCTTTATCCAGGCCGTCGGCGGCTGTGCGGCGCAGGTGGCCGCCATGGCCATGGTGCGCGACTTCTTTCCCGTTCGGGATACAGCCAAGATCATATCGCTGCTGATTCTGATCCTGAGCGTATCCCCGTTGCTGGCGCCCACCGTCGGCGGATTTGTCTCCGTGCATTGGGGCTGGCAATGGGTTTTCCTCATACTGGCTTCGGTGGCGGCCCTTAACCTGCTGGCCTGCCTTCGCTTCCTTCCGGAAGGACATAATCCGGACGCCAGCGTTTCGCTAAAACCATTGCCCATCTTTCAGAATTATGGGGCGGTCCTGAAGGAGCCGCAGTTCCTCACGTATGCCTTATCCGGGGCGTTCGCCTTTTCGGGATTGCTCGTCTACGTGGCCGGCTCACCCATTCTTTTTTTGGAAGTATTTCATGTGGACGCCCGGACATTTGGCCTCATCTTTGCCGGATTGTCCGTGGGCTTCATCGGCAGCAATCAAGTCAACGTGTTCCTGCTCCGGAGGTTTTCCAGCTCCCAGGTCTTTTGCGGCGCTTTGCTCGTAGAATGCCCGGCCTCGTTGCTGTTTCTGATTGGCACGTACTACGGCTGGTTTGGTTTGCCCGCAACGCTCGTCCTGCTGTTCATCGCGCTCTCCAGTCTGGGTCTCGCGTTCCCCAATGCCGCCGCGCTCGCGCTGGCCCCGTTTGACCACAACATCGGCAGCGCCTCGGCCATGCTGGGATTTCTGCAAATCGGTGTCTCCAGCCTCGCTTCGGCCAGCCTCGGCATTTTTGATTCCCATCGCATCCTCCCGGTGGTGGCCATCCTCGCCGCGACCGCCTGGATCGGCCTGGCGATTTTCCTTATCGGCAAACGCCGCATTCCCGAACTCGTCTTCGTTGAAGAAAAGGGGGCCACTCCCCTGGCGCATTAAGCTTAACGCTGGTTTTTCTGGATCAGCGCGCGAAGGTGACTGTTAAACGCATCCGCGCGCAGCAAATCCTCCAGCGTCAAGTGCATCCGGTAGCGCCAGTAATGTTTTGGATTCGCGGGAATATTGATTCGTTCGCCTTGGACATCCGGTCGGCGCAGGGCTTCATCCATTCCCAGCAAATCCTGCAGTTGGAAAATACTCAGCATGGCGGGCGAAGCCAGATGCTGCTCAACAATCTTTTCGTTGATCGCCCCGCTGCATTCCTTCGGCGGTTCCCCCGGCTGGCCGAGTTCCTCTTGATAAAATTTCCGGGTGAGGACCGGGTCTTCTTCCCACCATCCGCGGATGGTGCTCATGTCGTGCGTTGAAGGCGTGACGACGCTCAAATAGGGCGCCTGGGCCGGACGCGAAAAATCCGTGTTAAGAGCCTTGGGCATCCGTTGAATTTCCAAGCTCAAGAGACCCAGTTGCTTCATTACCTCGGGCACGCACGCGGGCACCAATCCCAGGTCTTCCCCGCAAATCAGCAGGTTGGTCACGCGCTTGAGCGCGGGCAGCTTTTCCAGGCCTTCCCGCTGCCAAAACGCGTCCTGTCGCCGGAAGAAATAATCGACGTACAGGTCCTTCAGCCGCACCTGCGTTTGCGCGTCGAAACTCTGAAAGGACGCGGTCGCCTCCACGGCGAACCGGAAATGGAATTCAAAACCCTGCGGCGTCTCGACTTCCAACAGGATGACATTGCTGATCAAGTCGAACAGCCCCTGCTTCAGCTTCTGGTTGTTCGCCTTGGGTTTCGCCTTCGCAAAATATTCCTGAACCTGGCGTTGGGTGGAGAATTCCGGTTTCAATGCCAGCTTGCCGTGGAAATCAGCTTTCAAAAATTGTTTCTTCACGGCCGCCGCAGCCGCGCCAAAAATCTGGTGCAGCACTTCGTCCGAAATCCATGGCCGCACGAACCGTTCGTAATCAAAGGGAATTCCGCGTTTGGCAAACTCGCCCACCTGCACCGGCAACGCCGGTTCAAAATATCCCAGAATGCCTTCCACCGCATCGAGCGGAATGCTCCAAATCCGGAAGAAACCCAGGATGTGGTCGATCCGGAAGGCATCAAAACCGAACGCCATATGCTCAAAACGCTGGCGCCACCAGGCAAAGCGATCCTGCTTCATGCGCGGCCAATTGTAGGTAGGGAAGCCCCAATTCTGGCCTTTCGCCGCGAAGGGATCCGGCGGCGCTCCCGACTGCAGGCCAGTCTGGAAAAGTTCCGGCTGCTGCCAGACATCCGCCCCGTGCCGATAAACTCCAATGGCGATATCGCCTTTTACGATGACGCCTTTGGAATGAGCATACTCCGCCGCCTCTTTCAACTGGCTGTGCAAGTGAAACTGAAGAAAGTAATTCAGGTCCAGCCCATCCTGCATGGCGGGATCCGAAACGATGAGCGGTTCGATTTCGTCGATCCGGTAAACGCGATGGGCCGGCCACTGATTGAAATCCGCAGTGCCGAATTTATCCCGCAGACCGCAGAACGCCGCGTAGGGGACGAGCCAGCTCCGGTTTTGCGCAAAAAAATCCTGGTAGGCCTGGGTGGCAAAACATTTTTTTCGCTGCTTCGGAAAAATCTCGCGCACGTAGCTGATCTTTGCCTGCATCACGGCTTCGTAATCCACCGCCTTCAGCTCGTTCAACTGCCGCCGCTGGCTTTCCATCACCGGCGCGCCCTTTTTCGCGCCGCCCGCCAGGCTGTTGAGATTGAGATAGAGGGGATGCAGAGCGAACGCAGAGATACCGGCATACGGATACGAATCCTGCCAAGTCTGCGTGGCGCTCGTGTCGTTTACGGGCAACAGCTGGATGACTTTCAATCCGACCCGCTCACACCAATCCGCCAAAGCTTTGATATCCGTGAACTCGCCCACCCCAAAACTGCTCTGCGTGCGGAGGCTGAACACCGGTATGGCCACGCCCGCCCCCTTCCACGAGACGACCGGCAAACGGACGAACCCATCATCGACCACAGTGAACTTATCCGGCCGAAGATCGTCGGCCAAAACCCGGTTTTCACCCGACTCAAACTCGAGGAATTTGCCCAGGATCGTATCGTAAACACCAAACTTATAGTTTAGCGGAAAGGGCGCGCCGCGCAGATCTACGTGGACACCCAGATATTCTGCGCCGGAGTGCCGTTCGAGTCGAATCGGAGCGGCGACATTCCAATTTCCCAGCGCCGCCCCACTGCCCAAAAGGCACAGCGTCTGCCCTTTCGGCAAAGTCGGCGCCTTTATTCTAAAAAGATGGGTGGCGCCGGAGGGCACCGGGGTGGAGATTTCCGTATCATTGGCGCGCAACCAAACACTTTTGAACGGTTTGGTGGAAAAAACATTTTCCACATAACCGGGATTGTTCCAGGAATCGACCATCAGGATTTCTTTCGCCTGCAAGGAATTGAAATTAAAACCGCGGCCGGCACCCTGATCCTGCACCACCGAACCATCCTCCGCCCGCAGGAGGTAATCCCAAGCAATCCCGGTTTCCAGCGCCGAATCGTCCGCGAAATCAATTTCCGCCTGCCAATAGTCCGGCGTCACGTACCGCAGGGGCACCGCATTTTCCGCCTGACCGCCGCCCAGGCGCGGATGTTCCCCGATCAAGAAAAGCGCTTGGCCGAATTTCGTGTGGTAACGCAGACGAAAAATTAGTTTCATGCGATAAATTCAAAAAATTCCCTTTCATGTCCAACTCCGACCAGCAGAAGATGCCGCAGTCGGCGCCGGTTTTCAGCAACAATCTTGGTCCCGCCCATCACAATCGTCCCCCCACGCCGCCGAATCGCGGGTCACTCGTAAAAACCGTCGAAAACCTTCCCCTTTCATCAATGGGCGTTGGCCAAGCCGGGAGCCACCACTTCCCGCCGGGCCTGCTTGAAGTTGACGACCAAAAGCGTCAGCAGCGCCGCCAGTCCCATGCTCGCGCCGCCCAGCACGAGCGCATTCATGGGGTCACTGTTGAGAAAATATTTCAGAATATACTTGAACAGACCCGCCGCGACGATCTGGGGCAGAACAATGAACAAGTTAAACATACCCATGAGGACTCCCATTTTCTCCTTCGGCAACGCCGGCGCCAGCATCGCGTAGGGCATCGAAAGAATGCTGGCCCAGGCGACACCCACCGCAGTCATGGAGAGCAGGAGATGATATTTGTCGGCAGCCAGCGGCACCGTGGCCAGGCCCACCGCCCCGATGGCGAGGCAAAACACATGCATCAGCTTCGGTCCCGTGTGCTTTGTCAACGCAAGCAGTACAAAGGAAAAAATGAAACACACGGCGTTATATTCCGCAAAACAGAAACCCGACCAGGCGCCGGCCGCCTCCATCGCCACCGATCCCGGCGCGGCATGAAAAATATTTTTGGCCACGGCGGGAGAAAAATAAACCCACAGGGAGAACATTCCGATCCACGTGAAGAACTGAACCAGTCCCAGTTCCCACATGCGGCGGGGCAAATGAAAAATCAGCGCCAGGATGTCGCCCAAACCGAGCGTCCAGTCAAACTGCCGGGCCCGGATGGCTGCCAGTTCCGCCACCGACGGGGGATATTCTTTGGTGGAAAAAACCGTCCACAATACCGCGACCAGCAGCGCCACCGCGCCAATGTAAAAGGAAAAGCGCACCGATTGCGGAATATGTCCGCCGCCCGCCCCTTCCGAGGCAATCCCAAACCAGTTGCTCATCATCCACGGCAACGCGGAGGCGATGGTGCCGCCCAACCCAATGAAAAGCGATTGAATGGCAAACCCCTGCGAATTCTGTTCCTCGGGCAGCAGGTCCGCGACCAGCGCCCGGAATGGCTGCATGCTGCCGTTGATTGTCCCGTCCAGCACCCAGAGCAGCCCCGCCGCCATCCAAACGGACGGACAATTTGGCATTAAGATCAGAGCCAAGGACGCCAGGATGGCACCGCCCAAAATGAAAGGGCGCCGCCGGCCCAATCGCGTCCAAAGGCGGTCGCTGGATTGGCCGATCAACGGTTGAATAATCACACCCGTCACCGGCGCCGCCAGCCATAGGATCGCCAGAGAATCGGCATTCGCGCCCAAATAGCTGTAGATGGCGCTCATGTTTGCCATCTGCAAGCCCCAGCCAAATTGGATTCCGAGGAACCCAAAGCTCATGTTCCAGATCTGCCAGAAATTCAAGGGTGGCTTTGGCATAGTTCGTATCGCCTGAACATTTAGTGGGAAACAGCCCGGTGGTAGATGCGCCATTCAAAGGCGCCCAAATGGAACAGCGGAAAATCATCCCCGGGCGGTTTCGGCATTCCCGAGATGGCCACCTGGTTAAACTCCTCCGCGTTTTTCAGTTCCACGCGGCCGACCACTGGCCGATTCGACAGATTAACCACCACCACAAATTCGTCGTTATCGTCCCGACGCAGGATGGTAACCAGATTTGCCTCTTCCGAGTTTTTCAACCAGAGAACCTCGTGATTGCGAAACGAGGCATATTGCTTTCGCAGTTGAATCAGCGACCGGTAAATATCCGTCAACGGCGGGCGTTCCTTCGGATGCCAGAAAATGGGCAGTTTATCGAACAGGGCCGGGTCGCCGGACTCCGTGGCGTCGCCCACTTCCATTCCGTTGTAGATCAAAGGCACGCCGTCCAGCGTGAACAGCAGGGCGGAAGTCGCCAGCGCTCCGCGAATGCCGTAGCGGGAAATCGCACGCGCCTCGTCATGATCATCACTGATGCGCATGTGGAGTGAATCCTGCGGAAACTTGCGCAAGCTATCTTCCCACGAAGCGCGGACATTCGAGGCCGGTGCGCCGTGGATCATAACGTCGTTCAGCGCGCCCAGCAGCGGCCAGGAATAGTCGATGTCGAAGGCCTTTACCAAGAGTTCCGGCTTGCTTGCTTCCGCCAGCATCATGATGTCGGGCTTCACCGTGGTCAACTCGACACGCACCTGCTCCCAAAAATCGGTCGGCACCATTTCCGCCACGTCGCAACGGAAGCCGTCCACATCGCAGGTCTGGACCCAATACTTGAGCATGGTGATCATGTACCGCCGCAACTGCGGATTGGTGTAATTCAGGCCGGCCACATCAGTCCATTCGGGCACCGGCGGAATCACGTGACCCGGCGGATCCTGTTTGTAAAAATCCGTGTTCGTCATCATGACACTGTCCCAGGCAGTGTGGTTGGCCACCAAATCCATAATCACTTTCAGACCCCGCTTGTGCGCTTGGATTACCAGATTCTGGTAGTCCGCCAGCGTGCCGTAATTGGGGTCGACCGCATAATAGTCCTTGATGGAATAAGGACTGCCAAAAGCGCCCTTGCGCCCCTTCTCGCCGATGGGATGGATCGGCATGGTCCAAAGGACGGTGACGCCTAGATCCTTCAGCCGGTCCAGTTGCGCGGTAACGCCATTGATATCCCCGGCGGCAGAAAAATCGCGCGGAAAAATTTCATAGATAACGCCGTTCCTCAACCATTCCGGGGAGGAACGGGCGGTTTTTTGGGAAAGGTCGTCGGCCCGCGGCACCAAGGCCGTAAATAAGAGCCCAACACAGATCAGAAAGCATTTCCGGAAGACTTCGAGTTTCATGTTCATTTTCCAATGGTTTTGCCGTCGTTGCCAGATTTCGCGTCACGGGTCATGGCGCTGAACTCAGGCGCCCGGTGTTTGAATGACAGCATAAAGAGTATATTTTCCTAATCCTATCGCATGAAGTGTGCGGTGACACCTGAGAACCGCGGCACCGCCGTGGTTTTCCGGACGGCGGAAGTGAAGACCGCACCGGAGACCTACCGGATCCCTTGAGAACGTGGGGCCGGCTTGGCCACACTGTTCCCCATCGTAACGCCGGATCGGTCGTCAGCTTTCCGGTCAGCGGCGAGGCCGTCACATTCATCATGACTTTTGACAACCCAACACCTCGAGTCCATGATGGCAATTGATACCCCCCCGGTGACACATTATTGTAATGGCGTGTGCTGGGAAAGGAAGAGCATGTCCGGATCATTGATGCTGCACGAGACCTGCTGGCGAAGAGGTGGACCGCTGACGAAAATAACCGGAACGTTGACGACCGGTCCCTTCCATTT
>Ga0302319_10023083_pt1 | contig 11129 bp, 11 predicted proteins | sample Bog_T0_2_FD_203319 | JGI IMG/M metagenome (GOLD analysis project Ga0302319, IMG submission 203319) | Peat permafrost microbial communities from Stordalen Mire near Abisko, Sweden - Bog_T0_2 | ecosystem: Environmental > Terrestrial > Soil > Wetlands > Peat | place: Sweden: Abisko, Stordalen Mire...
AACGTCGTTCTTCAGTTCATGCAGTATCTTCAAGGTCTGTTCCGACAGGCTGAAGCGCTTGTTCGAAGTGGCGTCATAGGACTTGTTGTAACGGCTAGCGAGCACGTTGGCCACCACCAGCACCGCGGCAAAGATAATGATGTAAAGAGTCGCGTAAAGGGCGTATTTGGTTTGCCTGGTCTTCATCCATTCCCGGTTCATCTGGTTACGACCTCCACCGCAGCGATTCCATCGCGCGGCCCGTTAGAAACAGCCCAAAGATAATGGTGGAAACATAATAGACCGCATCCTTCATGTCAAGCAGACCTTTGGAAAACGATTCGAAATGCCGGGTAATGGAGAAATAAGCCAAAACCTGCGCCCATTGCGCGGTTTCAAACCCGACCGACCAATCGAGAACCCACAAGATCAGGCACACGGCGAAGGTCAACGCGGCGGCGATGATCTGGTTCTTCGTGGTGGTGGAAATGAACGTGCCCAAGGCCAGCAATCCGCCGCCTTGCAAAATCAGTCCCAGATAACCGATGGCTACCGGCTTCCAGTCGGGGTTGCCGTAGCGGAAGATGAAGATCACGTCGATGGCGGTAAACGCCAGCATGGAACAGTACATCAGTAGCGCGGCGAGCCATTTGCCCACGATGATCTCGTAATCGCGAATGGGCGAAGTGGCCAGCAGTTCGATGGTGCCGGTCCGTTTCTCTTCTGCGAACAGGCGCATGGTGATGATGGGAATCAGGAACAGCCCGATAACGCTGATGTTTGATAGCAGCGGACGGATCACCTGCTCGTTCACATTCATCGGGAAGCTCTGGCCGCGCATCTGCGATTCCATGCCCATCATCACAAAGTAGCCGAGCATGTTCCAGAAGAAGTAGCCGAAGATGAACGCGTAAATCGTAAGTAGCAGGTAAGCTATGGGGGACGAGAAGTAACTGTGCAGTTCTTTCTGACAAATTACCCAAATATTTCTCATTGATGTACTCCTTCGGCGGGATTCACGCCTTCGGCGACCGCCGGGTTTGCTTCCGCTGTCGCCTCGGCGGGCGTTGTATCGCCGCCGGTGAGCTGCAGGAAGATTTCTTCCAGCGTCATAGCCGCGGGCCGTAGCTCATTCAGATTCCATCCGGCCTGGACCACACACCGGGCAAGGTCGCCGCGGATGGCGCGGTCCCGCAACGCTTCTACTTCAAACAGCGAACCCTTACCATGCGTTTCGCGGAACAGCACGCGGCTGACTCCCGCTACTTGCTCCAGGCGGTGCTGAATCGCCGACGGATCCAGCGCTCCGTCGACGCCTTCCACTTCCACCAGCACCGACTGCGCGCCACGGGCGCGGCTGGTCAGGTTCTCCACCGAATCGGTTGCCACCAGCTTGCCCTTGGCGATGATGATTACTTGCTCGCAGGTTTGCTCCACTTCGGGCAGAATGTGAGTGCTCAGAATGATGGTGTGGTCGCCGGCCAGGCCCTTAATCAGCTCGCGTGTCTCATTAATCTGTTTAGGATCCAGACCGGCTGTCGGCTCGTCCAGAATCAGCACGTCGGGATTGTGAATGATGGCCTGGGCCAACCCGACGCGCTGCCGGTAACCTTTCGATAACTTCGAGATCAGCTTCTTGCGGACATCGGCTACATTGACTCGTCCGCAGACCTCTGTGACGCGCTTGGCGAGATCGGCTCCCGAGAGGCCCTTCAACTTGCCGACGAATTCCAGGTAATCGCCAACCTCCATTTCGGGATAGAGAGGCGGGGTTTCCGGCAAATAGCCGATGCGCCTTTTCACCTCCATGGGCTGCTCGAGGACGTCGAACCCCGCAACGGTGGCGGCGCCGGACGTAGGCGGCAGGAAGCACGTCAGAACGCGCATAGTGGTCGTTTTGCCGGCGCCGTTGGGTCCCAGAAAGCCCACAATCTGCCCCTTCGGGACCTCGAACGAAATGTTGTCAACGGCAACTGTGCGCGCGTATCTCTTGGTAAGGCCTTTGACCGTAATCATAGTTAAGTTTTTTGCTTCGTAGTTCCCAGTTTCGATTCGGACTCGCCATCACATAGCTAAAGCCATGATATGGAAGCCGGCGTCCACGTAAATGACGTTCCCGGTTACGCCGCGGCCCAGATCGCTTGCCAGAAAAACCGCTGTATCGGCGACCTCGGCCGGATCGGTATTACGGCGCAGAGGAGCGATGGCGGAGACACCATCCAGAACCTTCGAAAAGTCCTTGATGCCGCGCGCCGACGCAGTCTTCACCGGACCTGCCGAAATCGCGTTAACACGAATATTAGACGCGCCCAACTCGCTTGCAAGGTACCGTACACTTGCTTCCAAGGCCGCTTTGGCTACGCCCATTACATTATAATTCTGGACCACCCTCGCGGCGCCCAGGTAGCTTAAAGTCGTGATGGATCCGCCGCCCTCATGCTTCGGCGCCATCAAACCCGCCGTGGCCCGGGCGACCGCCACCAGCGAATACGCGCTCACTTCCTGCGCCAGTTTGTAACCGTCCCGCGAAGTCTGCATATAGGGCCGGCTCAGATCTTCTCGATTCGCGAATGCAATGGCATGGACCACCGCGTTGAGCATTGTGTTCCGGTTCTTAATTTCATGAGTGAGAGTGTCCAGTTGACCGTCGTCGTTCACGTCGCAAGGCATCACATGCTCGGCATGTAATTCCTGGGCGAGTTCCTCCACGGTGAGCTTCTGCCGATCACCCTGATAAGTCAGTATAAGCTGCGCGCCCTCTCGTTTGAAAGCTTTGGCGATGGAGAAGGCCAGGCTCCACTTATTGGCCACGCCCAGGACGAGTGCGGTCCTGCCGGCTAAAAGTTCGGGCATGAACGAATATTGTACCGAATGCCAAAAACAGCCCGCAGTGATACAATCTTCAGGAACCCAAAAACGCTCGTACGGAGGATTGAACAAATGAAGCGAATGCAATCGATCTTACTTCTTGTGACCGCCGCCTTGGCTCTGTCGGCCGCTCCTTTTCAGGCCACTGCCGCAAAAAAAGCGGCCGCTTCGGCGACCACGAAACCAGCTACCGATTTGGTAGACATCAACAGCGCGTCGGTTGATCAGTTGAAAGCGCTGCCCGGAATTGGCGATAAATACGCCGCGAAGATCGTCGCTGGACGGCCCTACGCTAATAAGACGCAGCTCACTTCAAAAGGCATCATTCCCGACGCGACGTATAAGAAGGTTTCAAAGCTTATTATCGCGAAGCAATAGTGGTCTGAATTACGATTTTGCGCGGGTTGCAGAGTAGTTATTTCGCTAATGTTTCTTGCGGGTGATCTTCTGGGCGACGAACTCCTGGAAGAGATACCCGAGCGCATCGAAGCCAATGCCGATAGTCGAGTTGCGCAGGATCACTCCGGCTTTGTCGCGGTCGGCTGCGGGGTAGTAATAGTTAGTAACGAAGCCTGTTCCAAAGCGGTCGATGAAGCTGGAGTAGCAGAACTGATCTTTTTTGTTGTCGCCCCGACAAACAAAAGTTCGACTGATGGCGTAAAGGGCACGGGAGCGCTTTGTGCCGATTCCTTTATAGAAATAGCGCGGGTCCTGTTTGAAGATGGTTGTCGTTACGACATTTTCGAGCAAGAGACTGGTGCCGTAGTCTGCAAAACCAGCGCCGTAGCGTTTTGCATAGCCTTGTCCGCCCTGACCAAATCCTTTATGTGTGTTTTGGGCCTGCCAGACTCCGGCGATGATGCCATTAATTACGAAAGAAGATGGGTCAAACCAGGTCTTCGCCGTTAGTTCGAGCTTTTGTTGAGCGTTCAGCGGAGCGGCATCGTAATCGTAGGTGGTGAAGAAGTTGGGCAGGACACCCAGGAGTCGCTGTTTCTCCTCAACCTTGATCTGCGCCCGGGCGAGTTCAACCTGGGTTAGGGAGACGTTCACAGCGGTAGTGACCGTATCGACGGCCAAGGCTGTCGGCGGGAGATTCAGTGTTTCGCCCGCGGTCAGATCGCCCGCAAGTGTTTTCAAGGCGAAGCCTTTGGCGTTGAAGGACAGGCGATAGGAGCCGGTGTCTACATTCGAGAACGAGAATTCGCCACTGTCGCCTGACCTCGTCTGTCGATCGGGCGCACGGCCATTGAGCGATAGCTCGATCTCGGCATGGGCGATAGAGGCTCCGCTGGAGTCGACGACGGTTCCGCTGATGGTTCCCTGCTGAGCGAAGGCCGCGGCCGCCAGGGAGAGCAACGTTAGCAAAAGCAAACAAGCGCGGGGCGCAAGGAAGAAAGCGGAGGAAGTGACAAACCTCATCACGATAAGGATGTTTATGGGGTCCGGTCAGGTTTACAAAAATCGTCCACGAGAGAATACAGCGTCCGGTCAAATTACGATTCAGTAGGGCGCTCCTTCAGCGCCTCCCGGATGAACGTCTTCAAGTCCTCGTTCAGCTCCAACTGAACGCCGCTGGTGGGGAAGGGCATCTCGATCCCGGCATTCTCGAACGTTTTCTTGATACGCCGGTTCATCTCGCGCGCTACCGTCCACTGCTGCATCGGCTGAGTCTTGAAGCGGGCCTTAATAATCACACCGGAATCGGCCAATTGATCCACTCCCATCACTTCCAGCGGGGCCAGAACGATGGCGTGAAACTTATCTTCCGCCGTCAACTCAGCCGCCATCGTGGTGAGGACGGAAATCACGTGGTCTGTATCATTTTTGTAATCGACTGAGATGTTAAAAACGGCATACGAAAAGTCCCGCGTAAGATTCGAGAACTTAGTGATGGAGCCGTTAGGAAACAGATGGACTGCGCCATCCTCGGCGCGCAGTAGCGTGGTTCGAAGATTCACTTCTTCCACCAGGCCGCTTTGTCCGTTGATCACCACTACGTCGTTGATGCGGATCTGATTATCCAACAGAAGGAAGAACCCGGCGAGCACGTCCTTTACCAGATTCTGCGCCCCGAAACCGACCGCTATCCCCACCACCCCCGCCCCTGCCAGCAGCGGACGCACATCGAAGTTCATCTCTTGGAGGATCATGATGGCCGCCACCACCCAGATCACGGACACAATGGCTTTACGGACGACATCGCCAACGGTCTGAGCTCGCTTCTCGATGTCAAACTCAGTGCCGCCCTGGGTTCTAAGCATCACTTTGACTGCGTAAGTGCGGATCCCCTTGAAGACACGCCGCGCCAGCGACGTCGCCAGGTACGCAAACAGAAAGATGAAAACGATGCGAATCGCGTTGAAAAAAAAGGGACGGTAAAAGGCAGGCGTGAAGAACTCTTCGTTCGATGGCATAGTTCCACCATAACGAACCCGCCCTGGCTGGTAAGGAAGCGGGCCGGAGAGAGAGAGAACCGGCCCTTGGAGGAGGAGGAGAAGGGGTAACTTACTTGCGGCGGCGCAGGCGAGTGAGCAGGCTCAACCCGACCAGACCCGTACCAAGCAGCACTAACGTGGCAGGTTCGGGAACGCTCTCGATGGCGATGGTAGCTGTAATGTAATCGTTCGCACAGGTGGCCGCGCCGAATTCTACCAGAGTTCCTCCGGCATCGAGGGCGGTCAGCAGGCCAGCGGAAGGAACGAAGCTCAACGTCGTTTGCACCTCATCGCCGCCAGTGCCGGCTGTGGAGACGGTCCCGGAGCCAACCAGGCTTTGGCCTCCGTCGTTATTCATCCAGACGTCGTCGTTCGGATTGTAGTTGACCCCCGAGGGGTTGCCCAAGACCTGCCTGGCTGTCAGGAAACTGTCGACCGCGTAAAGATCACCGGAAATAAAACCAGGGTGGGTCGCTAAAGCGACGCCCCACATCTGGCTTCCCCTGCTGAACAGCAGATCGCCGGGGTTGAGAGTAACGCCCGCTACCATGAAGGGCGAGAGAGTACTGTCACCATAATCGTAGTTAAAGTCGATCTGAACCGTGACGTTCGAAGGACTGATGTTGGTGATGGCGAGCGATTGTATGTCGAATTGACCGTTCAGGCCTATGACTCCGTCCTGGTCGCTGGCAGCGCCAGGATTTTGCCCATCGTACGGGCTGTAAAAAACCGTCGATGCGGAGGCACAGATGGCGACAAACCCCAAACAAAGTAACAAAACTGTGAGTGTTTTGAGTGTTGGCATCTAGTTGAGGATGTCATTAAGACGGCTCTTCTCGAATGGATCGGAAGTAACAAACAGTACTACAGCCGCGCGAGTACTTGTGTAAAACTAAGCTCCAGTACGGGCGCTCGTCGAGCGGTAGCATAGGGGGAAAGAAAGACATCCACTGATATGAAGCTCTCTCCGCTCCTCCCCGCGCTGGCGATGGCTCTTCTTTTTTCTTGCTCGCGTACATCCTCGGAACTGCCATCCCACATCAGCCGCAGCCCGCGGGAATTGAGCAACCCCGTCGTGGCGGTGACAGGGATCGACCCGGACGGATGGATGGCGACAGGCTCGATGCAGCTTGCGCAACCTGCGGACAGCAACGCCCTGCGGGTTCGAGCCATGGTGCCACTGACGAATACACCGGCGTTTAGAACCACGTTGGAACTGCGTGTGGACGACGAGCCAATCTTCTGGCGGGACTTAGGCATAGGAATGTTCGATATCTCGGTTCCCGTTCCATTGGGTGCCCGCAGGCGGCGCGTCACGCTTCTCTTTTCTCCGACCCAGGCGCTCCCGAACGGGGACGGCCGACAGGTTGGCGCGCGTCTGGAATCTATCGGTTTCGAAACCCAAAACCCGATAAAAGCCCAACCGGCAAATGAAATCACGAGCAATCCGCGAGTCCATCTTGGCGATGGATGGGGAACTTTGGAAACCTTTGGAGGCGAGACCTTCCGGTGGGTAGAGAACGATGCTCAATTGAGTATAAAACTCGGATCGGCCCACGACGCCGTACTCACAATGACGTTGGAGCCGGGTCCGGGAGCGGCTGGACGACCGTTACTGTTGCGAGTGTTGGACGAAACGGGCCATCAAGTTGGCGCCGTAGTGCTGGAGCGCCGGCGACTGGTTCGTTTGGCGCTTCCGCTCGGCGGGTCGGGAAACGATGAGTTCAAGCTCCACGTGGAGGGCGGCGGAGCGCGCGTCCCGAACGATTCCCGAGTATTGAACTTCCGGGTCTTCGCTTTGCATGCAGGGCCATGGCCTTAGTGCCCTCAAAAAGTCAAAGCCAGCGGATCTCGTTCAACAAAAACGCGAGCCGCCGGCGATCTCCTTGCAGCGGTGCTGGACGGAAGAATCGCGATGCTGTAATCTCCAGGCGGAGCGGCTCGCCGTTCAGATCCAACGGCGCGGGAACGCGCAGTTCAAAATCGCCGACTGGCACCGGATACTCGCCTAACAGCCTTCCGTTGGCATGGATCGCGAGGCGTTGTCCCCGCAGCCGCGTCGCCCACGCCGGAATGGAGCCCTTTGCCACAAATGATCCTCCCCCGCTGGACAGCATAAATCGAAGCCGATCGCCGGCCCAGCCATCGCCATAAAGACTTTGCGAGTGATGAATCGTGCGTCCGATCACCAGACCGGCGCCCAATTGCACGATGACTTGCCCGGCGCGCGCCAGCAAACCGAGGCTCGCCGGCGCGCGTTCCAGCCAGGCTCGGGCTAATCGCAGGTACGTCTCGCCGCAATATACAATGGAGCCCGGCGGCAGACGCATTCCGGTGTGTTTACGCAAGAGCGCATGCAGTTCACGAGCCCGTACCAAGCCGCCTGCCGACGATTTCGTCGCCGCGTATTCGCGAATACATCCCAGGTACTCGGGAATGTAGCAGACCGGGTATTTCATCCCGATACGGATGAAGATATCCCAATCCATCCCGTAGTGAAGCTGTTCGTCCAGGTAACCAACTTCGTCGAGCGCGGTGCGGCGGAAATAGCTGGCCTGCTGAAGAATGTAGTCGGACAGATAAACCAGCCTCCACAGGTCGAAAGGCCTGGAGTGTGGGAACCGCCCTTGCACCTCGCCGTCGATACCGATGACATAGCCTTCTCCGTACACCATGCCGCACTCTGGCTGGGCTGAAAATGCCCGCACTGCGGCTGAAATGGCACCGGGAACCAATACGTCGTCGGAGTTGATCCACGCCAGTATCTCGCCGCGGCCGCGCTGGAAACCCTTGTTGATGGCGTGCGACTGTCCGCGATCTCGTTCGGAAACGAATGTCAGGCGGCTGGCGTAATCTTTGACAACCGCCGCCGTCTCGTCTGTCGAACCGCCATCCATCACGATGTATTCAACTTTGGGATAGTCTTGCGACAAAACGCTCTCGATGGTGGCGCGAATGAACTGGCCCTGATTGTAGGACGGCGTCACGATGGTGACTAGCGGATCGGGGATCATCGTGCTCTCGAAAGCGCTGTCCAGGTGAGCGCAAATACCCGGAAATTCAACTTGCGCGGATCGCTGGGAATCGTTCGTCCGCCGCCTTCACAATGCAGGGACAGTTTGTTCATGCCGCCTGCCAGTAAAAGAGGAATGCGGATCGTCTTCCGGCCGGTAACAGTGGGCAGCACCCGCGTGCCGCCGCTCTGCAATAACAGATTTAGTGTCAGAGGTTTGCCTGCCATTCCGGGGCCCGGCTCGACGTCAATAGCCAGTTCACCCAATTCCCGGTTGGAAAGGTTAATGGCAAACCGCGCGTCGTTTTCCACCCAGCGGAAAGTCTGTCCGGCGAATTTCTCAAACGGATACCAGTGGTCCCCAATTCCGATCGGTCGAGTCGAAATTTCAGTCAGGCCAGCCGTGTTCTCGCGGAAACCGACGAACTTCAGTTGGGCGGATACCAGCCTCCCATCGGGAGCGGGAAGCGCCGTAACGCTATCGAATCGCAACTCGATTCGGCGCCGTGCCGCCGGACCTTCGAGAGGCACTTGAACTTCGTTATCTCCAGCCCGCAGCGGAGCATTTGCCACGGGATTCCCGTCGGCGAACACGCGCAAGCTGGTGGCGCGCGGCAGCAACGCCGGCACCATGGCCCGGACGGTCAGTTGCGAGCCCTCGGGCGGCTGGCGAAGTTGCACAAAACTGTCTTCCGCAACCCAACCGTCCTCGTAGATGCCACTATACTCCAACTCTTTGCGTCCCAAATCCCCGGGAAAGTTGGCGACTTCGCCGGGTGCCCGAAAGTTAACGTACTCTTGCTCGTCGAGCGCCGAAACGTCGCGCAGAAAGCCGGTAATCCGGCGCGAGTCGAGCGGTATGGCGGCGCCAAACCAGCGCATTAAGCCGCTACGCTGCTGCGGGAACAGCCGGCCTGGCGCTCCCATGTCCACTGCGACATAGTGTCGTCCGTCGATGGTTTGGGTTTCAAGAGGAGGAGAGAACAGTCGTGCCGATCCCCTGCCTAGCGCCCCGAAGGAAAGCCGCTGCGCGCCAATCGCCTGCACCGGAGGGATGGCATTCCGTCCGTCGGAGAGAACCGAAGCCGAGAACTCCATTTCCAAGCGCACGCGTGGCGATGGATGCAGAACTTCATACAGGATCACGCGCCCCACACCGGACATAAACGAGCCGGGGTAGAAGTAGTCCGGCTCAAGCTGGAAAGTCGCCACTCGACCTTCGGCGCGGGCGTTTCCTTTTGCATAGTAATTCTTGCCCAACTCGGAATCCACTTGCAGCAAATAGTTGTGCAGTTCTTGAGAAGCCACCATCGCGACGATCGAGCCTCGAACCCTGGGCTGCCGCCGGTTGACCACCGAAAGATATGGTCCGCTGGCCAGCAAAGAATAACCGGTATCCCCGTCTCGTCCCGCAATCCTGGTGAAAGGATTCGGCGACCCTCCTCGCATGTCGAAGTTCTCGTCACGCTGCATCTTGTACCAACGCTCGACAGTCTCGCGGCTTTGCAAAACATATCCGGGACGAATCAAGTCAGCCGACCAGTTCGTCAGCGGCATCAGACGCCAAGTGTGAATAGCGAAGAAATCCTGGGTCGGATACTGCTGGCTGGAAGGAGCCAGATAGATGGCCTCAAGCTTTGCCAGGACAACGTTCGAAGTATCCGATACGACGAGCGGCGAGTGCGGAGTCCGGCCTAGGTTTTGCAACTGCGAAACCAGGTGCAGGGAGGAGGCTCGCGGAATCTCCACAAAGCCGCCGCCGCCGCCGCCCCGTTCAGCACTCAGTCTGACGTAATGGAGTTCCGCCCCGAGCCCTAGCGCGGCCAGCACTGCAATCGGCAGCACGCGGGCGGTCACAGACATGCTTTTGCGCCAGCTGAACCATGCCACCACCAGCGATCCCAACAGAAAGGGCTGGATAAACATGGCCAGCTTATATAATCCGAAATCCGAGGGAAGCGAGGCCAGACGAACGGCCAGGACCAGCATCACTGCCGCAAACGCGGCACTGGGTTGCCCCCGCCAAACTTGCCAGAGAACGGCAGCGCCCGCCACGACCAGAAGCATTGCGCCCGCTGCTATGGCTAGATCGATCAGAGGCCTGCCCATCGGTTGCGCAATCGGCAGGAAACCCCAGAAGGTGGCCAGACCGCTGGGCACCAGGTAAAAGGGAAACAGAACGTTGGAACCAATCTCCCGCAGACCGATCTGGGCCTGGTTCAAGAGGAAATTGGGAACAGCATCGGCGAAGTTGTTCAGTAATAGAATCGTTCCCGCGAGGACAACAGCCACTTTGCAGGCGAGTGAAGAAAGTGTCTCCCGGCGCCGTAATAACAGTAAGCAGTGCTGTAAACCAAACGCTAAAATCAGGAACGGCAGCGTCTCAGGATAAGCCACACCGAGGGCCGCGCAGAAGACCGCTATCAGAGCGCCGCGCTTTACGACTATACGGAGCGGTTCCCGGCGGGCTGGCTGCAGCAACAAACTGCCCGCGCCGGCTAACAACGCTAGTCCGAAAACTTGCGCGATCAGTTGATACACCGTTCCCAGGGCAACCAGGGAGCAGACCGCCATCCAGGCACAGGTAACCAGCCCGGCCAGGCGGGTTTGCCGGCCACGCACAACCAAAGCGCCGGCGCTGCAGATCAGCGACAAGTGGAAAGCGACAATCACCGGCATGAAAACCTGGTGGCCGGAAAGCCCGGTCAAACTCATCACCCATGCCAGAAGCAGTTCACAACCGCAGCGAATCCCCGTTAACGTCACAGGTAACCATCGCGCTAACGCCATATCGCGAGTTTCAAGGATTAGCCGCGGATCGAACCAGTTCA